>JACKQG010005784.1_pt1 | contig 13409 bp, 13 predicted proteins | sample 8237621 | NCBI WGS metagenome assembly JACKQG01 (sample SAMN15677084, study PRJNA649215) | marine metagenome | biome: marine; feature: Black Sea; material: saline water; isolation source: suspended particulate matter (SPM) from the Black Sea western gyre | collected 2013-06-09/2013-06-10 | depth...
ATGCTAAAGAGACACTTCGAAATATGGAGACTATCCGGCAGTTAAAGAGCGGCAGGCTGATTGAGGTTAGTCTGACGCTTTCCCCTATTCTTGACTCTGGCGGTAATGTTACAGGGATAAGCGGTATTTCCAGGGATATCTCGGAAAAGAAGATAGTTGAAAAGGAGCTGCTAAGGAAAAATCAGGAGCTCTCAAGATTATTTTTTATAAACTCTGTTGTTCGAAGTACATTGGATCTGGATAAACTGCTGAAAATGGTTTTAACCGTCATCACGATGGGGGATGGTCTGGGTTTTAACAGGGCAATCCTTTTTCTTGCTGATGAACAAGGCACGGAACTCAGGGGGACAATGGGGGTTGGTCCTGCCAGTCCGGAGGAAGCCAATGATATCTTGTTATCTATGGAAGGCAAGAGCCTTGGCGCAATGATAGAAGAAATTGAACGCGGCCCGTTTAATCTTGATTCTCATCTTGACAGGCTGAGTCAGCGACTTCAGGTAAGCCTTCAAGAGGATTCTATTATGAGGCGGTGCATTAGCGAAAAAAGGCCTTTTAATATACAGGATGCCAGAAATGAGCCGAGTGTGACCCCCTATCTTATACAGATGCTGGGTGCTGAGGCGTTTGCCATAGTTCCGCTAATCGTCAGGGATCGGGTTATCGGGGTTATCTGGGTAGATAATCTTTTTACCGGGAAGCCGATCAAATATGAAGATCTGCATTTTCTGAGCGGGTTTTCCAGTCACATAGCCTCGGCGATAGAAAATGCCAGACTGTTTGAAAGTGTTTCACTTGCAAGGGCTGAATTAAAGAATATTTTCGAGTCGGTAACGGACATGATATTCTTTACGGATGAACATTGTGTTATAAGGCGTGTCAATAATGCGGTTATTGATCGGACCGGTAAGACAGAGGAGGAGCTGGTCGGAAAAAAATGTTATGCGGTATTCCATGGTGGAAATGAGCCTAGAGATGATTGTCCGCATTATGAATCAATGCGGAAAAAAAAGCCGTTTATCGGGGAGATAGATGATGCTTATCTTGGTGGAACATTTGTAATATCAAATTCTCCGATATTTGATTCATCAGGGAACTTTGTGGGTACGGTTCACATTTCAAGGGATATTACGGAGCTGCGTACGCTCAGAGAGAGAGTAGCACACTCCGAGAGAATGGCGGCGCTGGGAGAATTGGCAGCGAGGGTTGCACATGAGATCCGCAATCCGCTTATTTCTATAGGAGGCTTTGCAAGAAGACTTGAGAAAAAACTTACCGATGACTCCCGGGAATACGCTAAAATCATTGTTACTGAGGTTAGCAGGCTTGAAAATATTTTAAAGGAGATACTCGGGTTTGTGAAGATATCCCGTGTAATGAAGCGAAGAGTTGATGTTAATGAGATGCTAACCAGCATAATAGTGTTTATGACTCCGGAAGTTAATGATAGAAACAATGTTATCATCAACAAACTTTCCGATACTCCGATTATGAGTATGATCGACCCGGACAGGATTCGGGAGGCGTTGCTGAATATGGTATCTAATGCATCACAGGCGACCGAAAATGGATGTCTTACGATCAAGACGTATGTCGAGGTTCAGGAGGTCGTTATTGAACTCCGGGATAATGGGTGCGGAATACGCTCAGAAGATATTAACAATATATTTAATCCGTTTTTTACAACTAAGTCCGAGGGTACCGGGCTTGGCCTGGCAGTTACTCATAAAATCATTGAGGAGCATGACGGTAAGATTAAGGTTGAGAGCGTACCTGGAGAGGGAACGATATTCAGAATTTATCTGCCGCTTGATAAATAGTTGGATGTAAGATATATAATCAAAGCTAAAATGAAATTATTAATTCTTGTGCGAAAGGAGAGAGTAATATGAAGCTTTTAATAGTAGACGATGACATAAATATTCAGCGTTTGTATCAGGAGGAGTTGGAAGAGGAAGGTTATGATGTCATAGTTGCGACAACAGGGAAAGATGCCCTTGAAATTTTTCAGAATGAAAATCCGGATATTGTAACACTTGATATTCTTATGCCTGACATAGACGGGATAAGCCTGCTTAGAAAGATGAAAGAGCAGAGGCCTGAGACACCTATAATAATGTCTACCGCATATGACTACAGGGATGATTTTGCTGTATGGGCCTCAGAGGCATACATTGTGAAATCCTCTGACTTAACTGAGTTGAAAAAAATGATCAAGAAGCTGACAGCTGATAAATAATTGGCTGAATTATCAGGGATGAACCTTCTGGCTCGGAAAGTACAGGCTTGCAGGTTTACAAAATCAATAGTAATTGAGTATATTGATAGGCATTGCCGGATATCAAACAGTAAATAATATGGAGAGATGGCCGAGTTGGCTGAAGGCGCTCGCCTGCTAAGCGAGTGTGCGATGAAAGTTGCACCGAGGGTTCGAATCCCTCTCTCTCCGCCATTTATACATACAACGGAGGAAGTCCGATGAAACAGAAATTTATAATTTTAGTAACAGTAATCTCTCTTTGCTCATTAGCTGCCTGTCAGAAAGCTGAGGAACCGAAACCCGAGGCAGAGCAGGGCATGCTTAAAGGACCGATTATTGATTATGCTGCAGATATGAAGGGCCCGAAGCATGAGCAGGCAGCAAAGCCCGTGTTGAAAATTATTGTTCCAGAGGACGTTCAAAAGACCTGGCAGGCGGTAAAGTTTAATGTGGAAGACAAAAAGGACAACACAACGAAGGAATACTCAGTTAATATTGGCGAAGCTTTTAATATTCCCGGATCAGATTTGGTGGTCAAGACGGGTGCTTTCCTGCCGGACTTTCAGATTAGTGGCCAGATCATTACATCCGGTTCAGCTGAGCCGGGTAATCCGGCTATTGGAGTTATTGTGCTTCAGAACAACGAAAAAATATTCCCTCCTTCCGGGGAGTGGGGTTGGATGTACTCAAAATTTCCCACCATTCATTCATTTGAGCATGAGAGGTTTGCTATCACTCTGGCTGAAGGGATAAGAAGTAAATAAGCTTAACTTGGGAGTAGGGAGGAGTCGCATGCGAATATTAGTTGTTGAGGATGATGTTACAAGCAGGAAAATTCTGCAGAAGTTTCTGTCTGAGTTTGGAGAAACTGACACAGGAGTTAATGGTGAGGAGGCTATCTCAGCATTTAAGACGGCGCATGCTGAAGGTAAGCCGTATGAGCTTATTTGTCTGGATATAATGATGCCGATTATGGATGGGCAGGAGGCGCTTCAGCAGATACGGGAGTTTGAGAAAGAAAATGGTATCGCTGCCAATGGCGAGGTCAAAATTATAATGACGACTGCACTAAATGACCCGAAGAATATTTTTGAGGCATTTTATACGGGTGGTGCGATTTCCTACCTTGTGAAACCAATAGATAAACAGAAGCTTCTGAGCGAGTTGAAACAATTGGGATGTGTTGTGTGATTTTGAAGTGTAATTAGCAAATCTGAAGGGGCGCATAACACGCCCCTTTTTTATACCTTGTTCCAGCACTCTGCCTGCTGAATAGACTCATCCAGTATCTTTGTCAGTTCTTCTTCTAATGAAGCATTTCTTTCCCTCAGGCCTTCAAGGAGTTTCCGGGGGATCTGTACAGTGCAGAGTTTATCATTTTTAATCAGTTGAAATTTGTATGCAATCTGCATAAAGATGTAAAAGATACGAAGAACTATGATTGAGCCGTCAATCTGTTTTATTTTATCTTCAACTATGTCATATGACGGAACATTTTTTTTTGATACTTGTCTGTCCATTTTATTAACCTCGTGGCTTAGTTTTTAGTAAAATTGTACTCTTACTGTTGTATGGCATCTGTAATATGTATACCGATCCACTTTGCATCCCACCAATAAAGAGGGGAGACTTCCTGGCCGTGTACCAGTATCCCGTAGTGCAAGTGGTCGCCGCCCGCCAGGCCTGTAGCACCTGACTTTGCTATTATATCTCCTTTTTCAACGGCCTGCCCCTCTACGACAAGTATCGTAGACAGATGTCCATATATGCTCATGAGTCCGATCCCGTGATCTATGATCACGGTGTTGCCGTATATGCTGAGATTATCAGCAAAGCGGACTATACCGCTGTTTGCGGCCTCCACAGGTGCATATGCATGGGACGCAAGGTCATATCCAAGGTGAAAGCTTGAACTGACGGGTTTGTTTTGGTACATATATGTTCTGTGGTCACCGTATTTCGCCATGACCTTACTGTTTTTCATCTGAAGAAATCTACCCTGCCAGAGCATCCTGTCAGCAGTGTTTTCTGATATTTCTTTTATTTTTTGAAGACTTTCCTTGCGTAAGTCCTCATTGACATGTCTGAAGGACTCTGCCGGATTAGTTATATTTATCTTATTTAAAAGCGGGGTAACTACCGTATCTATAAAATTATCGCTTATGGTGATTGAGGAGTCCTTGAAGCGTTTCTCTTTTATTCTGGGGGAGATGGTTCTGACCCGCTGGTTGCCGGCCTCATCCCTTGCCAATACGTAAAATACCGTACCGGGAGCAGTGTTTATAGGAACCGGAAAGAAGGCAAAATATTCAATCAGTTTGGATTTGCTCATCGAGGTGTCCAGATCTGAATCAGTTATCTTTGGAAAGGCTTTGTACTCTTCTTCCCCGTTTTTTATATAGACGGTTTCAGCCCCGCTGGCCTGCAGGACCGCAAAACCAGTCCCCCCCTGGGCGATTACCCTCGGAGAACTCATGATCATAAGGTCCGGGGGAGTGGTATCAATCTCAGTCTTGATTTCTATGCGCTGTTTCTTAAGGAGTCCTGATTTTAATTTTATTACAATGATTGCATCTCCGTCTTTTAACTGAAGTTCACGGGGTTTAACATGTAATTCATAAATCTTTTCTGAGGATTCCGGAGAATCCTTTAACAGTTCCTTGATAATGCCGTCCTGATATATGCTGATCTCTACAGATTCCAGATTTTCACCGCTCAGGGAGATGGTTTTATCCAGAGGCAGCAGTGTCAGCGCCTCTGTTCCTGAAAGAACGGGATCCGGTATAAAGAAAAGCTTGTAAACGATATAACCCGCTATGAGAATGATAAATGGCAGTGTCACTGTCAGGGCGATTCTGCTGAATCCGTTTGTATTTTTTTGTGTATAACGGTTCATCTTGACCTTTTATTGAAAGTTGCAGTTCAGTTTATTGATTTTGTTCATGCGTATCAGCCATATAATCTGCCTTAAACGGGTTGCAAAAAGCAAGGAAAATAAATAAGGGTAATTCCGCGGCTGTATTGTTTCAATATACCTGCCTGGATATCTGGATATTAAGAGAGGTATTTCGCAGAAGCTGGCTTGCATGCCTCAAGTTTTTCCCGTTTTATAACGAAAAGATACATAAGACAGCATTATCTGGACTGAAAGGGAGGAACTCTGATATGTTGAAAAAACCGGAAGTCGATTCAAATCATCCCTTGAGAGTCTTGTTCAGGCATGCAATTCACTACGGTTTCAAAGTAAATCCGCTGGAAAAAAAAGGAGTAGAGCATTATCTTGAAGAACAGATCCTCTGCGAGTTCATTTCCATGGAGAATCTCTATAAAATAAACAATGACAAGGGTGAAATCGTCAGCGATGTTGCTGATATGCTTGCAGAGGGCGATGTCATGATGAATGCTAACAGCTTTGACCGGGAGTTTGAGGTCCACAAGCATATAGGCGATTATACCTTGTTTATGCTAGGTATGTTTCCCGCCGCGCTAAATGAAAAGAATGGCAAGGAGTTCCTGCTCGGCAGAATATTGGTGCCGGATTCTCAATTATCAGAACAGTATGTGCTTCAGGGACGTAGATCTTACAGTATTGCATCGGAGTTTACTGATAGTGAGCTATTTGCTGAACTCTCTGAAAATTTTGTTTTGTACAGTAATGTCCTGAACATTGTCAGAATATATCTGGTCACCTGTGCGGAAAAAGAGATTATGAAGCGCAATAACAATATAGGCTGTACGGATTGATTTAGTCCCTATTCAGCGCGTACGCTTACATTCCCGCCCCGCTGCTTTGCATTGTTAAGAGCAAGTTCGGTTTTTTTTATGATTTCATCAACGCTTATTGTTTCTGGTGCATAACTGAAGAATGAGGTAACCCCTATGCTTACAGTGCTGGAGATTTTTATGCTGTCTTCACTATTGCGGGAGCTGATCTTGTAAGTCTTCGATGCAAAACTGCTTCGTACCCTCTCTGCAACAAGGTATGCGAGTGTTATATCTGTCTCCGGCAGTATAACGCAAAATTCTTCTTCCCCGTACCTGAACGCACGATCGAATTTCCGTATTTGTTTCTGTATCAACTTCCCGAGAGAGGACAGTATTCGATCTCCTGCACCTTGACCGTATTGAGTAATAGTGCTTTTGAAATCATCTATATTGATAATAAGTAGTGCAATGGGGTGACTGTATCTGTGGCAGCGGGCAAGTTCTTCATTCAGTATGCTGCTGAAATGATGTTTATTATACAGACCGGTCAGTTTGTCAGTGATCGTTATCTCTACAATGTCACGGTTTTTCTGATCCAGGTGGTCTGTGGCAGTGGCTATCTTTTCTTCCAGGTCTTTGATGGTTTTTATGGAGTCATTTAATTCTTCGTTCTGATGTTTAAGTAAAAAAAGCGAATTATTGAAATATTCACCGATTTCATCGGCCATGGTTGGACAGGATTCCTGAAAAACCCGGCACTTTGAGCATTCAGCCATTTTTTGCTGAAGTCCTCCCTGTGTTCGGCCTCCGCACTTGGTTCCCGTGACCTGCCAGCAGCGCACTGCCTTGCTTCCAGGTTTGTAAACGATGCATCCTGTTTCCCCGCACTCAAGGATCTTCCAGCACTTCAGCAGGTTGGGATTACGATAGTTATGGCCCTTTCCCTGAATACCATGTTTAAGATGGGGCAGGAGGTCTTCTTTTAGCTTTCTGATGTTTTCATCGTCTGGATTCACTTTTCTGGCGCACATTATATTGACTCCGGAGGTAATTGATTCAGTTTATAGATGATATGCAAATCTATGCCTCATCCAGATTTATCCTTGAGGTCCAGTATCCGTGTACATTACAGTAAGCTATAACCCTGAGCTTTCCTTCCCTGTCATTTACATGAAAGCTGCATGCAGGTTGAAGCTTGTTATAGGTGAAGGTTGTTCTGGCGATGTATTTTTTATTTATGTAAAGATCAACAAATTTGATTAAGTGCTCAGACTCCATGACATGCTCGGCATTGCCGATATTTATGTGTATTCCGGAGCAGTTGCTCTCTGAGGCGAAGGTGCAATCCCGGTTCACTTTAATCAGAGGTACGTGAGTCATCTCGGTTGGATTGAGATTTTGAGGGTCTGAGGGTTTCTGCAGCGCCTCCTTTAAGTCAAAGTTTTCTATTGCCATTCCACAGACGGGACAATCGACAGGGGCCTCGTCAAAGGCAACATGCTTACATATCTGGCAGATAAAAGTTTTCATTCCCCCTCCATGCATTAAAGAGATTAAATGCGGAAACCGGTCTATGCAAAATAGTATTTCAATACTATAACTTAAGCGGGGATGCAATTTCCTGTCAAGGAAGGCGAAGTGTTTGATCATCGGGTTTAGTTTATCTTATGATTGAAACTTTCCATCTTCTTAGAGTATTATTAGTGACTATGTTTCAGAGCTTTAATACAACAGGGATAGGAAGTCTGCCTCATTTGGATGCCAAAGAGGCCTGCAGGGTGGTGCTGGATTCGGTAGATATACCGTTTTGGCCGCAGCTGCCCCACAGGAGCTTTAAGGAGTCTATGGCTCCTCAGTATACAGAGGGTTTTCCTTTTGTTAAGGTGCAGGGTGAAAGCGTTGTTGTTGTGAAGCCCGAGGAAAGTGCACTGAATGAGTTTTATGAGGCCATTGCTGAAAAACGCGGCTTTCCGATCTCTGAAGAATTCTCGGCCGGGTTTTATGCATTTATCAATATGCTTCAGCAGAGAAACAGCAAGCTGGATGTCGTTAAAGGACATATTACCGGACCACTTACATTTGCCCTTTCTGTAACTGATGAACAGAAAAGGCCAATATATTTTAATGATGAACTCAGGGACCTTTCCATAGAACTCTTGAAGGGAAAGATACGGTGGCAGATAGAGGAGTTAAGCAAGTATGCTGATAAGGTCCTGATGTTTATAGATGAGCCGATCATGTCTGCTTTGGGAACCTCCACTTATCTCGGTGTAAGTACGGAAGATGCCCTTAATATTATCCGGGATATTCTTGAATATATTAATGAATGCGGGGCTATATCCGCCATTCACTGCTGCGGTAAGGCTGACTGGTCTTTCGCTCTTTCGGCCAAACCTGATGTCTTTAATTTTGATGCCTTTTCTTTTGCTGATACGCTTGGTCTGTATCCTCAGGAGATAACCTCATTTATGAATAATGGCGGATATATTGCATGGGGAATAGTGCCCACCACTGATGATATCCGTGATGCTGATTATGATGGTTTAAAGTCACGGCTTGAGTCCGGCTTTTCAACTTTGCAGAAGGCTGGCGTGCCGGACGCAAGTATCAGAAAACAGGTTTTGCTTTCCCCTTCGTGCGGTACTGGTTCTCTTGAGGTGAAGGATGCCCTTAAGGCATTTTCTCTTCTTAAGAAATTACGAAACAGCTATGTCGGGGGGTAATGGTTTTATCTCTTTTGAGGGCATTGAGGGTTCAGGTAAAAGCACTCAGAGCAGGGTGCTTGCAGAGTACCTGAGATCAAAAGGCAGACAAGTTGTAGAAACGGCCGAGCCCGGAGGCACTGATACGGGCAGTAAAATCAGAAAACTCCTTCTAGAGCCCGGAAATGTGATAGATCCGCTGGCAGAATTACTACTATACTATGCTTCAAGGGCTCAGCTTTTAAAAGAAGTCATATTGCCCGCACTGCAGAATAATCAGGTTGTTATTACGGACCGCTTTACAGATTCGACAGTGGCCTATCAGGGGTATGCCAGAGGTATCGACCTGAATGTTATTAATACCCTGAATAATCTGGTGGTACCTGACACAATGCCCCAACTGACAATATTGCTGGATTTTGATGTGGAGGAAGGGCTCAGCAGAAACAGGAAAGCGATGAAGGAAGATCGTTTTGAGCTGGAGGCTGTGGAGTTTCACAGACGCGTTCGTAATGGATTTCAGAAAATAGCAGAGCAGGAACCTGACAGGGTCAAGATAGTTGATGCATCGCAAAGCCCTGATGCGGTATCAAGAAGAATTATAGAAATAGTGGATGAGTTATGGCACTGAAAGACGTTATTGGTCAGGAAAAGGCCATTAACATATTAAAGGGGTGCATCGGAAAAAAGCGCATACCTCATGCGTTTCTCTTTGCCGGTGAGGATGGGATAGGTAAAAAGCTGACCGCGGTTAATTTTGCCAAGGCCCTTAATTGCGGCAGGAAAAAAGACAGCTCATTATTTAGTTTTGACGATGTTGCAGATGCTGGTCTTGAAACTGAGGCATGTGATATCTGTCCTTCATGCACGAAAATAGACAGTGGTAACCACCCGGACTTTTTTTTGATAGAGCCGGAGAGCGCTGGCAAGCAGATTACAGTTGCCTCTATAAGGCAGCTTGAAGAGTCTCTTTCGTACAGGCCTTATGAAGGGGAGTGGAAGATCGCGATCGTGGATCAGGCTGATATGTTGAATCCGTCAGCGGCCAATGCATTTTTAAAGACGCTTGAGGAGCCTTCCTCTCAGAGTATAATAATTCTGATCTCAGCAAGACCGGAGGTCATGCTCCCTACTATCCGATCAAGGTGTCAGAGGGTGAATTTTACTCCATTGCCGCCAGCACTTATGAGCGGAATACTTGAGTCGCGGCATGAGGGTGTCAGCAGGGATCTTCTGCAACTTCAGGGTCTCTTGTCGGGGGGGCGGCTTGGATATGCGATTAATGGAGATCTGATAGAGAGGCGCGACTGGTCTCTTAAAGTGCTTCAGGCGCTGCTTTCAGGGCCTGATGAGGAAGTATGGGATAGTCGGGAGTCTATGGAGGACTGGTTTAAATGGGTTGAAATGTGGCTGCGTGATCTTGCAGTATTGAAGGCGACTGGCGATCCGGGACTTCTGATAAACAGGGACAGGGCAGATGAACTCGGCCTTATAATAATAAATACGGAATTGAAGGATATTCTGAATCTGACAAGGGATATTAATAATATAAAGGTGAGGCTTGGTGTAAACCTTAATAAGCAGATAACGCTTAATTATGCCAGTCTTTTACTTAAGGAAACTTTGGGTAAATCAAATGCAAGACGATAATACAGTTGAATCTCATCAAGAGCCGGAAGAAGTCGCCAGTGTTTCTGTTGTAGGTGTACGTTTCAGGGCATGCGGCAAGATATATACATTTACGGTAGACAATTTGGAGCTTCCACTCGGCAAGAGTGTGGTAGTTGAGTCTGATATTGGTGTAAACCTGGCTTATGTGGCTGTGCCGGTGAAAATTATACAGAAGCCTGCTGACAGGATGAAGAAGGTCGTCAGGGTGGCTACTGATAAAGATATTGAAACGATGGAAAACAACCGGGCTCTTGAGAAAGAGGCCCGTAATACCTGTGCAGCAAAGGCTAAAGAGTATGGTCTGCAGATGAAGGTGGTCTCGACGGATGCGACCCTGGATAGAAAGCGGTTAACTTTTTATTTTACCTCTGACGGCAGGATAGATTTTCGGGAGCTGGTCAGGGAGCTAGCTTCTAAGTTTAAGACACGTATAGAAATGAGGCAGATAGGGGTCAGGGATGAGGTCAAGATTCTTGGTGGTATAGGAATCTGCGGACGTCAGACATGCTGTAACCTCTTTCTGACATCCTTTGCCCCGGTTACTATCAGAATGGCAAAGCAGCAGTCTCTTTCAATAAACCAGAGTAAGCTGTCCGGGATATGCGGCAGGCTGATGTGTTGTCTGTCTTATGAACATGGACAAAAAGTGCCGTCTCCAGTGAGGCGCAGCAAAAAAGATGACAAGCCTGCGCAGGTGGAGGTTCGGGAGGCTGAAGTAACAGCGAAAAAACAACCAGAAAAAAAGATTGAAGACAAGCCGCAGCGACGACTTTCGTACGCTTCCCCTAAGCTTATTGAAAAACAGGAAGGAAGCCAGACGGAACCCGCAACTACAGAGCCGGATGGTCAGACGGTAAAAAGAAAACGTAGAAGGAGGCGTAGCTCTCGTGGTCCGCTTCCGCCTGAGGCTGGCGCAGCACTGAAAACGACTGCTGCAGCTCCGTCCAGACCGAATCAGGAAACTAAAGAGGGCGGAAGGCCCAGAAGACGCAGAAGGCCTGGGAGGAATCCGAATGACACTGGAAAACAGCCGGAAAACTGATAGATTTTATATAACAACGCCTATTTATTATGTGAATGATGTTCCTCATATAGGGCATGCATATACGACCATAGCGGCCGATATTCTCGCACGGTATAACCGGATGAAGGGTAAAAAGGTTTTTTTTCTGACCGGTACAGATGAGCATGGTCAGAAGGTTGAAAAGGCCGCGGGTGAGAGGGGCATGAGCCCTAAGGAACATTCCGATGATATGGTCTCAAATTTCAGGACGCTCTGGAAAAAGCTTAATATATCAAATGATGCCTTTATCCGCACTACGGATAGCGAGCATGTTAAGACGGTGCAGGGTATCATTCAGATGCTCTGGGATGCAGGGGAGATAGAGAAGAGACAGTATTCAGGCTGGTACTGTACTCCTGATGAGAGGTTCTGGACCGAGAAGGAGATCATTGAGGGTAATTGTCCTGACTGCGGCAGAGCGGTTGAACAGATACAGGAGGAGAATTATTTTTTCCTCATGTCAAAGTATCAGGATCGACTTATAAAGCATATAGAGGACAACCCGGGCTTTATCCTGCCGCACACAAGAAGAAATGAGGTCTTGGGATTTCTTCGCAACAATGAACTTTCCGATCTATGTATTTCGCGTCCTAAAGCCCGGCTGTCCTGGGGTGTGCCTATCCCGTTTGATGAGGATTTCGTCACCTATGTCTGGTTTGATGCTCTTTTAAATTATTTTTCAGCTACACGTTACCTTGTGCCTGATGCAGAAAAGGCGGGGCTGGGGGATTTCTGGTGGCCGGCTGATCATCATCTGGTGGGCAAGGACATACTTACAACCCATGCAGTGTATTGGACTACGATGCTTATGGCCTTGAAATTTCCACTTCCGGAAAATATTTTTGCGCACGGGTGGTGGACGGTAGAGGGCCGGAAGATGTCTAAATCTCTGGGCAATGTGGTTGCTCCCGGAGATATGGTGGATGAATATGGGGTGGATGCGTTCCGTTATTTTATATTCAGGGAGGTCCCTTTCGGTCTTGATGGTGATTTCTCTGAAGAGGCCCTGGCAAGGAGGATTAATACAGACCTTGCAAATGATATCGGCAACCTTCTGAGCCGCACCTTAAAGATGATAGAGAAATATCGTGATGGGCGAGTACCTGAGCCGGTTGCGGAGAAGGACAGGGCGGGCCTCGAGCTTAAAATAAAATCATGGTTTGATCCTGAAAATGAGCATTGTATAGCAAAGAGTTTTGACCTGCATCTTGCCAGGCTTGATTATCATCATGCTCTTCAGGAGGTATGGAAAATAATAAGTGAGGCCAATGAGTATATTGCATCCTCAGAGCCGTGGAAGGAAAAGGATGAAGATATACTCTCAAATATCCTGTATACCCTGGCTGAGGTGCTGAGACTTCTTGCGATTTATATCTATCCCTTTATGCCTGACACTGCGCTTGCCATATGGAAGCATCTGGGCATTGAGGATGATATATCGAGCATTGATCTGAATGGGTCGGGCAAGTGGGGTGTTCTTAAAGTCGGATCACCTGTGCAAAAGGGCGAGGCTCTTTTTCCAAGAATAGATATTAATAAAAAGTTCAGCAAAAACCAGCCGGAAAAAAAGATAAAGGCTGATATAAAGAAGGTAGAGAAAAAGGAAGTTGAAATGGAGACATCAGGAGACAATCTGATAACAATAGGTGATTTTGCGAAGGTTCAGCTGAAGGTCGGCAAAATTATGGCGGTAGAGAGAGTTGCGAAATCTGATAAATTGCTGAAGCTTCAGATAAACACCGGTGAGGATCGGCAGATAGTGGCCGGTATTGGTAAAGCATATACACCGGAAGACTTGATCGGTAAGAGCGTGGTGGTAGTGACTAATCTTAAACCCGCAAAGCTCATGGGTGTTGAGTCTAATGGGATGCTTCTTGCAGCTACGGATAGTGAAGGGGTGCTTTCTGTTCTTACGCCTGAGAAGGACATTAAGAGTGGGGCATTGATAAGATAATGGGAAAAATAGTTTCAATAAATATAAGTGAAACAAAAGGTGTACGTAAAAAACCTA
>JACKQG010005785.1_pt1 | contig 13409 bp, 10 predicted proteins | sample 8237621 | NCBI WGS metagenome assembly JACKQG01 (sample SAMN15677084, study PRJNA649215) | marine metagenome | biome: marine; feature: Black Sea; material: saline water; isolation source: suspended particulate matter (SPM) from the Black Sea western gyre | collected 2013-06-09/2013-06-10 | depth...
CACCGCGGCCAACAAGCGCTCCACAATTGTGTCGGCGTGCTGGACCGGGAAGGGCAGCGCCACGACCACAACTTTGGCGTGATGGCGGGCGGCAACATAGTCCACCACATTGCGGCAGGCGTTGTACTCGTGGTCAGTGACCAAGATTTCGTCGCCGGGCTGCAAATCGAGAGAACGCAGTACCGAATTCACGCCGTAGGTCGCGTTGGGCACAAATGCAAGGTCCTGGGCGTCGCACTGGACAAATTCGGCCAGCTGCTCGCGCGCTTCGTCCAAGCGCGTTTCCAGCTGACGGCCCAAAAACTCAATTGGCCGCGCTTCCATTAGGTCGCGCAGACGCTGTTGTTCCTCCTGCACCGGTAACGGGCAGGAACCGAAAGAGCCGTGGTTGAGGAAAACCACCTGCGGGTCTAGCGGCCACAGGGATTCGGGGCATTGGTCCATGACATACCACTATATGGCCGACTATATTGAAAGGCATGGCCATCTCCACCGCCCGCACCTTTGTCTTAGCTTTTTTAGTGGGTGGCTCCGCTTCCGTTTGGGCTTACCACGAGCTCAGTGACAACGAAATACTCGTGCAAAGGATCAAAGAACTGGAGATCCAACAGGAGCGTTTGGAACATCAGATCTCGTTTTTGAAAGAACGCAAGCGGGTGGCCCAAATCGAGGTTTTGGAGCAAAAAACTGATCCTAACGCTCCGGGCGGCAAGCGCTCTACGGTCCGCTTTTGGGAGGTCGGCAGCGAAATGCGACCCGCTGGCCCAGCCCAGGAGTTCACCATTGATGGCGACGTTTTGTATGTAGATGCCCAAGTGATCAAATTTGATCAAGAATTTTTGCAGCAAAATGATCTAGAAGAAGGATCGTCCCTATTGCTGTTCCGTCGCTTGTTTGGTGAATTCCAAACCCCACACGACGGCTACGCCCTGGACCAACAGGATACCGTGCCGCCGATATATTCAGCCGAAGACGCCCCCGCCGACGCCTATCGCACTGGTTTCCACCAGGAGTTGTGGCGCGATTTCTGGCGCTATGCCAACCGCCCCGAGGTCATCCGCCGTTCAGGCATCCACGCAATGCATGGCGAGGCGCCTTATATCCAGCTGGTTCCAGGTGGCCGCTACGAGATTGAATTACGCACCACCGGCGGACTTAGCATCCGGGCCTTGGATTAGGGATTCGATTGCCTCCACCTTGAGGCCAATGTCTTTACAGGTTTTGACCTCGCCCCAGGTGCGCTTGCCCAGTGGCCGGATCACCAACCGCGAATTTGGCCGTCCAACGCATTGCAGGGGATCCGAATAAAAATAATCCGCACCAGCCAGCGGCAATAATCCTTTGGCGAGCAGTCCAAATCCGCCGATGGCTTCCAATCGTGCCAAATATTGCTCGCCCCCTTTACCGACCACCCTTTCCAAAATGAACTCTAGATACACCGATTGCCAGCCTTCATGTTGAAGTAAAATCCCACAGCCGCGGTCGACTGAATGAGTGAGGACAATTCTTGCGCTGGTTACTTTAGGCACGGCTACGTTTCACATTGAGAACGCGTTTCATCGCCTAATGACGCCAAGAAATCCGTCACTATTCTGAAATTTGTCGGATTTCTTCCAGGTTTTCCGCCAATTCCTGCAAGCATGCAAGATTTGTTGCGAAATTGGAAATGCAAACACGAATGCAGGCCTGGCCGTCGCCATGGGTAACCAAGGAAAGCAAAGTGTTGTGTTTCTCTCGCAATGTATCGATCCAATGCAGATAGCGTGAAGATTGCTCATTTTCATGATTGAGGCCGGGATCTTGAACCAAGAGCACAGGTAAAAGACTTGGTCGTAAGACACGCCAATTCTTTTGAACAAGCAACACCTCTAATTGGCTTGCCATATTTAGCTGATGTTGCAGCAAGTCCGAATAGCCATCTGCGCCTAGGTGTGCCAGGGCTAAAAAGGCCTTAATCGCCAAGCCTGCCGACGTGGCTTGGGGTAAAAACTGCATGGGCTGGGCATGACGGCACAAGAAAATCCCCCCCGGGCCAGGGACGGCAAACGCAGTTCGGGTATCGATCGCGACGGAATCTGCGAAGCGCAGGCCGTCGAAATCGCCTTTTAGGGCATTGCAAAGCAATCCCATGCCGCCGCCACTAGCATCCACGTGCAGCCACATGCCTTGCACCCGGGCCAGCGCTGCAAGGCCTTTGATGGGATCAATAGCGCCCGCGTCCGTGCCGGCACTGGCGATGACCATAAACGGAGTATGGTCGTTGCGCGCGTCCTCGATGATCATGCGGCGCAGGGTTTTGATATCCATTTGGCCGTTGGCGGCGCACCGCACTAAGCGCAAGGACTCGCGCCCCAAACCAGTGGTTGTCAAAAGCTCGGCGAGGCCGTCGGCGTTGGCTTGTGAGTGGTAAATCAACGGCCGACCTTCGCAGGCTCGAACGCCAGATTCGGCAAAGCCCGGGAAACACTGAGCAAGGGCTGACACCAGTGCCAGTTGCTTGGCTTGGGCGGCGTCGGCAGTAAAAAAGCCATTGCTTTGCTGCGGTTTAAAGCCGATTCGATGGCACAAAAATGCGACGACAAAGGCTTCAATTTCCTGAGCCAGTGGCGACGAGGTTTGCAAGCTGGAATGGGCATCCCAGGCACTGGCTAGGCTGTCACCGATGAGGCCGGTCGGATGCACGTCGCCATACATGCTGGCGAAATTTTGCGGATGACCGGCGTGCGTAGGCCAGCCGCGCATGAGGCTGGCGGTAAGTTCACAAGCCTGGTCCAACGGCGCCTGGTGGCTGAGTTCAAAGTGCTCGGCCAAAAAGGAATGGATTTGCGCAGAGCTGTCAGCGCCTGGCACCACCGGAATAGTGGGCAAGTGCTCGGCGATGGCGGCTAACTGTTCGCGGAGCCAATCAAAAGGACGCTGCATGATTTCTACTGGCCGACGCTGGACGGATTCTCTACGCCCAAAAACGACCTATTTTGCAGATGATACCGCCGCCTCTGGCAAAGTTTCGTCCCATGAGGCGCCAATTGCGCGAGCAGCTTCGGCTAAGTCCAGTTGGCGCTGCTCGGCTAGCCAATTCAGCTGATCTTCGCCAATTCGACCAACGCCGAAATAGCACGATTCCGGATGCGCAAAGTAAAAGCCGCAAACTGAAGCTGCGGGTGACATCGACCAATTTTCGGTCAGGTCCATGTCAATGCGGTCGCTGACTTGAAGTACGTCGTAAATGTCGGCCTTGAGTCGGTGATCGGGGCAGGCTGGATAGCCCGGGGCTGGGCGAATGCCGGTGGCACTATCGCCCAAAATGGTGTGCAGTCGTTCGGAAAATGCTTCGGCCAACCGGTCGGCCAAGGCCGCAGCCAGGATGGCACGGAAGTCGTCGTGATCGGCGCGGAACTCGGCGGTTAGCTGATCCAATCCATGCCCAACTGTCAATGCAAATAAGCCGAGGTAATCCTGCACGCCGGATTGCTTAGGCGCCACAAAGTCGGCCAAACTACGACAGCCTTGTTCGCCGCGCGCATCGCGCTGTTGGCGCAACATCGGGAAGCGTCGCCAAACCTGTACACGCTGTAAATCGCGGTAAACCTCAATGCACTCACCGTCAGAGTTGGCGGGCAGGTGAGCGTATACAGCAGAAGCCTTCAGCAGTTTTTGCGAAACGATTTGATCGAGTAAGGTGCGCGCCTCGGCTAGCAATTGGCGCGCTTCTTCTCCATGTTGCGGATGATTCAAAATGCGTGGATAAACGCCCTTGAGGTCCCAAACCGAGAAAAATGGCGTCCAATCGATGAAATCGACCAGTTCCTCTAACGGGAAGTCGTGCAGTTCTTGAATGCCAAGCTCGGCCGGTTCAATCACCTTTTGCGCGGAAAATTCCAACTTCGGAGCGCGCGCGCGCGCCTTTTCCATACTCAACAACTCGCGCTGGGCTTGGCGTTGTTGGCGCCGCACGCGCAATTTCTCCTGGGTCTCCGAATTCTTCCGAGCATATTCCCCACAGCGTTCCGGAGACAATAAATCCTGTAAAACTCCAATCGCGCGCGATGCGTCTGGCACATAAACCACGGGGTTAGATGTACGAGGAGCAATGCGTACCGCAGTATGCATGGCCGACGTTGTTGCACCGCCAATCAACAACGGTAAACGCACTCCAGTCCGGTCCATTTCTTGAGCTACATGCATCATTTCATCCAAGCTTGGAGTGATCAAACCACTCAAGCCGATGGCGTTCGCTTTGTGCTCTTTGGCAGCGGCCAAAATGTCCGCCGCTGGCACCATTACGCCCAAGTCGACGACGTCGTAGCCGTTGCAACCCATGATCACACCGACGATGTTTTTGCCGATGTCATGAACGTCGCCCTTTACGGTGGCCATCACAATTTTGCCGCGCCCAGCAGCGCCGACCATGCGATCCAAAATCAGATGTGGATGCAACCATGCAACCGCCTTTTTCATCACCCGCGCACTTTTTACTACTTGCGGCAAGAACATCTGGCCACTGCCGAACAGATCCCCCACCGTGTTCATTCCTGCCATTAGCGGACCTTCCACGATTTGCAATGCCGAATCGTACTGGTCCATCGCCTGCGGCAAATCTTCTTCCAAAAAGTTGTGCAAGCCGTGAACGATGGCGTGAGCAAGGCGTTGATCCAATTCCAATGAACGCCATGCCTGCTCTTCTGCAGCAGTTTTGGGTCCAGCTTTTTGCATCGACTCGGCGTAATGCGAGAGGCGCTCCGACGCATCCGAGCGGCGGTTTAAAATCACGTCCTCTGCAAGCTCGCGCAGCTCAAATTCAATGTTATCGTAAACCGCTAGTTGACCGGCGTTAACGATCCCCATGTCGAGTCCAGCTTCCACCGCGTGGTACAAAAACACCGTGTGCATGACATCGCGGACTTGATCCATACCGCGGAACGAAAACGACAAATTGCTGATGCCGCCACTGGTCAAACACCAGGGGAACCGGCGCTTCAACTCGGCGATGGACTCCAACAATGAACGCGAATAATCATCGTGCTCTTCCATCCCAGTTGCCACAGCTAGCACATTGAGGTCGTATATCACCTCTTGGTCGCGGAAGCCCAAATCGCGCAAGATTCGGCGCGAACGGGTGCAAATTTCCATGCGTCGCTCGATGTCTACAGCTTGGCCATCCTCATCAAAAGCCATGACCACTATGGCAGCTCCATAGCGTCGAGCTAATTTTGCACGCCGACGAAATTCGGTTTCCCCATCCTTCAAACTGATTGAATTGACGATGCAGCGGCCTTGCACGCAGCGCAAACCAGCCTCGATGACTTCCCACCGCGAAGAATCCAGCATCAACGGCACCCGGCAAATGTCTGGCTCGCCTGCGATCAAATTCAAAAACTCGACCATCGCCGCCTCGGAATCCAACAACGCTTCGTCCATGCTGATATCAATAATCTGCGCCCCAGCCTCAACCTGCTGGCGAGCGACGTCCAACGCTTCTTCGTATTGGCGCTCGCGAATCAAACGGGCAAATTTACGCGACCCCGAAACATTGGTGCGCTCGCCAATATTGATGAAATTCATTTCCGGGCGCAACACCAAGGCTTCCATGCCGCTAAACCGCGGCAAGTAGTCATAATCGGCAGGCATGCGCGGATCGCAATCCGTCACTGCATCGGCAATGGCGGCTATGTGCTCAGGCGTGGTACCGCAACAGCCACCGACCAAGTTAATGAAACCGGCTGTTGCAAATTCGCGCAGTTGCTTAGCCATCGCCGCTGGCCCCAAATCGTAACCGCCAAGATCATTGGGCAAGCCAGCATTTGGATAGCAACTAATGAAACAATCGGCAATGCGATGCAAGGTCTCCAAATACGGACGCATTTCTGCCGGCCCCAAAGCACAATTCAAACCCACCGCCAACAATGGCAAATGCGAAATTGAAGCCCAAAATGCCTCGATGGTTTGGCCCGATAAAGTCCGCCCGCTAGCGTCGGTAATGGTCCCCGACACGACGATGGGCAAGCTTTCATCGCGCTCTTCAAACAGCTGATCCAAGGCGAATAGTGCCGCTTTTGCATTTAAAGTATCGAAAACGGTTTCCACCATTAACACATCGGCGCCACCATCCATCAAACCCGCGGCCTGTTCGTGATACGCCACGACCAGTTCATCAAAAGTGATGTTGCGAGCAGCCGGATCGGCGACGTCTGGGGATATCGAAGCAGTCCGATTCGTAGGCCCTATACTTCCAGCGACGTAGCGCGGTTTGCGCGGATCCTTATCGGTAAATTCGTCGGCAACTTCGCGCGCAATGCGCGCTGCTGCCCTATTCATATCATACGCCGTATCTTGCATTTTGTAATCGCCAAGGCTGATGCGATTGGCGTTGAAAGTATTGGTGCTAATGACGTCGGCGCCGGCGCTTAGGTAGCTATGGTGAAGGCCCTGAATCACCTTGGGCTGGGTCAAACAAAGCAAGTCGTTATTACCTTTTTGATCCTTTTCGCAATCCGCAAAAATCTCACCGCGGAACTCAGTTTCGTTGAGCTTTTGTTGCTGGATCAACGTTCCCATTGCGCCATCCATGACCAGGATGCGCTGGAATAAGAGGTCGGTCAGAGGCGGACGCGTGCTGGAGTGGTGGGCACTCATTGAAATTTTTTGGCGGTCTCCACCAAGGCAAGGGTGGCTTCAGTTTTATTAAATGGAGCAGCTATCTGGAAGCCGTCGACGTGGCCAACCAGCTGCTGAAGGATTTCTTGGGCGATGAGCAGGCCTTCTTCTGCCGCTTTTCCGACGCCGTCGGCTTTGCGCATGCGTTCGACGATTGCATCCGGCACCTCTACCCCGGGAACTTCCGCAGCTAAAAACTCGGCGTTGCGCAGGCTACGCAACGGCCACAATCCGGCCAGGATTGGCGGTCGTTTTTCGGGCAAAGTAGGAAGCAATTTAAGGAACGCCTCGGCGTCAAAAACCGGTTGCGTAATGGCAAACTCAATGCCAGCTTTGATCTTCCATTCGAAACGGCTGTATTCCCGCTCAGGGTCGGTCGCGGTTTGATTAAAGGCGGCGCCGAAGCAGAAATGAGTTTGGTCGTTCAAGTGGTTGCCCCCAACGTCCAACCCATGGTTCAGATTATCCAAGATATTGCACAAGCCGATGGCGTCAACATCAAACACCGCAGTGACGTCGGGGTAGTTGCCTTGGTATGGCGGATCACCCGTAATGATCAACATATTGCGCATGCCCAAAGCGGCTGCCCCCATCAGGTCGGATTGCATGCCGAGTAGATTGCGGTCGCGGCAACAAAAATGCAGCAAGGTTTCCATTCCGACTTCGCGTTCGATTAGGTGGCCTGCTACCAAGTTAGAAATACGGGCCGACGCCCGCGGTCCGTCCGGCAAATTAATTAAGTCCACGCCGGCATCTCTCAAGTCGCGCGCGGAATGCAGCAATGCCTCTACATTTGGCGTGCGCGGAGGCAGCAACTCCACCGAAATCGCACACTTATTTTGCGCCAACTTGGCGCCAAATCTAGACCTTTCACCTAACGGCACCGGCGTTTTGGGGCGCGCACTTTGGTGATGGGTATGCACCACCGGTCGTTGCCGATGGTGACTGCCGACGGCGCGTGCAGCACGTGAAATGGCACGAATGTGATCCGGTGTAGTGCCGCAACAACCACCCAAAACTTGCCCGCCCGCCTGCAAAAACCGGCGCGCAAAACGGGCAAAATAATCGGGGTTGTTTTCGTAAAAAACGCGTCCTTCTGATTCGCGCGGCAAGCCAGCATTCGGCCGCGCCGAGATCGCCAAATTGCAATGCTCCATCATTTTCAATGCAGCTTCCAACACCGCTGCCGGACCAGTACTGCAATTCACGCCGATGGCGTCGACCCCTTCTTTTTCCAAAAGATCACAGGCTTCTTCTGGGTGTGTGCCCATCAAGGTCACGCCGGCACTGGTTACCGTGAAGTGGGCAAAGATCGGCAAATCACTGATCTCACGTACACCTCGCACCGCCTCAATAAGCTCATATAAATTCGAAAAGGTTTCGAGCGAAAAACCGTCCACCACGGTTAGATCAAAGGCGCCGGCTGCCTCCTTATACGCCTGACGTGCTTCGATATGGGCAACCCGCCCGATAGGTTCAATCGCGACCCCTGTCGGTCCGAGCGATGCAATCACATAACGTTGCTCGCCCGCAGCTCCGCGCGCGTTTTCTTGCGCCGCCGCCGCAAATTCATGCAAGCGACGGGTCAGGCCATGGTTGCCCAATCGATAGCGATTGAGGCCAAAAGTATTGGTATGCACACCTTCCGCGCCTGCATCCAAAAAAGCGCGGTGCACTTCAATGACCAATTGCGCACGATCGACGTTTGCTTGCTCAAAGCACTCATTGAACGCAACACCGCGTTCGTTTAACACGGTTCCCATCGCGCCGTCGAGCACCAAGGGGGTGCCTTTGAGGCGCTCACTGAGCGCGAGGCGGGTCTGGTTGGCCTGTGATTGAGAGGAGTTCATTGCTCTTCACGGAGACGGACAGGCCTTTACACCATCAATCCGAGCATCCGCTGCGGCAGGTCTTGCCACCTTGGTTGAGGACCCGCACATGCGGCTCAAAGCCAGGTTGGCCGGGTATCAAAGGGCCTGTCCCTCCACCCGTCGTTATGGTTCTCTCCAAGATACAGTAAGTTGCGTCGAAATCAATTCTCGCTGCTGGAATCGGCTAGGAATTTGCCTACTTGCAGGAAATGCAGTACCCCGGCAACCACGATTGGGTCTTCCATAATGAAGGTATGCAAGCTCGGAACTGCCCAAAAATCTTCCGCCCCTGGCAGCCGCGTTTCTTCCACCCGCACCACCCCATCATCTTCTCCTTCGAGCAACGGATTCCAGCCTTTGCCCGGTTTGCGATAGCCAGCAACGATGCCAAATTTGCAGTCCGGTACAGGAATGCGGCTGGCTTCATCCAAAGTGACTTGCTGTCCGGAATCACCTGCCAACCATTGAAATGGCAGGAAATTCTTCAAGCTTTGGGCTAGCGAAGAACCACCACTGGGAGGTGCCAACATGACTAGCCGGTGGACTTGAAGGGACTTGCGCCACTGCGGTTCGGCAGCGGGAGTAACGTCGGCGGCGGCGGCGGTTTTTAAGGCATCGGTGCCGGGATTGGGCTTTCCAACCGCCAACGCTGCACGCGCCATCATGCCTCCCAAGCTATGAGTTACGAACGAAATCGTCTGCACCTCTTCGCTGGCCGCAATCTGATCCAATAATGAATTTAACTGAGCCGCATGCTCGGCAATGGAACGGCGCGTGCTCGGATAACCCACGTCCATGACCTCATAACCTGCGGCGCGCAATTGTTGCTGCAGCTCAGCCATCGAGGTCCGCGATCGCCCCAAGCCATGGAGCAACACCACCAAATGATTGCTACTCAAATGCAATTCATTTTGGCGACGTTCCTGCCGCAGCGCATCTTCGACCGCCGGCCGCTTGCCCCATGCCCGGCGCATGTTTGTCGGATCAAGCAAACGGCAATGCCCGGTCCAAACATGTTGCTGCACTCGCCAGCCCGCGTACCAATTGACGTCGGCCCAAAGTTGGCGGCCGCCTAAGGTAGGAAAAGGCAGATTGGGGTAGGTATCCACGGCGTCGGCTTTGTGGGCTGAGTTTTGGCAGGCTGCTAAAAGCAGGCTAAAAGTCCAGGTGAAAACGCATAGCAAAAACGTTCGCATCGCCCTCTCCATCACGAGTTACCCGGAATACGTTGGTTTGCAGGCGTAGATTTGAGGTCAAATACCAATTCAAAGCCACGCCCAGGTTGCGGCCAGTGCCACCGGCCACGGATTGATCATCAAGGTCCAATTGGGAAATACGCAGTCCCAATTCCCATGCGCCGATGCCGTCGGCTTGATTCCAATTCTGAGCCGGATCGGGGGGAGCAAATGCCGGGCGCGATAATTTGTAGGTGCGTGCTTCTCCGGTCAGAAAATGGCTCGCTTCCAGGTACCAACCTATCATGGTTGGACGATCGCCACTTTTTTGATCAAAGCTTGCGTATTCCAGTTCTGCCGCCAAGACATTTGCCCCGCTTTGCCAGGCAACGTCGGCACCCAATAACAAGACCTGCTCGGCGGTCAACGCTCCGGTATCAACCAAGCTCGGGCCAATCGTAGTACCAAGATCGCCGTCAAACTGCACCATGCCGGCGTCTGGATTGCGCCACGAAAAAGAGCTGCCTATATGCACCATTTGATCGCCTTCGCCGACGTGATAAGGCGCCCAACTCCAGCGTCCAGTAAGCGCCATCTCATTGCCGCTGCCATCATCAATGGATTCACCAGGGTCATTGCTTTCACGGAAAATGCCGATCGTAAAAGTGGCAAGTTCCTGCTTCCATTCACGCCGCCAAGCAATGCCCAAATTACGCGATGGGAATAAACTGGAAGACATCGGCCGTTCCATGAAAGTCAAAAAATGGCTGGGCGTTTGATTTACCAAACCCATCGGCTCGCGGAAATGCCCAAGCCGAAAAAAGCCTTGATCGACAATCCCGTGAACGTCAAAAAATGCGTCGCGAATTTCCGCAGCGGCGAGGTCTGCGGTCATTTTTAGATCGACCCCTTCGTGCACCGGACCCATCAAGCCCAAACGCGCACGGCGCAGTACAGCACCATTACCGTAATCGCCTGTAGCAGCTTCCAAACCGCTGTCAGCGTCGATGACCGCCCAATCTGCGTTGATCTTGCCAAAAAATTCCAAGCCACGGGCAGGGCTCTCAAAGGGCGCAATTTGCGCACATGCGAAAAAAAGTGTGAAAGTAATCATGGCAGCGCAAAGTGAACCCGCTGTTGGGAGCGGTCCAAGGTGACTACAAATTGCCGCAGGGCTTGCGCGCCGATAATCCCAGTCTTATATCCCTGCAGGAATTGCACCGGCGGATGGTGCATTTTGAAACCCGCGAGCGAGGCATCTTGCTTCAAACGCGCGCTGTAAATTTTACGATTCTGGCTATGGGTGGTGCGCAAAGTAGCTGTGAACCGCGGTTCGTCGTAGCACAATACTTTGTCGCGAAAGCCGTCGGGCAAGGCAATGCCGCCGTCGAAGCCAGTGTCGAGCAACGCCGGGAAATTGTGTGGGCCGACTTTCATCCAACAATAAGGAACACCGCGGCGCAATCGATAGCGTGCAATCTGCGGGTGCGCCAAGCGTGGTAATGAGCCCGGGAAAAGTCGAATCAAATCAGCGTTGCCGTCAAATTGAATGAGTCCCTCGCCAAAAAACCTCATCCCAACTATGCCATCAATAGGTCGACCAGAATCCGTTTGCAGCCAATTCAAATCAGCTACTAAAACGGGCAACTCCATCCAAACGAGGTCCCCAATCGAAATCGAATCCACCTCCGAACCAGCGTTGTAGCCGATCCGCCCTCCGCCATCATCGGCCAGCATGCCACGTCGCCGCGGCAGTTTTAATTGCCGCCGCAGGCGCTCGGACACACAGACGCGGGCGGAAAGCCCAGTATCAACTGAAAATAGAAAAGGCCCCTCCCCATTGACCTGGATTTCGAGTAAAAACAGGTGCGGGTCCTTTACCAGCTTGAGTTCGGTATCTGCCTCGCCTAAATCCAAGCGAGCTACCACTTCCAACGCCTCCGGGGCTAAATCGCCACGCGCCGGACAGCCTGCCGACGCCAACCAACCCAAGGTGGCGGCGGCGCAGGTGGAGGAAAGTGAGGTGCGGAAGGAAAACATTCAGATCGGAATCCCAACTATCATGCCCGAAATGAGCAACGGAACCAGCCCCTCTTTTGTGGACGATCTGGCCCACGCGTTGAAAAGCGTGGGGAAGACGCTGCTTTCTATGGCCCTTTTGGTGGTGGTCATCGTGCTCGGCGTCTTTTTGGTCGGCGCCCTGGTGATCATCACCGGTTTCCTATGGTTGGGACACAAAGTACGGTTGATCAAGGAGCCTCCGTCGGTGAAATTTCAGCGATTTCAGGCCAAAACGATGGGCAAGTTCATCCAGTGGCGGTTGAAAAAGAGCGGACTCGGCGGAGAAGGCATGGCAGCAGACGGTTTCCAATGGCCCGGAAGCTTCGGCCAAGACGCGTCCGGCAACGGTCCAACGGAGAATCCATTTCAAACCGGACGTCCGGAAAATGCGCTAGATCCAGAAATGGAAGCCCCGGAGGTGGAAGCCGAGCCGGTGCATGACGAACTCGAAAACTTCCGGGGCTCGTTGGACGAATACCTGCGAATGAAAGGTCGTCGCGGTTAGCCCTCCTCCAAACCTGCCCCGCCCAAACCGGCGGAAATTTCAGCAGCAGCGCGCTGAATGTGCTCCATGGCAGTTGCGGCGGTCTCGGAACTGTCAATGGGACGCAGAAAGGGAACGGTCAAGCTAGCCACGGCAGAGCCCATGTGGTCCAGCACTGGAGCACCCAGGTCGGTTACCCCGCGAACCACCCGGCTGGCGACGCGAGCGTAGCCCCGACTTTGAATCTGCTGTAAAAGCACGCGCAATTGCTTTCCTTCGCTGGATTCTTCATCCACTTCACACTCGCGCAGCCACTCTTCTTGTAGCCACGGCTCCTGAAAAGCAAGCAGGACGTTGCCCGAACAGGATTGGGTCATAGGCCAGCGGGCCCCGATGCGCACCACGAAGCCGGACATTTGCGGACCGTCAACCTGAGCGATGACTAGGGCTTTGGTCGAGTTGCGCACCACTAAATGACAAGAATGGTGCAATTCTTCCGATAATCGGTGCATAAAAGGCAGCGCCTGATTCAACAAAATGCGGCTGCGCGGCTGCCGGTGCGCCAATTCAAACATGCGCGGAGTCAGCCGAAGCAGTCCGTCGCGCTTACTTTTTTCGATGAATTTACGCCGTTCGAGGATGGTCAACATGCGAAAAATTTCGCTCGGCGTTCGTCCGATGGCGCGCGCAACTTGTGCCTGGCTAACAGGTTTGGGGGTTTGAGCCAGAAATTCGAGGATGTCCAGCCCCTTATCAAGGGCGGGCGCCGAATACTTGGTTGTGGTAGAGGTCATGAGGTACTGAGGAAAGGGGGCTTGCCAGAGCCTAGTTTATTAGTAAAATCAAAGTTCATCAATGAAGCCGGAGTAGGTCATCGGCCACCTCCAACGCATTTGGTAATCTCTACCATCCAACCGGGAGCGAGAATCAAGTGCGGCCAAAGATCTGCCTCGGCTTTTTTCACGGCTAAATTCCCATCTCAACCGGGATCTTCACCGGAACCGGTACTCGCTGCTCCCCCCCCCCCCACACCCCCCCGACAATCCAGTACGCGCCCAGCTACACGTCATCTGGGATGCGCGCCCTGGCGTGAAACCCCAACGCGCTCAGCGAGTGCCGTGTCATCTAAACCTAAGATTCAACAACACCGCCACACACCACACC
>JACKQG010005786.1_pt1 | contig 13408 bp, 7 predicted proteins | sample 8237621 | NCBI WGS metagenome assembly JACKQG01 (sample SAMN15677084, study PRJNA649215) | marine metagenome | biome: marine; feature: Black Sea; material: saline water; isolation source: suspended particulate matter (SPM) from the Black Sea western gyre | collected 2013-06-09/2013-06-10 | depth...
ACCACATAAATCCCTTGTAATTCTTAGACTTACGAGGGTTTTTTGTTTCTAGGCCTATTTACGGTAATATATCCAATGTGGACAAAACGGGACATGGTGGGACTTCTGATGGACACTTTATGGACACCTGAAAAGGGTGGATTGGATAGAAAACATTACTCAGAGCATTTCTTCTGGTGGTTTGATTCTTGCACTTGAGAGGTTCCAGCGTAAATTTTCAGTTATACAAAAGCCGAATACGGTGGAAATCGTCTTTTATTCAGTGTCTGATGAACTTTTATCCCTTGAGCAAGAGTTACTGTTTCCCACATACCTGACGGATCGAAGGGGATTTCCAGTGATTGAATCAAATTACATAAGTGAAGATCTTATTGATGCTAGGAGAGTATTGTGAAACAATGGGCTGAGCCTGTTTCCTATAAAAGCGATGCAGAACAACAAGCGGCAGGGATTGTATATAAACTTATAGTGGCAGTAGGCCTTACTTACCTTATTGCTGTTTTGTTAGGAATTTATTATCACGATGTGAGTGTAATCGTTACACTGTCGGTTGGCATCACCATACTAATCGTGCCATATATTTTGCTCAAAGTCGGACAAGTAAGCTTCGCTAGTATAACACTCACGATGTTAGTGATCGGGACATTGACCGTTAACGCTATGGGAGGTCAAGGAATTAATGATCTTTCAATCCTAGCATTTCCCATCATTTATTTTTTCACAAGCGTGTCTTTGAATAGATCTGTTTTTAGAATTTCTATCGGATTTACTTTGCTTGCTATCTTCTGGCTGACATTTGGTGATATCAACGGCTTGTATGTCCCCAAACCATTTCCACCCACACGCTGGGGTGATTTTTTAATGATAGTAATTGTTTTAGGGGCAGCGGCATTTACATCGGATTTGTTAGCAACTAATTTGCGGAAGAATTTTGAACGGGCAGAGCAGGAAATTACCGAGCGCAAGCAGGCAGAAAAAGAAATCTCCAGGGCACTACTTAATGCAAAACAGGCCAATGAGGTCAAAGATCAATTTATCGCTAATATATCACATGAAATTCGAACACCCCTCAATAGCATTATTGGATTTTCGGATATATTTCAAAAAAGGTATAGCGATGTCATAAGTGAAAAGGATCAGAATCTTTTTGACTATATAAATAGTTCAAGTCAGCGCTTGATGCAAACAGTCGACTCTATTCTGAACATTGCCCAATTAAACGCAGGGGCAATTAAGATACAAAAAACGGAATTAGACTTAGTTTCTATCACGAAGGCCGTTGTTGAAGAACTAAAACCTCAAGCAAATGAAAAGAACCTGGAACTTAAATTTATTGCTCCTAAGCTAGAATTTCTGGTCTTCGCCGATAATTACTGTATTCAACAAGCCCTTAACAATATTACTGAAAATGCCATCAAGTACACGTTTGAAGGTCAGGTTGTTCTGAAGCTGCACCAAGATAAAGGTCGGAGTAAACTTTCAATTACGGATTCCGGAATTGGAATCTCTGAGGAATATCAATCCAGGATTTTTCAAGCCTACACCCAGGAAAGCGAAGGTTATACAAAGAAATTTCAGGGGGTTGGCCTGGGACTTGCTCTTACCAAACGTTATCTAGATCTAAACGGTGTTGAACTTGATCTGGAGAGTCAAAAGGATGTGGGAACGACTTTTACACTAACTTTTCCAATATATGATGGGAATGATCATGCCTGATCTCAAACCAAAACTTTTAATCGTGGAAGATGATATATCTTCACAACAATTTTATACCTTCACTCTAGAAGATTCCTATGAACTGTTTTTCGTGCCCACTGTTTCCAAAGCAAAAGGAATTCTTAAGGAGCATGATTTTGTGGCGTCGATTATCGATGTTTCGTTACCCGGTGAAGAAGATGGCATGGATCTGATTAAATATATGCGTCAAGCCTATCCAGACTTCTCCTCTATCATTGCCATTACTGCCCATGCATTTCCTCAGAATCGAATTGATGTACTTGAGGCCGGTGCAGCTGAGTTCTTCACCAAACCTATTTTGGAAGGGGATCTGCTTGAGGTCCTGCGGAAGTATATTCAGGAATAGATGGATGTCTTTTGAATTATTTTGGACTAACACTTTTTAGTCATAATAATTAGGCTAGATTTGAGAACAGCAGCTTTTTAGCAACCAAAACCCGTTAACCCTTACTGTATAAGGGCATGCATACTACTGAAAAACGAAGTAAGACGAGGGAATCCCGAAGGGATGACGCTCAGTCAATCCCCGGGCCTGCCAGGTCGTAGCCTGAAAGGCGTAGACAGGTCGGCGGTTCAATGGAGTTTATCCCGCCGTAGCCTGAAAGGCGTAGGGGGATCCCTGGCCACAGAAATAAAGAAGTCCGCCATCGGTGGGCTTTTTTGTTTCTTTTGCGTGGTGCGAATTTATCAAATCAGTGAGTTAGGACAAATCCGTGCACTTGCGGTGCGACTGAATTATCCATACATAATTTTGGCAAGTTTATAAATAATCAATCCCTTTGCAATTATTTGTTTTTATATAACTTAATTGCATAAATAATTTTATTGCCTTCCCTAATCCCTTTATCCCCATGAGGAGAGTCATTATGCAAAACATTCGGAATGCTCACATTCAGAAGGACATCCTGACTGGGATGCTCATGCTTATTTTTTTGACCGCCAGCCTGCAAGCCCATGACTATGGATCGATGTACATCAATGCAGGTACTGTTGAGACCACAGGCTTGTCAAATGCATCCTGGCATACTGTCGGCAGCAATGCAGCAGCGGGAGATGACTTTGCTACAGGATTACTCTCCAACTGGAGCTTTGCTTCCAATGAACTCACTTGTACCAATGGTGGATCCTATCATATCGCCTTTTCACTGAGCTTCGAAGGGTCTCTAACCACTTGGAGCACTGGTGTTTCTGTGGATGATGCAGATCCTACCGCTATTTTTACCCGTTCAATCTCGAATGCCAATAAGGATCTCGGGACCGTCAGTGGCAGTTTGGATGCCACCTTGACTGCAGGGCAAACCATATCCCTAAAAGTACAGCCCACCGCCACTTCTAAAGATTTCAAGCCGATCTATGCTCAAGTGGTTGCCATTGAAGCCCTGGAAGTTGGGGATACACCCCTGGGGAGCATGCATATTAACAATGGCTCCAGCGCACTTTCTGTTGGCACAAGCTTTGTCCCCATTACTGGTTTTAGTGCCGGAGATATCCTGACGGGGATCACCTTCGATGGTACCAATAATGAATTGGATGTCGGGACCGGCAACGGGGGTATCTATTTCGTTAATTATCACGTTTCCTTTTTTGGTGATGGGAATAGCAATCCGGGAGAACATATTATTGGTGTCGTTGAGGATGGCGTAACAAACGACCCGACTTCGATCAAGGTTGGTCGCAAAACTGTGGCTACTGATATTGGTGTTATGGGTGGTGTGGGCATCATGAATCTCACAGCCGGCAAAGGAATTCGTCTGGAGGTGGATACAGACGGGCCTAATACCAGTTTTACGGTAAAGTATGCTAACCTTATTCTGATAAAATTAAGTGGAACAGAAGCGGCTCCGCCCTATGCCAGCATGAGTATCAGCAGTACTCAAACCGTGACGGTGAGCGCCCTTGATACCTGGTATAAGATCGGCACTTTTACCCAGGGGAACTTAAGTGGCTGGAGCTTCAGCTCAGATGTGCTAAACCCTACCCTGGGTTCCCTGTCAGCTGGAATTTATTACGCAAAATACAGTCTGTCATTCAAGGACCTATTGAATACAGGCGTTTATGAGACCATACACTTTGCGCTCTTCACCGGGGGAACAGCTGATATTGAGACAAAAATCTCTCGCATTTTAAAAACAAGTACAGATGTGGGGAATGTTCAGGGTATTGGTTTTCTGTCAATAACCAGCGTTGATTCAACGGTTGACCTAAGATTGAAGAACGTAACAAACGACCATAACATCACGATCAACTCTGCAAAAGTAAATCTTTATCGCATGACTGAAACAGCGGCAACCGATAACAGTCTTCCCGTTGATTTGATGTATTTTTCTGCTACCAGTGATCATGGAGGTGTAGTCCTTAATTGGGAGACAGCATCAGAAGTTGAAAACCTGGGATTCATCATTGAACGTCGTAAACAAGGTGCTAAACAGTGGCAAATCCTGGATAGCTATCTCTCTAATTCCAAGCTGATCGGTCAGGGTTCCACCACCTCCAGTTCTGAATATCAATTTATTGACCAGGATGTAAGCGTGGGCGGGATCTATGAGTATCAACTCAGTGATGTGGATTATGCCAATAGAATCTCCCGTCACAAGATTGTCAACGTAACCGTAAGACAAGGGGATGAAAACCTACATCCCGATAAAATCACTCTGTATAAAGCATACCCCAACCCCTTCAACCCAAGCACAACCATAAGGTATGGATTACCCGAGAATTCAAATGTTTCGTTGGTGATATACGATGTGAGGGGGCAGGTTGTCCAGACGCTTGAATCAGAACATCAATCAGCCGGTTGGTACGATGTGGTTTGGAACGGACAAACTGCAGATGGCAAAAGCATCTCGACGGGAATCTACTTTGCCAGATTGGTCGCTGGTGATTATAGTCAAACAATCAAGATGCTATTCTTGAAGTAAGATTCACCCGCAAACCGTTGTACAAAGCCCCTGGTCTAAAAACTCAGGGGCTTTTCAAAAATGGACACTTTTGGGTGATTCGTCCCCGTAACTCCCTGATACATAGCACGAAGCAAGGTACTGAAATTCCCCTGCCTGTCCCGTCGTAGTCCGTAGGACGAAGATGGATCGGTGGTTCAATTCCGTCCCTGGCCACTAAAGTAAAAAAACCCACCTCGTGTGGGTTTTTTGCTTTTATTGACGTGGGGGTGAATTTAACTAGCTAGTTGCGCGATAGCAAAACTGCGGTTCATCCGGAGATGATTCCACCGTGTGGGATCACCGGAGAAAGATGGAGTGAAGGGAACCAAGCCAGCGAGGCGCAGGTTCACCACCTAATCCACTATGTCCTCCGAGAGGTTAAAGACGAGCGTAAGACTTCTTAGGTTTCCAGCAGTTTAAATGACGTGGCTGCGAGAAAACCGGTCAAGGTACTCAACCCCACAACTGTTGGTCCACCAAGGTGAACGGCCTCAGGGATCATAGTCTGGGCGATCATTGTCAGCATGGCACCAGCAGCAACTCCTTCGATAGCTACAACTATAACGGGATTGATATCCGCCCCAATCAGGTACCCAAGAATGGATCCTACCGCAGTCATTACCATTAGGGAGAACCATAATGTGAGAATCCTTTTGATACTCCAGTCCTGAGAGCGCATACCAACACTACTGGAAAGTGCTTCAGGGAAATTGGACAGAAAGAATCCTGCCATAAGGGTGTAAGGGATGACCTCTGTGAAACTCACAGGACCCAGAGCAGATTTTTGCATGAGAAGGGAAAGAAAGGTTGTCCCGATCACCAGGGATTCAGGGATTCCATCCAGGACCATTCCCAGCCAGATCGCCAGGGGTGTCTCAACATGTTCCTTTGCTGCTTTTCGCAGATCCTCAACTGATGGGATGAGGGCACCTTCTTCCTGAAGTGCTTTTGCTGCGGCCTGTGCCCACTGTGTTGCACGATGCGTGACCTCGCGATCATGTCGCCCCAGATGTTCCAGACGTTCCGCAGTGATTCTTCGTACCTCTGCATCCAGCTCTCGAGATATGGACCGCATATGATCAAAATCCCCTGCATTCAACATCCACAGCTTGACTTCATCACGGGCTACTACTTTGGCAGTACGTGGAGCGTGTGTGACCAGCGCAATCTCACCAACAATATCACCTGAACTTAAAGTTGCCAGGGGATGTCCGTCCCTCAATATGTCGATGTGACCTGATTCGACGATATACATATTGTCCCCTTCATCTCCCTGTTCAAAGACGATCTCTCCAGGATGCATGAAGACTGGCTGCAAATAGCGGATGAGGATTGTCACATGCTCGGGATCAAGCGCCATGAGAAAGTCACTTCTGGATAAAAGTTCAAGCATGAGTCGTTCTTGTTCCTTGCGGCGATTGGTCATATAGGTAATGGCTGTGGCTGTCTTGCGGAGATACCCACCGTGCCTATTAACGATCTGGTCCAGGAGTACGAAAAGAATCCCCCCAGCCATAGCCCCAAGAATCAATGAGATTTGTGAACTGTGGTCAGATGAAGAGTCCGAATGTCCACTGATATTCATCATCGTGGGAGCCACCAGTTCAACTGAAAGTGCGGCAAGCATTGCTCCCGCACCAAATGCAGCCAGGCTAGCAGTCATTTTGGAACTGGGTTTCCAGGTGATCCCCATAACAGCCCCGATAAGGAGTGATGCAGCTGAAAAGCAACCTAGAGCAAACGCCCAGAACAGGTATTTCATGCTCTTGGTGAGCTCACCCGGAATCGCCTGACCGGGATCACTTGCGTACAGAAGATCTGGCAAGAGACAAATCGCCACCAAGCACAGAAGTATGGTTCGAGATATAATTTTCAAGCAAATGACTCTTAGATTGTACTCAAATTAACGTTTGCATAATATGATGTAGATTTGGCTGCAATCAAACTTCAGAGTTGTATATACTGTTTCTACGACTGATAGACTTTGGACTATTACTGTAAAGTGTGGTCCTGGCAACACAGAGCAAGTTACGACTGTAGAAATCACTTATACTTTTACTGACCTTTCTGAATTAGGAAACAAAATTAACTAAAAAGCCCTTGAGAAAATGTACGCAAATGACTTGAAGGACTGGGAAGAGGCAATTAATTATTACCTCGACTTTTCAAACATGGACACTTTTCGGACATTCGTCCCCGTAAGTGACTGATACATAGAGCGAAGCAAGGTACTGAAAAACGGAGTCCGACGGGCGTAGTAAGGCGAGGGAAGCACACAGTGCTGACGCTCAGCCAATCCCCGTGCCTGCCAGGTCGTAGCCTGAAAGGCGTAAGGGGATCTCTGGCCACTAAATTGAAACAGCCCGCCATCAGGTGGGCTGTTTTGCTTTAACAGGCGGTGCGAATTAACCACCCAAGCGAAGCGCCGATTCATCCGGAGGTAATCTGAAAGCGTCAGACTACCGGAGGAAGAGGAGGACAACGTCCGACTCAATTCCGTCCCGGATCCCAAAAAACGACGGGGTGGCCACCACATAATTCCCTTGTATTTCATAGACTTACGAGGGGATTTTGTTTTTACCCCTAAAGGTGTTTTCTATCCAGTAATGGACAATAGTAGACAAATCGACCCATCATTAGCCCTTTTTGTGAACCCGATTGGAAAAATGGCGAAGTTTCCTCCGCTTTAAAAAAAGAGTAAGGAAGGCGATTCTCTACAAATAATTCAATTCATCTTGGCAGCATTATCCGCAATCAAGGCTTGAAACCTCGGATGCTCTCTTAGCGGGTCCCATCTGGGATCGATGGCCAGGAGAGGGCCTGTAAAAGTACTTGGGATCGATAAAACAAGCTCCAGCTGATCAATGGCTGCTTCATAATTGCCAACCATCTGATAAATCACTGCCAATTTGTATATGCTATATGGACCATACCAGGCATCTGAAGACACGGGTTCCATCTCAACTGCCCGTAGTCCTTCGCTGATGGCATCTTCCTTCTGTCCCAGACCGGCATACGCTATACCAAGAATAAAATGCGGGTCAGCATAATCCGGTCGTCTAACCATATATCTTTCTGCACGAGCCCTCAATGTATCATACGCAACCAGCGCCTTCCCTTGCTCACCCAGGATGTTATATAACCAACCCTTGAGTTCATTATTGCCGTCCCGGGTCTGCAGTATCTCAAGCAGTCTCTTATAGTTCCGATCATACAACTCCAGGGAATACGACCAGCTTATGTAAGCATCTGGACCAAGAGTCTTCTTGCTCTGATTGAAAGCACTCCAGGCTTTTTCGGTATTGCCTGTTGATTTTAATATAATGTCTATGTTCCTTCGATGAGCACGTGGATCTTCCGGTGCTATAATCAGGCAACGCTTGTTAAATTGGTCTGCCTTTTCCCAATCACGCATGTAGATATAGGTTGCTGCCAGCTCATCATTCTTCATGTAATCTAATGGATCGAGCTCAGTTGCCCTGGTCTGGTATTTCGCTGCCTCTTCCCAGTTTCCCTGGCGACGCTTCACATATCCAATAACTGCAAGGAGTTCGCTATTGTTTGGTTGATACTCTAGGGCGATGGCAAATTCCTCAAGAGCTTTTTCATATTCCAAGAAACCGCGGTAGTGATACCAACCTGTCGCCAAATGAGTCTCAGGATGGTCAGGATCAAGTGCCTGTGCTTTTTCCAGTGCTTGCTTTGCTAATGCAAGTCTAGCTTCAGACCGGTCAAAACCACCAGCCTGGCTCCAATACATCCAAAGATGCGTTTTTACAAGCCTGACATAAGCCAGGAGGAAATCTGGATCTATTGCCACAGCTTTATCATACATCTCGATTGCGTTCTCCAGCTGTTTTCTGCCACCCCTCATGGACCAGTTATGCGCGAAAGTTTTTCCCTTGAGGAAGTAATCATAGGCAGCCATACTGTCCGTTGGCGTTTGTTGAATCCTGTCTCGATTGTCAGTTGTAATGGTCGCTTTTAGTGCATCTGCGATTCTGAATGCTACATCACTTTGGATGGAGAATATATCAACCAGTTTGCGGTCATAATTATTAGCCCACAAGTGTTTATCGGTCCTGGCATCAATCAGCTGACCAGTTATCCTAACCATATCCCCTGCACGCCGTACACTGCCCTCTAAAATAGCTGCGACACCAAGTTCTGCTCCAATCTCCCGGATAGTCTTTTCAGTGTTCTTATACGGCATGATCGAGGTCCGGGAAACTACGCTTAGTCCTGCTATTTTGGAAAGGTGTGTTAGAATATCCTCGGTCATGCCATCGCTGAAATACTCATTTTCCTGGCCACCGCTTAGATTCGTGAATGGAAGAACGGCTACAGAATGGTCTCCCAGTCTCGGGGTTAATTCAACATTACCACTTACCAGCAAGTTTGTCACGTAAATAATCAAGGCTAAAACTATAACTGTGAGGGCACCTATCCACGCCGACCGCTTCTGCTTGTATGCACTAGGTGAATGCCTGCCTGGTGTTGGTTTTTCAGTGTCAGATGGATGAGTTGGTAGTCCATCTCCAGCAAGTGCAAAGACCTTGATTGTACGCTTTACATGTTTGAGGGAATGTTCTCCAATAAAAACGGTATGGATATCTGCTTGGTTTTGGATATCATCATGTACACGGTCAGTTATACAGATTCCCCCCGCCATAGCCAGAGGTTCAATCCGCGAGGCTACATTAACTCCATCTCCGAAAACATCTCCTCCTTCAAATACTACATCTCCAATATGAATCCCGATGCGCAGTATCAGGTCTGGATCGTCTTTCAAAAGATGCTGTACTTTGAGGGCGCACCTGACTGCGTCCACAGCACTGGCAAAACAGGAAAGCGTACCATCGCCCATTTCCTTGAGCCACTCACCTCGGAACTCTTCAATAATGGACTTAATGATGGTTCGATTCTTTTCAAGAAGTCGTAGGGCTTTTTGTTCATCTTCACCCATGATCATCGTGTAACCAACGATGTCCGTGAACATGATAGCAGCCAGTTTACGCTGGGGAGTATTTGTATCAGTCATTTTCCTGAATCAGTGCAACTTGATAGGGTTTGTCCGCATTAAATCGCCCTTCATATATAAACAGTATTAGGCTTGAACTTAATCTTTGATGAAGCTATTTCCCATTGATTCAAACATTTAATGACCTCTAGTTCATCTGATGACAATTTGTTATTTCGCGAGCAGAAGGTCACTTTATGAAATCGGAGCAACTCGGTAGTAATCTAGCCAAATGAAATAATTAATCCGCTTCAAGTCATGTGATATAATCCCTGAGGAGTGTTTGAGCGGATTTTAATGCTCGGCGATAATTAGCTAAACAGAAACTTTTTAGCAACTTAAACCCTCTAGACCTTACTGTACGGAGAGCCGCATACTACTGAAAACCCAGTCTATCTACCCCTGCTCAACGGATTACGATATATAAATGCCTGTCCCGTCGTAGTCCGTAGGACGTAGATGGATCGGCGGTTCAATGAAGTTTATCCCGCCGTAGCTAGATAGAGCGAAGGCGGATCCAATTTCCTACAGTTTTTTACGAGAAATGAACGGAGTGGACAAGTCGGCCCATCAATAGCACTTCTTTTAGACCACTCAAGGCAGGGTTGAGTCCCCCCGCCCCTTTGAGCTAATCTGGACTATGTATCCGACTTGTCCGGTTTTTGTGCAGTTTACTTGCATAATTGTCAAGCAAAGCCTCCCAGCGGGGACATTCTTGACAGTCTTTCTATAATTTTCTAGCAAGTTATTGCGGCTCCCCTTCCAAAATCAAGTTGAGCTGCTTTTCTTTGTCCAGCAGGTTGTGTGTATTGGATGGGCGATTGCCCCCTCTTGATTCTAATTATAAAGAATCTATCATTAAGGATTTATAAGATCAGTGGTTATCTTACCCAAAAGTATCTACATGGCAAAAACAAAATTCAAAATCGTTTACATTCCAAGAATAAAGCTCATACTGTGCATAGTGCTTTTTCAATATACCCTTTTTAATCCCTCGGCCACATTTGGAGAAACAGGGCACAATTTAGCCCACCTAACAGATGATGAAATATCTTGGCTTGATGCCCACCCTATAATTCGGTTAGCACCAGATCCGGAGTTCCAGCCCATCGAATTTTTTGACAAGGAGGGGAATTATGCTGGTATTGGAGCCGATTATGTGAGACTAATTTCTGAAAAGTTGGGCATCAAATTTGAGGTCGTCAAATGTACAAATTGGGAGGATGTCCTTGCCAGAGTTAAACGACGTGAAGTTGATGTTTTAAATGCAGTTGTAAAAACCCCCCAGCGGGAAAAGTATTTACATTTCCTTTCACCGTATTTGGAAATTCCCTCTGTCATCATAGTCAGACAAAATGTGTCCATAGAGTTGACCTTGGACATGCTGAAGGGGCTGCATGTTGTAATGGTTTCCGGTTATGGCTATGTGGATTTGATCCGAAACAAATACCCTGAGATGCAAATCGAATTGGTTTCCGATTTGGACGCCGCCTTGCGAAAAGTCTCTTTTGGTATGGCCAACGCCTTCGTGGGTGATTTGGCCACGGCCCGTTTCTATATCGAATTAAGCGGAATCACAAATTTGAAAATTGCAGGCGAATCAGATCCTCCGAATCTTTCTGGATTTGCGGTGCGATCTGACTGGCCTGAGTTCAGTCGCATTCTTGAAAAAGGAGTTGCCCTAGTCACAGAAGAAGAACGAAAAGACATTTTTAATAAGTGGATTCAACTATATGTGGAACCTGGGGTAACGCTGAGAGAGTTAAAAAAACTGGGAGTGGTTATAATCTTTTTCGTTGCTTTGTTTGTAGCTGGTTTTTTGCTTTGGAACCGTCAATTAAAGCGTATGGTAAATCTCAAAGTTGTAGATCTCAACAAAGAAATTAAAGAGCGCAACCAAGCTGAAGAGGCGTTGCGCGATTCCAAGCTGATGATTGAAGGGATTATAAATACGGTCCCTGCAAGAATATTCTGGAAGGATAAGAACCTAGTTTATCTTGGCTGTAACCTGATGTTCGCCCGCGATGCGGGATTCACCCATCCGGATGAAATTATCGGGAAAGATGATTCCCAGATGGTCTGGCACGAGCAGGCAGAAGGGTATCGTAGCGATGATCGAGAAGTCATTGAAGGTGGCTCAGGCAAATTTCACATTGAAGAAAGCCAGACAACTCCTGATGGGAACATCATTACGCTTCTTACAAGCAAGATACCTTTGCGAGATACCAGTGGTGAGATCACGGGAATACTTGGAACATATATAGACATCTCCGACCGTAAGCAGGCGGAAGAGGCGCTGGTGGAAAGTGAAGAGAAATACCGCTTAATCATTAACAACATTCCCGATGTTACCTGGACATCAGATGCTGAAGGTAGGACAACTTATATCAGCCCAAATATCGAGGATGTATACGGGTACACTCCTGAAGAGATATTTAAGGAAGGGGAAAAGTTATGGTTTGGAAGAGTTCACTCTGAAGATTTACCCATCCTCAAAAAGTCTTATAAAGACTTATTCGAGCAAGATATGGGGTTTGATGTCGAATACCGGATAAGGCGAAAAGATGATCAGTGGATATGGTTGCATGATCGAGCAATTATGCATTATGAAAAAGATAAGAAAAAATATGCTTTTGGTATATTCTCAGATATCACAGAGCGCAGGCAAACTGAAAATGAACTTCACAAGTTATCTTCGATAGTGGAACAATCCATTGAGGGTATAGCACTAGCCGACTTGGAGGGTAACCTGACGTTTACAAATAGCTCCTGGAATCGAATGCACAACTACGAGCCGGATGAAGAATTAATCGGTAAACATCTCAACATTTTCCATAACCAGGAGCAGCTGGAACAGGAGGTCATTCCCTTCAATCAAGAAGTGATGGAGATTGGATTCAACATTGGAGAAGTAGGTCACACACGAAAAGATGGTACACCTTTCCCCACCTTGATGAGCACGACTCTCCTCAAGGACAAGCATGGAAAACCCTATGCTTTTGCAGGTATGGCAGTGGATATCTCCGACCGTAAACGTGCGGAACAAGCCCTCGCCGAAAGCGCCGAAAAGTACCGCCTGCTTTTCGAGAATATTAATGATGCGGTGGCAATCACTCAAAATGGCAAATACGTCTATTTCAACCAGCAATTTTGCCAGATGCTGGGTTATTCAACAGCAGAGATGGATCAAAAGGATTACCGGGAGGTTTTTTCAGAAGAAGGCCTCCAAGTCCTGGCCGCCCGGCAGCAAGTCCGGGAACGGGGGGAAGAACCCCCGGCACGCTATGAAACCATCTTTGTCAGGAAGGATGGCCAGCTCATCAATATTGAGGCGAATGTAACAACCATTGACTATGAGGGTCAACCCGCGGCCTATGCTGTGCTGAGAGATATCACCGAGCGCAAACTGGCTGAAACAGAAATTGCAGAGTCCCTGCTTTCTGCAAAACAGGCCAATACTGTCAAGGATCAGTTTATTGCCAATATCTCCCATGAGATTAGAACCCCCCTGAATAGCATCATCGGATTCTCAGATTTATTCAGACAACGATATGGTGATCTGGTAAGCGACAAGGATCAGGAAATCTTCAATTTCATAGCCAACTCAAGTAATCGGCTCATGCGAACGGTTGATTCTATTTTGAATATCTCCCAATTGAAGAGGCTGTGTGAAAACGGGGGTCCAATAGAGGATACTTAGTTAGGGTTTCGA
>JACKQG010005787.1_pt1 | contig 13408 bp, 12 predicted proteins | sample 8237621 | NCBI WGS metagenome assembly JACKQG01 (sample SAMN15677084, study PRJNA649215) | marine metagenome | biome: marine; feature: Black Sea; material: saline water; isolation source: suspended particulate matter (SPM) from the Black Sea western gyre | collected 2013-06-09/2013-06-10 | depth...
GAATATAACCGTTTTCTAGAGTAAAATACTTCGGATGAGGTTTTTGCACGGTACGTCCTATTTTGTCGCTCAAGAGCTTGCCCATGGAAAAGAGACAACCAAATTTGATTTTGATCGAAAAAAAACTTCATCGGGGATTCCTGATAAATTTGATGACCTAACAATTTATCGAGACGATACAAAGATTTTTAGTATCAGGTTAGTTGAATGAGGAAGAACATTAGCAAAAAATTACCAAAAATCAAACGGAAACTTTACATCAATTAATAAAGGAGTTTTCAATGCGGCGAAACAAAATTTCATTTACGATTTTTCTATTTCTTTTAGCATGTAGCTCAAAAACAGATTTTGAAAGAACATCAATGCCTACTTTTACTCCAGAGCCAACATTCATAACAAAAACAGAAATAGATCCAACATCAATGCCTTCTTTTACTCCAGAGCCAATATCAATGCCCATTTTTGTACCGGAGCCAACTAGCTTCCCAACTCGTGAACCTGTTGAAACATATGTTGGTGATCTTGTCGTCAATAGTGGAGAAGAATTAGTTATCAGAGATAAAACTTTAGAACTTGAAGGAAATCTCTTTCTTGAAGACGGCTCAAAGTTATTGATGGAAAACGCTGCCCTTGTAATTAGTCAAAAGTACAAGGGCGAATTTCAAATTTATGCACGAAATGCAAATATCATCCTAGAAGATTCTCTTATTGAAACATCCGGAAGTTCGACAACAAAGGTGTTCGGTAAATTGACTGGTGCTGAGTTGAATATTGAAATAACAGATAATTCAACTATTTACATAGAGAATAGTCAGGTTTATGCGCGACCATTTATATCCAGCGGATCAAAATTAGAAATCATAGATAGCGTTGTAAGTTTTATATATTGGATGTCTGATGCGCATTTACTAGCATCAAATGTCACTATGGGTGGTTTCGTTTTCAAAGGGGATAGGACTTCTTTGCCCGAGACACTAGAGTTTAGTGGGCTGAAAAAAAATGAAGAATTTGACCTTATTCTCAACACAACCGCGGATGGCGGTTCCCTTATTCTACAGGATTCCATAATTCTAGGTGCTGGATGGAATTTTAATTTTGATTGGGGCTTCCAGAAAGAAATCATTATTGAGGACTCGGAGATTGATAATATTTGGATAAAATTTCCACCCACCGAAGAATGGATAACAATTAGCAGCTTACCCCACGGTCTGATTGAAGAGTATGACATACAAGAAGCCGTCACCGGTATTTCTCTAACATATGGCATAAAGCTGAAAAACGTTGAGTTGGGTCATTTCAAACCCGAGATGTTGTCTACTAAAGCCACGATAAGAGATTCTTACGCAATGGTTCATCCTTATGATTTATCAGAATTAATTATCGAAGACTCTACTTTGACTACTATGAATAACTATGGTTGTAAGCGAATCGAATTCGAGAACGTTACCTTCCTTGAAACCATACAGTTTATTTCCATGCCAAATTATGGTAATCACGGTTTTAAAGTTGGTGATAAAGTAATTGGTCCCGGCGGGTATTTCTATTGGGTATTAAAAAATTCACGGATTGACGTGCAAGAGATTGTTGTAGCGCTTGAAGAAGGTACTATCGAAGGTGATGTTAAGATAATCAGCCCCAAAAATTTTAACAATGTTTCATGGATAAAAGGTGTTATTACGCGAATATATCCTGTCATTTTTCACCCGAATGAGGCGATTGTACTAATGGATGATCAGGGTACAACATTGTGGGAAGGTGAAACCGATGAGAATGGTAAAGTTTCATTCAGCATTACATTTAACATCGATAATTATACTAACTCATTCAAATTACAGAGCGAGAATTCTGAGCAGGAAGTAACTTTCTTATCAGATACACCAATTGATTTTAAGTAAGAAACTCAATTCGACTGCTGCGGCTATAGTTTTTCAACTGGGCGCTCATTTTCGGTTAGAATACCGCCTTGTGATAACCACCCAATATCCCAAAGCACGGAGGCATGAGCAATGTCATTACAAGAAATTCATCAACTATCAGCAAAATCCAGCCGGATAAATGGCAACAGACGCAAGCTGACTTTTACACTTGAAAACTGGATTCCTGTGGTTGAAAAATGGGAAAGCCGAGACCGTACGCACGATTCCTTTACGCTGGCGGAATTGATCGCAGAGCATTTTGGGACACAGCCGGATGGCACCCCTGTGGTTTCGACCCAATCCTATTATGCCTGGCGAAAAAGGGTGCTTGCGGAACGCGCCAAAGCAAAAGGGTAAAGCGATCAAGGTAAGAGTGGATATGATTAAAACCATCAAGAATTCCGGCACAGATCCCCGAACTAACATCGGTAGTGGAAGAAGGTCTGGAATGATAAGATTGTGAACGAGAGATTGCAGAGGCAGCAACAGGATATAGTAGATCATTGTAATCAATATCCAACCAGGAAAAAAGATGTACGCCTTCTTAGCGCGTTGATACAGAAATTTATAACAATAGGCTACCGCCAACAATGCAATTGCGTGCGCTATAAAGTCGGCTGCTGAAATTAAAACCTCCAGCGGACGCTGTCCTGGAAAGTCACCTGTCAACAGGAAAATGTGCAAGCCCAATTCCTGAAGAAAGTTTGCGGCAAATAAACCCAAGGGCCCGCCCAGGGCAGCTGATATGACTACTAAGATTTCCTGTGGGCCTATGTTGCCAAAGCTGGCGATACGAATTACCCAGTGAACCGATAAACTTATAAAATCCAACACTCCGAGCGTGATCCCTAGAATCAGGGGTCTCCAGATCGTCTTCTTCATATTTTCATCTCCTTTGCCTGTGCTTTGTATTTAGTAGGCAATTGAACGGATTGGTGGATGCATCAAGAAAGTGAACTTACCCAAGCGCTATTCTATATAGTTATAGCAAACCTGTCACCTGTCTCTTTTATTGGAACCACCTGTCCTGTTAGACAGGTGGTTCCCTCCGGACTTGGGTATTTAGATGGGCTTATCGCGCAGGAAGAACGCCTTCACCAGCACGATAATGCCGACCCCGATCAGGATCATCGGTCCAACCAGTGACCAGTGAATCTCGGCTTCCTGAATGATCCAGATACCGATGGGGATCGACCAGAGTAACGCCAACGTGCCAACACCCTGAGCGGTCTTGCCGCGGAATATCAATCCCGCGCCGCTCGAAAGTCCTACGACGAACATGATGCCTGGCCACCACCAACCGGTGAATAACAGCACACCCAGACCGATGAGTAAAATTCCCCCGGAGATGGCGTCACCCTTCCGTCGCTTTTCTTTGTCCATATCTGTTGATTGCATTTCAGTTGTCATTTTGTTCTCCTTTTGATTTGGAATACGCGATTCATTTCTCACCCAGGCTGTTGAGTGTTCCCGAACCACTGCCAGAACTGTTGACCGAAGGCTTGCCGTAGTAACTGACCAAGCCACTGCCGCTGATATTTGTATCCAGCGATTCACTGGCGCAAACAGTCGCGTCGCCCGAACCGCTGACATCGATCTCCACCGATGTACTGCAAACATCGCCAGCCAGATATTCACCTGTGCCGCTGATCGTGACCACCTGATCGGCCGCGTCGCCACCCAGGTTGACCTTACCCGAACCGCTGATATCCACGGTCACCTTGCTGACTGAAAGGTCGGCAACCTGAACGCTTCCGGAGCCGCTGACGGTCACATCCAGCCGGTCGGTCTTCAGCGCGTCCGCTTTGATGTCGCCCGAACCGGAGACGGTCAGGCCGGTGAGATCGTCAACACCCACGGAAAAAACGAGGCGGGTGGGGGTAATGGATTGGAAGCCCTCCTCGAATCCGAGTTTCAGCGTCCCGTTTTCCACGACGATCTTGAGATGTTTCATGACGTTATCGTCTGTTTCAATAGACAGCGACTCACTCCCGCCCTGGGTGATGATCACTTCGCCCACACCACTCAAGTCAATGCTGTCAAAATTGTTGACTTGCCGCGTCTCGGTGATCAGATCGCCTGATCCCCGCACAAGACCGGCATTACAGCCAGCAACCGTGAGCATGATCGCAAGCAACAGCAGAACCGAAAGGTACTTATTTTTGCACATGTTTTTTCTCCTATTTTGTTGGTTGATTTTTTGGCTACTCATACGCCAGGGTATCTTTTACAGTCAATCGTGATGCGCGCCGTGCAGGCAGCGAGCTGGCGAGCGTGGCAAGGAAGAGCATGAAGATCAGCCAGACGAACGTTCCCGTCGAGTCATAGACGGTGGGCAGGGGCGATTTGAACATTGCCGTACCCACGCCGCCAGCCAGGAGACCGGTGAGTGGAATGGACAAAAGGATGCTGATCACCCAGCTGATCATGCCAACGACGATGCCCTCCACGATGACAATGCTTTGCACGTCGAAGTTCGACGCGCCGACCGCGCGCAGAACACCGATCTCGCGCGTGCGTTCCAGTACATTGATGCCCATGGTTCCCATCAAGCCGAGCCCACCGACGACGGCGATCAGCGCAGCCATCATCAGCATGAAGCCGACCAGGAGATTCGTCAACGATCTTTGATTCGCGGCATTAACCGCGCCCAACTGTGTGCTGGATACCTGAACGCCGCCCGCTTCAAAGACCGTCAGTAACTGTTCGTTGACGGTTTTTTGCGCGACCATATCATGTCCGCGGGTGATCACGTGCAGTGAATACACCATCCCAGGCTGGCCGATGACCTGGCTGAGGTATTCATAGTTGGCATAGAACATTTGTGTAGGGCTATTGTTCAGGGATGTGTAAATCCCGATGATGCTCCATTTTGTTTCCTTCCCGTTGATCTCGATCGTCAGGGTATCGCCGATCTTCAAGTCGGGGAAGAGATCCAGCATTTGATTGGCAACCACGATGGCGTTATCGTCGCCCGCTTCCAGCCAGCGCCCTCCCGAGATGACGGGATCGACTAGGGCTGAACCGGAGGGCGGCGCAGAAAACAGTACCTGCCTGCCCGCCTCATCCTTGTTCTCTGAATCCAGTTTGCCCGGATAGTCCAGCCAGCCTTCCACAGCCTCGACGCCGGGGACGCTCAATGCCACCGCGGAAACTTTATCGAAGCGATAGCCATGACCGAAGGTAACCCGGATATCCGGTATGCCATATGCTTGAGGGTTGTCAATAATCACCCCAAACGAGGCCCATAGGTTATAGATGCTGATGAATGTGGCGCCCGCCAGAACGAGCGTGAACAAAGTCAGCGTGAGGCGCGCCTTGCGGCGGAATGCGTTCCGCAGGGACAGGCGCATGGGGCGCGGGATCAAAAGCGCGGCCTTGCTGATGCCTTTTTCCTTTGGCTTCGCGCTGCCGCCGATTCCGTAATCGGTCAGGGCTTCGCGCACGGTCACGCGCACGGTGTTATACATAGGCGCCAACGCCGCCACTAACGGGACAACCAGCGCGATGATGGTCTGTTGGATGAGCGTCGAGGTATATCCGCCATAGGTGGCTGGGAAAAAATTCAAATAGATTGACATGCTGTCGCCGACAGCCTTGGCGGCAATGTTTGCCAGCGGCACGGAAATGGCGAGCGCGCCAAGCCCGAAGAACAGGATCAACACAACGTACATTCCAAAAATCTGGAAACCATCGCCGCCGATGGCCTTCATGATGCCGATCTGCCGCTTCTGTTGTGACATCAATGCGGTGATGGTGTTCACGATCAACACCCCGCCCAGCACCACAGCCAGCCAGCCGATGATGCCCAGGATCAGGAACAAGCCCTGCGATATGGTGTAGGCAAAGCGATGGCCCGGATTGTTGATAGCCACAGAATCAACCTTTATGCCGCTTTTTTCAAGGCGGTCAATAACAGCCTGCGCCACTTCTGCAACGTGCTGGGCATCCGTTTGATTCTCTGAAACGCTGATCGCCAGCGCATTGAAATCACGGGAACCTCCAAGCCGGGAGATCGTTGCGGGCGTAACATACGCGTTCACCCGCCCCGTCTGGCTGTACGGTATTCCAGCCGCAGCATGAAGGTATCCCGCCAGGCGCAGTTCGCGGATTTTCCCATTGCCGAGTTCCACTGTGATCATATCGCCTGGTTGATATCCCAGCGGCGCGGCGGATGAGTCGATCAATACATCCTTTTCGCCGAGCGGAGCAATGCTCGCCTGGCCCAGCGCGGGTTTTAGGATATCCACCGTCAGGGAGAGGGGATCCTCAACGGCAGTGAATTGTATGGGAACATCATCCTTTCCCGCCTGAAGAATAAACGCACTGGCTGTGCTTCTTCCCTCCACCGCGTCCACGCCTGCCACTTCGCGCGCGATCTCCACGCTATGGTCATCCATCGGGTAGGCGTAGATGATCGCCTCCGACGGATTGACAGACAGGAAGTCGCTGTCCATGCTCTCGATCATGTACAAGCCCGCATTGTTATTGAAGCCAACCGCAAAGACGCCGACTGTGATGGTGAGGATGGTAAGGACGGCGCGTGATTTATTGCCCCAAAAATCTGCCCAGACTTTTTTCCAGCGGCTGGTCATGACACACCTCCACGCCGCATGACGTTTTCCTCTTCGTGTTTATCTGCGAGTCGGTGCAACGCATCGCGCGTAACTTCGGATTGACTCAGCAATTCGTTGAGTTTGTCGTACCCGATAGCCAGAACTTGAACAGGGCTTTGCCCTGAGGCACGTACGGATGCACGATGTTTTTTCTCGTGGAAAAACTCCATTTCGCCGAAATATTTCCCAGGTTCAAGTTGAACCGCTACAACGTCCGATTGGTTAGCACGCGGCAGGATGACTTCCACTGTGCCCTTGGTCACGATATAGAATGTATCTGCGTCAGTCCCTTCGGCAAAGATCATTGTGCCCGCATCATAATTTTTCACTTTTGCAATATGTGTTGCCTGCAACAATTGTTCTCGTGTCAGGGTTGGCATAACCCTGGCTACATATTCATTAACGATCTCGCCATCCGCGATTAGGGCGGTGCGATGGGTACGTTTGGCCAATCCACTATCGTGTGTGACGATGATGATCGTTTTTCCATTTTTTGTCAGGTCATTGAACAATGTAAAAACAGATTCAGCTGTCTTCGAGTCGAGGTTGCCCGTCGGTTCATCTGCGATGATAACGGGAGGGTCATTGGCGAGAGCACGAGCGATTGCCACGCGTTGCTGTTGTCCGCCTGAAAGCGCGGTGGGTAGTTTGTAGGCATGCTCTGCCATCTCTACCATTTCGAGCAGTTCGAGGGCGCGTTTCTCGCGTTCACGCATTGGATAGGTGTGGCAGAAATCCATCGGGAGCATGATATTCTCCACCACCGAGATGGTCGGCAGGAGTTGAAAGAACTGGAATACGATACCCAGATTCTTTCCGCGCCAGCGCGCCATACGGTTTTCGTTCAGTTCATGCACTGCCGTGCCGTTGACGTACACTTCGCCCGTGGTCGGCCGGTCAATGCCGGTGATCATGTTCAGCAGTGTGGATTTGCCACTGCCCGATTTGCCAATGATGCTTACGAATTCGCCGGCATTGATCTGCAGATCCACACTGTCCAGTGCGTGATAGTCGCCGACGGCAGTCTTGTAGTATTTGTCAACTTCGCGTATATCGATCATCGGATGATTGGTTACGGTGTCGCTTGCTTTTTGAAGGAATACCATGTGAGCCTGCCTTTCCTGTGCGGAGGCTTGGACCTGGATTCTGCTTATTTGGCAGTATCATGTCCAAGCGCCGCCTGTATGAAGCATTTTTTATTCCGAAAATTTTACGACCGCTGTCATGCCCCAGCGCATGGCAGGGTGTGGACTTGTCAGGGTCACTGTCACTTCGTAGACAATATCGCCCTGTCTATCGGCATAGGTCTGACCGATGGAGATGACCTTGCCGGTGAAAACAGAGTCAGGGATCGCATCCAATGAAACATTCACCGCCTGGTCCTGTGCGATCTTGACAACATCCAATTCGGTCAGGTCAGTGGTTTTTACGAGCCAACTGGAGAAATCGGCGATCGTAACCGCGGTCTGACCGGGGTTGACTGATCCACCGACCTTGACATTGAGCCCTGCCACGATGCCGTCGAACGGTGCGACCAATTCCACGCTGGCAAGCGCGGCTTTAGCGGCGGAAAGATTTGCCTGTGCAGTTTCGTATTCAGCTTTTGCAAGTGAATCGCCCTGAGAGTTATCGGTCAATGCGTTGAATTCCTTGAGGGCGCTTTCCAGGTTTGATTTGGCCGTGTTGAGATCTGCTTCGAGTTTTGCCCAACGGATCGCCTGGTTGAGATCGGACCAAGCGTTGTCAAGCCAATCCTTGCGGATCTTCTTTGCCTGGTTATCATCGCTGAGATATTTGTATGGTTCATAGTCGGTGCGTGCCTCTTCCACTTTGGCATACGTCTTTTCGAATCCCTCTGCAGGTGTCTCGTGTGCGAGATCTGATGGGATATCGAAGTTGTCGAACTTAATTTGGGTTTGCCGGACCGTCTCGTACGCCACTCCCAAGTCTTTCAACACAGTGGATTCGGATGTGTCGAAGACGCGCTGGGCGAGGATCAAAGCCTCTTCTGCGCGAGCCACTTCCGCCTGGTATGATTCGCTATTTCCCAGTCGTGCCAGCACATCGCCCTTTTTGACGATCTGACCTTCATGGACCAAGACTTCACTGACCACGCCGTTGGCGTTGAAGGCGATCTCCGCAAAGTGGATGGGTTCAATCTTCCCTTCGGCGACAATCGTTTTATCGGCGATGACGGTGGGGATAAGAGTAGCTTGTGGCGCGGCAGGTGCTGTGCCGCAGGCCGCCAGAGCCAGGGCTAGAAGGGCCAATGTGAGTAATGTAATTTTTTTCATCTTGATTCTCCTTTGTGAATGGTTCTCCTGTTGGGGATTGAGTTTTCTGGATTATTTACGAAAATAATTGTTTTCCTGATCGTCTTTTTCACTTTTGCATCTCCTTTGTCTATGCCTTGCCTTCGGCGAATAGGGAATGAGGTGGCAGATGGGTCATCAAGCGAACTTATCTATGTACCATTCTATGTAGTTAGTGTTCCCCCGTCACCTGTCTCTTTAGACATTTTCCACCTGTCTCTTTAAAGCAAAATACCTGTCCAAATGGACAGGTATTTTGCTTAACTATGCGAAAAGACCTAGATCAGGTTGTTCTTCGCCGCCAAAACCAGCGCCTCCGAACGGGTTTGAACGCCCAGTTTCTGAAAAATATTGGTCATGTGGTATTTGAGTGTGGACTGACTGATGGATAATTTCTGCGCGCTTTGCTGGTTGGTTAATCCCTCTGCCAACAGCACCAACACCTCCAGCTCGCGATCTGTCAGATGAAAATTCAAGGTGGGCTGAGGCGGCGACAATAGTTGGACGCCGACATCGCTCGAAAAGACCATCTTGCCCTGAAACGTGGCTCGAATGGTTTCCGCCAAATCCTGCGCAAGCGAACTCTTCGTGAGATATCCCACAGCGCCATTTCGAAGCATGGCATGCACGCTCTCATGATCCTGGAAACTTGATAAGACCAAAATCTTTATGGTTGGAAAACGCCCGTGTAATACTTTCGTGGCTTCAATCCCATCCAATATGGGCATGACAACGTCCATCAAAACGATGTCGGGCTGAAGTTGCTCGCATAGGGCAATCCCTTCCTGTCCATTCGCACCCTGCCCAACCAGTTTTATATCTGTTGTCGCGCCCAGGGTCGCGCGCACAATCTGATGCATCTGGTGATGATCATCAACGAGGACAACGCGAATGTGGTTTTCATCAATCATTTTTTGTGGCATTTATGTATTCCAACTTGGGTCAATGCTTGAGTACACAAGATACAGTAAGCAATTGTAACAACGAACTTCCTGTTTCTACCTATAACACAAAAACCTATCCCGGGAAACGGTTATTTGGAAATACTCTTGACTCTTGAAACAGTAGAAGTGCGTAAATCGCTTTTGTTTGGCCGGCAAATATTCTGGCGGCATGTGTTCAAGCAGGAAAACCAGCATCTGATGGATCTCGCGCAACTCAATAACGTGATAGTCCTCCAGGACAAGAAAAAATCATCAGGAACGGTCAAGAGTTCATTGACGAGAAGCGATAGGGTCGCTTCATCCAGTGGATTTTCCGCTCCCTGCAATGATGCTTCGCCGAAGAATCTCCTTAACAGTTTTCTTAATACTGTTTTGCCAGAGAAAGTAGAGACGAAAGTCTATTGCTCACTAACCGAGGAACAAGCCGCACTTTACGAAGCGGTGGAGCAGGAAGTGATGAATTTTCTTTTGCCAACAGGATTTCGATCTTATCACTCATAATGAAACGCACCCAAATGGAATTGCTAGGCGCCTACTGCCTCGGCGACGAGGAATGCACAGATTATGCCTGGTCCATTTTTGCAGATGCCATCCACAAAGCCAAAGACCCGCAAAAGACATTGTTCTGGATCGGGTGGCAATATGCCGACCTGGGATTTTTCGCCGATGCCGCAGAGGCGTTAGGCGAGTTATGTTCACGCTTTGATGATGAGGCAGCCCGAAGACTACTTGCCGAGGTTGTCTGGTGGAGGGATAATGCCCATCGCATCCCGTGGATTCCACCCAAAGGAAACGGTTCACTTTATGACCGTATGATGGATTTGATTGATCCCGCTGCGCCGAAGACAAAGGAGTACCTTCGCGAAGCGCGAAATGAAAATCAAAAGGAACGCATCGCACCGTATCGTCCGAGTATTGACAAAAAACTGGCGAGCCTTTTTTCAACAGTCATTTCGCATGAGGATGAAAAGCCTGCCGCATCCATCGTGGATTGGAGTTTTCTCGACGCAGATGACGGTCAACCTGGCGAGCCTGCCGATTGGGTGAAGAAAAGAATCCGCATGTATGAAAAATGGAAGGATGAACTTCATACAGAGATGCTTGAAGATATGAAGCGTACCCACCAATGGACACGCAACATCCCGCCGCCATCCACGCCAAAACGGTACGACCCGAATGAGTTGCTTTTGGACCCGAACGATATTATCGGTGATATGGACGAAGATGTGGATGATATATAAACTTGTGTAAAAAAGTCAGTCTGCTTTCCAACATGCAATAATCCGCTCTATATCATGCTGCACTTCATCACGCGCCAGTGAACGCTCCATTCCCTGCGCTAGCAGTTCATCGTAATTCGTTTCGGCGTGGCGGATGTGGGCAATGACCGCCAGCAAAATGGATTTCTCATCCAAGCTTTTGGCTTGCGCGGAACGCCCCACGCGCCCGCTGTATTTTTGGCAGGCATGTTCAGCAATGATTTGTTCGCGTCCAGCAGGGCAGTTGGGGAATAATTCATGCACTCGTTTTGCAAAACTTGACACATATTCCTGATCCAATTCGTCGCGACGCTCGGCTTGACGTTCGTTGCGGCGGGCGCGCACATCGGCATCCTCCAAACATTCCTGTTCCGCGCGTTGAAGCGCGGCTTCCTCCACCAGCAATCCCTGGCGTTCATAATGTTTTCGAGCGCGGCTCCACTGTAGGACGACTGCGGATAATGTGGAATATTTGGCGGAGCGTCGAGTCAATGCTGCACTGCCCGCTGGGAGGAAGACGAGGTGATCCAAATCGGCGCACGAGAGGCAAAGCGCGCCCTTGTTCTCAACCAGCGTGATCCAGGCGTGGTGTCCCAGTTTTTCGCCGCACTCGTCGCAGGTTGAATCCTGGTTGGTGATGAAGACTTTTAGATCCATGTTACAAAACTTCCAGCAATCCTTTGCCAAACGGGGTTAGTCGGATTTTAGCAAGATACTCTGACTTGTACCCATCGCTTGTTCTTTCCTTATACTCGTATTCCAGGATGCCAAAATGAGACAGGGGATATATCACCATACGCGCAATGGCAGAGCGCATTGTGCTCTGCACAAAAGTTTGGTCTGGACTTGGCCAGGTGAAGCGAGTCTCTTGGATCAATTGGTCGGCGAACGGTTCATAGGAAATTGATTTGCCAACGGGCAATTCCCGCAGGCGTTTCAGGCTGATTGTATCGAATCCTTTTGGCAGTCCACGATCCAAACCTGAGACGGGGAAGGCAATCCGCCAATCTGTCTGATACCACCAGAGAGTAAGCATAAAGCCAAGTTGGATCGAGACAGGAGCGTTCAAAAATTCATAGCCTTCCGTGGTCAACTTCCAGGTGCGGGCTTGCCCTCCCATTACGAATCCGCCCATGCTGGCAAGCGTGTGAAGGTAGCACAACAGATAGACATCATCTTCACTGCGTATTTTATAAATCTTATCCCCAATCTTTTCTTCAAGCGCAGGCGGGTTGACGAATTGGGCGCAAATCTCGCGCACGGCTTTGAGCGGCAGGTTGCCCGTGGTTTGCGTGCCGACCACGCGGTTTTTATTTAGATAGGATAAAAATGTCAGCATGTCCCGCCGCAGAGCCAATGACTCAACCAGGGCAAGTTGCTTTTTATCCAACCCCTGCGCCCAGTTGAATATCTTTCTTTCAACCTTGTTATCCGTTTGCGGGGGCTCGTAAAAATCCTGGTCATCCATCCTTGCGCGGCGGGGATGGCGCAAGCCTTCGTTCACATACTCCAGGTCAAATCGCTCGGGGTCGAAGCTGCCAATCCATTCCATCATTTCGTCATATTCGGGATCTTTCGGGTTGGCAATTACTTTCTGGAAATCTTCATAACCCCACACGCCGCCCACATCTTCGGGCGGACAGGCGCGCTTGCCCTCGATGCAACGCGGATAGAACGCACCCTTTTCAGCGGGCAAGATGGCTTCGACAAGAATGGTATGCTCCCAACTATCTCCGAAGTCGTATTCGTATATAAATTTGAATCCCTTGCGTTCGACAAATTGATTCAAGTGATAACGCTTTTCGTTCTTTGTATCCATGTCGCCAAATTCATCATCATCGGGATTGCCATAAAATTCTTCATCAATGATGAAGTGATGCAAGTGGCTATCTGTCCAGCCCATGACGGTTTGCAGGATGGTGTGCAGTTTGCTCAGCGTGGTCGTATCTTCGACCAGAACTCTGCGCCAGATGGGCGGTTTGGAATCGTTCAGCGTGACTTTGATTTGATAAATGGATTTGGGGGTGGGCATGGAATTCTCCTTTACAAATCGAATATTTCAAGACGATTATTCACATTCAGGAAGACGAGCCGCGTCTTTGCTTTAACTTTGAGTTGGTTCTCGATTGCCTCGGCATATCGCGCCACCTGACGGTCGTACCCGTTCTGGCTGATAGCGGATTGCGCTTCGGCGTCGCTTCGCACTTCGTCGGTTTTGAAGTCAATGATAAACCAGCCTGCTGCGGTGCGGTAGAGCAAATCCCGTAGGGTTTAAAAACTCCATCCGGACAATTATCAGGTTAATCAGTTGAGTTTTGAACAAAACAGGATTAAAGTTAGTAAAAGAAATAGCAAATTAAA
>JACKQG010005789.1_pt1 | contig 13407 bp, 14 predicted proteins | sample 8237621 | NCBI WGS metagenome assembly JACKQG01 (sample SAMN15677084, study PRJNA649215) | marine metagenome | biome: marine; feature: Black Sea; material: saline water; isolation source: suspended particulate matter (SPM) from the Black Sea western gyre | collected 2013-06-09/2013-06-10 | depth...
CAGAATTTTCAGGCTGACCATAATCTTCTGCATCAAAAAGGATAATATCCACTCCAATCTTAGGATTTTTTATACTGAATTGTCGTGCCATTTCTATTAGTACTCCAACTCCACTTCCCCCATCATTGGCCCCAAGTATTGGTTCGTTTTGATTTTCAGTATCATGGTCGGCAATGTGTCGGCTATCCCAATGTGCAAAAAGAGCAACTCTGTTATTTTTCTCAGGAGAAAAAGATGCTATAATATTTTTTAAAGTGTGATGTTTTCCGTCATAAGTTGTGATTGGTGCCTCTTGTACTAGTACATTTGGAGTGTAGGTTTTGAACTTTTTCTCTAACCAAATAGCACAATTTTTCCATCCTTTACTGCTGATTACTCTTGGTCCAAAACTTACTTGTTTTTCTACAAAATAATAAGCTGAATCTGCATTAAAAGTAGGGACCTCAACCTTCACTTTAGGTTTTGAGGATGATTTGGTTTTTTGTTGAGGTTCTGTAGCACAAGAAGAAACAAGTAGCATTAATCCTAATGCTTTCCAACTCCATCTTTTTAGAGGGGAAGTGTTAAAAATCTCATATCTCATATCTATCATCTCAAATCTAATTCTTTACCTCCCAACTACTTCCTTCTCTGCTATCTTTTATTTGGATTCCTGCTTTATCTAATTCCTCACGGATTAAATCAGCCGTTTCAAAATCTTTACTCTTTTTAGCATTTGTTCTTAATTGTAATACCAAGTCCATCACTTCATTGGTTAGGTTGTTTTCTCCACTTTCTTTTGATGAGATGAACCCCAAAATATCAGTAACAAAAGTGTTGAATATATTTTTTAATTTTTCTAAATCAACCGAATTCAAACTTTCCTTTCCGTCTTTTACTGAGTTGATAATTCTTACCCCATCAAATAAATGTGCAATTAGAATAGGCGTATTAAAGTCATCATCCATGGCGGTATAGCACTTTTCTTCCAAAGCATTTGCATCATAAGTTGAAGTGTCAGAAGCTGAAATCACCCCTAATGTTTCCATGGCGTTCATCAGTTTTGTAAATCCTTTTTCAGCAGCTTGCAAAGCTTCATTACTAAAATCTACTGTGCTTCTGTAGTGGGCTTGCAAAATGAAAAATCGAATAGTCATTGGTGCGTATGCTCTTTCTAATTTATCATGACTTCCATTGAAGAATTCTTCTAAATTAATAAAGTTTCCAAGGGATTTCCCCATCTTTTTTCCATCAACAGTAATCATATTATTGTGCATCCAGTAGTTTACAGGATTACAAGCATTACAAGCATTACTTTGCGCAATCTCTGCTTCATGATGAGGGAATACTAAGTCCATTCCACCCCCATGAATATCAAAAGTTTTTCCTAAATATTTTTCACTCATTGCTGAACATTCCATGTGCCAACCAGGAAAACCTTCTCCCCAAGGGGAAGACCATCTCATGATATGCTCAGGACTCGCTTTTTTCCAAATCGCAAAATCAACAGCACTTTTCTTTTCTGTTTGTCCATCTAAGGATCTTGTTCCTTCTAAAGTATCTTCTATATTTCTCCCGGATAAAGTTCCGTAAGGATATTTTTCATTGTATTTATTTACATCCAAATAGACAGATCCATTTACCTCATAAGCAAATCCGTTTTTTAAGATTTGTTGTACCATTTCAATCTGTTCAATAATATGGCCAGTTGCTCTTGGCTCTATTGATGGAGGTAAACAATTTAAGTCTGCCATTGCTTTGTGGTAACTTATGGTGTAAAACTGAACAATTTCCATAGGCTCTAATTGTTCTAGCCTTGCTTTTTTAGCAATTTTATCTTCTCCTTCATCTGCATCATTTTCAAGGTGCCCTGCATCTGTAATATTACGCACATATCTTACCTTGTATTCCGAATGTTTTAGGTATCTGAAAACTACATCAAAAGTAATTCCAGGGCGAGCATGTCCTAGGTGAGGATCTCCATAAACAGTAGGACCGCAAACATACATTCCTACATGATTTTCTACTATAGGATTAAATACTTCTTTTTTCCTTGTAAGGGTGTTGAATATCTGTATTTTTCTACTCATTATGCTATGGCTTTATATTTCTCTTTCAGGTTCTCCATCATGTCCTGAGTCATCTTTTCTAAATCATATTCTAAGTTCCATCCCCAATCTTTTTGTGCATAACTATCATCAATCGATGATGGCCAAGAATCTGCAATGGCTTGTCTAAAGTCAGGATTGTAAGTCATTTCAAAATCAGGGATATACTTTTTAATTTCTGATGCAAGTTGTTTTGGGGTAAAGCTTATTCCTGCCAAATTATAAGAAGAACGGATTTTTACTTGCTCAGCAGGTGCTTCCATTAGCTCAATAGTTGCACGTATTGCATCTGGCATATACATCATTGGCAGACCTGTATTTTCAGATAAGAAACTTTCGTATTTCTCATGTTGAATAGCTTGATGAAAAATATCAACTGCATAATCAGTTGTTCCACCACCTGGAGCTGCCTTCCATCCAATCAATCCTGGATATCTTAAACTTCTTACATCTACTCCAAATTTATTGAAATAGTATTCATTCCATCTTTCTCCTGCTTGCTTGGTAATTCCATAAACAGTATTCGGTTCCATTACTGTATATTGTGGTGTATTTTCCATTGGAGTTGTTGGTCCGAAAACCGCAATAGAAGAAGGCCAGAAAATCTTTTTTATAAGTCCGTCTTTTGCTAAATCCAATACATGAGAGTGTGAGCGCATGTTTAAGCTCCAACCTAATTCTATATTTTTTTCGGCAGTTGCTGAAAGTAAAGCCGCTAACAAATAGACTTGTGTGATTTTGTATTTTTTTACAACATCTCGTAATAATTTTTCGTCCATTATGTCTAATTTTTCAAACGGACCTGATTCCATCACTTCACTTGATGAAGGTCGAATATCAGAAGCAATAACATTGTTATTCCCATACATACTTCTTAGTTCCATAACCAATTCAGTGCCAATTTGTCCTGAGGAACCTATTATTAATATTCTTTCTTTCATCTGTGATTTAATTGGGACAAATATAACATTATACATTATTTATATAGGGATAATTTTAATTACAATAAAAATTGAGAGTTTTGTATCTTTGCATTATAATTTGTTGATAATACATGGATCCGAATACTGGTAAAAAAAATATGTTTAATAAACTAAGCAAGGAACAAGGCTTAAAATTATTAGAACAAGAAGGTTTTGAAAGAAAGACGATTTCTTTTTACAGATATGTAATTATTGATTCACCTTATGAACTTAGAGATGAATTGTATGAGTCCTGGAAAGACTTAGGTGTTTTAGGTAGAATATATTTAGCACATGAAGGAGTGAATGCTCAATTAAGCATTCCTGAATCCAACTTTGATGAATTTGTTAAGCTGGTACATGCAAATCCATTTTTTACCCATATGCCTTTTAAAATTGCCGTGGAAGATGATGGGAATTCATTTTTTAAATTAACCATAAAAGTGCGAAAGCAAATTGTATCAGACGGCTTACCTATTGACGAATATGATGTAACTAATGTTGGGCAGCATCTGGATGCAAAATCATGGAATAACGCCTTGGAAAAAGGAGCTACAGTAGTAGATATGCGTAATCATTACGAAAGTGAAATAGGAAAATTCAAAGGAGCTATTTGCCCAGATGTAGAGACTTTTAAAGAAGAATTGCCAGAAGTAAAAAAGATGTTACAGGGCAAAGAGGATGAACAGATTCTGTTGTATTGCACGGGAGGAATTAGATGTGAAAAAACATCTGCCTATTTAAAACATCATGGTTTTCAAGATGTAAGTCAGTTGCATGGAGGAATTATTGATTATGCACGACAATTAGATAAAGATGTGACTTTAAATAATAATTTTGTTGGAAAGAACTTTGTATTTGACGAAAGGAGAGGAGAGCGTATTTCTGATGATGTAATTAGTAGTTGTCATCAATGTGGTGAGCCTTTTGATACTCATGTGAATTGTGGAAATGTAAATTGTAATTTATTATTTCTGCAATGTGATTCTTGTAAAGAAAAATACGAAAATTGCTGCTCAGTAGAATGTATCGAGATAGTTAATTTACCTATTGATGAGCAAAAGAAATTGCGTAAAGGAACAGACAATAAAAAGATGTATTACAGCCATAAAAGAGTAAATTTAAATTTAAATAAAAAACATGATTAGAATTACGAAAGAATTTAAGTTTGAGATGGCACATGCCTTGCATGCTTATGATGGATTGTGTAAAAATATTCATGGACATTCGTATCGTTTATGGGTAACTGTAAAGGGTGATGTTAAAAACGAAAAAGGACATACAAAGGATGGAATGGTGATGGATTTTGGGTTTTTAAAAGAAATTGTGAAGCCAGAAATTGTGGATAAATACGATCATTCTTTGGTGTTGAATGCTAATTCTCCTCATGCTAAGATTGATTTATCAGCTTTTGAAAAAGTTTTTTTATTGCCTTACCAACCTACTTCTGAAAACTTAGTCATAGATTTCGCTAATCACATTAAAAGTAGATTGCCAGAAAATATCTCTTTGTGTAAAGTGGTTTTATCTGAAACAGCCACTTCATTTGCTGAATGGAATATTGAGGATAATTAGTAAAACATTGCTTTTTTTATTTGTAATAAATCTCGCATTATATAGAATTAATATAAATATGTTTGGAATTAAAAAATATGACTAAAATTATAGTTTTCATTGATAGTATTTTCTATTTTTGCGACCGAAAAATTCTAAAAAATGACGAATATATTAATTGTTGTAGTTGTAATCTTATTAGTAGCAACTTTAGTGCAAATACTTAGGGTTAGCGAATTATTATCAGAAATTAAAAATAAGGATGTTAATGAAGTGACCGATAAGGATAATAATACTCAAGGAATATTATTTTTAATAGTTGGGTTTGGTTTTTTAATTTTTGTTATTTGGCAAATGGTAACTTGGAATCATCTTCTATTACCTCCAGCTAGTTCGGTACATGGGACTCAAATTGATTTTTTAATGAAAATATCTATGGGATTAATTCTCGTTGTATTTTTTGTTTTATCCCCGATACTATTTTACTTTCTATATAAGTACAGAGGTAAAAAATCTAATAAAGCATATTTTTTCTCACATAACAATAAGTTAGAAGTTGTATGGACTGTTATCCCTACTATACTCCTTACGGTATTAATTATTTTTGGATTAAAAACTTGGGATAAAGCTATGAATGTTGAGGTTACTGAATCAACAACAATAATTGAAGTTTATGGACAACAATTTAATTGGACTGCAAGATATTCAGGACTTGATAATAATTTAGGAAAAGCAAATTTCAAATTAGTTAAAGGAAGAAACACTCTTGGGGTTGATATGCTAGATTCCAATGCTGCTGATGATAAAATGGCTAGAGAAGTTCATTTAGTTATTGATCAACCTGTATTATTAAAGTTCCGTTCACAGGATGTAATACACTCTGCTTTTTTGCCACATTTTAGAGTTCAAATGAATTGTGTACCAGGAATGACTACTCAATTTGGATTCACACCTAATAAAACAACTGCTCAGATGAAAGAAAGTGAAGGGGAAGATTTTGAATATATTTTATTGTGTAATAAAATATGTGGAGCGTCACATTACAACATGCAAATGAAATTTATTGTTGAAACTCAAGAAGAATATGATGTTTGGCTCGCTTCTCAGGAAAGCTTAGAAACTAAATTATTAACTCAAAAATAATATAAAGATGTCGGAACATCATAAAGAAAACTTTATTACTAAATACGTTTTTACTCAGGATCACAAGATGATTGCTAAGCAATTTCTTATAACCGGAATGTTTATGGCGGTTGTTGGAATGCTTATGTCTGCTATTTTTAGAGTCCAATTAGCCAACCCTGGTGAAACATCTATATTGTATAATTTACTACCAGGGGCTTGGTTAAATGATTCAGGAGGCTTAAATCCTGATAAATATTTGGCATTAGTTACCATGCATGGTACAATATTAGTTTTTTGGGTATTAACTGCAGGGCTTTCAGGAACATTTGCTAATTTTCTTATCCCATTACAGATTGGGGCTAGGGATATGGCTTCAGGTTTTTTAAATATGCTATCCTACTGGTTTTTCTTTCTTGCAACTGTAGTTTTATTGAGTTCATTATTTGTTGAAACTGGACCTGCATCAGGAGGTTGGACAATCTACCCGCCACTTTCGGCACTGCCACAGGCAATACCAGGATCTGGTACTGGTATGACATTATGGTTGATTAGTATAACATTATTTGTTGTCGGCTCATTACTTGGTGGTTTAAATTATATAGTTACTATTTTAAATCTAAGAACTATAGGAATGACTATGCAGCGCCTTCCTCTTACTGTTTGGGCTTTATTAATTACAGCTATACTTGGAGTTCTTTCATTCCCGGTTCTTTTATCTTGCGGATTATTACTAATTTTTGATAGATCATTTGGTACTAGTTTTTATCTTTCAGATATTATTATCAATGGTGAAGTTTTACACAATGAAGGCGGAAGTCCTATTTTATTCGAACATTTATTTTGGTTTTTAGGCCACCCTGAAGTGTATATTATTTTGTTACCTGCACTGGGTATTGTATCTGAAGTTATTGCTGTAAATTCAAGAAAGCCTATTTTTGGATATAAAGCAATGGTTGGGGCCTTATTGCTAATTGCATTTTTATCATTTATTGTTTGGGGACATCATATGTTTATGACTGGAATGAATCCTTTCCTTGGCTCTGTATTTACATTTACTACTTTACTTATTGCTATACCCTCAGCCGTAAAAGTATTTAATTATTTAGCAACCTTATGGAGAGGAAATATTCGTTTCACTCCGGCAATGTTATTTGCTATTGGTACGGTTTCAGCATTTATTACGGGTGGTTTAACTGGTATTATTCTTGGTGATAGTGCTTTAGATATTAATGTACATGATACTTATTTTGTAGTAGGTCACTTTCATATTGTTATGGGTCTTTCTGCTATTTATGGAATGTTTGCAGGAGTTTATCATTGGTTCCCTAAAATGTATGGAAGAATGATGAATAAAAATTTAGGATATTTACACTTCTGGGGAACTTTTATTTGTGCGTATGGGGTATTTTTCCCAATGCATTTTTTAGGATTAGCTGGTTTACCAAGAAGATATTACTCTAATTCGGCTTTCCCAATGTTTGATGGGTTATCGGATATTAATGAACTCATTACTTTCTTCGCACTAGCAGGAGCTATATTTCAAGTGTTTTTTCTTTTTAATTTCTTTTATAGTATATTTAAAGGAACAAAAGCAACTCAAAATCCTTGGAAGTCAAACACCTTAGAGTGGACTACTCCTGTAGAAAGAATACATGGAAATTGGCCTGGAGAATTACCAGTTGTAACGCGTTGGGCATATGATTATTCAAAGCCAGGTGCTGATGAAGATTTCATTTTACAAACTGAGCCATTAAAAGAAGGGGAGATAGAACATTAATATGGATATAGCTTTAAGAAATACTGTTAAAAAACAGCTTTTATGGGTAGCATTAGTTTCTATTTCAATGTTTTTTGCCAGCATGTTATCTGCATTTATAGTCGAAAAGGCTGATGTTGGAAATTGGAAAGTATTTATTCTTCCAGATCAGTTTGAAATAAGTACTGCAATAATTCTTGTTAGTAGTTTTTTATTATTTTTTATTAAGCCACTACTTAAGAGGGAAAAGTCCATATTTGGTTTAGTTTTTATCGTTTTAATTCTAGGAGTATTATTCTCTTATTTTCAAATAAAGGGATGGCAACAATTAACTACTGAGGGTGTTTACTTAACTGGAGTAGGAAGTAATGTAGCAGGTTCATTTTTGTATATTTTAACTTTAACTCATTTGTTACACCTTGTTGGGGGGCTAGTTGGATTATGTATTAGCACAATTAAATCAAAACAGAATTTATATTCAATTAATAATTATTTGGGTTTAGAATTAACATCTATTTATTGGCATTTTTTAACTATACTTTGGATTATACTCTTTACTTTTTTAAAATTCTATTAAATTAATAAATTAAAATTATGGATGAAGCATTAATAAAAGATCATAAGCCTGCATGGAAAGGAGGTGATTTGCCTTACAAAGCAAGTTATGGAAAATTAATGATGTGGTTTTTCTTAATAACGGATACCTTGACATTTTCTGCTTTTTTGGCATCTTATGGTTTTAGTCGTTTTAAGTATCAGGATAGTTGGCCAATAGCTGAAGATGTTTTTACACATTTCCCTTTTTTACATGGTGAACATCCTTTATTGTTTGTTGCACTAATGACCTTTATTCTTATCATGAGTTCAGTAACAATGGTATTGGCGGTAAATTATGGTCATAAGATGGAAAAGAACAAAGTAATACTTTGGCTTTCTTTAACAATTGTAGGGGGGGCTATTTTCTTAGGTTCACAAGCATGGGAGTGGAGTCATTTTATTCATGGTTTAGCTGGAGCTGATGGTATATTTGTTCCCGCTACATTGATTAGTAACCCTTATGGGATGCCATTATTTGCTGATTATTTTTTCTTTATCACAGGTTTTCATGGCTTCCATGTATTTAGTGGAGTAGTTCTTTTAATTATACTTTTGATTAATGTAATTAAAGGAACTTATGAAAAAAGAGGACATTATGAAATGGTTGAAAAAGTAGGATTGTATTGGCATTTTGTTGATTTAGTTTGGGTATTTGTATTTACATTTTTCTATTTAGTATAATTAAAAAATAAATTATTATGGCAAGCGAAACAAAAGGAAACTGGTGGATTTGGAAGGTGTTTTGGATATTATTATTCATTACAACATTTGAAGTAGCGCTTGGTATAATTAAGCCATCATTTTTAATAGATACAATCTTTTTAGGTACAAAATTATTAAATCATGTATTTATTGTTTTAACTGTTATAAAAGCAGCATATATAATTTTGCAATTTATGCACTTAGGGCATGAAAAGAAAAGTTTAAAATGGACAATATTATTGCCAGCATTAGTTTTGGTTCCTTATTTGTTATTTATTATTTTGAGTGAAGGTGCGTATGCTTATTTAATGCTTTAGAAATTTAATTTTTATGAAGTTAGAAAAAATAACTCTTCTTTTTTTATTATTGGTTTTACCCGCTATAATGTATTTTTATTTAACTAAGGGGTATAATAATTTTATCAAATTAGAAATTATAGGTGAAGTGGATTATAGTATTGATGATTTTAGTTTTATCAATCAAGATAATGACACTATCACTAAGGATAGTTTAACAGGGTCAATATATGTGGCAAATTTTTTCTTTACATCTTGCCCTTCTATTTGCCCAATAATGACAAGAAACATGTCTTATTTACAAGATAAGCTTAGTGTTTTTCCTAATATTAGATTTTTATCTCATACTGTTGATCCTGTTAATGACACGCCAGATAAGTTAAAGAGTTATGTTAATTTAATGCAACAAAAAAACATTAATATTAATTTATCTAATTGGGATTTTGTTACTGGTGATAAAGATAAACTATACCAATCAGCAGCAAATTATTTTGTTAATGCGAGTGTTGATTCATTAGCTCCTGGAGGGTTTTTACATTCAGAATATTTTATTTTAATTGACAAGCAAGGAAGAGTTAGATCTGGAATTGATAAAAATGGAAATGCTGTTGGTGCTTATGATGGCACTAATGAAGTGCAGATGAAGGACCTGATTAATGATATTAATGTTCTAATGGCAGAATACAAAAGACCTTTGAAAAATGATAAAGATTAAATTATTTTTTTTAGTCATTTTAATGACTTGCTTTACTTCCATTAGCATTGGCCAGTGTGCAATGTGTAAGGCTGTTGTAGAGGCTAATGTGGCATCAGGAGATACTAAAGCAGCAGGTTTAAATGATGGTATTTTGTTTTTAATGTCTATGCCTTATATTGCCGTTTTCCTTTTTGCACTATTTTTCTATTTGCAGAAAAGAAAAATGCAGACTACCTAGTTTTTTCATTCGTTTACAAGCAAATTTTTACCTCTTAGTAACTTATTTTCCCCAGAAAATCAACTTACTAGTCTAGATTTAACCAATAATATAAATTTAAAAGATCTATATACAGAAGATAACTATCTTACCGATATAGATTTATCAAATAACCCTAATCTAATCAATTTGAGAATAGACAATAACCTATTGTATTTACTTGATTTATCATATCAAGATATACAGTATCTAAACTGTAGTAACAATCAGATAACAGATCTTATTATTGATTCAGATTCTCTAAATGAATTGTTTTGCGGAAACAATCCTATATCTTCTTTTGATGCTACCCAGCACATTAATCTTGAGATGCTAGAGATATTTAATACTTACTTGTTTAATATTGATTTAAGTCAGAATCAATACTTGTGGTTTTTAAGCATTGGATCTAACCCAGGCTTATGGAGTCTAGATTTATCTAATAATTATAATCTAGAACATTTAGATTTATATTCTAATTCTTTATCTGTTTTGGATATGCGAAATGGAAATAATCAGAATATATCATACTTTGTTACTTGGAATTGTTGGAATTCTCAATTTTTAGAATGCATTAGTGTTGATGATTCAACCTATTCTACTAATAACTGGACAAGTATAGATACATGGCACTACTTTAGTAATAATTGTAATCCTTTAGCAATAGAAGAATACTCCTCAAAGAAAGAACTTCTTAAAATAACAGACCTGTTAGGAAGAGAAATAAAAGGAGCTAAGAATCAACTTCTCTTTTACATTTATGATGATGGAACAGTAGAGAAAAAACTTATTATAGAATAAATGTCATTGCGAACGAATGTGAAGCAATCTATTCCTTTAATTACGGTTTCCTTTTGTTGAGTTTAGATTATCAATGTACTATGAGGGTGTTTTTTCATATATTTACAAAATGAAGAAACTACTACTTATATTACTTTGCGTGCCTATGATTGGGATTGCCTCTTTTCCAATAATTACAGATACTAAAGAATGTGATGGAATAACAGTTCCTTTAGATTATGATGTTAATCAAAAGGCAGATCATGAAAATATTAAAATAGAAATAATAAATTCACCTTTAGAAAAAGATGGTTCTTGGAATGTTATTAAATGGTTGATTGTAATCTTTGCCTCTCTCTTTTTACTTTTACTAATTTTAGTTGTTATAGCATTTGCATTGGCTGATATTAATTAGATTATGAGATGGAAAAGCAAGGGAACAACAATGATCTCTCTTTTACATCTGTGATGATGGTACTGTGGAGAAAAAGATAATTATTGAATAAAGTTCTCTAACTCCTTAAAGCTATACTCAATTCTTTCAATTGCGCTTCATCAATATCTGATGGTGAGTCAATCATTACATCTCTACCCGAATTGTTTTTTGGGAATGCAATAAAATCACGAATGCTTTCTTGCCCACCCATTATCGCACATAAACGGTCAAACCCAAAGGCAACTCCTCCATGTGGTGGCGCTCCATATTCAAAGGCCTCCATCAAAAATCCGAATTGCTCTTTTGCCTGATCTTTACTAAATCCTAAATGCTTAAACATTAATTGTTGTAAAGCTTTATCGTGTATTCTTATACTTCCACCACCTATCTCATTTCCGTTCATCACAAGGTCATAAGCATTGGCACGCACTGCTGCTGGGTCAGTATCTAGTTTTGCAATATCCTCAGGTTTTGGTGAAGTAAAAGGGTGGTGCATTGCATGATATCTTTCACTGTCCTCATCCCATTCTAATAAAGGGAAATCCAATACCCATAATGGTGCAAATATTTTAGGATTTCTAAGCCCTAATTCCTCTGCTAAGTGTAGGCGTAAAGTCCCTAATGCTTTTCTAGTTTTTTCCCTGCCTCCTGCCATTATTAAAAGCAAATCTCCTTTTTTACAACCTGCTTTTTCAGCCCATTCATTTCTTGCATCTTCATCAAAAAACTTATCTACTGTCGATTTTGATGTTCCGTCCTCATTATACTTGCAATAGATAAGCCCTGTTGCTCCAACTTGTGGTGTTTTTACAAAATTTACCAAGGCATCTAATTGTTTTCTTGTGTAGTTAGCACATCCTTTTGCATTGATGGCAACAACAAGTTCTGCATTGTCAAACACCCCAAAATCTTTTCCTTGGCACTGTTCATTCATCTCTACGAACGCCATATCAAAACGAATATCTGGCTTGTCCGATCCATATAATTTCATGGCCGTATCATAAGTCATTCTTGGGAATTCATTCAGCTCAACTCCTTTTACTTCTTTTAGTAAATGGCGAGTTAATCCTTCAAACATATTTAGGATATCTTCCTGTTCAATGAATGACATTTCACAGTCAATCTGTGTAAATTCTGGTTGACGGTCGGCACGCAAATCTTCATCTCTAAAGCATTTTACGATTTGGTAATATTTATCAATTCCACCCACCATAAGCAATTGCTTAAAGGTTTGTGGCGATTGTGGTAAAGCATAAAACTGCTTTTCGTTCATTCTACTTGGTACTATAAAATCTCTTGCTCCTTCAGGAGTTGATTTTATTAAGTAAGGCGTTTCTACCTCAATAAATCCTTGGTTATCTAAGTAGTTCCGTGTTGCTTTCGATACCTGATGCCTTAGTAGTAAGTTTTCTTTTATTGGGTTTCTTCTTATATCAAGGTAACGATACTTCATGCGTATTTCATCCCCACCATCCGTTTCGTTTTCAATAGTAAAAGGAGGTATTTTTGATTTATTTAGTATTGTGAGCCCACTAATCTCAATTTCAATTTCTCCTGTTGGAATGTTCTTGTTTTTACTTTCTCTTTCTACTACTTTTCCTGTTATCTGAATCACAAATTCACGCCCTAATTTTCTGGCATTAACACAAAGTTCAGCATTTACATCCATGTTAAAGGCCAATTGTGTAATTCCGTATCTATCACGCAAATCCACAAAAGTCATTCCTCCTAAATCTCGTGTTTTTTGCACCCATCCGCTTAGGGTTACTTCTTGGTTAACATTTGTTATGTTTAATGTGCCGCAATTGTGTGTTCTTAACATCTTATAATTATTAGCTTGCGAAATTACAAAACAAAATGTGGTTTAGGTATCTTTGCCCTATGGAAATTAATCCTTTTGACGATACTTATTTTATGAAACAAGCTCTTTTGCAAGCGCAAGAGGCCTTTGAAAAAGATGAAGTTCCAGTAGGGGCAGTTATTGTATGTGACAATCAAATTATTGCTCGTGCCCATAATTTTACTGAACGCTTAAATGATGTAACCGCACATGCCGAAATGCAAGCTTTTACGGCTGCTGCAGATTATCTGGGAGGAAAATACCTAAACGAATGCACCCTTTATGTTACGCTTGAACCTTGTGTAATGTGTGGGGGAGC
>JACKQG010005790.1_pt1 | contig 13406 bp, 14 predicted proteins | sample 8237621 | NCBI WGS metagenome assembly JACKQG01 (sample SAMN15677084, study PRJNA649215) | marine metagenome | biome: marine; feature: Black Sea; material: saline water; isolation source: suspended particulate matter (SPM) from the Black Sea western gyre | collected 2013-06-09/2013-06-10 | depth...
CAGCTGTTGAGACAGCAGAGAAGGTCGATGTTTCTAAGGCAAGGGCGAAGGCAAAGAAAACATCGCGAAAGAAAAAAACAAAGTCTAAGTCAGCTCTGCAAGAGAGTGAAGAAGCAAAGAAGAGTGGCAAAGCGGGTTCAAAAAAGAAAACAGCAAAGAAAGGCACAAAAAAGTCTGAAAAAATTGTACCCGTTGGTCGCCAAATGGAGACGCCAACAAAAGCAAAAATGGCCGGTCCAAGAGTTATTCGCGTTGAGGAACCAGAACCTGAACCAGCGCCAAGACCAAAGAGACGCCAACAATCTCAGCAAACTTCCTCGGGTGGTGGAGGGGTGATACCACCTCGCAATCCTGTGGAACCACCACCAACTCATGGCGGTGGTCGCGGAGATTCACGAAGAAACAGACGCCGCGGTGCAAGCCACCAAGCCGAGCATTCATCGCGAAACGCCCCACAACAACAAAATCGTAGCGATAGTAACTGGCGACAGCAAGACTTGCTTGAACGCGAAAACCGACTTCGCCGTAGCGGAGGTTTCTTTAGACAAGCACGGAGAGACAATCAGAAGCGTACTGGCAAGAGAGTTGAACAAGCCAAAACACTTGCTCAAACAGGTGGTAAAGTTGCAATTACAGAACCAATTTCTATTAAGAAATTATCATCAACTACTGGAATCAAAGCCAATCAAATTCTAAACAAACTACTTTTGGATGACATTGTTGCCGCAGTCAACGACTATATTGACACTGACAAAGCAATTGAGATCATGATCGAGTGGGGAATCGAACTCGAAGTTGTATCGGTTAAAAGCGAAGCAACTAAAATTGAAGAGTCCTTTACTGATCGTAAAATTATTGAAGAACATCCTTGTTCCCCAGTTGTGACAATTCTTGGACATGTCGATCACGGAAAAACATCTTTGCTTGACAAAATTCGTGATGCAAATGTTGCTGAGGGTGAGGCAGGGGGTATTACTCAAGCAACAAGTGCTTTCCGAGTTCCTGTTAAAGCTGGTGATGGCGAACGAATGGTAACTTTTATCGATACTCCCGGTCACGAAGCATTTACTGAAATGCGTTCACGGGGTGCAAAAGTAACGGATATTGTCGTGCTAGTAATTGCTGCTGATGACGGCGTAATGCCCCAAACAATTGAATCGATTGCCCACGCAAAAGCTGCAGGTGTACCGATTGTTGTTGCTCTAAATAAAATTGATAAACCAGAAGCTACTGACGAAAACATTCAAAGGATCCTTGGTCAATTAGCGGAACACGAACTCAACCCAGTTGACTGGGGAGGAGATACTGAAGTGATTCGCACAAGTGCAATTCAGAATGAAGGAATTCAGGATCTTTTAGATATTCTCGATTATCAAGCTGAACTTCTTGAGTTAAAGGCAGATTTTGGTGGACCAGCAGAGGGAACAGTGATCGAGGCTAATCTCGCTGAGGGGCAAGGAGCTGTTGCGAATATTTTAGTTCAGCAGGGAACATTAAAGAAGGGCGACTTTATTGTTGCGGGTCGAGGTTATGGAAGATTGCGGTCATTGACAAACGATCATGGTGAACAAGTAACCTCTGCATCACCTTCAATGCCCATGTCTATAACAGGTCTAAGTGAAGTGCCTGACGCAGGCGACAAATTTTATATTGTGAAATCTCAAAAAGAAGCAGAAGCAGCAGCAAGAGAGCGCTCTGAACAAGAACGACAAAAAGAACTATCTCGAGAAAAGGTGACTCTCGACAACATTTTTGATCAGATGAAAACTTCTGAAATGCGAGAACTTCCAATAATTATTAAGGGGGATGTACAAGGATCTGTTGAGACACTTCGTAGTACGATTGCAAAGATTGGCAATGATGAAGCAAAAATCACAATCAAACATTCAGCAGTTGGCGGTATAAATGAATCTGATATTAACCTTGCCGAAACATGTAGTGGAATTGTTGTTGGTTTTAACACAACAAGCACAGCGAAATCTCGTCGTCTTGCGGAAGAAAGGGGCGTTGAAATTCGCTATTACGATGTTATTTACGATCTTACCGATGACTTAACAAAGGCTCTTCAAGGGTTATTAGATCCAGAGATTAAACTTGAAGTTCTTGGTCATGCGGATGTTCGAGATGTCTTCAAAATTTCAAAGGTTGGCATGATCGCAGGCTGTTATGTTACTGACGGTAAAGTCGAACGAAATCAGCAAATTCGTGTGACACGCGATGGAATCGTTATTGAATCAGATCGTCGTCTTGATCAACTTAAGAGGTTCAAAGACGATACAAAGGAAGTGAAATCAGGACAAGAGTGCGGAATGAAGATTAGTGGCTATGACGATATTAAAGTCGGCGATGTGATTGAATGCTACAAATCTCTCGAAGTCGAACGGACCCTGTAACGCTATAGAACAATGACCCAACGAACTGAACAAGTCGCAGCGACTTTGAAGCGTGCAATTCAAGAAGTAATTGCACGAGGTTTATCTGATCCACGCGTGAGTGGATTGGTCACAATTACTAAAGTCGAAGTTGCTACAGACCTAGCAAACGCAACTGTTTATTGTTCAGTATCACCAAATGAACAAGAAGAATTAACGATGCATGGTCTTACTTCTGCATCAAAATGGGTTCGTCGAAAAGCCGCAGATAAAATTCGTATTCGAAGAATGCCAAAACTACATTTTAAAACAGACACGAAACTCCGCCGCGAACAAGAGGTGATGGCTAGCATTGAACAAGCGCGTCTTGAGGACGAAGCTCGGGCAAAGAAGCACAAATCGGAAGGGTAATCCATTGAAAAATTCCACAGAGTATGCAAAGAAATTTAGAGCATTGTGTAGAAAACTACCAGCTTGCAATGCTGAAGCGCACAAGGACGGACCAATTGCAGAGTTGATTTACTCGCAACTTCTTTGGAACGCCACGACAAAGCAAGCCGACATCGCATACCGAAAGTTGATGAAAGAAACGATAGATCTCAATGATTTGCGAATGAATATGCCTCAAGAAACTATTGAAATCATTGGAATTACCTATCCACAGGCTGAAGATCGAGCTCGGCGGCTGAGGGCAATTCTTCGCGCGATTTATCTGCGGGAACACGAAGTGCAGTTTCATAGTCTTGCCGATTCAGGAAAAACTGAAACAAAGGAATAAATCCAAACACTAGAAGGAATGACCCACTTTGTTGCTGGTCGAGTTCTTGCTTTGTATTTTGGTGTTTCAGCATTCCCGATTGATGATCGAACTTTTCATGCGTTGATGAACGCTGGTGTGTTGCATGAAGATACTGATTTGGATGAAGCGTCATCGTGGCTTGGTAGGCAAGTTAAAGCAAAGGATGTAAGCAAAGTTCACGGCAGTCTTCACTCTTGGTCAGAAAAACAGTCTGCTCAAAAGAAGCCTGTGAAAAGTTCATCAAAAAAACCTGCTGCAAAAACAACAACGAAAAAAGTTTCCAAAAAGAAAGTTGCAAAGAAAAAAACTACCAGGAAGACTTCTAAGAAGTGACAGCAGTACTATTCCTAGTTGCAGCCCTTGGTCTTTCGAGTGCTGTGCTACAAGATGAGATGTCCTCACTTGATCAGCGTCTATCATCATATGCCTCTCTGGGGGGTGAACTCTCAAAACTTCATCCAACTAAAGAGGCAGCAGTGGCATATATCATAGGTCACGATTTAGCTTTCACCGGACACCATCGCCAAGCGATGGCTCATTTCCTTAATGCCGCAGAACTTGATGACAGTTCTCCATCGCCGTGGGCAGCGATGGCAATTTCACTTGCTGCAATGAATCGACACGAAGCATCACTAAAAGCTTGGAGAGAAACATTGTTGCGAGATCCAATGAACAGTAGAGCTCTTTTTATGGTTGGAATTGATGCTTCCGCAAGTGGGGATTATCAAACCGCAGCACGATTACTTTCTAGGCTTCGTATTCACGGGGAAGATTTACCTACGGATGCACTCTTGAGAGATGCAGCACTCACAAATGCACTTCACATGATTGGAGATCAAGAAACAAGTGCTTTATTACAAGCGAAAGAAGACCAGTTGATAAAAACGGCATTAGTCCATCTACTGCGAGGGGGAGAGACCGTTTGGATAAGTGCTTTGCAACAACTTGTAGATGTAGGAAATCCAAGAGTAGCACTTCAACTTGCCCAAGGGGCAGCACCAAAACTAGATCCACAACGACTAGCATTAGTGTTGAGCGCAATGCCAATAATTGAAGTCGCAGCCCGTGGGGACGGGACAGTAACTCTTGAGACATATAAAACAGTTGGAACGAACGAATTGATACCTTTGCGACCCCGTTGGTTTGAGCCAAAATCGTTGGCATACGCTTTGTCGACTGCTGCTCAATCGATGTCATCAGTTGGCGCAGTTGACGCTCCAATCAAGTTGTATAAAGCTTCATTAGAACTTGATCCATTTGATATTATCGTAATCAACAATTATGCATGGACATTGCTGCAACGAGATGGCCCTTCACAGGAAGCAGTAGCCCTTGCTAAACAAGCGTATGAAGCGGATCCGGAAGCAGGTTTCGTATTAGACACTTTTGGATACGCGAAATTGTTGCAAGGAAAACCAAGTGATGCGATTGATCTTTTTATCAGAGCATTAGATGCAACTGGAGGTGATCCAACGATCCGTGATCATCTTGGAGACGCATTTTGGCAAGCACGACAACGGAGGGATGCTATTTCCGCGTGGCAGAAAGCGTATCACGAACTTCGTTCTGAAGAATCGTACATCTCGGGAGTTAAAGGGTTTCAAGGCATGGCATATTCCGTATGGGGTATTTCAATCGCAACTCCAGAGGCGTTGTATGATCTTGAATTAGGTAGCGTTATGCGAAGGCTGAAACAGAAACTAACTGCGGTTAAAGAAGGCAAAGATCCTTTTGGAGTTAATAATAATGGAGTACGCTGAAGATGGCTGGTCATAGTAAATGGGCAAACATTAAACACCGAAAGGCGCGGCAAGATGCTGTAAAAGGAAAAGCCTGGTCTAAATGTAGCCGCGCAATTATGGTTGCTGTAAAGAATGCTGGACCTGATCCAGAAACGAATTTGACGCTTCGTTACGCAATTCTTGACGCCAAGGCTGTGAATATGGCGAAGGACACGATTGAAAAAGCAATCAAGAAAGCAAGTGGCGAGGGAAGTGAAGGCGTTCGTTACGAAGAGGTTCGTTATGAAGGTTATGGACCTAGTGGTGTTGCAGTTATTATTGATGTTCTTACTGACAATGTGAATCGCACTGCTCCAGAAATGCGCAAGTTGTTTGAAAAAGGTAATGGGCACCTTGCCAAGCCCGGCGCAGTTGCATTTGGATTTACAAGTAAGGGAGTGATTTTTGTTGAAAACGATAACTCAACCGAAGAACAACTGATGGAAGTTGCCCTCGATGCTGGTGCTGATGATATTGAGCAAACTGATGGTGGGTGGGAAGTTTCGTGTGAACCAACTCAATTTTTAACTTTAAGACAAGCATTAGAAAGTGCCGAAATCGAAGCGATGTCTGCCGAGATCACAATGGTGCCCTCAACGACAGTTGCATGCGATGTAGAACTTGGAACAAAGATTCTTCGTATGATTGATTCGTTTGAAGAACACGACGATGTTCAAAATGTATACACAAACGCCGACATTCCTGAAGAGGCGATGAACGAATGATTCACGCAGTTGTATTTGCACTTATTTCCTTATTATTTGTAGGCTGTAGTTCGCCTCTGCAGCAAAGTTTTCCAAACGCAGACCGATCGCACCTTTGGACAGCAATGGTCGCTACAGCAAGTGCTCCACAATACAGATCAGAAGACATTCGTGGGCGTTGGATAGTTGTTGAAAACGATGTTGACATAAGTCTTGATAGCGCGCAAATTGATGTGCGGAGAGTTCTTGACCGTTCGTTACATCTCCCAAGACAAAAAGTACAACGGGATAGAAGAGAAGTTACATTCTCGGTTTACTTGCTTTCAGACGAAGTTCCAACGGTCGAGTTTGTAGGCCACAGTTCATCGACCATCCCCGTTCGTAGATTAAACGAAGCCCAACGATACTTCGCAGCCGTTGAAGCAATGTTAGTTCCCATTGAATAAACTACCTTAAGGCAGTTTATTTCAATTCTCATCAGTGTGGAGGAATTCTCATTCAACCAGCTTCAGCACGGGGATGCGCTTGATCGTACGATTCTTTCATTCGCTTGGTAGTCAAATGCGTATAAATTTGAGTCGTTGACAGAGATTGATGGCCAAGTAACTCTTGCACGCTTCGAAGATCGGCGCCATTATCAAGTAGATGCGTAGCAAAACTGTGTCGTAGTGTGTGTGGACTGATTTCTGGATCAAGACCAACCTTGTCTAGATATTTACTGACATTTCGACGAACAGATCTCGTTGAAAGACGAGTGTTGTGCTTGTTAATAAAGACTGGCTCGCCAGTTTCGTTTGATATGTTGTGGCTGCTCATCACTTGTAGGTAGTGTCCAATTGCTCCCATCGCATGTGAGCCGAGTGGTACGATGCGTTCCTTGCGTCCCTTGCCGCGAATAATGATTGCTTGACCAGTTTCGTCGATATCACCAAAGTTGATACCAACAAGTTCACTAACCCTAATACCAGTTGAATAAAGTGTTTCAAGAATCGCTCGATCGCGTGCACCGAGCATCGTCTTGTCGTTTGGCGCAGAAAGAAGTTGTTCAACCTGTTCTACAGTGATTGCTTTTGGCAACTTTTTCTTTTGGCGTGGTGTACGAATGAGTGTCATTGGGTTGGAACCAATGGCACCATCTCGTTCTAACCAACGGTAGAAACTGCGAAGCGTTGCAATTTTTCTAGCCATCGTGGCGGGGGAGTAATTTGATTCTGAAAGGTAGGCAAGAAAACTTCTTAAATACTCGGTGTCTGCCTTGATGATATGTTCAGTAATAGTTTCTGGACCGACATGTCCAGCAACCTCTTTTTCACCGGCAGAAAATCTTTGCCACGCAGAATTTTCCGCGGGGGTCTCAATTGAAATATTTTGCTCTTCGGTAATCCACACGATGTATTGGCGAAGATCCACGCCATAGCATCGAGCGGTGTATTCACTAAAATGTCGTTCTTCCAGCAAATAGGAAAGGAAAGCGGCAACAACGGGGACGGCGTGTTCAACATTCTTTTTTTTCATTTTAAAATCCAGTTTTCAGGCGGCCTTGGCCGTAATCTTGGTCATTTCATGGCACACCATTGCGGCGTCGAACCAATCAAAGTCGTTTTCGGGTGATTTTGCGATATCAGTAATAGCCTTCACGGCGACAGCCTCTTCGCCATTATTCCAAGCAAAGCGCCATTGGACTTCGCCCTTCATCAGGACGACGCTGTGAGAGGAATTGTTATTTTTTTCGGTCATGTTCAGGTTCTCGGTCATTAATCTGGGCGTATTAAGCAGAATTGGGAGTTTTTCGTTAAATATCGGTCTTTGGGGCATTTCGTCACAGATAGATCAGGCAAGCGACAATCCGTCGCGTACTCAAACTCGTTTACTCCTGCTCCATTGAGTAGAACGATGCTTCGGTTGGTTTAGGGAAGCCCAAGGTTCCACCTTGAGCAACAATTGGCCAACCCTCTTATCGGACGACTACGAGGCAAGTCTTGAACGCAAGAAGAGTCAGAAAGAGAATCTCTCAGTGGATGGTTCCTTTCAACTAACCACTCAAGAATAAGAGCTAGGAATAACTGACAAAACACCCCCTAGAAAGGTCTTTGTTTGAGTAGAATGTGTCGTTTCTCGATCGCGTAGCTCAGTTTGGTAGAGCACCTGACTTTTAATCAGGCGGTCTTGGGTTCGAGTCCCAACGCGATCATTCATGCACGGAGGTTCAATGTTCGTAATTCATGCCAATTGGATGGCTGGTCATCTTCATCTCTGGGCGGAATCTCTTGAGAGATTCAATCTGAGGTCACAGCGATCAGTTTCTCCTGCTTCGCATTTTCAAAACGGAATCGATCAAAAAGAGGGTAGTTGTGTAGTTGCAACTACTCCAACAACTCATCCATTTTGTGAATCTTCTGCAATACTCTCCGCCTCACTTCAAGAAATTGGTATAGACCTTGGTGAGTACAAGGAAGAAACACTTTTACTTAATCTACCACACGATTTGCTTGGCCCGTGGCCAAGCGAACGCCTCGTTAGCATTATTGGCGATTATGAACACGATGGATCTCCAATACTTACAGAGTGCAGAGTCCCAACTATTGCAATTCCACCAGCAAGAGCTGTGCACCTTCTTGCGGAACTTATAAGAGCCGCAAGAAAACACACAATTGAGATTGAGCATTCAGTTCGTTTTTGGACAAGTGTTGCGCGTTTTTCACTTGACCTTCTTGTTGATCAACGATTTATTCCAACCTTCCAACAAGTTGATCGCAAGCATCTTTCAGGAAAATGGACTCCTTGGTTACATGATGAAGAAATCGTAAATCGTTTCGGAAAATTACTCGTAGCAATGCCACCGGCAGCGAGATCAACTGGAATCGATGGTCAACCTCTTCTTGAGAGGGCACTTGAAGATATGACCGACGGTTTAGTCCGTGATGCCTTGGTTGAAGACGATTTCATTGACGCAATTGAAGATTGGAATCCATCAGAAGATGCTCTAGTTTCGTGGTTAAAAGCCCTTTTGCACCGAAATACCGCTGTTCCGGGCGATCCAGACCGTCTCCTTAACATTTTTACAGATGGACGCAGATGGCTAGGGCGGCTATGCGATATTGGCGAAGACTTGTCGTGGCACCTACTTTTTGATTTATCTGAACCCCACGAAAGTAGAGACCACTGGTTGCTTCGGTTTAGTTTGCGTTCGGCAGAAGATGATTCTCGCGAAGTTTCTGCTGAAGAAATTTGGGCTGAAGCTGGGGGAGAACACGCGGGTGACGACCGCTTGCCAGAATTGCTCCTTGGAGAACTAGATCGTGCTTCGCTCCTTTATTCAAAACTTGAAATATGCCTTGGGGAATCAACGCCTACAGAGTTAAAGTTAACAACAAACGAAGCGCACCAATTTCTTGTCGAATACACACCCCTGCTTGAAGAGTCTGGTTTTCTTGTTGCAACACCAACATGGTGGGGTAACGAACAAAGCAGGTTATCTGCTAGTTTGCATATCGAAGCACAGTCGATGGAGGAAGTTATGGCCGCTAGACTTGACGGTCCCTCTACCGATAGTTCAATGCTTGGGTTGCATGCAATTGTCGAGTGTAGTTGGAAGGTTGCAGTGGGTGGGCAGGTTCTTTCACAAGAAGAGTTTGAACAACTTATTTCTCAAGATCAATCACTCGTTAAAATAAATGGCCGATGGGTGCACTTACAAGATGGCGCTATTGATGAAGCTCGCAGATTATTTGCAGACGGTGCCACAACAAAAATGCCGTTGGTCGAAGCGCTGCGTTTGATACAAGATGATGACGATTCGACTCGTGCGCTTGAGATTAGCGGAATGAGTGCAACTGGATGGGTGAAGGAACTGCTTGATTCAACAACGGATAACGCTACGCTTCCCGAGATCGAACAACCATCACTATTTGAGGGACAGTTGCGTCCTTATCAATTAACGGGTTTGCGATGGCTGGCGTTTCTCTCACGCTTTGGGATTGGAGCCTGTCTCGCTGATGACATGGGACTGGGCAAAACAATCCAACTTATTGCACTTCTACAACACGAACGGGCTGAGGAATGTATTGCAGTAGGTCAAACACTACTAATCGTTCCAACATCGGTTGTTGGGAACTGGTACCGAGAATTAGACAAGTTTTCACCGGAAATTCGTGTTCATATTCATCATGGTCCCGATCGTCCTCTTGGAGATGATTTTAAAGAAGCAATTGCTGATTGCGATGTTGTTATTACCACATACGGGTTAGTGCATCGGGACCGTGAAACCCTTGGAACGATCACATGGCACCGAGTTTGTCTTGATGAAGCGCAGTACATTAAAAATCCTCCAACAAAACAGGCTCAGTCAATTCGCAATCTAAATGCGTGGCACCGCGTTGCGTTGACAGGTACACCGGTTGAAAACAGATTGATTGAACTTTGGTCTATCATGGAGTTTCTGAATCCGGGCTATCTTGGACCAGCGTCGAAGTTTCGCCGTAGCGTTGCAAGACCAATTGAACAGAGGCGTGACCCAAGAAAAGCAGAACGATTAAGACAAATGATTCAACCATTTGTCTTGCGCCGGCTCAAAACCGACGCAACAGTGATTGACGATCTTCCTGAATGTGTACAAACAAAAGAGTACGCAACACTAACTCGAGAACAAGCAGGTTTATACGAGCATGTTGTGGGCAAAATGATTGGCGAAGTTGAGAGATCTGACGGAATTCAACGACGAGGTCTCGTTCTTTCAACTCTTGTGAAATTAAAACAAATTTGTAATCATCCAGGTCACTATTCCCAAGCAGGCCACCTCGACGGCGCTCCTTCTGTGGAAATTTCAGCTCCTGGATTACAAACCCAGCGATCAGGAAAGGCAAACAGGTTGATGTCGTTGTTAGAAGAAGTGCTCGCAACTGGTGAAAAAGCACTGGTGTTTACACAGTTCCGAGAAATGGGACGGCTTCTTACTGCGATGATTCAACACGATTTAGATTGCGAAACAATGTTCTTGCACGGGGGCACACCTACCCGTCGTCGTCAACAATTTATCGACCGGTTTCAAGATGAAAACGGAGGAGTACCGGTTTTCATTCTTTCATTGAAGGCTGGCGGAGTTGGTTTGAACTTAACTGCAGCGAACCATGTTTTCCATTACGATCGTTGGTGGAACCCCGCTGTTGAAAATCAAGCAACTGACCGAGCGTATCGTATCGGGCAACTTAAAACTGTTCATGTCCACAAGTTTGTATGCACTGGAACACTTGAAGAGCGGATCGACCAAATGATAGAACAAAAAATGGAACTTGCGGACAACATTGTTGGATCTGGAGAGAGTTGGATTTCCGAACTTTCTGCAGGTCAACTTAGAGAGATGCTTGTACTTCGCGATTCAGCTTTGGAGGTAGACCAATGAGAAGACCAACCAAGCCTCGGCCCAAAAAAATGTCTATGAGATTAAAAAGCGCGATGGAGGATCTTCGATCTCATCCACCAGCATCATGGTTGATTGAATTAATTGACACGGTTTTTTCACCAGCGATCGTTGTTTCTGGGATGACATACGCGATGGACGGGCAGGTTCGAGTGCTTAAAATTCGAGAGGGAGTGATTACTGCTTCAGTGCAGTGCACGGAAGAGAAACCACACAAATTACAAATCGATATTCCGATTTTGTCTTCTGAGGAATGGGTTAAGGTTGCAAGAAGAATGGCCGTTGAAGCAAGAATTGCCGCTAGATTGTCAGCGGGAAGAGTTCCATCTTCACTCGCTGGCATGTTTCGAGATTGTGGTTTGGAACCAATTGCAAACACCTTAGTTCCCGTTTGCTCATGTAAAGACAAACGACCTTGCAAGCATGCTGCTGCCGCGTTGTTTTTAACAGCCGAGCGACTGTTGTCGATGCCAATGTTATTCTTTGAATTGAGGGGAACAACTACAGAAGATTTGCTTGGAAAATTACGACAGGCAAGAACGCTTGACGCAAAAGGGAAGGCATGTGCGCACGCGAGCGTTCGGAGTGATGATTTGCCAGCAACTCCAGAAATTGAAGATTGTTTGGAAGATTTCTGGCGTTGTCCACGATCTACGCAAGATGCGGATTCATCTCCTATGCCACACCATTTACCGCACGCATTGCTACGGCGCCTTGGTCAGTCACCAATGCAAGGCAAGTTTCCATTTGCAGGTTTGCTTGAGACTATCTACGACGATGTTGCGAGGAAAGCTGCTGAACATCGACGAGACGATTAAGGTCTCACTTGGTGCCAGGCACACTCGGACTCGGACTTGGTGCCAGGCACACTGCGCGAACACGCCGTTCACTCGGTGCCAGGCACACTGCGTCCGCTTCGCGGACTTGGTGCCAGGCACACTCGTTCGCGGACTTGGTGCCAGGCACGCTCGTTGGTGCCAGGCACGCTCGTTCGCGGACTTGGTGCCAGGCACGCTCGTTGGTGCCAGGCACGCTCGTTGGTGCCAGGCACGCTCGTTGGTGCCAGGCACTCTCGTTGGTGCCAGGCACGCTCGTACGCTCGTTTCAACTGTTGTGGGTCCGAAACTTTTGTGTGTCCGAAAGTAAGCAACTCCCCGAAAGAAACTACGCATAACAAGACTTCTCTATTTGTAACAAGTTCTACTTGTTGTTATTGGACGCAAAACTTTTTGAAATGGCACGAAAGTCGTCCTCTTCTTAGACCGATAGTCCAAGTGGCAGGTCATTTAAACGGAGTTACCGCAATGAATAACAGAACAAACGCATCAGAACACATTAGACCAATGCTTGCTGCAATGGCGAGATCAATTGAGGCTGCGAGGTCAAAACGATCATCAACAGATACTTCATGCACAGGGTCTGGGTCGTCGGAGGGGACGACCTCGGTCAGTGCAAACTACAAAATAGGAAGTCCTATTGCTGCAAACGGCAAAGCCAAAGCAAAGCCTCAAGAAGCAACCGGTTCTTTCTTTAGAGACCGAGGAGACTACCGCAAGGCTGGCTAATTATTGATTTGCATCCACCAAAAACAGCGGTCCTCCACTTTGGAGCGCCGCTGTTTTTGTATTGTGTTTGAAATTTATTAGTTCTTAAGACCACGGCGGCGATCACGCAAGCGGCGTGATTTACCAACCCTATCACGGAGGAAGTACAACTTCGCTCTTCGTGCATCGCCTTGGCGAACAACTTCGATTTTAGCAATTCGTGGCGAGTGCAGTGGGAAGATTCGTTCAACACCTTCGTTTGCAACGATGCGGCGCACTGTAATGGTAGCGTTTACTCCACTACTTTTTTGTCCAATAAGTACACCTTGAAAAACTTGGACTCGTTCCTTGTCACCTTCGACAATTGTGTAGTGCACATTAATTGTGTCACCAACATTGAATTCTGGAAAGAAATCTGCATCGCGCAATTGTGATTCTGTGATTGATTCAACTAGTTCTTGGCTACCCATGGTTGGGTTCCTTTCTTAAATTACCACCTAAGGTGGTGGTGACTTGAGTCTTGCTCAGGGGTCAACTTCCTCGTTGTCGAGCAGTTCAGGGCGCCGCGATTTGGTTCGCGATTCCATTTGCTCTTGTCGCCACTGGTCAACGGCCTTGTGGTCGCCGCTTCGTAACACTTCTGGCACTTCCTTTCCTTCCCACACGCTGGGACGCGTGTAGTGGGGGCAGTCGAGTAGGCGTTTGCCGTCGGTTGCCCTTTTCGAAAAGGAGTCCTGATCGGCAGAATCTGCATGACCAAGAACGCCTGGGAGAAGTCTGACAACTGCAT
>JACKQG010005791.1_pt1 | contig 13405 bp, 10 predicted proteins | sample 8237621 | NCBI WGS metagenome assembly JACKQG01 (sample SAMN15677084, study PRJNA649215) | marine metagenome | biome: marine; feature: Black Sea; material: saline water; isolation source: suspended particulate matter (SPM) from the Black Sea western gyre | collected 2013-06-09/2013-06-10 | depth...
GTGTGGGATTGACTTCAGAAGCAGTGTCCTGGCTATCCGGATTTGTAGGTCTAATTGGATGTTTATGTTTGCTTAGTAGCCAACAACAATTATTACCAATTGGTATAGGTTTGTTGATTTTCTTTAACATCCTTGATTGTGTGGATGGAAGCATAGCCCGTACTATGAAGACGGAAAATCTCTATGGAAGATTTCTGGACTCTCTCATGGGGTGGATAGATATGGGATTCTGGGCACTTATAGGTGTTATGGTATATCGCCATCCACAGCTATTATGCTGGCCCAACCCACTGGGTAAGGGGGTAATTGCCTGGCTGGCAATAGGTGGTTCAACATGCTATTTCTTCATCCTTGTTGGATATATAGAAGGTATTTTTGATAAGTCTCTTCGGGCGGATTGGGATAAACTGTCTGGTGAGCAAAAAACAGATATCTCTAAAAAAAGAGTGATAGGAAGCAGAAAAGTCTCACTCTCATTTATTTTGAGTATTGTCCGAATGATCAATCACAATCTGAGAGTAAGGGAAACGCACTATTTCCTCCTTGTTTTTGCATATTGGGGCAATGTTATTGATCTATTATTAGGATTCTTTCTTTTCTACTACTTCCTTCACACCATATTTCTCATTATCGTTTACAGTTTCCGTGGCAAACAAGTACAACGAGAGTCCGTACATGATAAATAATATTTTACTGCATCCGCAGTAGATAAATGTATATTAAACTTATTTCTGCCAAACTTTCCCGTTCATAAAATTAAATGTCAGCCTTATCAAAAAAGATATTTTATCGATTTTTTCCTTCAGCTCATGCAAGCGCATATATCAGATCTTTGCATTATAGCTTTCCAGAAGCACTTGATACCGGCTGCAAAAATAGACCGTGTTCTTATGGAATATTAGTTATTGGAGAGAGAAAATATAATCGGTTTTGAAAACTAATCTGTCTAATAAAGCCATCAGCTATAAGAGTAACAGTATTCGTATTAATAGATAACTTATACGAGAAAAAGGATTAATATTTATCTCTTGGCAATAAAATGTTAACAGAAAAAATACAACGTCTTCCTTATCCAACAGGAATCATACTCGATATTCATAATTACTGTAATGCGAGGTGTATCATATGTCCATACACAAAGTTGCATAAAAAAATTCCACAGGGATTTATGTCCTGGGAATTGTACACCAAAATTATCGATGATTATCATCTCCTCATGGAACAATACGCTTTTCAAGGAAAACTGACCTATTGCCAGATGGGTGAGCCTTTCATATTAAAAGATATCAGCAAATGGGTAAAGTACGCGATTGATAGAAATATTGAAGTTTATTTCAATACAAATGCCTCTTTGCTAACACCATCGGTAGTCAATTCTTTGATTGATGCCGGTTATCAAGGCCTGTTCAATATAAGTTTTCATGGAATTACCAAGGAGGTTTATGAAGAGATTTTAGGGTTAGATTATGAGAAAACATTGAATAATATAGAGTATCTTCTGCAAAAATATCCAAGAAAGCAAATTTTGATTAATGCTGTTAATTATAAATGGCCAAAAGGAGAGACGCAAAAAGTATTAAAATACTGGAGAGAAAGAGACATATCGGTAACTATTAGCAAGCCTCTGTCAAGAAGCGGATTAATGAGAAACATAAAAAAACTTGCAAAAAAAAGAATAGCCGGGTGTGGGACAGAAAGGGTATTATTTGGTATGGTAATATCTTTCAATGGGGACGTCCTATTGTGTTGTCATGATATGGCAAGGGAAATTATCCTTGGAAACCTGAAAGAATCTACGATATATGAGGTGTGGAATGGGGGAAAATGCCAGGATATTTTAACGGAAATTTATTCGGGAGACAATTTGTCTCCAAATTTCATATGTAGAAGATGTGAGGAAAGTGTATCTTATTGGTCAATAAGGAGAATGGTAAAAAACCTGATGCCAGATAAGGTATTGAAAGAAATCAGAAAAAGAAGAGACTATAAATGGATAGTATCAAAGAAAATTTAAGTACTTTAAAATTCAAACTGGAGTTGTAAATAGGACATTCAATATTCCATTGCTTGTTCTATGTTTAAAGGAAAGGATTAGTCTGTTGAAGCGACTCGATGAAAATAAAAGAGGTTGGAAATGAATATTTGTTTCTTTTCACTAGTCACATGTGGGCATGGTATTAAGGGAGGGATGGAGATTCACTTAAAATTACTCAGCAAAGGACTGGCAGAAAGAGGCCACGCAGTAACGATAATTTCCACCTTGCATCCTGAAGGGATAGAGTTTGAAAAAATAGAAGGTATCAGACAATATTGTTTAAGAAATACTATATTCGGTTCTAAAAGAAAAGGATGGCAAATTGCTAGTTTAAAGAAGTTTATTGAATTAGATGCAGTAAATAAATTTGACATTATTTGTACCATATCGACGGCTATTCCAAAGAAGCTGTTTGAGCTGGCATGGAAAAGGAAAATACCGGTGGCAGTGATCTCAGAAGGGCCCACAATCATGATTATACTATCAGAAGCCAGGCAAACTTTAAGTCATAGACGCGGATTCAAAAATCTCGTTAAAACTATTTTGGTGTTTTTCTATTATTACTTTTTCTGGGAATTATTATATAAGAAATACGATGCAGTTATTGCCGTAAGTGAGAGTGTGTCAAATGATATTCAAAAATGGCATTTTGTGAAAAATGAGAAAATACACACTATTTATAATGGAATAGAAACCAGCCTTTTTTGCCCAAATAATGTACAAAGAGAACGTGTAAGAAAAACTTTTGCAATCCCTAACGACGAAAGTATATTGCTATTCTTCAGCTTTGTCACAAAACAGAAAGGTTTGCATCTTTTAATTAAGGCATTACCAAAAATTTTAAAAACTAATAATCAGGTAAAATTAATAGTTGCTGGGGAAGGGAATTATTTGGCTGAGGCAAAGCAATTGGTGGGACAATTGGGATTGGAGAATTATGTAGTTTTCACGGGACATATTCCCCGTGAAGAGGCTCCTGATTATATTAATGCCTCGGAAATATTTATCTTACCCACTCTCAGGCAAGAAGGTATGCCGTTTTCTCTACTTGAAGCAATGTCCTGCCAAAAACCAGTTATAGCTTCAAAAATAGGAGGTATTACGTCTGTTATTGATGATGGTGTTAATGGATTACTAGTACCACCGGGAAACATATCCAAACTAATAGAAAAAATAAATTTTCTGCTTAATAATAAGGATTTTGCTGATAAACTGGCAGATAGTGCAAGAAAAAAAGTTGTTCAAAATTTTAGTCATGAGAAAATGATAGAAGAAACTTTAAAGGTTTTTGAATTAGCAATAACACGTAAACAAGCACAGGGGCAATAACTTGTTATGTTCTATTAGACAATGCTATCATTTTTGTATTCAAGCCAAGTATGAAGGGATCCGGAATTATAAGGCAGTCCTGGATCTTTTAGAGAATGTTCCTAACTCAGAGAATCTCCTGGATATAGGCTGTGCAGAAGGTACAAAAACAATACAATATGCAAATAAGCTACTGGTCCCATTGGAGAATGTTTACGGCGTCGAGTTAAAACCTGAATATGTCAAGCAGGCTAAAGAGCATTTTAGAATTATTAATGTTAATTTAGAACATGACACATTTCCTTTTCGGGATCAAGAAATTGGAGCAATTATTTGCAATCAAGTTTTGGAACATTTAAAGAATATATTCCTTCCCTTGTCAGAGATGGATAGGGTTTTGAAAATTGGAGGCCATCTGATAATAGGGATTCCCAATCTTGCTGCCCTTCACAACCGCTTTTTTATCCTGTTCGGCAAGCAGCCTATGTGCAATATAATAATGGGCCCACACATTCGCTGTTTTACTCATAAAGGTTTCCTGGAATTTATCAAGCAAAATACCAATTTCGAGTTACAATCTATCAGCGCAGCTACGCTTTATCCTCTTCCTTATCCTGTAGTTAAGTATTGTGCAAAATATTTTCCCGGCTTGGCCTCATACACATTCTATCTGCTCAAAAAAGTTGCGCACAAACCAAACAATTGTGGCTGGCGTTTAAAATCAGATTTTGATACTTGCTTTTAGCAAACGGATATCATGCTGCTTCGGAGATAAGCATAAATGTCAAACGATATTAATAAACCTCACTTTGTCTCTATTGTGCTACCAACACTTAACATGAGTGATGATATCATCAGGTGTCTTGATTCTATTAAAAAACTTGATTACCCAAAAAAGTATGTAGAGATTATCGTGTGGGACAACGGCTCAACTGACGGTTCCCAGGCAGCCGTTAGTCAAGCATTCAGGGAGATGGGACAGGGTGAAGATTGGAAGGGGTTGAACTTAATACAGAGTGAGGAGAATCTTGGTGTATACACATCAAGAGATGAGTTGTTTAAAAGTATTTCACCTGAAACGGAGTATGTTTTGAGTCTGGACGATGATGTTTTCCTGCCCTGTGATAGTTTAAACACTTTGCTAGGAGTAATTCGTAGTGATTCTGATATAGGAATTGTCGGTCCAAGGACAGTATATGATATGATGCCGGATATAACCGCTCATGGGGCTGGATTTGTCAATCTATGGATGGGACGGTATTGTGATATTGATGCCGGCAGCTTAATGGAGTGTGATTATGTTATTGGATGCTGCATGCTTATTAAAAAGGAGGTTGTTTCAGATTTAAATGGTTTTGACAGGGACTACTATACTTCTCATGGTGAGGTTGATTTCTGCCTGAAAGCGAAGAAAAAGGGATATAAAATATTTTACGATCCCAGTGTAATCGTCAGACATAATGTAGCAATGGGAGGAACGAAAACGCTGGAACGGATTTACTACCTCTATCGAAACAAATTGCTGGTTATTCGCAAGAATGCTTCACTGCTTCAAAAAATGATTAGTTTCCCTTTATACACAATTTTCTGGGTTCCAAAAATGATTCTGGACTCCATACAGTTCCATAGGGGCGTTAAACTTGATGAGTGGCTGGTAATGCTCAAGGCAGTAAAACACGCAATCATAAACCGCGTAGGTAAAGTAGATTTATAAAGTCAAATGAGAATTAAAGAAAGCAACAAAATATTAAGTACTACTTGTAACAATGAACCGTGAGATACAAACGCTATGAGATGCAATCTTCTATATGTATTTGACAATATGGAGTTTGGTGGTGGGGAGAGGGTCTTCGCACAGATAATCAACAGGTTATCAAGCGAAAAATATAAAATTATGGTAGCCTGTTTGCCGACAGGAGCATTTATAGAAAAAATTAAAGGAAGCGGGACACAGATTAAATCGGTTGATATGAGAAATAGATTTAACCCCGGAGTGATTTTGCAGTTGGCTGATTTTATGAAAAGAGACAAGATAGATATTGTCCACAGTCAGGGTGCCCGTGCAGACTTTTTTGCCAGCATGGCTGCAAAACTTACCAAGGTCCCCGTGGTTATTTCAACGGTAGCAATGCCAGTAGAAGGCTTTGATGTAAATCCAATCAAAAGATTGATATACAAAGCCTTAAACCGATTCTCAGAGCGTTTTGTAAACAGGTTCATTGTTGTCTCAGAAGCCTTAGAAAAAGTAATGATAGAGAGACACAGAATTGAACCTCAGAAGCTAGTTACGATTTATAATGGAATTGAGACCGGTGAATATAATATACCGGATCAAGAAGTAATATGTGAAAAATCAGGGCTGTGGGAAGAATTAGGTTTGAAGAGTGATGTACCGGTTATTGGAGCTATAGGGAGGTTGGTTTGGCAGAAGGGTTTTGAGTATTTTATTGAGGCAATACCTGGTTTGTTAAAAGAATTTAAAGAAGCGAGGTTTTTAATTGTGGGAGAAGGAATGCTAAAAGAAGAATTGAAGATGAAAAGTAGAAAGTTGAGGATTGAAGATAAGCTAATTTTTACCGGCTTCAGGAATGATATTAAGGAGATTTTAGCATCTATTGATATTTTCGTTATGCCTTCATTATTGGAGGGGCTGCCAATGATTCTTCTAGAAGCTATGGCTATGGGAAAACCGATTGTAGCTACTGATATTGAAGGTATAATAGAAGTCTTGGAAAATGGAAAAACAGGATTACTCGTTCCACCCAGAGATACTGAGGCATTGGCAGAAGCCGTAATTGATTTGCTTAAGCATCAGGATAAAGCAAATCAGATGGGCTTCACTGCAAGAAAGGTCGTAATAGAGAGATTTGGAGTTGATATTATGGTACAGAAGGTTGAAAAGGTTTACGAGGAGCTTTTACAGTTCAATCAATAACACGAGGACTAAAATGAGGGAGAGGCTTTTAGAATGGTTAGTGTGTCCTTTTTGCAGTGAAAAGCTGAAATTAGAAATTACTCTGCAAGATAAAAAGGAGATTATTGAAGGGACATTGCAATGTTTATGTGGCCAGATATTTCCGATCATCTGTGGAGTTCCGAGAATGTTACATGGTGTGCTAAAAAAAAGTCTCATACAAGTATATCCCGACTTTTTTCATCGTTACTCGGAACTGACAGATGAAACATTTGTATCTGAAAGAGATTCGGTGATAGTTCAAAAACAGAAAACAATAGATAGATTCGGATACGAGTGGACGCATTTTAACGATTATGATTGCGATAACTTTAAAGCATTTATTAGTCCTTTGCCGGTAAATTTCTTTAAAGGAAAACTGGGGCTGGATGTCGGATGTGGGACTGGCCGTCATGCCCGGCAGGCTAGTGAGCTGGGAGCGGAGGTTGTATGCGTTGACCTTTCAGAGGCCGTTGATGTGGCTTATAAGAATAACGCCGGAAATGAACTCGTTCATATTGTACAAAGTGATGTTTACAACCTACCGTTCAAAACCGGAAATTTCCAATTTATTTATAGCCTGGGGGTGTTACATCACCTGCCGGAACCAGAGCGTGGATATCAGACGTTAATACCATTCCTGAGTGAGGGAGGTGCTTTATTTATATGGCTATATGCATATGCCCCTCGTAAAGTAGCTTTAGAAATTTTACGGTCTGTTTCGCAAAAACTCTCTAATAATAATATTCGGCGTATGGCTTATATATGCAATCTGATTGATTATGGTATATTTGTAAATATGTATCATCTTATGTGTAACTTGCCTATTTTAGGGAAATTGGTCAACCGTGATACTTCTATACGTCTTAAAGAATTCAAAGAGTACGGGTTTCGTGTTGGATATATTGATTGGTTTGATCGTTTATCTGCACCCATTACTAATTTTTACAAAAAGAATGAAGTGTGCAAATGGTTAACACGCAGTTGGCTATGTAATACAAAGTTACTGCCAGTGGGAGATTCGTGGTGGTGGCTTTACGGTGAAAGGAAAGCATAAAATGAACCTTTTGATAGTTGGAGCGGATTTCTTGCCTTATAGCGGTGGAATTGGCAGTCAGTTTTAAATGTATAGAAGATAGGGAATGTAGAAAAGTTTAACATTTAAAAAAAGTAATCACACAGAGACACAGAGATCACTAAAGAAAACAAAATTTAAAAAAACAAAACAAAAGATAATGGCTTTTACTCTTTGTGTTCTTTGTGACTTCGTGTGAGGATTAGTAATTTAAATAGAAAAATGTGTGGAATTTGTGGTTTTGTTGGTAATGTTGAAGATACTGTGTTCCAGAGGATGCTCAATGTACTGAGCCACCGTGGGCCGGATGATAGGGGATATACCCAGTTTAGGGGTGAAACCTCAGAGATGAAGGTCTCTTTAGGTCATACGAGGTTGAGTATTATAGACCTTTCTCCTTCCGGACATCAACCAATGTCCAATGAGGATGATACTGTTTGGATAGTTTATAATGGAGAGATATATAACTTCCGTGAGATAAGTAAAGGATTAAAAACAAAGGGCCATAAGTTTAAATCAAAAAGTGATACGGAGGTTATTATCCATGCCTATGAGGAATGGGGGGAGAGTTGTGTTCAATATCTGAATGGTATGTTTGCCTTTGCAATATGGGATAAGAAGAAAGAAAGATTGTTTATAGCCCGTGACAGGCTTGGTATCAAACCATTGTATTATTGGGTAGGGAGTAATAAGTTTATATTTGCATCTGAAATTAAGGCAATCTTAGAGTATCGCGAATTTGAAAAGAAAGTTGACCCCAAAACTCTTTTTCATTTCATGACTTTCTTATATATTCCATCTCCCCTTTCAATCTTTAAGGGTATAAAGAAGCTACCACCTGCCCACACCTTAACTTTAGAAAAGCATAAAGTGGAAATCAAGAAATATTGGGATCTGGCTTTTAGACCCAGATCTCCGGATTTCCATAGTAAGTTAAATTCCAAGAGCGAAGAATACTATAAGAAACAAATCATGGTACTTCTCCAGGATGTTTTGGAGAGCCATATGATAAGTGATGCTCCTCTGGGTGCATTCTTAAGTGGGGGAATTGATTCAAGCGCAGTGGTAGGGCTGATGAGTAAACTTTGCCCTGAACCAGTCAAGACTTTTTCGATTGGGTATGAGGGAAAAGGAGAAGAATCTTATAACGAATTAAAATATGCAAGGATAGTTTCTAAGTACTATGGAACAGATCATCAGGAATTTATCCTTAAGCCTGAGATGATCGATCTTTTGCCGAAGATTGTCTGGCATCTGGATGAACCTTTTGCAGACCTCGCTACAATTCCCACATACCTGGTTTCAGAGGCTGCCAGTCAATATGTAAAGGTCGCTCTAACCGGTATCGGAGGGGATGAGGTTTTTGGTGGTTATCCCAGATATTTAGGTGCCAGGATATCCCAACTGTATGTAAAACTTCCACTCTTCGTGAGGAAATTGCTGGTTATTGCTGCTGAAACACTTCCTGAATCAGGAGAAAGCCGCAATATTCCAGGCTGGGTAAAGAGATTTATGCGAGGCAGTCTCCTTCCGGAGGATGAAAGATATATTAGTTGGGTATCTTCTTTGACTAACCATCAAAGTAGTCAACTATTCACAGAAGACTTTTTATCAAGTATCAGTGATTTTTCTGTAAATAAAACACATAAAACCTTTTATGCCGAGAACAGTGCCAACAATATACTGGAGAAGATATTTTATCTTGATATAAAGACTTATCTTGCTGATGACCTCCTGATGATGGGAGATAAGATGAGTATGGCACACTCCTTAGAAATCAGGGTGCCTTTTTGTGATCATAAATTGATTGAGTTTGCTGCTACCATACCAACCGAACTCAAATTTAAGGGATTAAAACTTAAATCCTTATTAAAAGAATCATTGGCAGGGCTTCTTCCTGAAGAGATTTTACAACGTAAGAAGCAGGGGTTTATGGTTCCTATGTCGAAATGGTTTCAAAATGAACTTAAAGATTTTACAATGGATTTATTATCAGAAGAGAGGATAAGAAAGCGAGGATATTTCAGGCCAGATTTCATCAAATTGTTATTGAGACAACATTATAGAGGAAAGCAAGATTTCACTGACCAGATATATGCCCTCATCTCTTTAGAATTGTGGCATCAGGTCTTTATGGACTGATAGAAAAGTGGGAAACTAGAGTATTTTCATGTGCCTGAATATCAAACCATGATAGGAAAAAAGTTAAGGACCTTATTTGTAGCTGGTTTGTTGCCAATTCGGATGATTGGTGGTGCAGAAGAAAGTATTTTATAAGACATATGAACCAATAGGTCTAAAATTTGCGTAAGGCACATTGTCTGGCCCGTACAGGTATTTTAAGAAGTCTAAAATAATGGCTAACATATCTCAGAAGATTCTCATCGTCCAAATCGCAGGAATAGGAGATTTAGTCTTAGCTTCTAGAGGTATCAGGGCAATAAGGAATGGATTCCCCGATGCTGAGCTTCACTTAATAACGAGTACTGACGCAAGCCCTATTGCAAATAACTATCCTTACGTGGACAAAGTATTTGCCTTTCCTATAAGAGAACTCCGTAAAGACAAATCGTATATTTATAATGTCTTGAGATTATTGAGAATACTACGAAAAGAGAGATATTCTCAAATTATTAATCTTTATATTATCGGATCGCTGTGGGGAGCAATAAAAATGGGTTTACTTTTTACGTGTCTTAAATCTGAAATAAAAATAGGGCATAACCACAAAGGTTTTGGTTTATTCATCAATAAGAAAATACCAAGAGAGATATTTTCTAATAGGCACTACTCAGATGCTATGTTGGATATGGCGGTAGATATGGGAGGAAGCCCAGACACTAAGGGAATAGAAATATTTTCTATTGAAAAATGCAAAGAAAAGTGGAGGCATATTTTTTCTACTCAAGAGGGAAAAAACACCTTAAGAATGATAGGGATTAATCCTGGTGGTGATAGATGTAATAGGAGGTGGAATCCTGATTACTTTGCTATTCTCGCCGATTGGCTTGTAGAAAATTTTTTTGCTCAAGTAATTATACTAGGAGGACCGGGTGAGGAAGGTATTTCCTGCAAAATTGAGAGCAGGGCAAAAAATAGATTGATTAACCTTGGAGGCAAATTGACTCTAGATGAACTAGTGTACATAATTAGCCGGTTAGACCTTTTTATTACAAATGACAGTGGCCCTATGCACATAGCGGCAGCAACTAACACCCCTATAGTAGCCTTATTTGGTCCAGAAGACCCTATTATTATGAGGCCTTATACGGCAAAAGAGATGTATAGAATCGTTCAGAAAAATATCGAATGTATGGCATGTAAAAATAAAAAATTTACCCAACACACCTGTTTAGAGTCTATAACCCCAGAAGAAGTATTTGAAGAGTGTAAAAAAATACTTCAAGCTAAAAAAATGATAATCGAACAAACCTAAAGGAAAAATTAGAAAAGTTTTTGAATGTACAAATCCCCTATTCAATAGCCAAGAATCTAAGGATATTGCATAGAAAACACTGCAATTTTTGTCCTTACTCAGAGAAGATTTGAGCAAGCTGCGGGATATGTGTCACAAATTTACATTAAACTATTATACTTGGGACAAAGGCTAATTATAAATTCTGTGCAGAATGTTGAAATCTTTTCTTAAAAACAAGTCCTTTGATCACCTTCAAGAAAGGTCTGAGTAGTCATGAAAACCAAGGTTCTTCATATTATAACGCGCCTTGATAAAGGCGGTTCTGCTGAAACTACTTTGCAGGCGGTTTCTTTACTGAACCGGGAAAAGTATGAGCTATTTCTAGCTCATGGTCTTTCGCTGGAATCTAACATGAGTGTTATGGAACAGGAGGTATTAGCGCAGGATTTGTCACAAGCGGAAAGGAAGGGTGTGAGGGCATTTTCTATACCGTCGTTGGTACGGCGTTTATCATTGAAAAACGACCTTTTGGCATTTATCGGTATTTACAGATTAATAAAACGTATCAAACCTCACATTGTCCATACACATACCTCTAAAGCGGGAGTGTTAGGCCGACTGGCTGCTTGTTTAGCCAGGGTGCCAATAATTATTCATACACCTCATGGACACGTTTTCCATAGTTATTATGGTTACATTATGACAAAGATTATTGTATTTGTGGAGAGAATTTTAGCACTCATGACTGATAAAATCGCTGCTTTAACGGATAGGGAAAGGGATGAGCATTTGGAGCAGGGAGTAGCTTCTATCGAAAAATACATTATTATACACAGCGGTGTAATGCTGCAACAAATAATGAATATGAATATAGATATCGAAACAGGGAAGAAGGAATTTGATATTCCTCAAAATAGTAACGTGATAGGGGTGGTTGGCAGGTTGGTTCCTATCAAGGGCCACAAATATCTGGTTTCTGCTGCAAAAAGGATTATTAAAGAATTCGATAATACGTTTTTTGTATTTGTTGGAGACGGTTATTTAGAATCAAAACTTGAGAAACAAGCAGAATCTCTTGGAGTAAGAAAAAATATCATTTTTACAGGATGGAGGCAGGATGTAATTGAGGTACTAGGCCTCTTTGACATCCTTGTTTTACCATCTCTGAACGAAGGAATGGGTAAGGTGTTGATCGAAGGAATGGCTCTGGGCAAACCTATAGTTGCCAGTAGTGTTGGTGGGATAATTGATTTGGTGAAAAATGGAGATAACGGTATACTTGTGCCTCCAAGAGATTCTGATGCATTAGAGGAAGCAATATTAAAACTTATCAGAAATAAAAATCTGGCTCAGAAATTAGGTAAAAGCGGAAAAGCTAAAGTCTATCCCGAATATGATACATTCGTCATGGTAAGGCAAATAGAGGATTTGTATGAAAGTTTGTTGAACAGCCATTGTTCACCGCACCTGCCAAACAGCATGTCACCCGCCCGTGCCGGATAGGACGGGGGCAGGAAGCCGCAGGATACAAAGAAAACATTAAAATATTACTAATGATGATGTTACAGAAAATATTATGCGTTTTTATTCTTGGAGTAGTTTCTGTTACCTTTTGTATAAGAAGTGGTCTCGGTAATGATTATCAACAGGTTGCCGGTCTTATTGACTTACGTACAACGTACAGCGATGGCGCTCATGATCTAAACTTCCTAGTCGATCTTGCAAAGAAGAGGGGGTTTGAAGTGCTTTTTATCAACGATCATGACCGTATGACTATGGAATACGGTATCTTCCCTCTTAGAAATATCATTCGGAAAAAAGAGGAGCTGCCTTCTATTAATAGCAGAGGTGCGGAAGGGTACCTTCAAGGTATTAAACTGGCGGCTCAACAACATCCGGAAATGGTCTTAATCCCCGGATCTGAAACAGCGCCTTTTTATTATTGGACCGGCAGCCCTTTTAAGGACAACCTCACTGCTCATAACTGGGAAAGACATCTACTCATCATGGGTTTGGAGAACCCGCAAGATTACAAAAATCTCCCTGTACTTCACAACGGGTTTTCTACCCTGTATTCCAGGCCGCTATTACCATTAAGTATTATCTTTCTGGTTCTTATGTTTTTGGGTTTCATTTTAGCACTGAAAAAGAGTTATCTCAGAATACTCGGTATAGTTATTTTAGTAAATGCCTCCTTGATGTTGATAGAATTCCATCCTTTCAAAAGTTCCCTTTTTGATCAATACAGTGGTGATCAGGGTTACTTGCCATATCAAGAACTGATTGATTACGTTAGAGATAGAGGTGGCACTACTTTTTGGACACACCCGGAGGCCAGGGCTGGTGCGAATGCTCGAAAAGGGCCTATTACAGTAAAGACCCCCCCCCATCCTGAAGCACTCTTAATGACTAAAGATTACACCGGATTCGGGTCTATTTATGGAACATGGATCACCACAACAGAACCAGGCATGGAGTGGGACAGGGTCTTGCTTGAATACTGCCGCGGTAATAGGGACACGCCTGCCTGGGGTATATCAACAGCAGATTACCATGAAGAAGGGCTGGGTGGTGAAAAGTTAGGTAATTTCCCCACCGTTTTTCTGGTGAAAAAAA
>JACKQG010005792.1_pt1 | contig 13399 bp, 10 predicted proteins | sample 8237621 | NCBI WGS metagenome assembly JACKQG01 (sample SAMN15677084, study PRJNA649215) | marine metagenome | biome: marine; feature: Black Sea; material: saline water; isolation source: suspended particulate matter (SPM) from the Black Sea western gyre | collected 2013-06-09/2013-06-10 | depth...
GCAGTTGATCTATTCGGTTTCCTCCTAAATAAACGGTCCCACTATTAGGTTTTATTGCTCCATCTAAGACGTTTGTCAGTGTTGTTTTTCCAGCACCATTTGGTCCAATCAAACCTATTAACTCAGGTCCATTTATTTCAAATGATACACCCTTCAGTACGTGCAGACCACCAAAGCTCTTCTTTAAATCTTTTACAACGAGATTAATCATTATGCAGACTCCTCGTTACTGTCTGAAACTTTCCTCTTAGCAACAGTCTCATCGGCAACGTGGCCTCTTAAGAAGTAATTAATTATTGGTGCAATTATACCATTTCTAGAAAGTCTAAGTGTTATCATAAGAAGTGCGCCAAAGATGACCAATCTCCATACTGTCATATCAACCTCTACACCGATTAACGGTACATCAAAGCTCGTTCGAAGTGTTTCCAATGTAAACTCAATAATAATAGCACCTATCGCTGCCGCAAATATATTCTCAATCCCAGCAATAACGGCCATGGAAACTACCAAGCTCATCTGTAGAATCATTATATTATTTGGCGAAATTATTCCTATATAGTGTGCAAAAAATGCACCTGCTGCTGCTGCCATCATTGAGGTTATTACAAAAAGCATTATCTTATATTTTGTTGTATTAACGCCCAATGCTGCCGCTGCGTCTTGATCCTCTCTAAGGGCTCGAATAAATAACCCAAACTTAGATTGAGCTAACCAGTAAAGGACCCCCAAACAGAAGAATAATAAAAAGAGCATAACAAAGTATGGGGGTAAGGGATCTGTTTTATCAAAATGACGACCAAAGATAGTAATACCATTTTCAAAAAGCTTAGGCAACTCAAGACCAGCTTGTCCGCGAGTAATGTCGAGCTCAGAGCTAATAACTGCTCTTAATATTTCAGTAAACCCTAATGTGAAGAGCGCAAGATAGGCTGCTCGCAAAGGCAAAACTAACAAACCTATAAGAAGACCAAATAATCCTCCCATAGCTATTCCAAGTATTATCCCAAGCCAAACTGGCATAGGGGTGACTTTTACACTACCATCCCAAATAGACATAGCCTCCCTCAGACAATCCTGAACTAGAGTAGAGGAAGTAATTCCTATCGGGTTCACAATAACTAAATACTGGCTCCCCATAGCAAACTCTGTACAAATATTTGTCGCTTCGGGCGAGAGGTATATATAATGACAAAAAAGAGCCGTAGTATATGCACCAATGCCGGTGAACCCCATGTGACCAAATGAAAACTGTCCTCCATACCCGGCAAGCATCGACCAACTAGAGGTTAGTATAGCGTAAAAGAACCCAGCGATCATTATGTGCATTACGTAAGGATAATTATTAGCTGTATAAATGAATGGAAATATCATTAAGAATGATATTATTATCACGCCTACAATTAGTGGTGCCTGTTGTTTGTTCATCCGAATTTTCCATGAGAACCACCAGAGAAACGTCTGCCAAATAGTCCAGTGGGTCTAAGTAATAAAGTTAAAAGTAAAACGATTCCTCCATAAGCAGGAATATATGAGGCCGCTTTTTGAGGGTCTGGTATACAACCAGTGCCAGCAGATTCTACTAAACCAACAATTATGCCTCCAACGAAGGCCCCAGGAAGCGATCCCAAACCTCCAAGAACAATTATAACAAATGACCGCATGGCCGGGATAGCCCCAACCTGAGGCAACCAAGAAAAGGCTTGTACGAGCAATGCTCCAGCAAGTGCTGCCAGCATTCCTCCAAGAGCAAATGCTAACATATTCATTCGGTTAGGGTTAATTCCAGCTATTGCAGCCGCCTCACGATCTAAGCTGACAGCTCTCAACGCCTTACCAGTCCATGTCCGGTGCAAAAAATACAACAACATTAGGAGTACTATTATACATACTACTGCAGCAGTAAAGCGGGGGTTAGAGATTGTTATAGTATCAAAAAGTTCCAAACCGCCCCGACGTGTCTTAAGAAGCCATGGATCTTCCTTAGACGGCCAGTGAAGTCTAGGAAAATCAAAGTATCTTTTCGCTTTCACAGGATTTGACCCAACCGTAGCGGCAATAAAGTATTGAAGTGTAAAGGCTAAACCGAAGGTAACAAGGATACCATATTCCACTGGTCTATCTATTCTCCCATCATACATCGGAGTTAAAAATATACGTTCAAAAACTGCTCCAAGTATAAATGTTGAAACGCAGGCAAACCCAATACCAATTAGTGGGTTAACGCCAGGAAACCAAACCATGGTAACATAATACGCGGCCATTCCGCCAATCATGTAGAAATCACCATGTGCAAAGCTAACCACACCCAAAATCGAGTATATTAGAGTGAGGCCAAGAGCCATGAAACCGTAAAGTATACCTAGTATTATTCCGTTAGAAATCTGAGAGGCTACAAAAGATCCATTTGTCACGCAGCTATTACTAGGGTCGGCAAAAGAAAACGATATCGCAATTAAAGCAAACGCTGCTATCGGAGGTATTATCAGTAGACTTTTTCGGGTTTCAGGTGTTTTCAACCAAAGTGCTATAAGGCCTACAGGACCAGTAGCAGCACCTATCATAGACCCAATATATCCCGCATTGGATGTATCCATATCTTTTTTTAAATAGGCTCGTCGAGTGCCAAATGCACCAACAACCCCCCAAAAGGTCATCCAGAGAACAACACTCCAAAAAATGACTGGAAATTCCACTACATTACCCCATTAGTTATAAAATTAGATTAATTATGCTTAGTGGCGATAATTTTAAATTATCGCCACTATTATTTTTTTTAATGGTAGTACTACCTAGTTATTGACTAACCCAGATAGCATCACCAGTTTTGTAAGCGTCTGGCCAAACAATCGCTGAGTCAGTAGAATCCTCACCTTCGTTTTGGTATTGGATAACGGTCATAGCTGGATCAGGCCACTGATGCCACCACTCGTCACCTTTTCCGTCTACGCTAGGATCTTTGCCTGAACCGTAAGGAAAATATATTCGGCCAAGTGTTCCATCGTGATCGATATTCTCAAGAGCTGTAACGATTGCTTCTCCATCTGTAGTACCCGCTTCATTTATAGCTTGAACCAAAATTGCGATGGAGTCGTATGCTTCTAAAGCATAGCTTTCAATAGCACCCTTACCTGTTAGCGCTTTATAAGTCTCGTTTAATTTAAGCGCTTTATCATTCCACAAGTTCACTGGTATACCTATCCGTTGAACGAAAGCATATTGACCAGCAGGAACATTTTCCCACCAAGCTTTACTTTCAAGAGCAACTTGACCGGCCTGGAAAGGTACATCCATTGGGCCAATTCCTGCATCAGCAGCTTGTTGTGCAAAGTTGTATCCAGCTTCACCAGTTGCAAGAACAATAATATAACCAGGATCATACGCTTTTATGCGCTCAACAATTCCTGAGTAATCTTGTGTTCCAATATCAACACCGTAAGTCGCGGCCTCAATACCATTTGCTACCAAGCCTTTAGTTGTCTCAGCAGCGGCAGGGATACCATAATCTGTATTCTCTGTTAAAATTGCTACTTTTTTTAGACCTGGTGCCAATATTGCAGACTGCCAAATCGTAGCGGACGCCCAAGAGCTTAGCGGTGCAATTCGGAAGATAAACTGTTGTTTATCGCCAGTAATTGTATCGTTCCAAGTTTCTGCAAAAACCACTGGGATTTTTGCATCGTTTGCAACATCTTTAGACGCAACTCCAACCGAGCTATGATAACCACCGCCAACGGCTACTACGCCGTCTTGTGTGATCAATCTATTCATCATCGCTGCTGCTTTTTCTGGTAATCCTTCTGTATCGGCAATAACAACTTTAATGTCGCAACCAAGTGCGCCACCAGCCGCATTCAGATCTGCTTCTGCTAATTTCATAGCGTCGCGCATTGCTTCACCTCCGCCAACAGCTCCGGGAGCTGATAGTGGGGCCAAACCGCCAATTTTAATAGGGCAGTCTGCTGCAAAAGATGCAGATCCTATTAAAGATGCAGCAATCGCAGTCGCAATTCCATAAATTGATAATTTTGACTTATTCATGTTTTAACCTCCATAAAAAATATGATTCGATAAAAAATCGTACCATGATAAATAGGAAAGAACAAAACTCTAAACTATCAACCAAGCAAATCTATTTTAGTACCTATCGGATTAAAAATTTTTTCTCACATTATGATACCAAGTTAGATATATTTTTGAGACTTTAACTCTTTTTCGAAATGTAAAAAAGTTATCCGCAATAAATCAATAAGCTCATCAACCTCACTTCTATTAATTGTTAAGGCTGGTGTTACCATCACCCACTCACCAAAGATCCCACCTGATGTCTTCCTAGTATATAATAATAATCCGTTTTCAATTCCAATTTCAACAAGCCTATAAACGCCGCGACACTCGACGGGCAACATTTCTTTGGTTTCTTTATTTGCAACTAACTCTGCGGCTAATAACAAACCTTTGCCTCGAATATCTCCAATTATCTGGCTTGAATTAGCTAACTCTTTTAATTTAGCCATAAGATATCCACCCATTTCCGTGGCATTATTCATCAAATCATTTTCAATTAATTCACTTACAACGGCCTCCCCAACAGCGCATGAGAGTGGGTTAGCAGCATATGTATGACCATGTTGAAAACCACCTGAGTCAACAACTGTACCGACAATTTCATTTGGAGCCATAACAGCGCCGATAGGGGTATAACCAGCAGCCACGCCCTTAGCCAAAGTAACAAGATCAGGACGAGCATTTGGCCAATGCTCTGCAGATAAAAACTTTCCAGTGCGGCCGGCACCAGCCATTACATCATCATAAATTAATAAAACACCATAACGAGTGCAAATTTCTCTAATAGTTTCATAATAATGGTCTGGAGCAACTAACCCTCCTGAGGATAACCCGCCAACAGTTTCGACAATAAAGGCTAAAACATTATCAGCCCCCTCACTTAGGATAACTTGTTCCAGTTTTCCAGCACACTCTCGAGCATAGCTATTTACATCATGATTATCAGGCAATCGGTAAGAAAATGGAGTTGGAACCTTTGGCATAACTTTTGCCATAGAACCAAACATCGACTCAGCAACCGGATCACCCGAAACTAAAAATGCACCTAAAGTCGATCCATGGTAACTTGGGTTTCTTCCCAAAACTTTAGTTCTATTATACTCACCTTTTGCAATAGCATACTGGCGGGCAAGTTTAATTGCTGACTCTGTAGCCTCAGATCCTCCTGAAACAATAAATGCTTGATCAAAACCTGTTCCTGATAAAGAGACTAACTTTTCTGCCAGTCTTTGGTTTGGAGAGTTTTCAAAAACAGCAACACTAGCAAAACATACTTTTTTTGCCTGGTTTGACATCGCTTTTAGTACCCGCTCATTAGCATGTCCTAAATTGGTTGTTACCGGCCCAGATGAACCATCAAAATATTTCTTTCCATTTGTGTCCCACATATAGATGCCCTCGGCTCGATCGATTACGGGCAATGCACGGGCATCCCCAGTATTAAAAACCTGAATCGGACCTCCGGGTTTTATTACATGCTCGTTCAACATATGCTTTCCTGCCTTTATAAAGATTTTTATATTATAAATTTAACTCTGTAAGCTAAATAAATATTATTAGTACAACCTTAATCAAAAGTATTGTAGTGTAAACTAGCTTTTACAAGAATAGGATTCATTCACTTTTACGTTCATAAAAAAGGCTGATAATTTTCATTAAATTAGGTATAAAACGCCCTTACCAATAAAAACTCTTATCAAAATTAATTTAAGTACCCTTTAATAATAATTAATGATGATCGTAGAATACTTTAATGGCTTGCCAATATCTTTTAAATTTTTACAAGCTAGGGCTTGCTGACCTAGAACAAATATTTTATCACTATCTAGTGTATGCAGGGAGAATCTGGATTACCAGTGCCGAAGGAGCAACCGCCCCGGAAACTCTCAGGCAAAAGGACCTGCATATCAACATAAAATCTGGAGAGAGGTGTCTAAGAACGCTCGCCGAAGGGATAACGATCTCAGGCAAAAGGACAGAGGGGCATCATTAGCGGGTTATACTACTCGTAAATAATGATGTTTTTATGGTTAAAAAATTAGGGGGCTTTATGACCACACTTAAACGGACAAGGTTATACGACTATCATATTGCGAATAGTGCTAAAATGGTACCTTTTGCAGGATATGAGATGCCAGTACAGTACAGTCTGGGCGTAATGAAAGAGCATCTCCACACAAGAATGGCGGCAGGCTTGTTCGATGTTAGCCATATGGGCCAAATTCTCGTGTACCCAAAGTCGGGTGTAATTGCTGATGCTGCATTAGCAATCGAAGCTCTTGTTCCAGTAAACATATTATCTCTAGAGAGTGGTCGTCAAAGATACGCAATGTTTACAAATGATGACGGTGGGATTTTAGATGATCTTATGATAGCAAACCGGGGTGATCATTTGTTTATTGTCGTTAATGCCTCCTGTAAAGATGGTGACTTTCAGCACTTAAAAAACAATCTTGGAAGTGATTTTCAAATCGATATGGTTGAGGATCGTTCTTTAATTGCATTGCAAGGCCCTCTTGCTGAAAAGGTTCTATCTAAACTAAACCCATCCGTTAAAGAATTGAAATTTATGGATAGTGTAACCGCGAAACTATTAGACACTGAGTGTTGGATTTCTAGGTCAGGCTACACAGGAGAAGATGGTTATGAAATTTCTATACCAAACAATGCTGTCGATGAAATAGTGCAACTTTTAAGTCAAGATATTCATGTAGAGCCAATTGGACTTGGTGCCCGCGATTCTCTGCGGCTAGAGGCGGGCCTCTGCCTTTATGGACACGACATCGACACCAATACCAGTCCAATAGAGGGCAACCTTAATTGGGCCATTCAAAAAGTCAGACGCACTGGTGGAGAACGCGCTGGAGGGTTCCCCGGTGCAAACCGTATTCTGAGAGAATTAGAAGTAGGTCCGTCTAAGAAAAGAGTTGGAATTTCCCCAGATGGGCGAGCCCCTATGCGAGAAGGGACTATTCTATATGGATCTGATAATAGGAATGACCCTATAGGAAAAGTAACTTCTGGGGCATTTGGTCCATCAATTCAGAAGTCTATGTCTATGGGCTACGTATTAAAAGAATACACTGGCTTAGAAACAATAATATATGGTGATGTCCGTGGGAAACTATTGGCCGCTAGAGTAACATCAATACCTTTTAAAAAATCAAATTATAAAAAATAGGGAGAAAAACAATGAAATTTACAGAAGAGCATGAGTGGCTTTTGTTAGAGGATGGCCTAATAACGGTAGGAATTACTAAGCACGCATCAACCGAATTAGGCGATATCGTCTTTATTGAATTACCTGAAGTAGGCACATCTGTCACCAAAAATGAAGAGGTTGTCGTAATAGAAAGTGTGAAGGCTGCATCCGATATTTTAGCGCCATTAGACGGTGAAATAGTAGAAGTTAATGAAATCTTGAATGATGAGCCTAGCAAAGTAAACGACGACCCAACTGGAGACGGTTGGATGTTTAAATTGAAAATAGAAAACCTTTCTGACCTAGAAGATTTCATGTCAGAAGCAGAGTATAACAATTTTATTGGCTAAGGAAAATTTCATGACTTTTAATCCAACACAATATTCACCTTACGACTTTGCCAATCTACGTCACATTGGGCCATCTAAATCAGAAATTGCTGAAATGTGTAAAGTTCTTGGGGTTAAAGACATCGATGAGTTAATTGACCAAACAGTTCCAGAAAATATCCGTCAAAAAACTTCTCTTCATTTTGGAGAGCCGAAGTCTGAACAAGAGTTGCTAAAATACATGCGCGGTGTTGCATCTAAAAACAAAGTTATGACAACAATGCTTGGGCAAGGTTACCACGATACGGTAACTCCACCCACAATTCAAAGAAATGTGTTCGAAAACCCCGCTTGGTACACTGCATATACGCCTTATCAGCCTGAAATAAGTCAAGGAAGATTAGAGGCCCTATTAAATTATCAAACTATGATATGTGATCTGACAGGCCTAGAAGTTGCAAATGCCTCCCTACTTGATGAGGCAACCGCCGCTGCAGAAGCAATGACTATGGCTGAGCGTATTTCAAAATCGAAGAAGAAAAGCTTCTTTATTGATGAGAACTGTCATCCTCAAAACATTGCCGTAATGCAAACCCGAGCACTGCCATTGGGGATTGATATAACTGTCGGTAATCCAGAGGAATTAGAGGCAGACAATCATTTTGGTGCAATTTTCCAATATCCGGGAACATTTGGTGGATTAACTGATTTTTCAAAAAAGATATCAGAGCTTCATGAAGCTAAGGCAATCGCTATAATAATTGCTGACCCCTTGGCCCTAACTCTACTTAAAGAACCTGGGGAAATGGGTGCTGACATTGCCGTTGGATCCACTCAAAGGTTTGGCGTTCCAATGGGTTTTGGTGGACCCTCCGCAGCATATATGTCGTGTAAGGATTCATACAAAAGGTCCATGCCAGGAAGAATCGTAGGGGTTTCAATAGATACTCGAGGAACTAAGGCATATCGGTTATCGTTGCAAACTCGTGAGCAACATATAAGACGTGAAAAGGCGACTTCAAATGTATGTACTGCGCAAGCTCTATTAGCGGTTATGGCATCTCTTTATGCAGTTTTTCATGGGCCAGACGGGTTAAAAGCAATCGCACAAAAAGTAAATCTAAATACAAACCATATGGCAAAAGGTTTAAAGGCAGGAGGTTTCGGTATTAAGTCCGAGAGTTTCTTTGATACCATTACAGTTGATGTGGGAAAAAATCAGAAATCAATTTTAAATTCCGCGGTATTAAAGGGTATTAATTTAAGAAAAATTGGATCAAATCAACTTGGAATCACTGTTGACGAAACCACACAACGTGAAACGATTGAGGATGTTTGGACCGCTTTTGGGTTAAATTGTAAATGGACAGATTTTTCAGAAGATTTTTGTCTTCCATTAAGTTTAATACGTTCCAGTAGTTTTTTAGATCATTCAATATTCCATATGAATCGTTCAGAAACAGAACTGATGCGTTACATGAGAAAATTGGCGGATAGAGATCTTGCCTTAGATCGCTCAATGATTCCTTTGGGTTCTTGCACTATGAAACTAAACTCCGCTGCAGAAATGATGCCAGTAAGCTGGCCTGAATTTTCTAAAATGCATCCATTTGCGCCTGCTAACCAGACAGAAGGTTACCAAGAGCTTTTGAAAGACTTGTCTGAAAAACTGTGTTTAATAACAGGTTATGATGCCATGTCTTTACAGCCAAATTCAGGAGCACAAGGTGAGTATGCAGGCCTACTAACAATCGCGGCCTACCATAAGGCTCGTGGTGATAGTCATCGGAACATATGTTTAATTCCAGTAAGTGCGCATGGGACTAATCCTGCCAGCGCTCAAATGGCAGGAATGTCAGTAGTAATAGTCAATTCTGCTGAAAACGGAGATGTCGATATTGAGGATTTTAAAGAAAAAGCTGTTAAGGCTGGTAATAACCTTGCAGCTTGTATGATTACTTATCCGTCTACTCATGGTGTTTTTGAAGAAACTGTAAAAGAAGTATGCGATATAACCCATCAATTTGGTGGCCAAGTCTACCTAGATGGTGCGAACCTTAATGCAATGGTAGGAATATCAAAGCCTGGAGAAATAGGTTCTGATGTCAGCCACTTAAACCTGCATAAAACTTTCTGTATTCCTCATGGTGGAGGTGGACCAGGGATGGGCCCAATTGGTGTTAAGTCACATCTTGAACCTTTCCTACCTAGCCATCCAATTGAAGGGGGAACAACTGGCCCAGTAAGTGCCACTCCATTTGGCTCAGCTTCAATATTACCCATAAGTTGGGCTTATTGCTTAATGATGGGAGGCGAAGGATTAACCCAGGCTACAAAAGTAGCCATATTAAATGCCAACTATATTGCTAAAAGGCTTGAAGGGTCATTCAATGTTCTCTTTAGAGGGAATAAAGGCAGAGTTGCACATGAATGTATAATTGATACTAGGCCTTTCTTGGATACGGCTCACGTTACTGTTGATGATATAGCAAAACGATTAATTGATAATGGGTTTCACGCTCCAACAATGAGTTGGCCCGTGGCTGGGACTTTAATGGTAGAGCCCACAGAGTCTGAGAATAAAGGTGAGCTTGATAGGTTTTGTGATGCAATGATCGACATATATGGTGAAATTAAAGCTATTGAAAACAACGAGATTGATCCGGAAAACAATCCGTTAAAAAATGCACCTCACACTATTGAAGATCTTGTTTCTGAATGGGACCGACACTACTCGAGAGAGCAGGCTTGTTATCAAGCAGGTACCAACAGAGTGGATAAGTATTGGCCAGCAGTCGGTAGAATTGATAATGTTTTTGGAGATAGAAATTTAATTTGTACGTGCCCTCCACTAACAGAATACTTAGAAGCTGCGGAGTAAGTGCTAAGAGCAAAATTTGTAGTAACCAGTGGAATTGTAGAAAAATATGTCAAATTTTAATGACTATCCGAGAGACTTAATAGGTTATGGTCAAAAATTGCCTGGATTCAAGTGGCCTAATAATGCGAGAGTAGCCATGCAGTTCGTTTTAAATATAGAGGAAGGTGGAGAAAACTGCATTTTACATGGTGATACAGCTTCAGAATCTTTCCTGTCTGAGATTATTGGTGCTACTCCGTTTGAGGACTCCAGACATATGTCAATGGAATCTATCTATGAGTACGGAAGTCGTGCAGGATGTTGGCGAATTTTGAAATTATTTAGGGACTATAATTTGCCAATTACTTTATTTGCTGTTGCGATGGCGGCGCAACGAAATCCAAGTGTTATTGAACAGGCCTTAAAGGATGGTCATGAGGTTGCTAGCCACGGCCTCAGATGGATTAATTATCACGGTATTCCAGAGAACCTAGAGAAAGCCCATATGGAGGAGGCTATGGAAATCCTTACGAACATTTGTGGTGAGAGACCAGTTGGCTGGTATACTGGCAGGACGTCTGAAAATACGCGTAAGCTAGTTTCCGAATATGGGGGGTTTTTATACGATGCGGATGACTACTCAGATGATCTACCATTTTGGAGTAAAGCTCAAAAAAACCACTTAATAGTACCTTACACCCTAGATACAAACGACATGAGATTTGCTTCACCTCAAGGGTTCAACTCAGCAGACCAGTTTTATACTTACCTTAAAGACTCTTTTGATACTCTGTATGAAGAAGGGAAGGACTCTCCCAAGATGATGTCAATTGGCATGCATGCAAGGATTTTAGGTCGTCCTGGTCGGTTTAAAGCAATAAAAAACTTCGTTAAATATATTAAAAATTTTGAAGATATTTGGGTGGCGCGCCGAGATTCCATAGCCTTACACTGGCAAAAAATATCCGAACCTAGTCCAAACTAATTAGAATTACTTATAATACTTTCTTAAGAGTGTCCTTAAGTTTTTCAAAATCTGATTGAGTATTCCATAGGTGAGGCGTAATACGCAAGCTTCCACCACGCTCAGATAAGTATACGTCGGACTTCACAAGCGTTGAGAGCAAGTCCTTAGGCGCCGATTTAGGTAATTTTACTCCTAAAAAATGTGGGCCTCTTAAATATTCTGGTAGTACTGATAACCCAAGATTTTCAAGTTCCTTAGAAAGGTTTCGATTATTTACTGCCAACGTAGTTTGGATGTTTTCTATGCCCCATTCCAAAATTTGTTTTAAAGCCTCTACCACACCTGGCATAAGAGCAAAGTTTGCTCTCTCACCAACGTCATATCTATTAGCACCTGGTTCATAATCAGTGGTGTAATTCACCAGACCTGAAAAATTTCTACTATCTTTTCGAGTTATCCAGCCATTTTCTAATGGTTCCCCATCTCGCCACTTAGGGTCAACATACAAAAAACCTGTAGAATAAGGGCACAGCAACCATTTGTAACCTGCAACAACAGCAAAATCTGGACGGATCTTACTAAAGTCTGTTTTCATAGCTCCTACTGACTGTGTAAGATCAAGTACCAAAGCGGCTCCAACCTCATCACACTTTTGACGCACAGAAATCAGGTCCACTATAAGTCCATTTGTCCACAAAACATTAGGCAGTGCAACAACTGCCGTACTTTCATTAATAGAATTTAAGACTTTTTCAGTAAGAGACATGTCACTTGGTATTGAAATAGAGACTACTTTTCCACCTTGATTGCGTACAAGCCTTTGCCAAGGATAAACATTTGATGGAAACTGATTATCTAGGATTAAAACTACCCTCCCATTCCCCACTTTGAGATTTTTTGCTGCAGTTTCAATTCCGTAAGAAGCAGAAGGGACGACAGCAACTCCTTGAACATCAACATTTACTAATCGAGAAAAAAGTAATCTGGCCTCATCAACGGATTCATAAAAATCAGGAATTGTTATTTCCCAAGGGCTTTCTTTTTGTCGAAGTCCTTTCTCACTCGCTAAAACTACCGATTTAAGCAGTGGCGACATATAGGCTGTATTTAAATATGCTATTTCTTCTGGAATAGTAAAAAGATCACGTTGACAAGAAATCATTTCATCCTCTTATAAGTTATAATTACGTGTACAAAGTTTTAAATAAACCTAGACCCGTTCGTCTTTGCAGTAAAGAAACGAGTATCAAAAATTTATAAAGTTTTATAGATTAGACAAATACTATAATTAAATCTTGTTAATCATTAGGAGCTCTGCAATGTTACTAAAAATATGCCGAGTATGGGGTATATAATAATGGGAAAATTGATGACAGAATTTGTAAGTAAGGACAACCTTCACACAGCAACAGATAAAGATAAAATACGCCGTTTAATGGCTAATGCTGAACGATTAGGTGAGTTTGGAGTAGTTGAAAAATGTTCCCAGAGATTAGAGCAACTAAAAAATAGTTCTTTGCAGAAAGAATTAAAAATGAATTCAGCAGTGAGTAAAATTGATCTCACATATTGGATGGGTATGAACACTTATTACGGAAATGTGCCACTCAATCAATCGATGCGGGCAGCACAAACTAATCTAAAAAACTATAATCTATCATATGATTTTGAAACATGTAATCAACTGATAGATCAAATATATGGTGATATAACCGAGTACCGTTTAACAAAAAAAGACGATTTGGCAATTCGCATTTTTGATATGATACAACTTTGGGGTGGCGTCATGGGAATAAAGAAATTCTATTTTTCTGGCCTAAGACACGATTTACCAAAATGGCTTCCAAACTAAATCTCATTTATTAAAGTAGTATCTGAAGAAGCTAACGAACAATCAGTCAAAGTTCAGGGTGGACTCGAAAAGCTTTTATCAATCTATGGCCTTGGCATGTCTTTTGCCAGCAAACACCTAA
>JACKQG010005793.1_pt1 | contig 13398 bp, 12 predicted proteins | sample 8237621 | NCBI WGS metagenome assembly JACKQG01 (sample SAMN15677084, study PRJNA649215) | marine metagenome | biome: marine; feature: Black Sea; material: saline water; isolation source: suspended particulate matter (SPM) from the Black Sea western gyre | collected 2013-06-09/2013-06-10 | depth...
TGACAGTGCGGTTCCGTCATGCGAGTCGCTCGAGGGTTGTTGCGAGCCCTCTTCCCGTTTTTGTCAAGAAATTTTGCAAGTGTTCAGAAGCTTAGCTGGCAGGGATAAGCAAATCATGTACGCTGACCAAACACCATTAGTCTTGGGTGGCGATCACGCTATTGCAATGGGAACCATCTCCGGTATCGCCGATCATTGTGCAGAGCAATCAAAGAAATTCGGAGTGGTGTGGTTTGATGCGCACGGCGATATGAATACTCCTCAATCTTCGCCAAGCGGCAATATCCACGGTATGCCCTTGGCGCATCTGTTAGGAGTTAGCGGCTGTAATAAAGACTTGGCCTCTGTAGCCGCATCTTCACCAGCTATCTCGCCCGAAAATGTAGCCTTAGTTGGCATTCGCGACATTGATCGTGGCGAAGCTAAATTAATTCGCGAGTCAGGCATTAATATCTGGACCATGGCCGACATCGATGCCAAAGGCATGCCGCAAGTGGTTGAAGAGGTTCTTGATGTCGTCAACGCCAACACCGACGGATTTCACCTGAGCTTCGATGTCGACGGACTCGACCCGAAAGTTGTTGCTGGTGTCGGAACACAAGTGCCTGGTGGGGTTAATTTCCGCGAGGCGCACTTGATGCTCGAACAGTTTGCCGCAACTCAAAAAATGATGTCCATGGAAGTTGTTGAATTGAATCCGTTGCTAGACAACTGCAACCAAGGGGCGCATAACATGGTTCATTTAGTCGCGAGTGCGTTTGGTAAATCAATTCTCTAATGTCAACCGAAACGCGTCTGCAAGCCTTGTTACAAACCACGCCGGCGTGGCTAAAAACAGGTGGGGTTCTTGAAGACATAGTAGTTAGTTCACGAGTGCGTTTGGCGCGCAATATCGCCGCTTGCCCATTTCCAGAACAATTGACAACTGAGCAATCCGACGAGATTCTGGCGGCAACTGCTGATGTGCTGCGCGGTTGCGACATCGACGGCAATGTGCTTGAGGTGCGTTCATTAAATAGTTCTGCCGCTGAGTTTGTCCTCGAAAGAAACTTGGCTTCGCGCGAGTTGTTAAATGTCGAGCGCCCGACAATGTTGTTCTACGGCTTGCGCGGCGCACATTCAGTCATGGTCAACGAAGAAGACCACTTTCGAATTCAAGGAATCTCAAAAGGGCTAAACCTCGAGGTGGCACTACAACGTGCGCAACGAGTAGAGTCGGTGTTGTTGAAGGCACATAAGTTTGCAACTAGCGATGATTATGGTTACTTAACCTCATGCCCAACGAATACTGGTAGCGGTATGCGTGCGAGCATCATGTTGCACCTGCCAGCATTAGCGCGCGCGAAGGCACCATTGCAGCGCTCGCTTCAGGCAGCGCGTGCAGCCGGACTTGCCGTCCGTGGTGTGCATGGCGAGGGCTCACGTGCAATAGGACACCTTTATCAGATATCGAACCAACGTACGCTCGGTTCATCAAGTACGGCTCAATTGTTAGCCGTTTCGAATTTCGGCCACGAGGTTGCTAGTTACGAAGGCACTGTGCGGCAGCAATATAGCGACGATACGCGGGCGCGTGTGGCTTTGACGGTTGATATCAAGCAAGTCCTAAAGAAAATAAAGCAAGCAACGCAATTAACAACAGGCCAAGCCTTGTCGTATTTGAGTTTGCTAAATTTGGGTATTAATACTGAAGTATGTCAAGAAATAGGTTTTAGCATAAATCCACACCGTTTGTTGCAACTTTCTTTCACCGTGCAGCCCGGGCATTTGCAAATGGCTTCTGGTGCAACTATGACAGCAGACCAGCGCGACATCGCGCGCGCAGAACGAATGCGTCTCGAACTAGGATTTAGCGATGGACGCAGCGCTTGACACCTTAAACCGTCCTCAACATGCATTGCGCTTGTCAGTAATTGATCGCTGTAATTTTCGCTGCGATTATTGCATGCCACAAGAGACTTACCAGTGGTTGCCGCAAGCTGACATTTTAACGCTTGAAGAAATGCTACGTCTTGCTCAAACTTTTGTTAAAACTGGTGGTCGCAAAATCCGGTTGACAGGAGGCGAGCCGCTGTTGCGCAATAATTTGTCTTTTTTGATTAGGCAACTGGCAACAATTAACGGACTCCAAGATTTGGCGCTTACTACCAATGCCTATCTGTTAGCTCCACGTGCGCAAGAATTGAAAGATGCGGGCTTGCACCGACTTAATATCAGTCTCGACACCTTGCAGCCTAAGCGTTTCGAGAGTATGTGCAATGTCGATGGCCTCACGCAGACTATTGCCGGAATCGATGCCGCGCTTGAAGCACAATTCGAAAATACTAAACTTGATATGGTGGTAATTAAAAACGAAAACTGTGACGAGCTAATCGAAATGCTCGAGTTTTCACGTTCACGCAATGTTCAATTGCGCTTTATCGAATACATGGATGTCGGCGGTGCGCTCAATTGGAATAAAAATAAACTGATGACGGCAGCTGAAATTTTGAAAGTGCTAACAAAACATTACGGAGCGATTGATAGTGTTGCGCCAATTTCGCAATCTGCACCGGCCTCAGTTTACCGCTTAGCAGACGGTTATGAGTTCGGTATCATCGCATCAATGAGCAAGCCCTTTTGTGGCGATTGCGATCGCAGTCGAGTAACCGCCGACGGACATTGGTATTCATGCCTCTACGCAACCAGCGGCCGCAACCTCAGAGAGACTCTGCGTCACGGTAGCGATGCGCAGCTACAGCGACTGTGGCAAGGGTTATGGAAAGATCGCAATGCGCAGTCGGCAGTGCAACGTGCCGAATTAACTCCTCGACAGCCGGCAATGAATCTTGACGAATTGCTTGCTGATCCACACCTCGAAATGCATACCCGTGGCGGGTAATTACATGACCTCAATTCTATTTACTAATGCAAAAGTGTTTGATGGCGAACACTTCATTGAAGCCAACTGCGTGCGTGTTGTTGGCGATAAAATTACTGAAATCGGCTGCGACCTAGAAATGGGTAGTTCTGATAAAACTATTGATGTATCCGGAAAGTGGTTGTTGCCTGGTTTAGTTGATTGCCATGTTCATTTTCGCGAACCAGGACTAGAGCGCAAAGAGGGGTATCACTATGGTTCACGTGGCGCCTTACACGGCGGGGTAACTACTGTTTGTGAAATCCAAAACAACCCACCTCTTATGAGCAGCCCACAATTGCTGCAGCAAAAACTTGATAGTTTGCGCGGAAAGTCATTTGTTGATTACGTCCCCTATGGTTCACTTGTTGAAGAATCTCTCGAGCACTTGCCAGAGTTGTCGAAATTGTGTCCGGCCGTTAAGTGTTTTTTAGGATGCTCAACAGGGGCTGGCGGAGTAGCTGATACTGATACATTAAGGCGCTGGTTTGCGGCGGCTGCAGCAGCTAAAATAAAAGTAGTCGCGCACTGCGAGGACAACGATGTCATGGATGCCGCTACAGCCGAGTTGTCAAATAATCCGGCGTTGGCCAGCCGTCACGATTTGCGGCGTTCAGTTGAAGCCGAAGTAAAGTCTATTCGCGAGGCAATCGATGTTGCGCTCGAAGTCGGATGCGAGCTGCATGTGTTTCACATTAGCACTGCCGAAGGCGCGCAGTTAGTTGTGCAGGCAGCCGCATCCGGACATCCGATTACCGGAACTACCGCACCACATTATTTATTAGCAGACGCCGAACAGGCGCATGCGATTTCTAAAAATCGTTTTAAAGTAAACCCATCGATAAAGTACACGGCAGATGGCCAAGGTATAGCCGCATTAATCGCTTCTAGACAGTTGGCTGGCATTGGCACTGATCACGCGCCACATCCGCTTGACGAAAAAGACCGTCCATACAATAAGGCGCCTTCAGGATTCCCTTCGGTTGACTTGCTGCTGCCGTTAATTGTTGCCGCTGCCGATAAGCACGGCTTAAATGTCGAGCATTTGTTGCACGCGGTTACTACCGCTCCTGCAAACGAATTCGGACTTGCTTCCAAAGGACGCATTGCCGTTAATGCCGATGCCGATCTCGTCATCGCTGACCCTAATCAAGAAGCTGTCGTAGAAGCAGGTAAATTGCCATCACGTTCGCGCTGGAGCCCGTATGATGAGATGCGTCTGTGTGCCTTTCCTCAGCAGGTTTACTTGCGTGGCAATTTGGTTTTTTCTGCTGGCGAATTTGTCGGCGAAGCACTCGGGCAACCATTGTTTGATGACCGACGAGTTGTTTCCTAAAGATTTTTTTGCGGCGCTTTCGCAGCTTCCGTTAAATAACCGCTATGCCGATTATTCCAATTCGGCTGCGTTGCGTGCTGCCCAACAGCGCTCGTTGAATCGACGAAACTATCAAGCCGGTGACTCGCGCAAGCTGGTCGATTGGCGCTCGTCCGCGCGCTCTATGCAGTTGATGGTGCAACCTCTGCAAGATGCGCACTCGCGAAATTTATTATTGTGTCTCGACCGTTCTGCTTCAACATTAAACTGTTCTGCCGACCGCGATTTCGCGCAACGACGCCTGGCGTTTGCTCTAGGCATGCGTTGTTTAACTGCCAACGGCAACCTCGACATTATTGCAGGAACTAAAAGGATAGGCCTCGCAGGCCACAGCCAAATATCACAGTTGCAAGACTTCTTGCAAACACTGTCTAGCAATCAAAATGAAGACATAGATTTCTCAATGTTGCCTACAGTTTCATCCACAAGCGAAATGGTACTGCTTAGTGACCCATGGTTAGCAGTTGATGAAATTATTGTTGCACGGCAGATTCGACAACTTCGCTGTTTGCTGTTGTTGACAGAGCGTGAACTTAACCTGCCAACCGCCAAGCTTAGATTGCGCAATGCCGAAACTCACGAGCTGCTGCAGGTTGATTGGCGTGCGCATCCACCTCAGCAGCGCTTTGGCAACCATGTTGATGCGCAGCTGCAATCATTAAAGAAAATCGGTTTCAATGGCTGCATTGTTAGCTGTCCTGCGGTTAGCGCCGCCGTCCAACTTGTTGAAAATAGCCGTGAGTTTTTACTTCACTAACAGTAGCTGGTTGCTATTAGCGGTTTTGATTGTGCCGATTATTTGGCGCTGGCGCAAGCTCAAGCCGTCGACTTTTTTAATTGGTGGGTTTTTCGGAGAGTCGCAGCAACAAGTTGATGGAAACGAAACTTCGAATTGGCCTGCGTGGTGGCTGTGGCTACTTGCATGCAGCACTTTGGCGGTTTTGGCTTTGAGTCAACCGCTGATTAGTTCGGTTCAAGAGTCTGTTGGTGGTGTCGAGACACCGTTCATTATTAGTGCTGCTCCGATGTCGGCATCGACGGCGCGCGCGCAAGTGATAGACTCTGAGTTGAAGGTTAGCATGCGTCAGCTAAAGATAAGCGATAATAAATTTGTGCAATTGCCTAAAGCAAGCAGTGACTGGCAGTACTTTTATTTTGCAGAAGTTGCAGCAGTATTGCCCAGCTCAGTAAATAAATCATGGCTAAACTTATTCAAAGCAACATGGCCCTTGATTGACATAAAATTTGCGCAACAGGCGCTTTTGACTGTAAACGGTAATTTCGTAGACTTGCCCACTGAAATTGTTTGGACAGAGCAGCCAAACTCTGCACAGACTGCCGAATTTATTCATTTATTGCGTTCTTCGGTTTCTGCAGTTCAAAAACCACGAGATTATTCAAAGTTTTTGGGCAATAACACGAATAGTAGTCTTAAGATTTTTCAATTTGACTACTGGCTGGCGATTGCCTCGGCAGTGTGCGGATTAATGAGTGTAGTAGTTTTTAGCCGGCGCTAGGTAGGGTGTCGGTGCGTTTGCCTACAAAGCGAACAATTGTAAGCAGCATCACCATACCTATTGCCAAGCAGACAAACGGATTTAATCCCCAAAGTGCGACTGGCAAATAGGCACAGCTAATAGCAATGATTGCAGTAACTATGGCATATGGCGCTTGAGTGCGAACGTGCTCGATGTGTTGGCAATGCGAGGCTGTCGAGCTAAGCACGGTGGTGTCAGAGATCGGTGAGCAATGATCGCCAAAGATGGCACCTTCTAGCACCGCGCCAATTGATAATACTAGTAACACATGGCCACCTATGTCGACCTGTTCACCGAGTTGGTATGCAAGCAGCACGACATTTGGTTGCAAGATAGCCATGGTAGTCCATGATGATCCAGTTGCAAAAGCGATTAGGCAAGCAGTAACGAACAAAATTACTGGCAGCCATAATGGTGACATTAAATCTTGGAAGCATGCAACCAAGAAATAAGCAGTACCTAGGTCGCCACATATTTTTCCGATACCCCAAGCCATTAATAGTACCATCACAGCGTCTTTGAACAAAACTTTTATGCCATGTGAAGTAACACTAGTCACTTCGCCAATAGTTAGATGTTTTGGCCGCAGAGACATGATTACTGCTAGAATGAAAGAAGCCGCCGATCCGAGGAAAATAGCATAAGTGCTATCGGAAGCACCAAGAACGCTGCGCATATATTCAAAGCCGCCGTTGTTAATCGCGGCAATTGCATCAGCGCTACCACTTGCAGCATCTGCGGCAATAGATGATGCGCCTAGGTAGTAAATTAAATAGGCAGTACCGAAAATCATTACTAACAACGGCCACAAGCCATTGCGCGCCTGTGGTATTACCCCGTGTTTAGCCTCGATGCGTTGACTGCTAATAGCAGAGTCATCACGGGTGCTTCCGCTGCGGCGAGCTTTTGATTCAACAGCTAGCATTGGCCCAAAATCGCGTTGCATCCAAACGACGATTCCGACCATGAACAGAGCGAATAAGCAGTAAAACCGATAGGGGATAGTTTCAAGAAATAATGAATAACCTTGTGACTCGGCCATGCCGATAGTTGGTAGCTGTGGTGCAAAGGTGCTGATTTGATATGCCACCCAAGTAGATAGCACGGCAACACCGGCAACTGGCGCTGCGGTGCTATCTACAATGTAAGCAAGTTTGGCTCGCGATACATTTTGTTTGTCAAAAAGTGGACCACATGAATTGCCTACCACAATAGTGTTAGCGTAGTCATCAAAGAAAATTCCCATACCTAGGAAATAAGCAGCGGACTGAACGCTGCGCGAATTTTTTGCAAAGCGCGTTAAAGAATTTACCATACCGTCAATACCGCCATTTTTAGTGATTAGCGCGACCGTGGACGACAGTAAAATAACGAAGGCTAAAATTTCGACATGGAAAGCGTCTAAAATGATTTTGTGATATAAAATGTCTACGAACAGCAAATTAGCGGCTGCGATTAAGTCAATGCCGCCAGAGTAGGTGGCAATGATCCCGCCCAAAACAATCCCTGAGCCTAGAGACAATAAAGTGCGCCTGGTTAGGAATGCCATGAAAATTGCTAGCAACGGCGGCAGTAATGATAAAGCGCTAGGACGTAGCTGCGCAAACTCTTCGGTTTTGGCAGTGTACGAAAGGGTAGAGTTGCCAGTGCCATTTAGAGGCACGCTGAAAGTGCCGTTCTCATACATAATTGTTTGCTCGCCGCTAACTTGAAAGGTTGAGCGCAAGGCATCTTTGCCCATTTCGACATCGGAGATGTTCCATTCGAGCATCAAATGGTTGTGCACCTCGCTATCCACTAGGGTATCAGCAATAAAGCTTGGCACTACCTGAGAATCAAGACGATCGGAGTTGGGTTCGAGCTTGAAGGTGTAAACCAGCAGCACGGCAAAGGCAAGTAGGGCGAGGAGTCGCAAGCGCATGGGGGATACGTTATTCTATACCGCACCAAAATCCAAGCATGGACTTCATCTTACTCGCATTACTCAGCCTGTCTCTAGCCGCCCTCGCGGTTATAGCGTGGTATATGCGTAAGCAATTGCATCGTTTCGAAGCGCGCTTCGACAATTTCAAGACTTTGCGCTTTATGCCAGACCGCATACAAGCCCTTGCTAAAGAATTAGATGCCCTGCAAATCGAAGAAATCCGCAACGAACTTGATGAGATGCAGGCCACTTTGCGGCGAATCGAAGATTTAAGTGCTGCGCCCGGTGCCAATGCCGCCGAGCCTGTCCAGTCTAGCCCACAGGTTTTGCGTGCCTTAGTCACGCGCGATTTACTAACACGTGGCTATGACGATATTGTTATTAGTAGTTCCGACGACGATTTGTCGGCTGAGCAGGTAAGTATTAGCTTGTCTGCTAAACGCAATGGCGCCAGCGTTAATGGTTACGTTTCGGTTGATAATTTGATTATTACCGATATAAATCTTAAGGCGCATTACACCACATTCCCATAAACTTTTTTTTAGCATGGCGCAAATAGTACGTATCTCAGAGCTTAAGGCTCACGACGGCGAAATTGTAACTCTTCAAGGTTGGCTGTATAACTCCCGCGGGAAAGGCAAAATTATGTTCTTGCTGCTGCGCGACGGAAGTGGAATTTGCCAATGTGTAACCGTAAAAAATGATGTCGGCGAAGAATTGTTCGCTGACCTAAAAGCACTTGGCCAAGAATCGTCATTGACTATTACTGGTTTAGTTAAAGTCGACGAGCGCGCGCCTAGCGGGGTAGAGCTAGAATTGCAGTCCGCCGAGATACTGCAAAATGCTACTGATTTCCCTATTGGCAAGAAAGAGCATGGCCCTTCATTTCTGCTTGATCAGCGGCATTTATGGCTGCGTTCCAAGCGTCAAATGGCATTAATGCGTTTGCGTCACCGCGTAATCAAATCCTTTCGCGACTACCTAGACAACGACGGATTTTTCTGTGTTGATTCGCCTATTTTCACGCCAAACGCTTGTGAAGGCACATCTACTTTATTTGAGACTGACTACTTTGACGAAAAGGCTTATCTGACGCAGTCAGGTCAACTTTACGGCGAAGCATCTGCGATGGCCTTGGGCAAGGTTTATTGCTTTGGCCCGACATTCCGTGCAGAAAAATCAAAGACCCGCCGGCACCTCACCGAATTCTGGATGCTAGAACCAGAAATCGCTTTCGCTGATCTCAATCAAGTTTGCGATGTTGCCGAAGGAATGTTGCGCTACACATTACGACAAGTTTTAGAACACAATCAGGGCGATTTGGCAGACCTCGAGCGCGACCCTAAAGTTCTTGAAGACTACGATGTTGATTTTCCACGACTGCCATACGCCGATGCCGCAACAATGTTGATGCAGTGGCAAGCCGAAGGGAAGTACGAATCAGAATTCAAGCCTGGCGACGACCTCGGTGCTCCAGATGAAACAATGCTTGGGCAGCACTACGGTTGTCCGGTTATGGTTACGCATTGGCCAGCAGAGGTTAAAGCATTTTACATGAAGCAAGATGGCGAGGGCAATGCTCTCGGCGTCGACATTATTGCTCCGACCGCAGGTGAAATAGTCGGCGGTGCCGTCCGCGAAGATGATGAAGATGTATTGCGCCAACGAATCATTGATCATCAACTGCCACTCGAAGCATTCTCGTGGTACCTTGACTTGCGCAAATTTGGTTCAGTGCCGCACGGTGGTTTTGGTATTGGTCTCGAGCGAACAATTTCATGGATATCGGGTGTAGAGCATGTGCGCGAGTGTATTCCGTATCCGCGCACGATTTCAAGATTGCAGCCTTAATCTTTAATAGTCGAGTAACTGACGCGCTTGAGGGGCAGCTTTCAGCTTGCTACTGCTTAAGCGCAACCAACTAGGCAAATGGTGGTGCCGCTGTCTGATAGGGGCAATGCTTTTTATGTGTTCATCAATGGTCGCCACTTGCTGTTCTTGAACTGCCCAAGGCGAGTTCGCCTCGAAGTTTAGTTGAAAGCCACTGGTTGTGGCAAAATGCTGTTGAAGCATAATTGTTAAAAGGCGCTTGGGTAACTCGTAGCGTCCAGTGCGTTGCCAATCTGGAAAGCGGTGAGGAGTCGCGGCGTCGCTAGCTGTGCCGGTAAGCAACATCGCTTTGGCAAGCGGCCACGCCGAATAATATTTATGTTCTATTAGGCGCGCGCAGGCCACCGCGCGCAAGGAAAAATCAATGTGAGAAGTTAAGGCTAAGCACGCAAGCACCGGCAGGAAATGCGGAGGCACATCAAGCGGGGCGAGCAGACACGCCAAGCGAACGTCGAGGGTGTGACTGCGCACGGCGAGCTGCAACAGCGCGTCGGCAAGTAGGCTGTCGCCATTACAGCCAGCGCCAAGGACCGCAATCAACTTTGCTTGAGTAGCAGTAGCATACGGTAGCAAGGCAGCAAGCTCGTCAGCTTCTTCAAGCTGTGGACGCAATGAGCTTAATTGCTGATTGGAATATTCTGCGGAGGTAGATAATTCGATAACTTGCTGTTGGTAATCACTGTAGGTGTCTGGACCGAGCACTAGTTCTTGTTGCTGGGCAGGTGGTAGCAGACTGCTTAGTTGTAGAATGATTAAAGATATCATGAATGCAGAATAATCGCGTGTCGTCATCTTATCAAGTCGTCAACTATGGGTAATGATACTTACCTCAATTTTACTTCTCGCCGCCCAGCAGGCATCCTTTGATGCGCAGGGCGAATTTCAGCTGTTTGCTTCTGTCAGTTACGAAACTATGTTGCCACAAGACAACATGTGTTATACCGACGAAATAATCCTGTTCGATAGTCTCGATGACTGGCCACGAGTTTATTTACCCCGTTCTGCCTTTAATGCAATGTTGCCCGATTTCGATGGCGACGGCTTCTTCGATTACCCTGCTGGCATTGACGCCTTAGCTCTGCAAAGTCCTGCTGCTGATTTATATACAAATTACTTTAGTTTCTATTTTTCAACTGATAGCAATGGCCCCGGCTATCTCGATGGCGATGTGCTTGCACTAGATCAACTTGGCGGCTTGCGTGTTGTTTATAGCGAACAGCAAATAATAGACGACTTACAGATAACAAGTGGTTCTTTTGATATTGATGGGCTATGCGTGAAAAGCAATAGCGAAATTTTGTTGTCGTTTCGCGATGGCATGCAGTCAACAAAGCTTGGTAGCATGGCTGACGGCGATATTCTTTCATGGAATCCAGAAAATGGAAGTTGCTTTATAGTTGCTAGTGAATCTCAAGTTCAGGCTTGGGTGACTAATGCAAATGGTAGCACTGTGTCTATCGGCGATGTCAAATCACTTAGTTACGACCATGCGCAGCAAGCAATCTTGTTTAGCGTGCAGTCTCCGAGTGCAAGTGATGCTGCAGTATTCACCAGCCACGACGGAGGGCAGCTGTATCAAGATATCGACGAGCAACACTGGCAATTTCGTGTGCCTACCGAATTAGATGCCTTGTGCTTGTCTGCTCGGCGTGTGCCTCAAGCCCCGATTCTTTCGGTATCTGTGCCGTACTTCCAGCCAACAGAGGTGGCAAATTTTAGAATTCGCCATGCGCTGCCTGGCGCCAACATCGTAGGTGTTTGTAGTAGTGTATATAAAATAACTTTATGGCCCGAGGCAAGTGTCGGCTTTACGACCTTATCGCGAAATGCCAGGTTCTATGAAAAGTGGCCAGCCGAAGGAAGCGCACCGTTACTAGCTGACAATTCTGGCACAGCAAATTATAGTTTTGAAATTCCGTTGTTGCCGCCGGTAATTAATGAAGCGATTCTACACGTTCAAGCGCGTGTTGATGGCCAAGGCTTAACCAGTCCGTTAAAACTAAAAGTCACTCGTTAACATATTTTCTATAAATTCGAGCTGCTCGGGGGTGTTTATGCCTAAAAATGGCCCCGGGTCGCCGACTCTACTTACATTTAATAGCGATTCTTGGTTTTGCTGTATCAAATTGCGCAGGGGTTGATCAGGTTGAAATTCTTGTAGCTGTGTATTAAATTTATTACCAACCAATAGCGGATGTCCGCCCTTGCCGCCAGGGCTACATAATCGTGCGATAGTTGCTTCCGGGTCTTGTGCCGACCGCCAGTGCTGTATAAGTTGTTGAATAGCGCTGCTGCTAATCAGCGGCGTGTCGCACGAATGAATTAGTAAATTGTGTTCCGCGCTAACTCGCTGTAATGCGCACAAGATAGAAGATGTGCGTCCCTCTTCTGGGTTGTTGTTTATTACTAAGTTGCGTGCTCTAAACCCCTGGTCAAGAAAAAAATCTTCGTGCTCTTGGCGGATAACTACACTCAAATGTTGACATCCGGCATCGGTAAAGGCGCGGCTAATTATTGGCAGCATCAATTTACCGTGCAACTTTAATTGTGCTTTAGGGTATCCCAAGCGCTTGCCAGATCCGGCAGCAAGAATTATTGCATGAAATTGCAAGTCTTGCATCAAAGGCCTACTGTGTTGGCAATAACTGCTTTTGCATCGGCAATTGACGAGCAGTTATAAACATGAATCGAACGGTCGCTGAAAACAAATATTTCATAGTTGTTATCAGTGAATTGTAAGCAAAAATTTGAATAGCTAAGATCGTTGAGCGCACCCTTAAATTTGTCGCCAAGTTGCATTAAATCGATTGTTCCATTGCCTGAAAAATGAACTTCGGTCTGATTGCAGTTTTGCGTGATAAGCGGGGCGCACCGCTGCTGGTCGAGCCATTCAAGTTGTCGCTTGGCACAGCAAGGGCAGTCCTTGTTTTTTGCGGCATTAATGCTTTGAGAATTGAATGGCCACATTTCAATGCTAACGAATTTTTGAGGCAATTCTGCATTGCAAATTGATTGAATTGCTAAAGCTGCTGCGGCGCTACCAATTACTCCGATAGTCGGCCCCAAAATTCCGGAGCTCGAGCAGGTAGGGGTGTCGTCTATAGGAGCAGGTTCAGGGAAAACGCAACGCAGGCAGGCATTGCTTCCATCTAAAAGCGCTAACATTCCGTAGGTAGCAACTGCGCCTGCGTAAACATAGGCAATTTTATGTTTGACGCTAAAATCGTTAATCAAGTAACGAGTAAAAAAATTGTCGCAACCATCAACAATCACATCGGCGGCAGAGCAAATTTCATGAATGTTGTGTGCGCCGAGGTCAACACAGTGCGCTTCAATTTCGCACTCGGAATTAATTTTAGCAAGGCGCTGTTGAGCAGCAACAGCTTTGGGGCTACGGGATTCGGCGTCGCGCTCATCGAATAAGCATTGTCGCTGAAGGTTGCTTTGGTTGACAATATCGCGATCAATTAATATTAATTTGCCAACACCAGCGCGGCATAACCATTCTGCGCTAGTACAACCAAGAGCGCCAACGCCGATAATCGCAACCGTTGCACCCTGTAAAAGCTTTTGCCCATCAAGACCAACCTGTGGAAGGCGTTCTTGACGGGCAAAGCGATTGTTGTCTGACATTTATTTTGGTGCGAACGGGGGGAGTCGAACCCCCACTTCCGAAGAAACTAGATCCTAAATCTAGCGCGTCTGCCAATTCCGCCACATTCGAATTCGAAGAGGTGACGAAATGCAGCGTCGCTGCGATGATTGATAGGGC
>JACKQG010005794.1_pt1 | contig 13397 bp, 10 predicted proteins | sample 8237621 | NCBI WGS metagenome assembly JACKQG01 (sample SAMN15677084, study PRJNA649215) | marine metagenome | biome: marine; feature: Black Sea; material: saline water; isolation source: suspended particulate matter (SPM) from the Black Sea western gyre | collected 2013-06-09/2013-06-10 | depth...
GCCCGTTCTTCAGCCGTTTGATTTCTTTCAGATTTCACATCAAAGAAAATCACCTGCTGCAAGTTATGAGAGCGATAGCCACTGATCAGCCGCAGATCGATGCCATCTGAAGCAGCGGCACGGCGCATCGAATCCAACGCAAGGGCTGCATCCTGATGCAATTCAATTCCAGCCTCAACAGTCACAAGTTGGCTGAGAATCGCCTCGTCATAAGGAAAGTGTCCAAGCAGACGACCGTCTTGATCTGGCGGCGCTTCAATCCCTTCCACCTCAGGAACGGGAGCCGAGGAAAACAAAAAGGAGCGACGCGCCAGCAAACCGGGCCCTAACCAAACAGCAGCCAAACTGCCTCCCCCAACAAGGAGACACGCCAAAAACACACCAAAACCTCTGCTTCTCTGACGAGGAGCAGGTTTTGAGCGACGGGCAACAGGAATGTCATCCCTGCTGCTTCGGCGAGTAGCGACGACCCTTCCCAGAGGAATCATGCAGTGTTGTTTCAATCGTAAGGGGGTCCGCTAGGGCCTAGTAGCCCTTTTCAAGATGCGTGATTAGTTTGAAATCAATGACCCGGCGGAGTTTGCTGAGATGCTGAGAGTTGCCGTTGTCGGTGGTGGACCGAGCGGATCCTGTGCCGCAGAAGTGCTTGCACGGGCCGGCATCAAGACCTGGTTATTCGAGAGAAAACTCGATAACGCCAAGCCTTGCGGGGGAGCGATTCCGCTTTGCATGGTTGAAGAATTCGATCTTCCGGATTCGATCATCGACCGCAAAGTTCGGAACATGAAGATGATTTCACCCTCCAATCGGGAGGTTGATATCAAGTTGGACCCACTCGGGTACGACGACAATGCCTATATAGGTATGTGTCGGCGCGAGGTGTTCGACTCTTTCCTGCGCAATCGGGCTGCCGAGTTAGGCACCACTCTGATCAATGGCTTGGTGCAAAAGATCGACACGGGTGACAAACGCCAAGGTCCCTACACCATTCACTACGCCGACTACAGCTCAGGCGGGCCCACCGGTGAGCTGAAAAGCCTCGATGTGGATTTAATCATTGGTGCCGATGGAGCTAACTCCCGCGTCGCGAAAGCGATGGATGCCGGTGATTACAAAGTGGCGATTGCGTTCCAAGAGCGCATCAAGCTGCCAGCAGAAGAAATGGCTTACTACGAAGATCTCGCCGAGATGTACGTAGGCACAGATGTGTCCCCCGACTTTTATGCCTGGGTGTTCCCTAAATACGACCATGTCGCCGTGGGAACAGGGACCATGCAGGAAAATCAGTCCCTGATCAAAGGTCTTCAGAAAGGCATTCGCGAACGCGCTCGTAAGCGCCTGTTCAAGGGCGAAGTCATCAAGGTTGAAGCGCATCCGATCCCAGAGCATCCCCGTCCTCGCCGAGTGGTGGGCCGCATGGCTTTGGTGGGAGATGCCGCTGGCTACGTGACTAAAAGTTCTGGAGAAGGCATCTATTTCGCGGCAAAAAGTGGTCGCATGTGTGCGGAAGCGATCGTTGAAATCTCCAAAAACGGCACCCAGACGCCTACTGAAAAGGAGATCAAGAACACTTACCTAAAACGTTGGGACCGCAAGTACGGAGCAACGTACATTGTCCTCGATATTCTTCAACGGATCTTCTATCGCACCGATGCTGCCCGTGAAGCATTCGTCGAAATGTGCGATGACCAAGACGTCCAGAAGCTGACGTTCGACAGCTATCTGTACAAAAAAGTGGTGATGATGAATCCCTGGCAGCAGGTGAAGCTCACCGCTCGCACCCTGGCCAGTCTTCTCCGAGGTCAAGCCCTGGCCCCCTCGACCTACGACTCCGTTCCTTCAGCGGTGGGTCGCTCCGATGGTGACTTTCTTGCCGACGAAGCCGCCCAAGCAATCAAAGCGCAGACCTCTGGTCATGCAGCCAAAAAAGGCGAGGCGGAGATTGAGGAAGAGCGCCCCAAGGTCACGGCAGGCTGAAACCCTGCTGAGGCATCAGGACTGGATGCAATCAAATTGCGCCAGGACTGATGCCTGATTTTTCAAGACACCAAGAAGATTGAGGCGATTGCGGCGGACATCGAGATTGTCCGCCATCACCATCACGCTTTGCGGACCATCAAAGAAGGCCTCCAGCGCTTTCGCAGCACCCTGCAACCCTTCTGCAAGTTGGGTGTAATTGCGGGATTGAGCAAGCGGAGACAGGTCGTTCAGCGATTGCAATAGAGACGCTTCGCTTGCTGATTCGAACAAATCGGAGACCACCACTCCAGAAGGGGTGAGCTGATCGACGCCAAGATCTCCTTTTTCGGCAAGTTTTGCAGCTCGTTGCACCACAGCCTGGACCGCCTGTAGGCGCTCATCGCGACGAAGCTGATGCAGCAAAACAAGACGTTCGCGAGCATCCACTGGATCGCTAAGCAAACGCGTATCGCCAACGGTCTCTCCGGCCACGGCTTGAACCAAATCGGCAGGGAAGCCATCCTCCTCAAATTGAGAGACCATCCGCTGGCGCAATAACAGCGACAGGTCGGCCACTAAGGCCTCAGGTTGGACCGCAAAAGAGGGGAATCGTTCCGCCCAATAAGAGGCAGCATCGGAAAGCAGGATCTGCAAAGAAAGACGCCAACCGCGATCCCAAAGGATCTGAACAATTCCATTCCCAGCCCGACGCAGGGCATAAGGATCAGATGAACCACTGGGGCGGTCGCCCTTGGCATAGATGCTTAGTAGCAATTCCAAGCGTTCCGCTAGGGCCAACAGCGCTCCTGCATCGCTGGAGGGAAGAGCATCTCCAGCACCACGGGGCTGGTAATGCTCAGCCACTGCAAGGGCGACCTGGCGATCTTCCCCCTCCTCTAACAAATATTTGCCACCCATCAAACCCTGTAGCTCAGGGAACTCGCCCACCATCTGGCTCACCAAATCATGTTTGCAGAAGTGAGCTGCTCGCTTGGCATGAATGGCAATATCTGAAGGAATAGAGAGCGATTCGATCAATCGCTCAGTCATCCAAGACATCCGCTCAGATCGATCGCGCAGGCTTCCGAGCCCCTTCGCGAAGGTGACGCGATCCAGGGCATCGCGGCGCGCCTCGCTCGGACTTTTCCGATCCACATTGAGGAAAAATTCAGCATCAGCCAAGCGGGCCCCCAACACTCGCTCATTGCCCCGCACGATGGTTGCGTCGGCACGATCGAGGCCATTGCTCACCAGCAAAAACTTGGACAGCAGTACGTCTCGAGCCTGAAGAGCCAGTGGATCGTAATGAGCGTTCTCCCGTTTCAACGGGACATAGCGCTGGTGGGATTGCATCACAGTGACAATCACCTCAGGTGGCAAATCGAGATAACAATCAGCAATCTCCCCACTCAGCACCCTGGGTGCCTCCACAAGATCAACCAATTCTTCAAACAAACCTTCAGGACAATCAACAGAGGCAGAACACGCTGTGGCCTCCTTGTCCAACGCTGAGCGAATCAATTGCTCCCGTTGGGATCGATCCACCATCACTCCTGCCTTCGCTAAGGCATCGAAATAATCATCCGCATGCTCGATCTCCAATGTGCTGTCGCGGAGACGGTGGGATCGACTCAAGCGACCGCTTTGAACGGGTGGTTGCGCCGCCGAAAGGGCAACCGGAATCAGCTCAGATCCATACAGCGACACCAGCCAACGCACGGGACGGCTGAAGCGCTGATCGCCATCGCTCCAGCGCATGAATCGCCTGCCTTGCAAGCCATTAATCCAGGCAGGAATGCGCTCATTGAGCAGGGTTGTGGTGGTGTCACCTGGGGTGCAAACACTGGCAAATAAACAAGGCCCCTTTGGAGTATCACGCGCTTGGAGTTCTGCTGGATCCACACCGCAACGCTTGGCAAAACCCAAAGCAGCCGGACCAGGTTGGCCATCCACCAAGGCCTGCTTGACGGGAGGTCCCTTGCGTTCTTCCTCTAAATCAGGCTGTTGATCAATCAACGACTCCACCACCACAGCAAGGCGTCTTGGCGTCCCAGACACCCTCACTTGGCCATGACTTAAGCGAAGGTCCTTCAAATCGGACACCACCATTTGCTGAAGCTGCTTCAGTGCCGAGTGCACAAACTCTGCGGGCAGTTCCTCGGTACCGATTTCAAGGAGGAATGTTGAGGACACGCCGATTGGATATGTAGGAATTGACTGTATTGGAAGCCGCTTCGCTAGTTTCAAAAGACCTATCCCTTGATTCCGTGAACGAAGGTTTGACGACAACCTCAGGGACGCAAGAAGCAGGGCGTGATCGGATGCTTGATGGCCCTTCAATACCTACAGAATCAATCGACACAGCTCTGTCTAAGGCTGAAAAGCGAAAGCTCTACAGCGGGCATCTTCGAGAACCCTTATTAACAGAGCTGAGTAATGAAGAGATTCGCTTTAGTGAGGACGCAGTTCAGCTCCTTAAATTTCATGGGAGCTACCAACAGAATCATAGAGAATTAAGAAAAACGGATAAAATTAAGTGCTGGCAGATGATGCTTCGCCTTAGGAATCCAGGAGGAAGAGTACCGGTACAACTTTTTTCGGCTCTCGATGACCTTTCCAATCAGTACGGAAACGGAACACTACGCATCACAACACGCCAAGCCTTTCAAATGCATGGCATCCCCAAGGCAGACCTTAAAACAGTGATTGGCACAATCATTAAAAATCTGGGATCTACTCTAGCTGCCTGTGGTGATATCAATAGAAATGTTATGGCACCAGCAGCTCCATTTGAAAATAATGGATACCCAGCTGCCAGAAAACTTGCTGACGAGATTGCTGATCTACTGAGCCCAAAAGCAGCTGAGGGTTCTTACTTAGACATGTGGGTTGATGGTGACCTTAGTTATCGATTCAAGCCCGCAAAGCCTGTCAAGAAAGCCCGCGAACGACAGTTCGATGAAGGTATTTTTTCGGGAAGCAAGGATGAACCAATTTATGGCGATACGTACCTTCCTAGAAAATTCAAAGTTGCCGTTACCGTACCTGGAGACAACTCAGTCGATCTACTGACGCAAGACATCGGGCTCGTTCTATTCACAAACAAGAACGGAAGCATGCGCGGATGCAATGTTTATGTGGGTGGAGGCCTAGGAAGAACGCATAACCAAGAGGATACTTTTGCACGAATCGCCGATCCCTTGGGTTATGTAGAAGCCGAGAATATCTTTGACCTACTGCAATCAATCATGGCGTTGCAAAGAGACCATGGAGATCGCGAAGTTAGAAAGCATGCTCGCATGAAATATCTTTTGCATAATCGTGGAATCAAGTGGTTTCGCGAAACCTTGATCAAGGACTATTTCAAAAAAGAAATTAAAAGCTTGATCAATGAACCACCTGCAAAATTAATGGATTACCTGGGATGGAACCGCCAAAAGCCAGGGCTATGGTTTGTGGGTCTCCCCTTCATGTGCGGCCGGCTTGAAGGAACGGTCAAGGCAGGAATTCGCTCCATTGTTGAAAGATATCAGTTGGAAATAAGACTCACCCCAAATCAAGATTTACTTCTTTGCAACATCGGCTCCAGTCAAAAATCATCCATTAAAAGTGAGTTGGCTGAATTAGGGTTTGAACTGCCAGCAGAGGTCCCTCCTCTTGTTCGCCATGCCCTTGCCTGTCCAGCCTTACCCACCTGCGGACTGGCCGTCACCGAATCGGAAAGAGTTCTTCCCGATGTACTTGAAAGACTGGATTCCCAGCTCAATCAATTAGAGATCAAGAAATCCATTCTTGTCCGCATGACCGGGTGCCCAAATGGATGCGCCCGTCCTTACATGGCCGAACTTGGTCTTGTAGGAAGCGGCGTCAACCAATATCAGCTCTGGCTAGGTGGCAGCGCCAATTTGCAGCAACTTGCTCGTCCGTTCCTACAGAAGATGCCTCTTGAAGACCTTGAAACAACAATCGAACCCTTGCTTCAGAGTTGGAAAGATGCTGGAGGGCGGCGTGGCTTTGGCGAACACATCACCAAACTTGGTGATGCCACCGTTCAAGAGATGCTCAAGGTTCCAAGCTGAATAACTCTGGATCCCGTCCATAGATGGCACGATCTGCTTGAACGGTCCAAGCCCAAAGCTGATCACCAAAACTGAAGTGCCACCACTCATTCGGGTGACGCACAAATCCCGCCTGACTCAGCACACGATTCAGCAAACAACGACGGCTATGAAATAAAGCAGCGGTCCCATCAGGATGCTCCACGGCTGCATCAGCATGGTGAAGCGGCAAAGACTCCGGTCCGATCGCATCGATTTCCCCCCCCATATCCAAGGGGCTGCCCTTTGCATCAATGAGAGTGAGATCCACAGCAGCACCTGTGCTGTGGGGCGGCGGTATCAAATAATCAGAACTTGGTGGAGCCCAAAACCGTGCCACCTCAGAGCGAACGCTTTCCAAACGATTCAGCTGTTCTGAATCCTCCGGATCAATCCCTTGGCGTGCACACTCCTGCTCAATGGCGTGGTTCACCATGAAGGCTTGAACGGACACAGGACGCCAAGCATCGAAAATTCCAAAACGAAGTGGTTGGAGTCCAGTCCCCATCGTGATTCCTTGAAGATGAACTTGAGCAGCGAGCAAACGGCTCCTCACTCCTTGACGAAGACAAAAGGGGTCTGCTCCATTCCCGTAGGGCGCCCCCAATGACACATAAGGATGTGGCTCCATGCAGGTCAGCACAGAGCGCAGCGGTCGCAAGGATTCACCGCAATCGTCAATCGAGACCGAATGCCATGGACGCTGCATGGTGAAAAGACAATGAAAACGCTGTCAGCAGATTGCCAGTTTCTTAGTGGCGACGCATCGCGCATGCGCTGTTGATCCAATGCATAGCTAATTGAGTTGCACTGCTGCTGCAGCACGCTTGCGTTGCTGTTCCAACAACTCACGCATTTGCTCGTAAGACTTGAGGTCGGGATCCTCCTTCAGGATGCTCGCCGCCTCATCCCTGGCTTCCTCCAAGACAGAGCCATCGTCCGCCAGGCTGGCGAGCGCCAAATCGGGCAAACCCGATTGACGGGTACCCAGCACCTGACCAGGACCTCGAAAGCGAAGGTCCATCTCAGCAATCTCAAATCCATCATTGGAACGGACTAAAACTTCAAGGCGTTGTCTGGCCAAAGGATTACGGCTGTCGTTCACGAGTAAGCAGTAAGACGCAGCTGCTCCACGGCCCACCCTTCCCCGCAACTGGTGCAACTGAGCCAAGCCAAACCGATCGGCATGATCAATCACCATCACACTGGCTTCAGGAACATCCACCCCCACTTCCACCACGGTTGTAGAGACCAAAATCTGCGTGGCACCGCCAGCAAAATCAGCAATCACGGCCTGCTTCTCAGCACTGGCTAATCGGCCATGGAGCAGACCAACATTGAACTCTGGAAACACCTCCTCCGAGAGCTGACGATGCACATCAACCGCTGAACGCAGATCAACCTTTTCTGATTCCTCCACCAAGGGAAGCACCACATAAATGCGCTGCCCCTGAAGCACCTGTTCACGAATGAGTTGATAGGCCTCCTCACGCTCAGAGCTCTTCACAACCTTGGTGCGAATCGGCGTTCGACCCGGAGGTAGTTCATCGATCTGACTCACGTCGAGATCACCATGGAGCGAAAGCGCCAAGGTTCGAGGAATCGGTGTGGCGGTCATCGTGAGCAAATGGGGTTGCAGTCCCTTGTCGAGAAGACGGTTGCGTTGACGCACTCCAAAGCGATGTTGCTCATCAACCACCACCAATCCCAGACGTTCGAACTCGACTGGATCCTCCAAGAGGGCGTGGGTTCCCACAAGAATGCGCAAGGTGCCACCGGAGAGATCGCTCAAAATTTGCCGTCGGCTGCGACGTGAGGTTGAACCAGTGAGCAGCTCGACGCTGACGTGCAGTGGAGGCAACCAACTACACAGACTGCGGTAGTGCTGCGCGGCCAAAACCTCTGTTGGCGCCATCAAGGCTCCTTGCCACCCAGCTTCCACCGCACGCAGCAGAGCAGCAATTGCCACAACGGTTTTTCCGCTTCCCACATCCCCTTGTACGAGCCGCGCCATCGGTTCGGGGCGCTCCAGATCCTGTTCAATGTCCGAGAGCACCCGCTTCTGAGCACCCGTGAGTTCAAACGGGAGAAGAGACAGAAAGCGACCGACCAATCCATCGCTTTCCAAGCCCCCAAGGAGCACAGGCGCTGAACGCTGACGCAGGGCGGCTCTGCGTTGCATCAAGCTGAGCTGAAGGAGTAGGAATTCGTCAAACACCAAGCGATGACGCGCTTGCTGCAGTTGCTCACTGGTTTCCGGTCGATGGATGGCCACCAGCGCTTGATCGCGAGCCAGCAAGCCTCGCGCTTCACGGCGCGACGCAGGCAGGGGGTCAGGCCAAAGACGAACAGCGGGCAAAACCGCTTCCACCAAGCTTCGGAAACGATCGGCAGTGAGCCCTTCGGTGAGGGGGTACACAGGCAACAACCGGCCGATCTGGCGAGAACGCAACGGTGCGTTGGCGCTCTCCATCACCTCAATGATGGGATCTTGAAAGCTGACGCCATACGGCCCACTTTTGACCAAACCACTCACCGCCACGGTGGCGCCAGCGGGGTACTGACGGGTCTGGCCATGCAGGTACGCAGGATTACTAAATCGTTTCCCTGCCAAAAATCGCGTCACCTTGATGCGACCGGTGGGGTCTTGAAGCTGCAACTCAATAATCGAAAGATTGGGGTTGCGAGGACTGGTGAATCCATGGGATCGACGCACCGTGGCCACAATCGTTGCGGTTTCTCCAGCCTCCAACGCCTCAATTCTGCGTAAGGCGGAGTAATCGACGTAGTCGCGCGGGTAGTGCTGAATCAAATCCCGAACGACAAGCAGACCCAGGCTTGCTAGACGTTCCGCCAACTTGGGACCAATCCCATCAACCCTGGCAAGCGGTGACTCCAAATCGAGCGTGCAAGGTAAGGCAGCAGATCCACCGGAAGCCTCTGGAGACGACAAGACCCTGATCCGCGGGGGGGCCATCGGTGCCGATGGCTCCAGGCGAGCGCGCAAACCGTGAAGCCACTGCCGCGTACCAGTGACGAGCCTGCGGCGACCGGCATCACCGAGTTCGGGATACGCAGCAAAGTCAGTTGCTAAAGCCTGCAGACGCACCAAGCTGTCATTGGGCAAAGTCACCGGGGGTGGCGTTGCCAATTGGCGGCTCAAGAAGGTATGAAACCGTTCATGACGACCTTGAAGATCGAGAAATCCCTTATCCGCTTCTAAGGAGAGGGACTGCTGCAGCGGGCGAAGCCAGGCAAGAAAACATTCCAAGCCCTGACGATCCAACGCCGGGGTCAGTCCTGAGCTGTCGTCGGCGGATTGGGCCACCACTGACTCTGCACCTCCAGACTGGTAAGACGGCTTTGCCAATGCCGCTGCTGCTGCACCATTGTGAGCAGATTGCTGCGATGTTGGCGCAATCGGTACCGGCTATGCCGAAGCGAACGGTTGTCATATTCAAGATCAGCGGACCTCACCAAAACGCTGAGGATGTCCAACGACTGATCTTGAGAGGGAATGGGCAAGGGAAGCTTGAGCCGTAAAAGATTCGAGGGCGATGGAAGCGCCTGCAGCTGTCCAGCGATCGCAGCATCAAGAAGCGTGGTGGGAAGAAGGCTGCTCACCAAACCTGCTCTCAGCAACTCAACATTGAGGGCATGGGACAAATTTCGAATCCTGCGGCTTAAGGCAGCGTCCTGTCCGTCAAGCCAGTTCAATAACTCAACAGGCATCGAGGGGAGCAATTCCTCCTCCAGCTGATTTGCTGGGACAACGGATGCACCAAGTCGAGAGGCATCGGATTCAAAACTCACTGGTTCGCTAGTCGAATCACCCTGCTGCATGGCCTCACCAGCCATCAAAAACAAGGAACGCAACAGATCAAAGTCAGCCGTCGTGCCGTCGGCAGAAGACTCAGAATCAATCGGATCTTGAATCGGATCTTGAACAGGCTGCGGCGGTTCTTCCACAGGCTCAATGGATGGGTCCTCAACCACAGCAGCATCCATTCTTGGAAGCAAACCCTCCAGAAGATCGGGATGCTCAATGGGAGGGCTAAGGCTCAACTCAATCCCGCCACGATTGATCTCTTGCGGTTCACTCTCAGCATCAGCCTGAAGAGACTGGCTCACCTCGCGTTGGGCTTGTTGGCGAAACTCCGATGCTTCTTTCTGAAGACGCCTGGCGAGATCCATGAGCTGCTCAACAGTCATCAGGCTGGAGCAGCGTTGTATCAGTCCATCAAAAGTCTGCTGAAGTTCAGCCTGTTGCTCCGAAGACATCCGCGATAATCGCTGTCCCCGTTCACACAAGAGATGACCGAGGGCATTGCGAACGCTCGGCAACAAGAGGTTGCGGAGAAGTTGTAGATAAAGCGCTTGCTCTCGATACAGCAAAGGAGCCAGACGTCGGCATCGTTTTTGAAGCCGACGCAACTGTTCCTTGGGGGCGTAACCGCTCGTGGAGTGAGTCTCAGCCGTCAAAATCAGCTGTTTGTCATCGATGCCACTTCCGTAGCAAAGTCGACCTGCTCGATTTCAATGCCTTCACCAAGGGTGTATCGGGTAAAGCGACGAACCTTGACGTTTTCACCAATTTTTCCAGCCACTTCCTTGACCAAATCGGTCACGGACATTGAGCTGTCACGAATGAAAGGTTGATCCAACAAGGACAATTCCTTCAAACGTTTGCCGATGCGTCCTTCGACAATCTTGGCCTTCATCTGATCTGGCTTGCCATCCAGATCATCGCGACCCATTTCGATCGATTTCTCACGATCAATGATGTCTTGAGGAATGTCGTCGGTGCTGACGTATTCCACGTTGGGGCAAGCTGCAACTTGCATCGACACGTCGCGAAGCAATCCCTGGAAGAGATCACCACGGGCGACGAAATCAGTCTCACAGTTGAGCTCTAGCAACACACCCACGCGAGCACCCGTGTGGATGTAACTGCCAATCGCTCCTTCTGCAGCTGCACGACTTGATTTCTTTTCGGCACTTGCGATGCCTTTCTGACGAAGCCATTCAATGGCTTTCGTCGTATCACCGCTGGTTTCTCCCAGGGCTTTCTTGCAATCCATCATCCCTGCGCCAGTTTTGTCGCGCAGTTCTTTAACCAGCTTGGCTGAAACGGCCGCCATGAGGTGAATTAAGTGGGGGGTCTATGAGAATGCCGCTACGGCTATGAGCACGCAGCGGCGAAAACTAAGCATCTAGGGCAGATGATCAGCCCTGGCCATCATCGCCACGGCCATCCTGGCCGCCATGACGACCTTCGTTGATCGCATCAGCCAAACGGCTCAACACCAGCTGAATCGAACGGACCGCGTCATCGTTGCAAGGAATAGGCACCTCACACAAGTCAGGGTCGCAATTGGTGTCCAACATCGAAACCAAAGAGATGTCGAGCTTGCGAGCCTCAAGCACTGCGTTGGTTTCACGGCGCTGATCCACAAGCACCACGACATCGGGAATCCGACGCATGTTCTTGAGACCACCCAAGTACTTCTGCAGACGCTCGAGTTCACGACGCAGAACCGCACCTTCTTTTTTGGGGCGCATCGCGATGGCACCACTCGATTCCATCCTCTCAAGGTCTTTGAGACGATCAATCCTGGCCTTCATCGTGGTCCAGTTGGTGAGCATTCCGCCCAACCAGCGCTGGTTCACGTAGGACGATCCGCAGCGAAGGGCTTCTTGAGCCACAACTTCAGACGCTTGCTTCTTGGTGCCAACGAAGAGGAAACGCTTGCCGCTACGCGCAGCTGAACGCACCCACTTATAGGCGTTGTTCATGCAGACAGCTGTCTGCACCAAATCAATAATGTGAACTCCGTTGCGCGCGCAGTAGATGTAGCGCGACATCTTGGGGTTCCAACGACGGGTCTGGTGACCAAAGTGGGCACCAGCTTCCATCATCTCGGCGAGAGTGACGACAGCCATGTTTGTTTAGGGTTTCGGGTTCGCCTCCACCTGTCAGGTATGGCGTGTGGTGAGCAAAAACTCAGAGCACAACGTCCAGCACCCGAAACGGACAGGTGTGCGGGGTGAATAGGACGCCTTAATTTAACAAAGAGTCAGTTCATGTTTGGGAACACGCTGTCAGGGTGATCCTCAACGGGCCAATCTTCATTGACGCCACCGATCAGCAATTGATCCAGCTTCACAACATCAGAGTTGAGTTGCTTCAAAGCGTTGATTAAAACGTCTAGAGCAATGCCGTCACTGGTGCCCAAATCCAACCAGCAGCGAGCCCACTCCTCGTGGTACTCCAGCTGACCCATGTTGTGCATCAAGGCCGGCATCGCTGAGGAGGCATCGTCGTTGTCGTAACTCATGAAGCTCAGGTCCTCGGCTTCTTCATGCACCTGAAGGTTCTCGGCATTGAAGCCACCAAGCCGACCGATCACATACCAGCTGTCAAAGATGCCATCCACATAATTTCGCTCCCCTTGACCAGGAATTTCACTAAATCGAAGCCACACCCAGCAATTAAACGGATCAACCTCTCGAAAACGAACGTGCATGGCCTATTGGAGACCTTCGCATCATCGCTGTCTCAAAAGAGATCGGCCACGATCATGATCAATCATGCTGAACACAGCACTGCAATCAACAGAAGCATCTGAGCCCCATGCTGGAGCTGAACGACATTCAATTCCGGCCGGCGACGTCAGAACGCGTGGTCCTCAACGACATCAACCTCAAAGCATCGCCAGGCGAGCCGGTGTTGATCTCAGGCAATAGCGGCAGTGGCAAAACGAGCTTGCTCGAAGTCATCAGTGGCTTAGCGGGAGCACAGAAGGGCTCAATCCACTGGAATCAACAAGCGCTCACGCGACGGCAAAGGCGTTGGCTCTGTGGCGTGGTGTTTCAGTTTCCTGAACGGCACTTTCTGGGATTAAACGTGTCTCAGGAATTAAAACTTGGCCACAAACGGCTTACGAGTGAGGAGCGAAGCAATGTGCTGAGGCGAGTAGGGCTAGGCGATGTGGATCTGCGACAGGCCCCAGAACGCTTGAGCGGAGGGCAACAACGACGCCTTGCCTTAGCCGTGCAGTTGCTGCGCCGCCCAGACGTGTTGCTGTTGGATGAACCAACCGCTGGTCTTGATTGGTCTGTGCGTTCCGAAGTGCTCGAATTACTTCAAGATCTCGCCACAGATCGGTTACTCATCGTGGTGACCCATGAACCGGATCTCTTTGAAGAGTGGAGCGGAAACCATTGGAGCTTGAGAGAGGGACGTCTCCACGCTCTGTCACCATTGCCGCTGTGATGAACAAACGCCATGGGTGACTGCCTTGTCCGGGCCACGGCAGCTGGCGGAGGCATCAGGCTTGT
>JACKQG010005795.1_pt1 | contig 13397 bp, 11 predicted proteins | sample 8237621 | NCBI WGS metagenome assembly JACKQG01 (sample SAMN15677084, study PRJNA649215) | marine metagenome | biome: marine; feature: Black Sea; material: saline water; isolation source: suspended particulate matter (SPM) from the Black Sea western gyre | collected 2013-06-09/2013-06-10 | depth...
ATTATTGTAAATTTTTTGCATTTTATCTAAAAGTACTTAAATTAGCACTTATAATAGAGGTATTTTAAACATAAATAGTTACATTTTAATAACATATTAGTACAGTAAAAACACTTACAAGTTTTTTTTATGCTTACTAATGTATAATGGCGTAATATTTTATAGGACATGAGACAATGAAAAAAGATGATTTAAAATCTCTCGTAACACAAATGTATGAAAACTTACTTGAGAATATAGATTGTCAAGATTGTGCAGACAAAGAACATGTCGTAGCCTATTTAAGGGATGCAATTGATGTAGTATCTCATCTAGATGACAAACAAATAGATTCTATAGAACACGCTAAATCAGCTTTTAACAATGCTTACAAAGAAATCGCTAATAAAAGTATTTCATCATACCAACATACAAATGAAAGATTTGAAAAACTATCACAGATGCACGAAGAGACACTCAATAACTATACAGATGAAAATACCATAAATATTTCTGATATGACCGAAAAGTTTAGTGAAATCCAAACACACATGATGGATGAGATAAAAAAAGCAAACGAGATTATCTCAAAGCTTAGTTCTCAAGTGCAAAAACTCGAAAAAGACTCCAATATCGACTCACTAACAAAAGTATTTAATCGGCGTGCTCTTGGGACTTATCTTAGCAATTTGTGTGTAACAAAAGATATTCCTTATGAACTTTACCTTGTTATGCTTGATATTGATGATTTTAAAATCATAAACGATACGTATGGACACGTAGCTGGAGATAAAATCCTAATTTTCATTGCAAATATTTTGAAAAAAACACTTCGTGATGGAGATAAAGTGTTTAGATATGGTGGTGAAGAATTTGTACTTATCCTCAACCGTGTCGATTCAGAGCATTGCAAAAAAATTCTTTCTAGAATTCTTGAAATTCTTAATAAAAACAAACTATTTTATAAAGGTAATAACATACATGTCACAGCTAGTATGGGCTCTACAATCCTCACAAGTGAGGATACTCCAGATTCAGTGCTATCACGCGCAGATAAATCCTTATACAGAGCAAAGCACGAGGGTAAAAATACAATTCGAATGGATCTAGCTAATGGAAATTAATTATTTTGACATCATAGTATCTATTATTATACTTTTTCTTGGACTCAAAGGTATAATCAACGGATTTTTTAAAGAATTTTTTGGACTTATTGGAATCATAGGTGGTATTTTTATTGCTTCAAGACTTGCAAATGATGTTGGTACTTTTTTAAGTAATCTTATATTTAATTTTGATAATGATTCAGCTATTAATTTCACAGGTTTTCTAACTACCCTTGCAATATTCTGGCTTCTAATGATTGGGGTTGGACAAATTTTCAAAAAGCTCTCGTCTCTGAGTGGATTTGGTGGATTTGATCAAATTTTAGGTTTTGTATTTGGTGCGAGTAAATTCTTTTTTATTGCAGCTGTTATTGCCCATGCAGCTTATAATATTAAAGCCGTGAAGTCTTCAATTGATGAGAGTGCCCTAAGTACAAGTTATTTATTCCCGATTTTAACCAAAACAGGTGCTTATATCATGAAGCTAGACCCAGCTGAGATAGGTGAAAACATAGAAGAAACCGCTAAAAAAGTTGTTAGTAATGCATCAGCAGATATGTCCAATGATATTCTAGAAGAGATTCAAAAATCTATGCCAAAAATTACTCAAGATATACTCAAAAAAAGTGATTCATAATGCCTACTATAAACACAGACTTTAACGACAAAACCATCGAGTACAAACAACTATTAAATGACTTTAAAAATTTACTAAAAGATAATGCACTTAAATTTACTATACAAAGAGAAGTTATACTTCAAACACTTTATAAATCTGATGAGCACTTAACACCAGAATCTCTTCACCATTTACTTCAAAATAACTTTCCTGATCTAAAAATAGGGATTGCCACTGTTTATAGAACGTTGGCACTGCTTGAAGACTCACAAATGGTTACCTCGTTATCTTTTGGCGCACAAGGTAAGAAGTATGAACTAGGTGCAAAAGAGCATCACGATCATATGATATGTACTTCATGCGGGGATATAACAGAGTTTGTAGACGAAGAGATAGAAAAGCGCCAAGACTCTATTGCTGCAAAACTTGGTTTTAAAATCTCTGATCACTCCATGCAGATTTATGGAATCTGCAAGAACTGTCAAAAATAAAATAATACATTAAATATTTACACAAGGAATAAGCATTGGCTTTTGAAAACAAATTCGTTCAACAAAGAATAGAAAAAGCAGAATTACTAAGAGCAGAAGGAATCAACCCTTACTCAAATGATTCTAAAAGAAATACAAGTATTGAAAAATATATGAATGTAAATTCAGATATTGCACATAAAGAAGAAAAAAGAGATGAACATCGTCACTATACACTTAGCGGACGTATCAAATTATTTAGAATAATGGGAAAAGCCAGTTTTATCAAGATAGAAGATGAAAGCGGAATGTTACAAGTTTATGTGACACGTGATCATTTACCTGAAGGCTTTTACAACAATGTTTTTAAAAAACTTATTGAAGTTGGAGATATTGTTGAAGTGTCCGGTTTTCCATTTGTAACCGGTAAAGGTGAACTCTCTCTTCATTGTTCAGAATTCAGACTTTTAACCAAGGCTATCGCGCCTCTTCCTGAAAAGTTTCACGGAGTGACAGATAAAGAGATCAGATACCGTAAAAGATACTTGGACTTAATTATGAACACTGACGTTCGTAAAACTTTTCAAACCCGTTCTCGTGTTATATCTCTTACAAGACGTTTTTTTGAAGATAAAGGTTTCTTAGAAGTTGAAACACCAATGATGCACCCTATTGCCGGCGGAGCGAATGCTAAACCATTTGTTACACATCATAATGCTCTTGGGATTGACAGATATTTAAGAATTGCTCCGGAACTTTATCTTAAACGCTTGATTGTCGGCGGATTTGAAGCAGTGTTTGAGATCAACCGTAACTTTAGAAATGAAGGTATGGATGCCACGCATAATCCTGAATTCACCTCTATAGAGTTTTACTGGGCATATAAAACATATAAAGATCTGATAAAAATAACAAAAGAGTATTTTAGCTACCTTTTTGAGCATTTAAACCTGCCAACTATACTACCGTATGCTGATTTGGAAGTGAATTTTGAAAACTTCCAAGAGATTCCTTTAATTGAATCACTGACAACTATCGGTGGCGTGCCTGCTGAATCTTGCAATGACATAGATTCTATAATCGCTTATCTTAAATCAAAAAACATCACGGTGAAGCCGGGTATGAATTTAGGTCAGCTTCAAGGTGAACTCTTTGATGAATTTGTTGAAGAAAAACTCATAGATCCCACATTCATCACAGAGTACCCGGTGGAGATTTCACCGCTTGCACGAAGAAGTGATGCAAACCCGGCTATCACGGAAAGATTCGAGCTTTTCATCGCCGGTCGAGAGATTGCAAATGCATTCTCAGAGCTCAACGATCCGGTTGATCAATATGAAAGATTTAAAGGTCAAGTGGATGCTAAAGATGCCGGAGATGATGAAGCACATGAGATGGATGAAGACTTCATCGATGCACTGAGCTATGGTATGGCACCGACAGCCGGTCAAGGTATAGGAATAGACAGACTTGTAATGCTGCTTACAAATGAGCACAGCATACGTGATGTTCTCCTTTTCCCTGCTATGAAGCCTATTCATAATGAAGAACAAATTCAAGAAGAAGAGTAAAATGTCTTTTCTTTTCAAAGAAAAAGCTTTAGTGTTTGAGTATAATTTTGGCTCTGCTGAAATTATACGAGTGATATAATGCTAGTCCATATTTGCTGCAGTGTGGATTCACACTTCTTTTTAGAGAAACTACAACGTGATTATCCAGATGAAAAACTCACTGGATTCTTCTATGATCCAAATATTCACCCATATTCAGAATATCAACTTAGACTTCTTGATGTGCAACGCTCTTGTAAAAAACTTGGCATTGAAGTGCTTGAAGGCCCATACGATTATGAGAATTGGCTTCAAGCTGTAAGAGGATTGGAAAATGAACCTGAAAAAGGTGCACGATGTGAGGTTTGTTTTGACAAAAGATTTTCAGTAAGTGCCGAAAAAGCCTTAGAACTCGGTGAAGATAAAATCACTACAACCTTACTTGTAAGTCCCTTAAAATCTCAAGAACAACTCAAACGTGTGGGCGATGCTTTTTATAAAAAAAACGGGGTTGAGTTCATCGCAGTGGATTATAGAGCCGATGGCGGCACTCAGGACCAGAGCCGTGTGACAAAAGAAGAACAACTCTACCGCCAAGATTATTGTGGATGTATCTTTGGCTTAACTATGCAAAGAGAACAACAAGACCGTTTAATGGATGAGATGTTCTCAAGTGTTTCTCACAGCACACTCCCTGCTTCAATCGAAGAGCGTCTTGAGATGTACAAATACAGAATGGAGCTTGATGAAAAACAAATTCCCTATAAAATCATAAAACAAAAATTTTTAAATTATCGTCAATTTAATTTTAAACTCATAAAAGGAAAAAAAGAAGTGATTCCCGCCTATGCACTTTCTTATTCCACACTGCCAAGAAAGAAGGCACAAGGGCGTATAGAATTCGAAGATAATAATCTTCATTATTTTAATCGTGAAGAGGTGAAATTTATCACATTAGAACATTTCAACTCCCTTTCAAGTAAAAAATATCACACTGTGAATGAACTCATATTTAAGGCTCCAGACTTTGAAGAAGAGCTTCAAATAAGATCTTCTTTACTTAAATCTCACTATGATTTAACCCCAATAATCGTAGTTGAGACGATCCTCGACTCAAAACTCACTATCTCTTTAGATGCAAAAACCTACGAGGATGTAAAAGAAAAGATAATCATTTTATAATATAAATTAGGGTAAAATACAAAAAATTATTTACAAGGCCTTGCTTATGATTATGGATGTTGTTGAAATTCAAGAGATAATCCCACACCGTTACCCTTTTTTACTCGTTGACAGAATTACAGATGTAGTGAAAAACGAAACATTGATAGGTTACAAAAATGTAAGTATCAGCGAAAATGTATTTCAAGGACACTTCCCGGGGCACCCGATATACCCAGGAGTTATGATTCTTGAGGGTATGGCACAAGCCGGTGGTATTTTAGCATTTCAAAGTATGGATATGACAAAAGAAGAAGCTGCTAAAAAAGTTGTTTACTTCATGAGCATCGATAAAGCAAAGTTCCGTGCACCGGTGAAACCGGGCGATAAACTCGAATACCGTATCAGCGTCATAAAACAAAAAGGTGCTATTTGGATGCTTAGAGGTGAAGCTTTTGTTGATGATAAAATGGTCTCAGAAGCTGAACTTAAAGCTATGATTGTAGATAAATAAGTCAAAGGTATATCATGAGTTCAAAAATATCACCTCATGCTATCATCGAAGATGGTGCTGTGATTGGGGAAAATGTAGAAATTGCTGCGTTTTGTTTTGTATCTAAAGAAGCGACAATCGGTGAAGGCACTACAATTGCACATAACACTTGTATTTATGGAAAGACGACTATTGGTAAAAATAATACAATATTTTCTCATGCAGCTATCGGTTCTATCCCTCAAGATTTAAAATTTAACGGTGAAGAAGTTGAACTCATCATCGGGGATAACAACACAATCAGAGAATTCACACTTTTCAACCCCGGAACTGAGGGTGGAGGAAGTAAAACTATAATTGGAAACAATAATCTATTTATGGGATATGTTCACCTAGGGCATGATGTGATTATCGGTAACAACTGTATATTTGCCAATGCTGCAACCTTAGCCGGTCATGTTGTAGTGGACGATTTTGCTGTGGTTGGCGGTATGACACCGATTCACCAGTTTGTTCACATTGGAAAATATGCAATGATCGGCGGTGCTTCAGCACTCTCTCAAGATATCCCGCCATTTTGTATGGCAGAAGGTAATCGCGCAGGTTTAAGAGGTCTTAACCTTACGGGACTCAGACGTCACCTCCAACGTGATGATATCAATGCACTTAAATCTGCTTATAGAGACTTATTTGAATCAGGAAAAGCACTCAAAGACACTGCAAGTCAGATAATAAGTGAGAGTTCAAACGTATATGTTAAAGACTTATGTGATTTTGTATTAAATACAAAAAGAGGAATTCCTTTTGAAAGAAAAAAAACTAATGACGAAGAAGGAGCTTAAATGATAAATAGACATTGTAGCTTTTGTGATGCTGTAGAGAGTGATATAAATCCTCTCATAGCTGGAAATGGCGTATATATTTGTAAAAACTGTGTGACTTCAGCATATAAAATAATGTTTGGAGATGAACAAGAGATTCATACAAATGAAGCAAAAGAATTAATAGATGCAGTCACCACACTTATGACTCCAAAAGAATTAAACAACTTTTTATCTCAGTATATTATCGGTCAAGACAGAGCAAGAAAACTTGTCAGTGTGGCTGTATACAACCACTATAAAAGAATTTTTAAAACCACTCAGCTAGATGATGATGAAACAGAAATTGCAAAATCAAATGTGCTTCTTATCGGTCCGACCGGTTCTGGAAAAACTCTTATGGCTCAGACTATTGCAAGAGTTTTAAATGTGCCTATTGCTATAGCTGATGCGACAAGTCTTACAGAGGCCGGTTATGTTGGAGAGGATGTGGAAAACATCTTAACAAAACTTCTTCAAGCTGCTGATGGGGATGTGGAACGTGCACAACAGGGGATTGTATTTATCGATGAAGTGGATAAAATATCACGCATGAGCGAAAACCGCTCTATCACACGTGATGTTTCCGGTGAAGGTGTGCAACAGGCACTTTTAAAAATCATTGAAGGTGCGCAGGTGAATATCCCGCCAAAAGGTGGACGTAAACACCCTAACCAAGAATTCACTTCCATAGACACCACCGGTATATTATTTATATGCGGCGGTGCATTTGACGGTCTTGGTGAAATCCTTAAGAAAAAACAAGGTGAAAATGTTCTTGGGTTTGGCCATGAAAAGAAAAGTAAAGAAGAGCAAAAAACAACTTATGATATGGTGGAGCCTGATGATTTAGTCTCTTACGGTCTTATCCCTGAGCTTGTTGGACGTCTACCGATTATTGCTTCACTTAGCGAAATCACAGAAGATGATATGGTGCGTATTTTAACCGAACCTAAAAACTCTTTGATTAAGCAATACAAAAAACTTTTCTCCATCGATGATGTTGAACTGAATTTTGAAGAAGATGCACTTCGTGCAATTGCGACCAAAGCGATTAAAAGAAAAACCGGAGCGCGTGGTCTTCGTGCAATTTTAGAAGAAAATATGATCGATATCATGTATGAACTTCCAGAATATAATGGCTATGAAGTGTTAATCACTAAAGATGTGATCGAAAAAGGTGAAACTCCTGTTTACATCAAAAAACAAACAAAAAAAACAGCATAAATAAAATGAAGGCAAAAATATGATATTTAATAAAATAGTGGGACTTTTCTCAAATGACCTATCCATAGATTTAGGAACTGCAAATACAATTGTTATTGCAAAAGGTAGAGGAATAATCATTAATGAGCCATCTGTTGTTGCAGTTAAAACTGAAAAATATGGGCAATCACGTGTCCTTGCAGTCGGTCAAGAAGCAAAAGATATGGTTGGTAAAACTCCAGGAAATATCAGAGCGATTCGTCCTATGCGTGATGGTGTGATTGCAGACTTTGATATGACTGAAAAAATGATTAGAAAGTTTATTGAAAAAGCGCATGGCCGTTCCTCTTTAATAAGCCCTAGAATCATCATTTGTGTACCTTATGGTTTAACACAGGTTGAACGTAAAGCAGTTCGTGAATCAGCTTTAAGTGCCGGTGCTCGTGAAGTCTTTCTTATAGAAGAACCTATGGCAGCGGCGATCGGTGCCGGAATTGATATTCGTGAACCTCAAGGAAACTTAGTTGTTGATATCGGTGGCGGGACCACTGAAATCGGTGTTGTTTCTCTTGGAGGTCTTGTGCTTTCAAAATCTATCCGTACAGCCGGTGATAAAATCGATGCAGCACTTGTCACCTATGTTAGAAAAAAATATAACCTTCTTATTGGTGAACGTGTGGCTGAAGAGATTAAAATCAACATTGGAACCGCTGTTGTTCTCGAAGAAGAATTAACAATGATTGTAAATGGTAGAGATCAGGTGGAAGGACTTTTAAGCTCAGTGGAACTTACAAGTGAAGATGCTAGAGAGGCGATGAAAGATCCTCTGCGTGAAATTGCTGAGGCCCTAAGAGATGTACTTGAAAAAATGCCTCCGGATTTAGCAGGAGATATTGTGAACCATGGTATTATTTTAACTGGTGGCGGAGCACTTATCCGTCAACTTGATAAATATCTTTCTAACATCGTGCGTATACCTGTTTTTGTTGCAGATGAGCCTTTACTTGCTGTCGCTCGCGGAACTGGTCGTGCACTTGAAGAGATAGACCTACTCCAAGAACTTTTCGATAATGAATAAAGAGCTCTTTAGCTTCTTATTTATCTTCATCTCACTTTTGGTGGGAGCACTTTACTATACAAACACTATTCAATCGCCTTTTATTGAGTCAACTTCCTTTTTAAAAAGTAACTATCACAAAGTCGTAAAAACGATTCAAAAGGGTTTTGGTAAACACTTTTACCAGGCAGATCAAATCATCGAGCTTAATGAAAAACTAGAAAATTATGAAAACCACCACCTTATTATGCAAGAGTTGGCATCTGAGATTAATGATCTTTTTGAAGCAAACAAATCAAAACTTAAAACAAATCCTCAAGTGGAACTTGTCCGTGTGCTATCCTATGAAGAGTTCGGTGATTTCAATAGATTGTGGATTGATATAGAGGAATATAACAGTTCAAAAATATATGGTTTAGTGTACCAAGAAATAGTGGCTGGAATTGTAATACCTAAAAACAATCGTCCTCTTGTTCTTCTAAACAAAGATATCAAAAGCACCTATGCAGTGAGTATTGGTTCTGCGCAAGCACCTGGGATTGCCCAAGGGAATAATAGCAAATATATTATTGTAAAATACATACCTGCCTGGCTCACCATTAAGGCTGGAGATGAAGTGACCACATCTGGATTGGATGAGATATTTTTTAAAGGTTTAAAAGTTGGGAAAGTTATCTCAAGCACCAAATCTCAAGGTTTTCAAACTGCTGTGGTTATGCCCTACTATAACTCAAATGACCCAAGTTACTTTCATCTCATAAGGAATATAAAATGAAATACATAATGACATTAATCTTAATTTTTACAACTTCACTCTTAGCGCAGAAGCAAGAAATCACTATAGGTGCTGGAGCATATATACAAAGCCAACCCTATGCAAATGTTGACACAGTTGTCCTTCCTTCACCCGTTATATTTTTTGATAATGAAGTTTTCTATGTACGATGGACTAGACTTGGACTTTATTTTTTAGGTGAAAAAACTGATGATTTTTCATGGGGGCTCTCTCTTACTGCACAACCTAGACCTTTTGGATATGAGTCTTCAGACATAACTGGAATGAACGAAAGAAAAGACTCTTGGGAAGGCGGTATAGCATTGAGTTTACAAAAAAATGATGCGTATTTAGAGGTGATGCTACTCAATGATCTTCTAAACAGATCTAATTCATGGATCATAAAGACAGAACTTGGATATGATTTTAAAATTGCAGACTTTTCATTTTATCCAAGTCTTATAGCTGAATATCAATCCAAGGATTTTTTAGATTATTATTACGGGGTCACACCTGTTGAAGCAGCTCGAAGTCCTCAAATAGCCTATTCACCGAATTCCGGTATGCAGCTTGGGGCACAAACCTATATCAAGTATCCATTAACAAAAAATCTATCTACGTTAGTTAATCTTAGAGTTGACAAACTACCAAGTCAAGCTACTTCAAGTTCACTTGTAAATGATGAGTATATGTACTCTGGATTAGCTTCTCTTATATACACATTTGAATATTAGCACCTCGCTACCTGCGAGTACATAGGATTCATTTACTGTAATTCTGTGGGCTGCATATTTTCTCTGAAAATTTGCGCTCCTATGAATTACGAATCCTATGCATCTCATCTTCTATTAAGTGCCCTTTGGCTATAATCTCTAAATTTTTATGAAATAATTTAGAGGGTAATAAATGCCAAAACGCACCGACATTAACACTATCTTACTTATAGGTTCTGGCCCTATTGTTATTGGTCAAGCTTGTGAGTTTGACTATTCTGGAACTCAAGCAGTTAAGACTCTTAAAGAGTTGGGATACCGGGTGGTTCTAATCAATTCTAATCCTGCAACCATTATGACTGATCCTGAGTTTGCAGATAGAACTTATATCGAACCAATCAAAGAAGATGTGATTGCAAAAATCATCAAAGCAGAAAATGTTGATGCAATTTTACCGACTATGGGTGGACAGACAGCACTTAATGTTGCCACATCTATGTATGAAAAAGGAATGTTAGAAGGTATAAAATTTCTAGGTGCAACGCCAGAAGCAATCCATAAAGGTGAAGATCGTTCGGCTTTTAATGAAGCTATGATAAAAATCGGTATGGATTTACCAAAAAGTGATAATGCCTATACTGTTGAGGAAGCCATAGAAGTGGCAAAAAAAATAGGATTTCCTGTAATCAGCAGAGCTTCTTTCACTTTAGCCGGTGGTGGTTCAGGTGTGGCATACAACATGGAAGAATTCAAAAAGCTGGCACAAGAGGGTATCTCTGCTTCACCAGTGAATGAAATCGAAATCATGGAATCCATGCTTGGTTGGAAAGAGTATGAAATGGAAGTTATTCGAGATAAGAATGACAACTGTATCATCATCTGTACAATTGAAAACTTTGATCCGATGGGCGTGCATACCGGTGATTCAATCACAGTGGCCCCTGCCCTCACACTCACAGATAAAGAATACCAAAGAATGCGTGACGCCTCTTTTGCAATCCTTAGAGAAATCGGGGTCGACACCGGTGGATCAAACGTTCAGTTTTCAATTGACCCAAAAACCGGAAGAATGATAGTTATTGAGATGAACCCTCGTGTATCTCGCTCTTCCGCACTTGCATCGAAAGCCACCGGTTACCCTATCGCAAAAGTTGCAACTCTTCTTGCTGTTGGGTACACACTTGATGAAATCACAAATGATATCACAGGAACACCTGCATCTTTTGAGCCTGTGATCGATTATGTTGTTACAAAGATTCCCCGTTTCACCTTTGAGAAATTCCCTGAAGCTGTAAGCACACTAAGCACGAGTATGAAATCAGTCGGTGAAGTTATGGCGATTGGCAGGACTTTTAAAGAGTCTATGCAAAAAGCTCTTTGTTCACTGGAAACCGGATTATGCGGTTTTGATGAGATAGACGCTGATGAAGAATTTGTAAAACACGAGATTCGTCGTCCAAATGCAGACAGAATGCTCTACGTTGCTGAAGGATTCCGCCGTGGTATGAGCATAGAAGAGATGTTTGACACTTGTTCGATTGACCCATGGTTTTTATACCAACTTCAAGAGATTATCGAGGCTGAAAACAACATCACTGATAAAGTTCTTTTTGATGCGCAGCTTATGCGAAACCTTAAAGTTGACGGTTTTTCAGATAAAAGAATAGCACAACTCATACTTAAAAACTCAAGTCATAAAGTTAGTGAGAATGAAGTTTATGAAAAAAGAAAAGCTCTTGGTGTGTCATTAGAGTTTAATGAAGTCGATACTTGTTCTGCCGAGTTTAAAGCCTTAACACCTTATCTTTATTCAACAACCAACATTACAAAACTTCCAAATGTGAAAAATCGTGTAAGTGATAAACAAAAGGTTCTTATTTTAGGTGGCGGTCCAAATAGAATCGGTCAAGGGATTGAGTTTGACTACTGTTGTGTTCACGCTGCTTTTGCATTAAAAGAGATGGATATTGAGTGTATTATGTACAACTGTAATCCTGAAACTGTTTCAACAGATTATGACACTTCTGATGTGCTTTATTTTGAACCGATTGACTTTGAACATGTGCGTGAAGTGATTGAAAATGAACAACCCGATGGAATCATTGTTCACTTTGGCGGGCAAACTCCATTAAAACTTGCAGATGCGCTTACAAAAATCGGTGCAAATATTTCAGGAACTCCATCTGCGGTGATTGATCTTGCAGAAGATAGAGAGCAATTTTCAAACTTCGTCATTAAAAATGGACTTAAACAACCCGAAAACGGTTTAGCTAGAAAAAAAGAAGAAGCTGCCCCGATAGCCCAAAAGCTTGGATATCCGGTTCTTGTCCGTCCATCATTTGTTCTTGGCGGACGTGGAATGAAAATCGTTTACAGCGAAGCGGAACTTAACGAGTATATGGCACTTGCCATCTCTGTTTCAAATGAAGCTCCGGTTCTTATAGATAAATTCCTTGATCAGGCGATTGAGCTTGATGTTGATGCTATTTGTGATGGCACTGATGTGTATATAGGTTCCGTTATGCAACATATTGAAGAAGCCGGTATTCACTCAGGCGACTCAGCATGTTCACTTCCTCCTGTAAACTTAACGGATGAAATGATAGAAAAAGTAGAGCAACAAACTAAAACTATCGCACTTGGTCTTGGTGTTGTCGGTCTTATGAACGTCCAGTATGCAATCTATCAAAATGAAATTTATCTTATCGAAGTGAATCCAAGAGCTTCACGTACAGTTCCTTTTGTAAGTAAGGCCACCGGTATGCCGCTTGCAAAAGTTGCAACCCGTGTAATGCTTGGACATTCTCTTAGAAGTGCATTAGAATATTATGATCATTACAATATTGTTGAACAAAGCAATGGTCTTTTAAAACCAAAATTAAAAGGTCATGTTTCTGTAAAAGAAGCCGTTTTCCCTTTTCATAAACTTTATGGTGCAGATTTAGTGCTTTCTCCTGAAATGAAATCAACCGGTGAAGTGATGGGGATTTCTTCTAACTTCGGTATCAGTTTTGCCAAAGCACAACTCTCAGCTGGAAATAAAATTCCAATGGGAGGGACTTGTTTTCTCTCCTTTGTAGATACAGATAAAGCTCACGCTGCAGAAATTGCAAGCGGTCTTGTCAAGCATGGTTTTAAACTTGTTGCGACCAAAGGGACTCAGTCTATTTTAGAAGAAGCAAACATAGCATGTGAAATAGTTCTTAAGATTTCAGAAGGACGTCCAAACATTGAAGACAGTATGAAAAATGATGAAATTTCAATGGCTATAAACACATCAGACAACAACACATCTAAAAAAGATGCTGTGGTTATCCGTCAAGAAGTTTTAAAAAGAAATATTCCTTACTTCACCACTTTAAGTGCAGCACGGGCTTTAATCCTTGCACTTGATGAAATGAAAGATGA
>JACKQG010005796.1_pt1 | contig 13396 bp, 9 predicted proteins | sample 8237621 | NCBI WGS metagenome assembly JACKQG01 (sample SAMN15677084, study PRJNA649215) | marine metagenome | biome: marine; feature: Black Sea; material: saline water; isolation source: suspended particulate matter (SPM) from the Black Sea western gyre | collected 2013-06-09/2013-06-10 | depth...
ATTTATCAAGTACTTTATTCATATTGTCTTCTACCCTGCAATCCTCCCCTGCATACCTGGCAGAATAAACTCCTGGTTCTCCAACTAAAGCATCAATTTCTAAGCCAGTATCATCAGCAAAACAATTAAAACCATAATTATCAAACACATATTTAGCTTTTTGTAAGGCATTTTCCTCTAAAGTAGGATGGGTTTCGGGTAATTCCTCATTACAATGAATATCCTTCAAACTCAAAATCTCAATTCCAGAGGGAACTAAAGCTCTTATTTCAGATAATTTATTTGAGTTATTGGTTGCAAAAACTAATTTCATTTACTCGTGATGATAAGGTTCGTTATTAAGTATAGTATAGCCTCTATACATTTGTTCAACAAAAAACAAGCGTACCATCTGATGAGAAAAAGTCATTTTTGATAAAGATAATTTTTCATTTCCTCTTTGATACACCTGCTCAGAAAACCCATAAGCACCCCCAACAACAAATACCAATCGTTTTTTACCACTAAGCATCCATGCTTGTAGCTTTTCTGCAAATTTAGAGGATGTAAAATCTTTACCTTTATCATCCAAAAGCACCAAATGATCAGAGAGTTGTAGCTGCTGTAATATTAATTCTCCTTCCTTTCTTAGCAATTCGAAATCTGATAAATTATTTGCATTTTTTATGTTTGGAATCTCAAGCAATTCAAATTGAGTATAATGATTCAAACGTTTTTGATATTTAGAAATACCCTCAATTAAATACTGTTCTTTTGTCTTTCCAATAGCAAGTAATACAATCTTCATTTTTTGTATTTTTGGCAATATTAAGAATTTTGCTTGTATGATAGAGAAAGGCCTTCATAACTTTATTAAAAATGCACTAATTGAAGATGTTGGTGATGGCGATCATTCCTCACTTGGTTGTATTTCAAAAGACACTACAAGTAAAGCCCATTTATTAGTAAAAGATAAGGGAATTATTGCTGGAATAGAACTGGCAAAAATGATTTTTAAAGAGGTTGATAGCACCTTAAAAATGACGACAAAATTACAGGATGGCGATAAGGTAAGCTTTGGTGATGTTGCTTTTATAGTAGAGGGCAATTCTATTTCTATTTTAACTGCTGAACGCTTAGTACTTAATTGCATGCAACATATGAGTGCTATTGCCACAAAAACAAATTATTTAAATTCCTTAATCGCCCATACAAAATGCAAGTTATTAGACACTCGAAAAACCACACCACTTAATCGAACTATCGAAAAATGGGCCGTTAAAATTGGAGGTGGATGTAATCATAGATTCGGGCTTTACGATATGATAATGATAAAAGATAATCATATTGATTTTGCAGGTGGAATACCTCAAGCAATTAGCAAGATAAAACAATACCTAAAAAACAACAATAAAAAGCTTGAAATAATTGTTGAAGCAAGAAATCTTGATGAAGTACATCAAATTCTACAACAAGGAGGAGTAAAAAGAATCTTACTTGATAATTTTGATTATGAAACCACTAAAAAAGCTGTTGCAATAATTGGAGGCAAATGTCAAAGCGAATCAAGTGGGGGAATAACAGAAGAAAATATTGCAGAATATGCTAAATGTGGAGTAGATTTTATTTCTGTTGGAGCACTAACTCATTCTGTACTAAATTTTGATTTAAGTTTAAAAGCCATTTAATGCTTAATTTTATTCTAAATATTGCCAAAAAAATAAAACCTTTAGGTTTCTCGGGCCTTAGTATTTATGATGTTACGATTTTCTTTTGGAAAGGCTTGGTGGAAGGAGCAATTACTACAAGAGCATCATCACTAGCTTTTAACTTTTTCTTAGCTTTTTTCCCATCCATAATTGTGTTTCTCACGCTTATCCCCTACATACCTGTTACTGGACTGCAAGAAACTTTGATGGAGTTATTAAATGTCGTTTTACCACCTTCAACTAATGAAATAACTTTTCAGGCACTTGATGATATAATAAACAATACTAGAGCTAGTTTACTCTCCATTGGATTTCTTCTAGCACTTTACTTCTCAACAAATGGGATCAATTCGCTTATTGAAGCTTTTAATGCTTCTTACCATATTAGAGAGAATCGCCCAATTATTCAGCAAAGGATACTCTCTCTTGGATTAACTTTACTACTTTCCTTTATGTTAATTATTGCTATGGGATTAATCATCTTTGGAAAATTCGCAGTAGCCTATCTTACCGAATATAAACTCATTACTCAGTATGCTGGAGAATTAATTTTATATGGAAAATGGTTCACAATACTACTTGTATTATGGCTTGGAATTTCTGTTTTGTTTCATTTAGGACCATCAATAAAAAGTAAATGGAAACTCTTTACTCCGGGTTCCATTTTAGCTACTTTAGGCATCATTATTACCTCTATTGGTTTTAATTATTACATCAATCATTTTTCACAATACAATAAGATTTACGGCTCTATCGGAACTCTTATGATTATTTTAATCTGGATGTACTTTAATTCTATTATTTTACTAACTGGTTTTGAACTTAATGCAAGTATTTCAAATGCTAAAGGAAAATGGGAAAATTAGAATAGTAATCGTACTTTCGCACAACAAATTTTAAACTATGAAAAAGACTTTAATTATTGCTATACTGTTAGTTAGCACACTTACTTATGCTCAGGAAAAATACAATCCTCTAGCGCCACCAAATACCTACCAGAATACTGATAATCCTAATTATTGGAAAAATAAGATGCCTCATAAGGCTTATTGGCAGCAAGATGTGTATTATAATATTAAAGCAACAATTGATGAAGAAACCGATATAATAACTGCTACTGAGCAATTAACTTATACAAACAATTCTCCTGATGAATTGGATGTTGTTTATTTTCATTTGTATCAAAATGCATTTCAGCCCGACTCTTACCTTGATGAATTGCAATCACAAAATGGAGAAAATCCAAAATATGGAAAATATGAATCTCAGAAACTAGGAACTATTATTGATAAAATGACTGTTAATGGGATAAATGTGATTACTGAGCTAGATAATACTATTTTAAAAGTATACTTACCAACTACTCTAAAACCAAATATGAGTATCACGTTTGATATTAAATTTAAAACCTATTTTGATGATGGTGATGTTAGAAGAAGAATGGCAATTTTTAATTCTTGGGGCTACAAACACTATAATGGCGTGCATTGGTATCCAAGAATCTGTGTATATGATGCAAAATTCGGTTGGACAAGGGATCAACATCTAGGCAAAGAATTCTATGGTAATTTTGGGGCGTATGATGTAGAATTAGACTTTTCTTCTGATTTTGTTGTTGAAGCAACAGGATTTTTACTAAATCGAGAGGAAGTATTACCAAAAGAATTAAGAGAAAAGCTAGACATTAAAAACTTTAAAGATAAACCGTGGAAATCTAGCCCATCAGTTATTACACCATATAAAAAAGGAGAGAGAAAAATATGGAAATTTCATGCCGAAAATGTACATGATTTTGCTTTTACAGCTGACCCAACATACCGTATAGGGGAAGCTTGGTGGAAAGATAAAGTTTGTTATTCGCTAGCTCAAGAACCACATGCAAGTAGATGGCAAAATGCAGCTGAATATGCTGCAAAGTGTATACAAGTTTTTTCAGAAGATTTTGGAATGTACACTTATCACAAAATGATAGTTGCTGATGCAAGAGATGGAATGGAGTATCCCATGCTAACTTTAGATGGTGGTGAAGATCCTCAATACAGAGGTCTCTTAGTTCATGAAATCGGACATAATTGGTTCTTTGGCCAAGTTGGTAATAATGAAACCTATAGAGCCTTATTGGATGAAGGATTTACTCAATTTTTAACTGCTTGGGGTTTGATAAAAATTGATGGTGACTATTTAGTTGAAAATAAGGATATAAATAAATACAAAGCTCATTTTGAAACACCAACAAAAGCAATTGATAGTAGGGTTTATTTTGCATACATAAATGACGCAACAAAGTATAATGATCCTGTAATATCAACCCATTCAGATCACTTTGATGGCGCTTTAGGACATGGCGGTGGCTATAGACATGTGTATTACAAAACAGCAGCCATGCTTTATAATTTGCAATACGTTTTAGGAGATGAGCTTTTTCTTGATGCTATGAAACATTATTTTGCTACTTGGAAAATAGCCCATCCATATAATGAAGACTTTAGAAATTCAATAATTCAATACACTAAAGTAGATTTAAATTGGTTTTTTGACCAATGGCTAGAAACAACTAAAAGAATTGATTACTCTGTAAAAGTAAAAGATAATGTAGTGACTTTTAATCGAAAATCAGGCATGCAGATGCCGATTGATTTCAGAGTTATTGCAAAAAATGGAGACACTCATAATTATCATATTCCTAATAATTGGTTTATCAAGAAGACAGATGCAACAGTTTTAGCTAAATGGCACGGATGGGACTTACTTCATCCTGAATATTCAACAACAATTGATGTTCCTTCAGGAATTGCAGAAGTTATTATTGACCCTACAAATCGATTAGCTGATGCTTATATGCCAGATAACAACTCAAAATGCAATACTACTTATAGTTTTGATCATCAATTATGGCAATATCCAGATTGGAAAAATTATGAAGTAAAATATCGCCCTGATGTTTGGTGGAATAATTATGATGGTATGAAAGTGGGCTTAAACCTAAATGGAGGTTATATGAATCATCATCATTTAATTGATGCAACAGTTTGGTTTAATACCGGAACTTTGCAAAAAGATAGCATTTTAAATCCTAATGATTATGACTATTACTCGTATCGATTAGCTTATAATACTAATCTAGATAACATCACATTAAATAGTCGATTAAAGATAAAATCACAATTTATAGCAGGACTTTATACCAATAAAATAAGTATAAAAAAATCGGACAGCAAAGGAAATAATAAACTGACTGTTGACTTTTTATCGCTTTACCGCACTAATGGGGATTATCTTATAAATAAAGCTTGGGACTTAAGAAAAATGAACAATAGGATTGATGTTGATCTTGAACATAACTATAAATATGGATATGGTAATGGAAAACTAAACTTAGAACTTAGATCCTCTTCTTTAGGGAGCGCTTATGATTATAATACTTTATCGCTTTCTGCAAAAAATAACAACAAAGTAGAAAAGTTGAAAATAACTACTCGTGCATTTTTTCAAATTGGAACAGGAAGCAATTGGGCAGAAGAAAGTAAATTGGGTTTAGCTGGTGCAAATAATGAAGAACTGATGAATTCCAAATTCACACAAGCTGATGGATTTGTAACATCAGATGATATGAATTATGCTTATACTACAAATCATTTTCATTCTGGAGGAGGCTTAAATCTTAGAGGTTATACTGGATATTTAGCCCCTGAATTTAATGCAGATAGTACAATTGCATCTTTTAATTATAACGGAACAAGTGGTGCCGCATTCAATACTGAGATTGATTTTACTGCTTACTTGCCTTATTCGATTAGGAGAAACAATATTTCTTCTTATCTTTTTGCTGATGCTGGTATTATAACATCTGAACAACTTACAAAAGAAAATTATAAAGAATCTTTTTCTGACCTAAGAGTTGATGCTGGTATAGGATTCACATATACATTTAGGAACTTTGGACCTTTAGAAATGGTAAACCCATTAGTTATTCGATTTGATATGCCATTATTCTTAAATAGAGCTCCAGCAGCTGATGATGACTTTGTGCAAATGAGATGGCTAATAGGAATTAATAGAGCCTTTTAATGAAAAAAATTCTAGTTACTGGAGGTGCAGGATATATTGGCTCACACACAGTTGTTGAACTAGTTCAAGCGGGCTACACTCCGATAATAATAGATAACTTGTGTAACACATCAATACAAAATCTTACTGGAATTGAGAAAATACTTGAGAAAAAAATAAAATGGCACAATGTTGATTGCACTGATAAAATGGCCATGGATAAAGTGTTTTTAGAAGAAGGAAAAATGGAAGGAGCTATTCATTTTGCTGCTTATAAATCGGTAGAAGAATCTGTACAGAATCCTCAGAAATATTATGATAATAATTTAGGATCTTTAAAAGTTTTATTGCAATGTATGGAAGAAAATAATATCAAAAATATTATTTTCTCTTCATCATGCACTGTGTATGGAATGCCTGATATTTTACCTGTTGATGAGAGTGCTCCATTTAAAAAAGCGGAATCTCCTTATGGAGAAACAAAACAGCTTTGTGAAAAAATGCTTTTAGAGGCTATTTGTAGTAGTGTGGCTTTGCGATATTTTAACCCAATTGGATCTCATAAATCAGCTTTAATTGGTGATTGTTCTGCTGATAGACCAAGTAACTTGGTTCCTATTATTACTGAGGTGGCTATTTGTAAAAGAGAAAAAATTACTGTATTTGGAGATGATTACAACACTCCTGACGGCACTTGTATCCGTGATTATATTCATGTAGTTGATTTAGCAAAATCACATGTAATGGCAATGGATTTTATTTTAAAGAATCCTGGCAAACACGCTTTTAATGTAGGAACAGGAATTGGTATTAGCGTACTAGAGGCAATTCATATATTTGAAAAAGCAAATAACATCAAAGTGAATTATTCTATAGGGACTAGAAGAAGTGGAGATATTGAGCAAATATACGCTAACGGCAGTTTAGTTAAGGAAAAATTAGGATGGGAAGCAAAAGAACCTTTACAACAAGCTATGAAATCTGCTTGGGTTTGGGAGAAAAAGAAACAAACATTATCCTGCTAAAATGATATCAATAATAGTTTGCACCTACAACAGGCAAAAATATATTGATAAGTGCCTAATGAGTATTGCGAATCAAACAGCAGATAAGGCTTCTTATGAATTGATAATTATCAATAACAACTCTAATGATCAAAGTCATGATATCATTAGTGATTTCATTTCAAAACAACACAAAGTAATCCAGTGCTCTTATTTTATTGAAGAAAATCAAGGTCTTTCATTTGCAAGGAATCGTGGAATTAAAGAGTCGAGTGGGAATTTCTATGTATTTATTGATGATGATGCTTTCATTGAAGAAACTTACGTAACCAATCTACAAACTTATTTAAAACAATATGGGGTTGATTCAATAGGATTTGGAGGAAAAATAGTTCCTTTCCTTGAATCAGCTTTACCGAATTGGATGTCTTCTTTTCTTATGCCTCTAATGTCTGTAATTGATAAAGGAGAAATAGTGAGTGAATTTTCATACCAACATTATCCGATAGGTGCTAATATGGGTATGTCAAAAAGAGCAATTGATGAAATAGGTAACTTTAATGTTACATTAGGAAGGGTAGGAACAAACCTAATTGGCGGTGAAGAAAAGGATTTATTCATAAGAATGAAGCATGCGGGCTTTAGAATCTTATACTTTCCAAAAATAGTTGCTCATCATGTTGTGCCAGATAGTAGACTAACAATTGGTTTTATTAAGCAGCAAGCATTAGGGATAGGAATTAGTGAAATGATTAGAGTAAATAAAGAAGCAGGATTTTCTCCATTAAAACGCTGGTTACTAGAATTGTATAAGTGGATTGGATCTTTTGGATTATTTTTTATTTACCTATTTAAAGGACAACTCTCAAAAGGAATAATGGTGATTAAGTTCAGATGGTGGGTTAGTATTGGGATGATAAGAAAAGATACTCATTAACAAAGTGATGTATGCTCTTTTTAATTTCCTAAGCTAATATTAAAAAATGAGTATCATTTCTCTATTGGATACAAAAAATCTATAAGCCGTTTTGAAGAATTAGCATCTTGAAATGAGTTAAATTTATCAAGTACAAGATTATACTTTTTTATATAATCAGGATTTATGCTCCATTTTTCATAACTTTTAATATAGTCAATCAAACTTTCTTCATCATCTGCAAAAGGGCCTTGAAGTTCCTGCTTAAAATCATAATACATCCCCCTGCATTTAGAAAGATAGTCTTGATAATCATAAGTATAAAAAATAACTGGTTTTTTTGTAGACATAAAATCAAAAAAAACACTGGAGTAATCTGTAATTAATACATCTGTATGAATTAAGATCTCTTGTACATCAATATCTTTCTTAGATATATCTATGATATGGGTTAAATCGCTAGTAAGCTGCAAGTTTTTTTCCCATGGATGTTTCTTAATAATTAAACAACTATTCGTTTGTTTTAAATAGTGATCCAATTCATAAATCTTAGCACTGAATGGAGAAACAGTAAGGGAAGCGTCTCTAAAAGTAGGTGCGTATAAAAAAATACGATCGTATTTATCTAGTTCAAAACTCTTTTTGAAATCTTCTGTTACAAGATCTTTATTAAAAAAAATATCATTTCTTGGATAACCCGTTTTTATAATATTACTATTCTCAAATGCACCTTTAAATATATCAGAAACATAATCTGAAGTAGATAGAATATACTTATAGCGTTGTCTAGAATAAAATTTGATTTTCTTTAAAAATTTGTTAAAAAATATATATTCATACTTATATTCTTTATTTTCTTTTAAAAAAATAGCTGCATCCACGCCTACAAATTTTGTAGGAATGGCATGCCATGTTTGAATAAAATTAAACCAACCTGAAATTCTATGTGAGTAATAGGTATCATAAGATGATTTCTCAATAAAATGATATTTTGCTCTAAGCAGCATAAAAAATCCACTAATAGAATATGGATTTATATAAGGAATTCTTTTCCGAATTAATTCACTTATTACATCTTTTGATTTGGCAGACCAATAGCAAGAAAAATCTTTATTGTTTTTTAAATACAGCAAAAGATACTTAGGATTTCCTTGAAATACTTTAGCATCTCCTCCCCCCATAATCATTAAGTTCTTTTGTTTTGGAACAACAAAAGAGAAAAGGAATAGCAAAAAACCTAAAAAATTATCTCTTTTCACAAATAACTCTTATTACAACGGCTTTATCATCTTTATACCAAGAGTCAGTATAGTTCTCTGATACATGAATCAGATTAAAATCTAAATCTTTTAATTCAGTTATCATGTCTTTAACTCTAAAGAATCTTCTATAATGAGTCGTAATAAAACCATCATCCTCAACAGGATCTCCTACACCATACAACGGATCATTTATAGTTCTAGCCTCAATAAAAAATAACCCTTTTTCTTGGTTAAGGTTATTTGACACCCACTCAATTGTTCTTTGATAATCTTCTTTATCTATACTATGTAAAGTAAATCTTGAATAAATATAATCTAGAGAACCAAATTCATTATTATTTAATCGTGTAAAATCTTTAGTCAAAAATTGAATGTTGCCATCTTCACTACTTTCTCTATCATTATCTATCACCTGATTTGACAAGTCAAGTGCAATCACATGAATACCATTCTTAGCAAAAAAGAAACTATCTCTTCCATTTCCACATCCTAATTCTAATAACGTTTTATCTGAATCTAGATACTTAACTATCTCAATAGCAAATGAACTTGGTTTTTTAATCAATTTTTTTTTAGAATAAAAAGTATTCCAATATTCATTATCTTTTTTTGACATCATCTTCTGCTAATATTTTATTCCTTTAAACATTAATTTTAATTTTTAAACAAAAATAGATTTATTCTCTTAATGCTTAACAAAAGTAAATTATTTATATCCTCTGAAATTTTCATTATATAAATTATTGGAAGAAAAAGAAGTAAACTAATAACAGTATTTAAAATAATATTAGTATAAAGATTTAAATTCAAATCTAGATTACTTATTATTAGATATAATCCTAATAATAACAAAATTGTTTTTAAGGTGTTTATGCTGAATGGATGAATCTTAAATTTCATATAGACAAAGATTACTCTGATAGTAAAAAAAAGAAATGTTGAAATGAATGTTGCGCAGGCAGCTCCATTAATACCTGAAAGCGCTATGCCCATAAACTCCCAATTACTTGTAATAAATATATGATTTGTTATTACTATAAAAATCAAAAATGGAATATTTGATAATAAATCAAATTTATAATATTTAGAATTTATAATAATTGAACTATTTACTCCAGAAATTAGATGGGCTATTCTAGCAAGAGCAATAAATAATACCACATACTTTCCTTCGGAAAAATTGGGAGAAAGATTGTTAAGAATTAGCATAACATGATCAATATTCACCCAAATACAAAGAAACAAAAATCCTCCTAAGATAAGTTGATTGATTGATGATTTATAATAAATATCACCAATTAATTTTATATTATTATGCTTCCAGGCATCTGCTATTAATGGTGTAGAAATAGAATTAATAGATCTTGCGGGTATCAGTATAGCATTTCCAATATAAAATGCGATAGTATAATATGCTACATGCTCTAGGTCAATATAACTACCTATCATTAGGATATCTACCTTTGAAATTAATAAGGCTGATGTGCTTCCTAATATTACAAAGAATCCAAATCCTAACATTTTTTTTATTGGCAATTCTGAGATATCAAACTCAAAATAAAGTCGCTTCTGATACAATTGCAACAAAAGTAAAATGAAGAATTTTACAAGATACCCAAAAAAAAATATTTTCAGAAATAGATCAAAATCTATAAATCCTTGCCAATAAAATATAAGAACAATTAGTGAATATAGCTTTAGGAATACCTCATTTAAAAAAATTGGAGTTGAAGAATCTAAATATGTTCTTGAAATAGCATCTAGAACATCAAAAAAACTCATAAAAAAGACAAGTGGAATTATGTAGTATAAATACCTAATGTTAGGAATATTAGTAATGAAATCATTATGAAAAAGATAAAAAAGCAAACAAAAAATAATAAAGCCTAAACAAGATAGAATCACACTAAAGAAAAACAATTGTCCTTTCTGCTTTATAAAAGGAAAATATCTAATAATTATACTTGGAAGACTTAAATTATTGACGGTAGAAAAAATAAGTGCATAAGCAATTAAAATCTGGATTAATCCCAAATATTCAGGATTATTATTAAATACCACAGGATATAAGATAACCGTATTTACGGCACCAATTATCATACCAAGATAATAACTAATAGTGCTTTTTATGCTCTGATTTCTAATAATTCCCATTTACATTTTTCTTAGTTCCTTAAAAGAAACAAAAGCTAAAAGTAACAATAGGGTGACTGAAGAGGCAAGTGCTACGGTTTCTCCAGTTTTATAAGTTGATGGTTCAAACTTAAATTCAACTAAATGATTTCCTGCAGGAATCTGCATGCCTCTAAGCACATAATTGGCTCTAAAATGAGGTTTTAACTTACCATCAATATAAGCATTCCATCCTTTGTCATAATAAATTTCAGAGAAAATAGCTATCCCATCTTTTGTTGAAGAAGAAGTGTATTTCAAATAATTAGGTTTGTATTCTTCTAAGTTAATAGTAGCATTTGAATTATCTAGATTCTCAATAATTTGCTCACTAAACCTTACATCTACAATTGCAGTAGAATCAGGATTAAATCCATTTAATGCAGCAATTTCAGCATCAGCATTAGGAACAATACTTATTTCATTTACAAACCAAGCATTTCCCATAGCACCAGGATTTTGCAACGCTTGGCCTTGTTGCGAAATAACATACTTGGTATTAAGCATATTAAAAACCGCCATATTGCCTTTTGCAATATGATTCTCAATAAGCTCTTGATAGCGTTTTAATTTTGCCCCATGATAGCCTCCTACTGACTTGTGAAAATAAGAAGTGCTAGCATCATTAAAAGTGCTCACAGTCTGATTAAATACTCTAAAATTCGGATCCTTATCGTTTAATATCTGCTGATCTGCTGGAGATGCTTGATAAGGCTTTTCTACCTTTCTCTTACTTGCAAAATTATCATTATTCAAATATCTTTTATTTACGGTCCACATGTCTGATAAAACTAAAAAACCTACAATCAATATAACATATTTTGATTGTAGTTGATTTTTTAGAAATAAAAAAAGGGTTCCAAAAGTTAGTGCTATAAAAATAAAAGAGCGCCAAGCATCTGTACTTAAAAGTCCTGCTCTATCAGATTGTAAAGCATCAATAGGCCAACCATTTTTTTCTAAACTTGCATCTTGTCCTCCAACAAAATCAAAAAATAGTGATGGTATTAAAGCGAAAAGTAAAGTAATACCACCCACAATATAAAAAGCTAATTTTAGTGTTTTCTCCTTTTCATTTTCTAATTTATCAGAACTTAAAAATTTATTTAATGCAACAAATCCTAAAAGAGGTATGGTAAATTCTGCAATTACTAAAATCATAGATACAGCTCTAAATTTATTATAGCCAGGGAAATAGTCTAAAAACAATTCGGTTAATCCCATAAAATTCTTTCCCCAAGCGAGCATTATAGACATAATTGTCGCCATAACTAACCAAATTCTCATCTCAGATTTAACAAAAAATAATCCTAACACAAATAAAAAGATAACAATGGCGCCGGCATAAGTTGGTCCTCCAACACCTGGCTGATCTCCCCAATAAAGAGGCAATTGTTTTATGAGTTGCTTAGCATTTGGAGTACTTTTAATAGCTTGATATGTTTCTGACTCAGTAGTTAGCTCTCCTTGTGAAGCCCCTCCATGAAAATTAGGAATTAACAAAGTAAAGGTTTCTGCAATTCCATAACTCCATTGTGTTGCATAATCTTTATCTAATCCTGTTGTTTTATTATCTAGATTTGTAGTTAATTCTGATTTACCTCTGGTACTATCTTTACCATACTCCATGGTTGTTGCTAAGTTAGTAAAGGCCGTACCTGAAGCTAATAAGGCTGCAACAAGCAAGACTCCTGTTCGCTTTGCAAAATCAACAAGATTTTTGGCTTTCAAATCTTTAACAAACTGAACTAAACCAATAATTAAAAGCATTAATGCCAAATAATAAGTAATTTGTAGATGATTCGCATAAATTTCTAATGCAACCGTAAGAGCAGTTAAAACTCCTCCTAATAACATCTTTCCTCTATAGGTATAAAGCACTGCAGCAACTACCATGGGAACATATGCAATTGCATGAGCTTTTGTCATATGGCCTGCTTGAATAATAATAAAGAAATAAGAAGAAAATGCAAAAGCTATTGCACCTACAGCAGCTAATCGATAATCTACTTTTAATGATAAAAGTAAGATGTAAAATCCTAATAAATACAAAAACAATAAACTAGCTGGCCTTGGCATACCTAAAGTAATGACTTTAACTACATATTGAATTAAATTAGCATCCGACCATGTAGCAATTTGATAAGCTGGCATACCAGAAAACATGGAGTTTGTCCAAAGAGCATTCTCACCAGTTGCCTCACGAAAATCAGTCAACTCTTTACTTGCTCCTTGCCAATTTTTTATATCTTCCATTTCCAATTTTTTACCTTGTAATACTGGCGAAAAGTAAGCAAAAGAAATACC
>JACKQG010005800.1_pt1 | contig 13391 bp, 12 predicted proteins | sample 8237621 | NCBI WGS metagenome assembly JACKQG01 (sample SAMN15677084, study PRJNA649215) | marine metagenome | biome: marine; feature: Black Sea; material: saline water; isolation source: suspended particulate matter (SPM) from the Black Sea western gyre | collected 2013-06-09/2013-06-10 | depth...
TCATACTCCGCAAAATGTAGGTGTGATACATGAGATTTGTGGAGCCAGACGGGATCGAACCGACGACCTCCTGAATGCCATTCAGGCGCTCTCCCAACTGAGCTATGGCCCCAAATATTTTCAACTACTTTCTTAAAAAACGACCTTCCCGACATACTATGTCGGGACGCAAATACTTTGTTTCTTGTCAAAGATAGCGAGTCGAATTTAGTAATTTGTATTGATTTTACACAACAGTTTGATCAAGATTTGGGTATGGTTATTCTCTCGTTTTTCACTCTTTCCAATGGAATTCTTTAGCTTACCATGCTTAAACTCATCCATACAGAAAGTTGCACGAGTTATCTCTGTAAATACGAGTATTTTGGACGTCAATTATATTTATAAAGAATTGAATTTTCCCAATGTTTTTCTCGACGAGAAACATATTTATTTCTCTTTTGGAATTGTACTTTATTTTTTCCATGAATAGATTCAGCCTGTCAACCAAGCGAATTATCGTTAATTACCCCGTTTTTCGGGGTTCTTTTACTTGACCAGTTCATAAACAAAACACTGAAACACAACTCCTATTTCTAAAGGAAGATGAGAATGGCCGAAGCTATTGAGCTTGATTTTACTGCGGGAAAATCCATACAGAGAGAGATTGATCCAAGGGTAAAAGAAACCCTGCTGAACATCCAAAAAGAAACTGACGATCGTCAAAACGATGATGTCGATAAAAAATATCATGTAGATACATATTATGATAACGATTCATTGGGTGGTGATGTTTTAAAAAACAAATATCTTGCCCCCGGGGAGACACATCCCACTGACTTATGGATGCGGCAAGCCGTTGCTATTTCTTCCATCGAAAAAACCAAACGTTTGCAAGACATTTGGACACAAAACTTTTACGCCATTCTTGAAGATTTTAAATTCGTCCCGGGTGGGCGGATTATGCATGGTGCCGGCAGAGAGGATATCACCACTACCCTGAATAATTGCTATGTTGTCGCCATCAGAGATGACTCCATTCGCTCCATCTACAAAACGATAAACGATGAAGCGCTCACGTATAAATATGGTGGTGGCTGTGGCCACGATCTTTCTGTCCTGCGTCCTTCGGGAGACCCCATTAACGGAACAGGCGGTGAATCCTGCGGTCCAACCGGCTTTATGAATCTGTTCAGTGAAAACACAAACACGATTGCTCAACATGGACGCCGTGGGGCAAATATGCAGACACTTCGGGTTGACCATCCTGATATTGAAAAATTTATCCAAATCAAGACAGGGGATCCGAATATGGTTAAATATTCCAATCTCTCCGTTTTGCTGACGCACGCGTTTATGGAAGCGGTAGATAAGGATGAGGACTTTGATCTTACCTGGGGAGGAAAGGTATATAAGACTGTCAAGGCAAAATATCTATGGAATATGATTGTTCAACATGCACACTCTAGCGCAGAACCCGGATTAATCTTTTGGGACACCATGAAAGAATATCATAATGCAGAGTACTGCAGCCCGCTTGTCTCAACAAATCCATGTGCCGAACAGCCTCTTCCCGATGGCGGATGTTGTAATCTTGGCTCGGTTAACCTGGAACGGTTTGTCGACGAAAAGGGTAATTTTATGGTTGAAGATTTTCAGCAAACTGTTTCAGCCGGGGTGCGATTTTTGGATAATGTGGTCGACTACAATATGAACCGCCATGCGCTTAAAGGGCAAAAGAAAAACGCAAAAAATGATCGAAGAATCGGACTTGGCGTACTTGGTCTTGGGGACATGCTGGTAAAAATGGGGATCCGTTACGACAGCGAAGATGCCTTACAAACTGTCGATCAAATTATGCAGATATTTCGAGATACTGCCTACGAAAGCAGTATCGAGTTAGCGAGAGAAAAGGGGGGATTCCCCAACTTTGATTCTACGGAATATATGAAGAGTAAATTTATCAAATCCCTTCCAAAGGATATTCGGAGCAAAATACTGCAGTCCGGAATTCGTAATGCAACGTTAACCACCGTTCCGCCAACCGGAAGCGGTGCTATCGTCGCAAGAGTATCGTCCGGAATTGAACCCATCTTTGCCACCAGCTATATGCGCCGTGTTAAAAAGAATGAAGGGTATGGAAATGATTTTGAAGAATACAAAGTGTATCATCCGATTATAAAGAAATTGTTCAAAGATGATATCAATCTTCCCGATTACGTCGTCACAGCACACAATATTGATCCGTTCTTCCGTGTAAAAATGCAGGGTATATTACAAAAATATATTGACAGCTCAATTTCATCTACGGTGAATCTTGCAGAGGATATTTCCGAAAAAACCGTTGGAGATATTTATATCGCTGCCTATAAAGCTAAACTTAAGGGGATTACGGTTTACAGAGAAGGTTCCCGCGAAGGAATCCTCATCACCGAAAAAACCAAGGAAAAGAAAAAAGAGTCACAGCAAGCTACGGTAGAAGAGGTGAAACGTACTCCCCGAATCCGGCCGATTGTCACTATGGGGGTCACACGGCGCATCCGAACCGGAGAAGGAACGCTTTATATCACGATAAACGAAGATAATGACGGTTTATGTGAGGTGTTCACGACTATCGGAAAAGCAGGCGGTCATGCTGCGGCACAATCTGAGGCAATTAGCCGCTTAATCTCACTTGCACTTCGATCCGGAATCAACCCGGATGCGATTATTAAACAACTCAAAGGAATCAGCGGTCCAAACCCAACATGGGAGGACGGAAGACTTATATTATCTACTCCCGATGCAATCGGAAAAGCATTGGATGATTATATGCTTGATAGAGATCAGGACAACGTGGATAATACAAGTCATGCCACGCATTTTACGATGGCAAACGATCGTGAATCTTCTAAATCAGACGTAAAAGATTTCACAATTAAAAATATAACCACCTGCGAAGATTGTGGTGGTCAGGTGCAGCACGAAGCCGGATGTGTAACTTGTATGAGTTGCGGTTTTTCAAAATGTGAATAATAGCAGATACTGCTACAGGAATAAAAAAAGCCCCTGGCAACAGGGGCTTTTTAATAGTCCGGCGATATACTAAACTTCCAGTATTTCTTTTTCTTTCTCTTCTTGGTCCGTATTTAATATTTCAATATGTTTATCCGTCAACTCTTGAGTTTCCTTTTCTGCCCGTTTAATTTCATCCTCTGAAATATGTTCTTCATCCTGTGCTGTTTTCAGATGTTGGTTCGCATCACGTCTGACATTTCGAATGGCAATTCGTCCTTCTTCCGTCAGCCGATGAATAACCCGAATTAATTCTTTACGTCTCTCTTCAGATAACGCCGGTATAGGGACCATAATAGCCGTTCCGTTGTTGGTTGGATTCAGTCCTAAGTTATGCTCCAAGATTGCTTTTTCTATCACGGGAATTAATGTTTTTTCATACGGCTGAATGGTAATAAGTCTAGGTTCCGGTACCGACATATTTGATACTTGATTCAATGGCATTTTTGATCCGTAATAATCAACCTGGATCGCATTAAATATTTCCGGGTTAGCCCGACCCGTGCGGATTTTAGCTAATTCAGCCCGCGTATGAACAACCGCCTGGTCCATTCGATGCTCTGCATCGTTAATAATCGTATCAATCATGTGGTTTACTCCTGTATTAACGTTCCAAGTTTACTACCTAAAATAATACGTTTCAAGTCTCCGGAATTACGAATATTAAAAACGTGAATCGGGAGTGTATTTTCCATGCAAAGCGTAATCGCCGTCATATCCATCACTCGCAGATTTTTTTGGAGAACATCTTTATAGGATATTGTGTTATACAAAACAGCATCGTTGTATGTCATAGGATCTTTATCGTAGACCCCATCCACTTTTGTACCCTTTAACACAATTTCTGCATCCAATTCACTCGCCCTAAGCGCTGCAGCGGAGTCTGTACTAAAAAATGGATTTCCGGCCCCGCCCGCCACAATGACAACACGACCTTTTTCAAGATGACGCAACGCCCTACGGCGGATATATGGTTCAGCAATTTGCGATACTGAAATAGCAGATAGTGTACGGGTCTCACATCCTATCTTTTCAAGAGCATCTTGGACAGCGATTGCATTCATCACTGTGGCAAGCATACCTAAATAGTCTCCGGTAACTCTTGACATACCTTGGTCTGCGGCATTGATACCTCGAAAAATATTACCGGCACCTATAATTAAACCAACTTCAACCCCCTCGTCCCGGATAGACTTAACTTCCGTTGCCAAATACTCAGCGCGATCGGGCTGAATACCAAAGCCCTGTTCACCGGCGAGAACTTCTCCACTCAATTTCAGGAGAACCCGCCTGTAAACAGGGCTTTTCATTTTTATCCGTAAACCGTTCTTAGGCTTCTTCGCCTACGGCAAACCTTGTAAATCGGTTAATCGTAATATTTTCACCAAGTGTGGCAATCGTTCCCGTAATAAGGTCTTTTACTTTTTTATCCGGATCTTTAATGAACGTCTGCTCAAGCAAGCAATTTTCCTGATAAAATTTATTCATTCTGCCTACAACCATTTTTTCAATAATATTATCCGGTTTGCCTGAGCCTTTTGCTTGTTCTTGATAAATGTCTTTTTCCCTGTCGATTATCTTCTCAGGAACATCCTCTTTGGATATAGAAATTGGATTTGTTGCCGCAACCTGCATTGCAATATTATGAGCCAAGTTTACAAAGTCTTCAGTTTTTGCAACAAAATCGGTCTCACAACCGACTTCAAGCAATACGCCAAGACGTCCGCCGTGGTGAATATATGAGAAGACTAACCCTTCTTTAGCAAGACGGCTCCCCTTCTTTTCTGCTTTGGCAGCACCTGACTTCCTTAAAAAGTCCACAGCTTTTTCCAAATCACCTTTTGATTCTTGTAATGCTCTCTTACAATCCATCATTCCTGCGCCTGTTTTTTCACGCAGTTGTTTTACTAATTTTGCATCAATAGTCATTTGTTACTTTCTTCTGACTTTTTTTTTGTCGATTTCTTTTTTGTGGTTTTTTTTGCAGTAGACTTTTTGGCCACAGTCTTCTTAGCCGTTGTTTCTTTTGTAGAAGATTTTTTCGTATCTGTCTTTTTTGTTGCTGTTTTTACAGTAACTTTTTTAGAAATAGCCTTTTTCTCTGTCGTTTTTTTAACAGCAGATTTCTTAGGTTTACCTTCTGTTTTTTTCTCTGAAGAAACTTTTGCAGTCTTATCTTCTTCTTTTGGGCTACTTTCTTTTTCAGTCTTTACTTCTTCAACTTTTTCCGGTTTAGGTGTTGGTGTTGTTTTTTCTGCTGCTGCTACTGCAGCTTTTTCCGCTTCCGCTTTTTCTAATAGTAGAGCCTGTTTCGCTTCTTCTTTTTCCTTTGTTGCCTGTTCCATCTTTTCTTTTTTCTCTGTGAGAGTATCGATAACAACATCAGCTAAAGCTGAAACTATTAACTGGATCGTTCGTATGGAATCATCATTTGCGGGAATAGGATAGTCAATGTTCCTTGGATCTGTATTTGAATCCACAATCGAAATAATCGGGATATCTAAGCGTTTCGCTTCAAGAACTGCTGTTGCTTCATAATCGATGTCCACGATCACGATCGCATTCGGTAGACGTCTCATATCTTTAATTCCCCTATGCTGATCTGAGAGTTTTATTCGCTCTCTATGCAACATCTGGAGTTCTTTTTTCGTCAGATTCTCATAAATACTGGAACTTTCTTTTTCCAGTATCTGTAAACGTTTGATACTTTTTTTAATTGTAGAAAAATTGGTCAGCGTTCCACCCAGCCAGCGTTCAACCACATAAAACATTCCGCAGCGATCAGCCTCTTGCTGGACAATATCTTTTGCTTGTTTTTTTGTACCGACAAAGAGAATTTCACCTTTTTTCTGCACGATATCTTTTACAAAGTTTTGTGCTTTTTCTAACCCTTTAAGTGTCTCCTCCAAATTTATAATATGCACCCCGTTTCGTTCCATAAGAACGTAGGGTTTAAAATTCGGATTCCATTTACGTGTCACATGTCCAAAATGTGCACCGGTACTGAGAAGGTCGTCGAATGTAATTTTAGCCATAATCTTAACGTTTTGAGAATTGGAAGCGTTTTCGGGCACCTGGTTGACCATATTTTTTTCGTTCCACTCTTCGTGAATCTCTGGTCAAAAATCCAGCTGCTTTTAATGAAGCCCGATAGTCTTCATTCACCTGGATAAGTGCACGTGATATACCAAGACGAATCGCTCCGGTTTGCCCGGTTAATCCGCCGCCTTTTACGTTGGCAGTAATAGAATAACTTTTTTCACAATCCACTAACTTTAACGGCTGCATGACATCAATAGCAAGAGTTTCTCTGCACAGATAGTCTTTAAACTCTTTACCGTTGATGATAAATGCACCATCTCCGGGAGTCATATACACTCGAGCAACCGACACCTTGCGACGACCGGTTGCATAATAGGTAGCCTTTGTCATTTAAGCTCCAATGATTTTGGTGTTTGCGCCTGATGAGGATGTTCCGGTCCGGAATAGACCTTCAGGTGCTTAAATAGTTCTCGTCCTAACCGGTTATGAGGAAGCATGCCTTTTACGGCATATTCAATCACTCGTTCCGGAAAAGTACTAAGTAAATGTTTTAAATCAGTGTTGGAGTCGCCACCCGGATATCCACTATGCTTAAAATAAGTTTTCTTAGTTTCTTTGTTGCCGGTCACACGGATTTTTTCCGCATTAACCACCACAACAAAATCCCCCATATTCATATGAGGAGTAAAACTTGGTTTATGTTTTCCGCGGATTACCTGAGCAATCCGGCTGGCAAAACGACCCAAGGTTTGACCTTCTGCGTCAACAACCCACCAGTCGCGTTGTATTTCTGATTCTTTAATTGATCTTGTTTTCATAATTTCCACTTCGAAAATAGCCCATGAAAATAACACACCTCTTTAATCAGTGTCAATAATTTATCCCAATATTAAATATTTTTTTTATTACTGTCGTGTCAAGTGTGTAGCAACACTCCGGCAGAGCACCTCCTGCCGGAGTGTTTATCAAAATAATACACATTATCCATTGAAAGACAAAGGAAGTCCTTCCAGTTTCTTTAGGCTTTCTTGAATTTCTTCATCTGTCATTACGTGGTCAATTAATCCACCCTCGAGGTAGTTTGTGTACGCTGACATATCAAAGTATCCATGACCTGAGAAATTAAACAGGATCGTCTTTTCTTTACCCTCTTCCCGCGCCTGAATCGCCTGTGTGACGGCAGCATGAACAGCATGACTGGTTTCCGGAGCAGGAATAATCCCTTCATGCTTTGCAAACAAGATTGCAGATTGAAATACATCCAACTGCGAATAGGCTTCGGCACGAATCAATTCATCTTTGACTAACTGACTCAACAGCGGAGCATCTCCGTGGTAACGCAGCCCGCCAGCATGAATCGCCGGTGGGACAAACCCATGTCCTAAGGTATGCATATAAGAAAGCGGAGTCAGTTGTGCCGTATCACCAAAATCATAACGATGTGCACCTTTAGTTAACGTTGGACAAGAGGCTGGTTCTATCGCCAGAAAATCAATGTCTGCTCCGTTAATTTTATCTCTGACAAAAGGAAAAGCAAGTCCTGCAAAATTAGAGCCACCCCCGACACATCCAATGATAACATCCGCACTCTCACCAACTATTTCCAACTGCTTTTTCGCTTCCTGTCCAATAATGGTTTGATGTAAAAGAACATGATTAAGAACTGAGCCAAGCGAATAATTTGTATCCTCACGTCCGGCGGCGTCTTCCACAGCTTCTGAGATAGCGATTCCCAGACTTCCGGGTGTGTCAGGCATTTTTTCACGTATTTTCCTTCCAGTTTGCGTATCCATACTTGGACTGGAAACAATCTCTGCTCCGAAACTTTGTATCATGGCTTTTCGGTATGGCTTTTGATCAAAACTAACACGAACCATATATACTTTTACATCAATACCGAACATTCCAGCGGCGAATGCCAGTGAACTCCCCCACTGCCCTGCGCCTGTTTCTGTCGTAAGTCGTTTGACACCTTCGATATGGTTATAATACGCTTGAGCAACAGCGGTGTTTGGTTTGTGGCTTCCCGTTGGGCTGACTCCCTCATACTTAAAATATATCTTCGCGGGAGTGTTAAGAGCTTTCTCCAAACGATGTGCCCGAATCAACGGAGATGGTCTCCATAACGTCAGCGCTTCCAAAACTGGTTCGGGGATATCAATATACCTATCTTGACTGACTTCCTGAAGAATCAACGGCATCGGGAACAGTGGAGAAAGATCATCCGGTGTAATCGGCTGAAGAGTGCCGGGATTTAACGGTGGCGGCGGCTGGTTTGGCATATCCGCTGCAATATTATACCATTGTCTTGGAATATCTTTTTCGTTGAGAAATATTTTTGTTTGTTTCATGGTGGTTTCCTTATTTTTTTTAATACCATACGGATTTACGTAACCGATGGTTTGAGTTTGAAATTGGGTGAACTATATTAGACTGCGCCCTCGGGCGCAAAAATGTATTAGGCCCGTTGGGGCCAGCACCAGAAATTGGTGAAATAAACTGTATTCGGATGAAATGTTGTTTTCATTACGGTTGAAAACTCAAAACTTTTATCTATATGCTACAACAATTATTTTTATTATTTTTCTGTTGGTCATACAGTCATTGCACCTTCGCACCTTCCAAAGATAAACTTAATATCTTCGAAAGGTTCTTTAATAGAGGATTCGTTACCCTAACCTGTTTTTAAACTAAAAAAGGGAGGTTGGTTCTTTTCTATCCGATTTCAGCCATCATTCCTTTTGATAACGTCAATTGTGGTTTCCCGACAAGTGTTCTCCCAACATACGGAGAATTTTTTGATCGGGAATAGATATCCTCTTCTGTGAACCTCCATTCTATTGTAGTGTCCAGGACGGTAATTTCGGCTTTCGTCCCAATTGAAAAAAGATCTGTTTCAAATCCCATTATTCTACGTGGGTTGACGGTCATTGCAGAAATCAGCGATTCAACATCCCAACCGGATTCTTTCACCAGCACCTTGTTGACAGCTCCAAAACAACTTTCCAACCCAATCATTCCGAAAGGTGCCAGATCGAATGTTTTTTCCTTATCTTCTATTGTATGGGGTGCATGGTCCGTGGCGATGCAATCAATTGTTCCATCCTTCAATCCGGCAATCAATGCTTTTTTGTCATCTGCAGAGCGAACCGGAGGAGCTACTTTCAGATTGGTGTCATAGGTTACCAAATCTGCATCTGTAAAATACAGATGGTGCGGAGTAACTTCAGCGGTTATGTGGATATTCTGTTTTTTCATACGGCGGATATGTTCAACAGACTTTTGTGTACTTGTATGAGGAATATGAAGATTAGAGCCTGCAATCTTCGCAATTTCTATATCCCGATTCACCATTGTAGATTCTGCAATATCAGGATTGCCGGGGAGTCCTAACTTTGTTGAAAAAGCCCCTTCATTCATCAATCCGTCATTTCTGAGACCGACATCTTCGGAATGATTAATAACCGGAGCACCAACCATTTTCCCGTAATCCAAGGCCAAACGCATCACGGTTGCATCCGAAATCGGGACGCCATCATCACTAAATGCGACAGCTCCCTCACGTTTCATCGCAGCCATTTCAGTGAGTTCTTTTCCCTTTTGTCCTTTTGTGACCGCTCCAATAGGATGAACATACACCGGAAGGTTCTCCGCTTTTTCAACAGTGTAGCGAATCGTTTCAGGCGAATCTAAAGGCGGCGTTGTGTTCGGCATCACACACACACACGTAAATCCACCTGCAATGGCGGCTCTTGATCCGGTGGAAAGCGTTTCTTTATCCTCTCTCCCGGGTTCTCTAAAATGGACGTGAATATCACAAAATCCATGTGTGACTATTTTACCGGAGCAATCAATTACCGTAGCAGATTTATCCGCCATTACCTCGCCCACACCGGCGATTTTACCATCCTTAATTAGCACGTCTCCCGGATAAGATTTTTTCGTCAGCGGATCCACAATAGTCCCGCCTTTTAATACCAATGTTTTTGGCTGTTTCGTTACGTTCATGTGTTTCCTTTGTAATTTATTGTTCATGGGTTAAACCTCAAGCTGCTTTCCACCCAGCAACAGATATAAAATTGCCATTCGTGAGGCAACTCCATTTAATACTTGGTCTAAAATGATTGCATTTTTGCTGTCAGCGACTGAACTGTCAATTTCCGTTCCTCGATTCATCGGACCCGGATGCATAATGACAATTTCTTTTTCGTGATTCTGTAGACGTTCGGTCGTAATGCCGAACAAATTACGGTATTCTCGAATAGACGGAAAAAGTCCAATACCCATGCGTTCCATTTGGATGCGTAAAACATTCACGGCATCTGCCCAGTCTAATACTTCGTCAACATTGTAAGACACGTTCACACCCAGTTCCTCAATGTTCGGTGGAATCAATGTCGGAGGACCACAAAGAGTGACCTCCGCACCCATGGCGATTAGCCCGTGGATATTACTAAGCGCAACCCGACTGTGAGAGATATCTCCGATGATGCCAATTTTCAATCCTTTAATTTTCCCAAACTTCTCTTGAATACTCATCATATCCAAGATTGCTTGTGTCGGGTGTTCATGCGTTCCATCACCTGCGTTTATGACTATTGCGTCCACGTGTTTCGTCATATGCAGCGATGCCCCCGGTGACGGATGTCGCATAACAATTGCATCAATCTTCATTGCTTCGATATTTTGAGCTGTATCTTTAAAGCTTTCTCCTTTTTTCAAACTGGACGTCGAAGCGGAAAAATTGACCGTATCTGCACTGAGTCGTTTTTGCGCCAACTCAAAACTAATCCGTGTCCGTGTGGAATTCTCGTAAAAAAGGTTTACGATTGTTTTTCCCTGTAAAGACGGCACCTTCTTAATCGGCCGGTCTAACACTTCACGGAACCCAAATGCGGTATCAATAATCGTCTGAATATCCTCTGCAGGATAGCCCTCTAACCCAAGCAAGTGTCTCTGTTTCAGCATGATGCCTCCTCGTCATAGATTCTTAGTTCTACAGCGTCTTTTTTATCTATTTCCTCTAGCAATACATTCACATGCTGTCCTTCATGAGTTGGGATATTCTTACCGACAAAATCGGCTTTAATCGGCATTTCTCTGTGCCCTCTATCCACCAGAACTGCCAGCTGAATTTTTGATGGTCTTCCAAATGATAACAAAACTTCAATCGCGGCCCGAATGGTTCGCCCGGTGTACAGCACATCATCCACGAGCACCACGGTTTTATCATCGATGGACTCCGGGAGATTTGTTCCTTTAACCTGTGGCACAACCAGCCTTTCGCGGAAGTCATCTCGGTGAAAAGTAATATCGACGGAACCGATTGGGATATTGGTTTTGGCATATTCGTCCACCAGAGCTTTGATGCGCTCAGCTAGTGGTTCGCCCCGGGTTTGGATTCCAACCAGAACAATATCCTCTGCTCCGTGGTTTTGTTCAAGAATTTCATGAGACAGCCGGGTAACGGATCGACTGATTGCGGTAGCATCCATGAAAAGCTTTATCTTCGATGGTGTCATTCATCCTCCTTATTTTTTGTAAAAAAAAACCTCCTGCAGGCAGACGATTTCCTTTGTGGAAACTCCCTGTGCGGAGGTTACGTTCTGCCCTTACCTTCTCTCTGGAACGGTTTAAAGGGTCATTCCGGGGTGGAATTTAACATGGATAATGGAAAATGGAAAATGGAAAATGTTGTAGCGAAGTTGAAGCGAAGAGGAAACCCCGCGTTTTTTGCGGGGCGGAAATCCCGTGTGTTTATGTTTACATCCCGCGTGCTTGTGTTTACATCCCGTGTTTTGTACGGGGTTCTTTACGGGGTTTATTAACTGGGGGCTTATTGTATAAACAGAAGAAAAGGAACCGTTTATTTCTTTGCTTCCTGTTGGAATTTACTTTATAGGACATTTTATCCTGTAAAATTAATAGAGATTGCACGACGAAACGTCCTGCTGAAAGATCCTGTGTTGAGTTTTGAGATTTAGTGTTTTTATCGGGGGAAAATGTTGAATTTTAATTCTTCAATATTGAACAGCTCTCAGCTATAATATGATCACTTACTTCCTCAATATTTGATTCTTCTGTGAGGGTTACCACTAAATCTATCGTCTCTTTTTTGAACCACTGATTTTGCCTTTTGGCATATTGGCGCGTCCGCAAAACAATCTCATCCTCTAATTCATTTTCTGAGAGTTCACCTTTTAAATACCTAAGAATCTCCCGGTATCCTATTGAGTCCAACGGATGAAGGGTTTGCCCCGAATAATGCTTTAGCAAGGATCGTACTTCCTCTATCCATCCGGCCTTAATCATCTGTTTTGTTCGGTGGCGGATTCGCTTCTCCAGTACTTGCATTTCAACATCCAGGCGAACAGTGCATAATTCCAATTTAGGTGTCTGTGATTTACTTTGCTCGGAAAAATGCACTGTTGGGGGTTTTCCTGTCACTTTGTAAATTTCAAGAGCCCGCACGAGTCGCTTCCGGTTATTCGGATGAACAATCTCAGCATATTTCGGGTCAACGTCTTTCAATTGCTGCAACAATGCTTCACCGCCAATTCTATCATATTCTTGTTCAAGATGATCGCGAATACTCCGGTCACTTACGCTGCCTTCAAATATTCCTTTGGTGATTGCTCTATAATACAATCCGGCACCTCCGCAGATGATTGGAGTCTTTCCCCTTGATTGAATATCCTCCGTTGCTACAAAGACTAACTTTGCATATTCTCCGGCGGTAATGTCTTGATTGGGAGAACGAAATCCGATTAAGTGATGAGAAACTGTGGCTTGCTCTTCTGCTGTTGGCTGTGCCGTACCGATTGGCAATCCTTTGTATATTTGCCGCGAATCCAACCCGATGATTTCTCCGTCTATTTTACGGGCGATGGCAAGAGCAAGTCCCGTCTTACCGGAAGCAGTCGGACCAACAATCGTAACTATTTTTAAGGTGTTCTTCATGGATTAAGAATTTTCTTACCTCAAAATTACCAGTCTCAGTAAAGCAGGACAAAGAGCTTTTTTAAAAACGGGGATTGTGTTTTCGTCATTCAGTTCTGACGGATGTCGCGTACCGTAAAAACGAATATATCGCTTTATCCAATTGACATATGATTTTTCTGTCCGGCTTGAATAATGGCGGGTGCGAATAGTTATACGAACCTGATCAAGAAGTTTCGGTTGCCTTTGTGTATCTGCCGTTACTAGATTGCCTTATGGATTATCAACCGGAACCTACGAATATATCCTACAGTGCGCGAAACTCTTCGGACTGTAATTCATCAAACAATAATAACTCAACTTGGGGTGATATCACG
>JACKQG010000659.1_pt2 | contig 13390 bp, 11 predicted proteins | sample 8237621 | NCBI WGS metagenome assembly JACKQG01 (sample SAMN15677084, study PRJNA649215) | marine metagenome | biome: marine; feature: Black Sea; material: saline water; isolation source: suspended particulate matter (SPM) from the Black Sea western gyre | collected 2013-06-09/2013-06-10 | depth...
TGCCATTGGCAATGGAGCGCATGGTTCCGCGTAGGATTTTACCGCTTCGGGTCTTGGGCAGTCGGGCTACGGGCGAAGACTCGCGGAAGCAGGCAATGGGGCCAATTGCTTCGCGAACCATTTTGACCAGTTCTGTCTTGATCTCATCAGGGTCACGTTCAACTCCGGCCTTGAGGACAAACAGCCCCACAGGCTGCTGCCCTTTGAGTTGATCGTCAATGCCGATGACCGCGCATTCTGCAATGTCCTGGTGGGTGGAAATGACTTCTTCCATGGCTCCCGTGGATAAGCGATGTCCTGCAATATTGATCACGTCGTCCATTCGGCCCATGACGAAGACATAGCCGTCTTCATCGATATAGCCACCATCGCTGGTCTCGTAATAGCCGGGGAAGGTGGCCATGTATGATTTGATAAAGCGTTCTTCATTTCGCCACAATGTGGCCAGAGTACCGGGTGGCAGAGGCAATTTGATGACAATGTTACCTTCCTCGCCTGCGGCTGCCTCATTCCCCTCATTGTCAAGGATTCGAACGTCAAAACCGGGTACTGGGCGGGTGGGTGAGCCAGCTTTGACAGGCAGCGCTTCGATGCCACGGCAATTGGCGACAATGGCCCAGCCTGTCTCTGTTTGCCACCAGTGATCGATGACCGGTACCTGGAGCAGGTTGGATGCCCAGTGATAGGTGTCGGTGTCGAGCCGTTCACCGGCCAGATACAGGGCCTTAAAACAATCCAGATCGTACTTTTTGATCAACTCACCCTGGGGGTCTTCTTTTTTGATCGCCCGAAAGGCGGTGGGAGCGGTGAATAAGACTTTGACCCGGTGCTCGGAGATCACCCGCCAGAAAGCCCCGGCATCTGGTGTACCGATGGGTTTGCCCTCATAAATGACGGTGGTTGCTCCTTTGAGCAGAGGGCCGTAAATAATGTATGAGTGGCCCACAACCCAGCCCACATCTGAGGCTGACCAGAAGACATCGCCAGCATTGATGTCATAGATATTTTTCATGGACCAATGCAGGGCGACTGCATGGCCGCCGTTGTCGCGCATGACACCCTTGGGCATCCCTGTGGTGCCGGATGTGTAAAGGATGTAGAGCGGGTCGGTGGCGGCAACGCTTACGCAGGATGCTGGGCTGGCGGAAGCTGTCAGCTCCTGCCAATCGAGGTCACGACCGGGTTGTAATTCGGCCTGGATAAAATCACGTTGGAAAATGATGCAGTGTTCCGGTTTGTGCACGGACTGCTCTATGGCCCGGTCCACCAGAGGCTTATAGCTAAGGGTCTTTTTGCCTTCAATGGCACCCGATGCGGTAATCAGTATTTTCGGCTGGGCATGTTCGATGCGTAGCGCTAACTCACTGGCGGCAAAACCGCCAAAGACCACGGAATGGACGGCACCAATGCGGGCGCAGGCAAGCATGGCCACGGCCGCTTCGGGAATCATAGGCATATAGATAATGACCGTGTCACCTTTGGTTACGCCCTGAGTTTGTAATGCCCCGGCAAAATGGGCCACCTGGTTCTGAAGTTCATTGTAGCTGATTTTGCGGACGGTATTCGTGACCGGGCTGTCGTAGATGATAGCGGTTTGATCCCCGCGACCTTGGGCCACATGGCGATCAACGGCGTTATAGCAGGTGTTGAGCTCAGCGCCGGCAAACCATTGGGCAAAGGGAGGTCTGGTGTAGTTCAGGACCTTGTCCCAGGGTTTGTCCCAGTCAATTCCCTGGGCGGCCTCGGCCCAGAAGGTTTCGGGAGAGTTGATGCTTTCTGCAAAAAGAGTATTGAGTTTGCTCATGTGAATGGCTCCGTAGATTCAGCAGTCCAAGAGGAGGAACGGTATCAAGTTATATAAAGCTATTGTTTATACCTGAAAAAGTTCTCATGATCAAGTGTGGCTGGCCATGATGGAAGGTTCTTGTGGCCTTGACAAGCAAGATGTACTGGAGATTGGTAATCATTCTTTGCTTGTTGTCGGGTTGAGGGTCTGGTATATTGATCAATTGAATGAGAATGATTCGAATTCGCTTGAAGGACGTAATAGAGCGTATAACTCTTCAGCGTAAACTGTGAATTATCATTATCTCCGGGCTGTAACTATTGATGCAATGGGTGTCTGCTTGTCTGGTTTGTCGTTTCGATTGAGTCTGTTCTGTGTCCTCCTCCTGTTTGCGGTTCGTCCAGCTGGGGCCATGAGTGAGGCTGACTTGAGCATTGCTCTGGTTCAGGAACTTGAGAATGCTTCGACGGTCATGGATCGGGGAGCCCCACACCGGCTGCCACGGCCGGGGCAGGAAAATGTGCACATTAATGCGTTATATAATCAGCATTTTTCCAAACCCCTGTGGGTCGATATCAACGGTCCCGGTCCGCAGGCGTCAGTGATACGTATGTTTCTGGAGCAGGCCGACAGGGAGGGATTGAACCCCGATGATTATGGGGTTCAGGAGATTCAACAGGAGTGGCAGGGAAGAGATCTCGAATCCCTGGCGCGGCTTGATATCCTCCTTACCCGTGGTTTGGTCGACTATATCTATGATATTCGTTACGGACGAATCCGACTGAATGAGAGTGACTCGATCAATGTTACCGAGGTCCGGAATGAGCACTTTGACAGTGTAGAGGTGATCAGTGAAGTTCTGGCTCTGCCTGACCTGGCTGCCTACATCGCTTCACTGCCGCCGGTGCATCGCTATTATCAGGGGTTGAAAGAGATGCTTGCCCGGTATCGCCAGCTGGAGGATGAAGGGGGCTGGGGAAAGATAATGGATGGGCCGATGATCCGGCCTGGTGATCAGGACGATCGGATTCCGGCTGTGCGTGCACGGTTACTGGCCACTGGTGACCTGGCCCCGAAAGCCTTTTCTGGAAATATGTACGAGAATAAACTGGAATTGGCCGTACGTCGTTTTCAGAAGCGGCATGGACTGGCCAGTGATGGAGTCATTGGGCCACAGACTCGATGGGCCATGAATATCCCGATTCGGGAGGTGATCCGTCGCATTTCTCTGAATATGGCCCGCTGGCGCTGGCGGGAGCATGACTTGGGAGGTCGCTATGTGTTGGTCAATATCGCCAATTATCATCTTCTTGCCGTGGATGGTGAAGAGGTCGAGTTGGACATGGCGGTTATTGTTGGTCAGGAACAGTATCAGACCCCGGTCTTCAGTGATATGATCAAATACCTGGAATTTAATCCCTATTGGAATATTCCAACGTCCATTGCCCGTGATGAATATTTACCTCAACTCCAGCAAGACCCCTGGGATCTGATTCATAATAATATACGTCTCTTTTCTGATTGGGGAGAAGAGGCCTTGGAGCTGGATTCAACGGAAATTGACTGGCAGCGGATCACGCCCGAAGAGATGGAACGCTTTAAGCTTCGTCAGGACCCCGGGGCCTGGAATGTTCTGGGTCAGGTGAAATTTATTTTCCCCAATCATTATGCCGTCTATCTCCATGATACTGTGTCCCCCCAGCTCTTTGATCGAGCGGAAAGAGACCTCAGTCATGGTTGTGTCCGTGTGAGCAATCCACTTGATTTGGCCGACTTTGTTCTTGACGGAATGCGGACAGGGTGGGATAGGGATTGGGTCCATGAGCAATTGGCCGGGGGGGACAATGTGATCGTCGTCATCCAGGAACCTCTGCCTGTTCATATAACTTATCAGACGGCATGGGTTGACAAGGAAGGGGCTTTTCGTTTAAATAAAGATATTTATGGTCGCGATCAACGTTTGATTGAGGCCCTGTTTTCCGTTGATGAGTTGAGTGAGAATGTAATGTGAGATCAATTCAGTGAATATCCAATTGGCTGCCTTGATACATTGTCTTTTCACTCAGGATATTCATTGCGCTCAAAATTTTATCCTCGGAATATGGATGAGATGCCTGCGGTAAAATTTTTCGCGTGCCTGGATCGTGAACGAAACCCCTATTTTTTAAAAGTATCTCGACTGCTTATTATATTTTTATGAAAGAATCTGTAGAAGAAGTGTCGCGCCTGAGTCGGCGCAGTTTTCTTCTTGCCTCGGCTCAGCTGGCTGGAGCTCTGTGGGTAGTTGCCCCTGTGGAAAGTCTGGCAGTACCGATACTGAAGGCGGAAGCAGAGAAGAAAAAACGTGATCGTCGACTGTTGACTATCAAGGCAGAATCTCGTGTTCGCAAGAAAGCAATTACCTTGCATAATTTGAACACCGGGGAGCATCTTGAGCTTTTTGCCCGGAGCGGTCGAGAGCGGAATGATGAGTGCCAGGGACAGGTTCAGAAGTTTCTTCGTGATCATCGAACCGGTGAGCAGCATGCGATTGATCCGGACCTGATTGATATATTGGCTGATATCCAGTATGCCTGTGACCGTCGAGGGGTCTTCGAGATTCTTTCTGGTTATCGTTCTCCCAAGACAAATACCATGCTCCGTAAAAGGAGTAATAACGTGGCTCGTAAGAGTTATCACATGACCGGTCAGGCCATTGATATTCGCTTTCAAGGTCTTTCAACCCGTGAACTGCGTAATGTTGCCCGGTCGCTGAAGCGTGGTGGTGTCGGCTATTACCCCAAATCCAGTTTTGTCCACATTGATACCGGCCCCGTCCGCACCTGGTAATTGATAACGGTGCAGGATCAGTCAGAATGAGCAAATCTGAATTATTTTTGAACAGTGACATCCTCTGAGATCTTTTTTATCTACCTTGCTGAATAGTTGTTGCAGAATATATTGCTGAATAAGGCAATAAAACGGGCGGTTCTGAGTTATCGGAACCGCCCGTTTTATTTTGTACGTCGGCAGGGTAGCCTTCACCGTAAGCTTCCCTCGAAGAAAAAAACTATTTTGTCCATAGCACTCTTCAGTCAAGCCGGTTTCTGAAATTGGCCAGACTGCCTGGGTGATGCATTTCGTCTTCCATGTCCATGGTATGGCAGACGGCACAGCCACGGTCGGCTGATATGGGGTAGGGTGTGCCCTGGTATTGCAGGGGTTGGAGGACAGCTGCCTGGCCGTTGCCCTCACTGTCTGCCGGATAGATGCCATGGGTTGGACCATGGCAGGAGGTGCAGCGTAAAACACCAGCCTCATCTGTGCGGTTGTGAAAGAGACCTGCAGAATCCGTGGTCCAGGTGTTGAATCCGTCCATGGTTTCGGGTGGAGCAAAGTCTTCGTGGCAGTTGAGGCAGTCGGGCTGCATGGTCCAGGGTGTTCGGGCCACTATTTCATTCTGATCAACCTCCCCGGTCCCGGCAAGTTGATTCAAGCGTTTGACAGCCATTTTCTTGCCTTGGGCTGCCTCATGTTTCAGGAGGCTTGCGGCGTGGTCGCTGATTGTGCCGTGGCAGTTGCCGCATTCCAGACCCAGGCCTGCGTGCAGACCATCAAAGGTGTTACTGGCCGATGCAAAGTTGCTTGCGTGGCAGTAATTGCAACTCTCAAAGTCAAAGGCGAGAAAGCCTGCGTGAAAACCGTGCATGGCGGCTGAGAGGTTCAGGGTATCCGGTTGACCTGGCTGGTTGCTGCTTTTGTGGCAATCGCTACAGGTGATGATTGTACCGGTCCTGTGTGCTTCCGCAAGACTGGTATTGCTGCGTCGATCATGGGAGGCCAGGATGTGAGTGGCAGTTTCTCGTGAGAGACCCGCTCCAGTCGTACTCCACGAGCCTCCGTGGCAGCTGCGGCAGCCGAGTTCTGTGGATATCCTGATCCGGGTCGTGGTCTGGGCGATTTCTTGTCCGTCTTGAGTAGCCGTCAGTTCGGCGATCACGTGCGGGCTGAAGGGATTCCGGGCCGGGTTTAAACCGGGGAGTTGGGCACTGTAGACCCCGTCTCCGTTACCTTTCAGCTGGCCGCTCAGGAGGGGCTGATGGTTCAAGATCCTGTAGCTTATGGTGACGTTATTAGCAATTACACTGGGGCTGGGGGATCGTTCAATGAGTTGGGCCTGAAGTGTGGGAGGAGCAAAGGAAAGATCAATCCCTGAGAGAGCAGGTTGAGAGCTCATGGTCATGCTTCGGTCTGTACTGGCCAGCAGGACATGGGTGGCCGTCTCCGGATCAAAGGGGAGCGGGGCACTTGTGTCAATGGCCGCGGTCAGGCCTGTATCTGAGCGTGGTGGGGTCAGGTTGTTGGTCAGGTAATCGGCCAGGATGGTCTGCTCCTGCTTGTTGCCGGGGAAAGGCGGCATATAGGGATTTGTGCTGCCCATGGCAGCCAGAAAGGAGCCCATGGTCTCCGGGGTAAAGGTCGCAACCCGCGGGCGGATGTCGTTCAGCGGACCGCCTGCAGAGTGGCAGGGGAGGCAGAGGAGATTGAAGAGCTCGCGGCCTGCATCTTTCTGGTTGTCGACTGTGACGGTACGATTTTTGACCCAACGGGCGGTGTTGAGGACGCCCTGGGCCTGAACCGTGGCGAGGTCATCTTTGAGGATGGAGTTGGAGTAGAGATAGTTGTGGATGATATAGGGTCTTCGTCCGCCTTCACGGATGAATTCAAAGCTACCGATATAGCAGAAGCCGCAGAAGAGCAGGATGAGGGCCAGGGGCCTTTGGATGGCCATGGGCCGAACCACCGCGAGAATCAGACCCAGACCGACAAAGACCGGAGAGAGCCAGGTGAAGAGGAAGAGGAATATCTTCAGTTCCGGCGCGGTCTGGAAGATCATCTCCTGCTGAGCCGCAGGCAGGGCTGCCTTGTACCACAGGGCCGAGAGGATCAGCAGGGCCAGAGGGATAAGGAGCCAGCGGCCGCAGTAGGCGACCAGGGTGTGGCGAACCTCACGATCTTTGATCCAGGTACTGGTCAGCAGGCCAAAGAGACCGGCGATCATCAGGGCCAGGAAGGTGCGAAAAAACAGGGCAGGCCAGAAGGTGGGGTTGAAAAAGCCACTCCAGAAATTGCGATTCTCAAGCCAGGCCCCGGGAGTGAGCATGTAGTCGATGATGCCGTTGATGAGAAAGAGCGACATCCAGGCACAGCCGAAATAGATCCAGCCCAGGAGCATATGGCGGCGGGGGCTGAGGCGATCAAAGGTATAATAATAAAAAAGGATGGACACGATTTCGGCCAGGAAAAAGACCCACTCCGCGGCCCAGGCAAAGACAAAGGTGTGGATCAGGTGCGAGGTGGCCGTGGGGTTGAGCAGAGAAATGGTCAGCCAGATGCCGACGCCGGTCATGGCCCCGAAGACCATGGTCAGGATGAGGAAGAATTTGGCATGACGGCGGACATAGTCCATTATGGCGTTGGAGTTTTCGGCCAGGGCCTTGCGTTCCATGAGGACCAGGAATAGACCACCACCCACGGCAAAGTGAGAAATGAAGACATGGACGACGGCGATCAGGGCAATGAGAAAACCGCCGCCAAAGGCATCGAGCTGCCAGATGGGATAGTTCATGAGCGGGCCTCCTTGGTGTCAGCTTGGGTGCTGGAAGTAACCAGACGGATTATGAACCAGATCAGCCAGAGACCACCCGCCAAGGTCAGGAGGAAGAAAAAGAGGGGGGAGTATTGAAAAGCAGTGACCGCCGGTTCAGTTGTGCTGATCCAGGGATTCAGCAGCAGGCTCCGCACCAGTTCACGAACCAGAACCATGGCGGTAAGGGTCAGCAGGGTCCAGAAGGCTGTGGCCCGAACCCGGAGGGTGCCCGCAGCGATCAGGGCCAATATGGCAGTGGCGATTCCCAGGAGCAGGAAAAAAATGAGTAGACTGCCGGTGAATCCGGAGGCGCTGCGCACGCCTTCAGGCAGGCTGCCGAAGTACCAGAAACCAAAGGCAAAATTAAGCATGGTTGCTCCTGAAAACCAGCGCAGATCAGCTGGGATCAGTTGTGCAGAGTCGCTGTTGCCACGCCTGGCCTGCCAGTCGTGCCACAGTGCAAGGCCAAGACCTGCCACTGCGATGGAACCGAGAACCGAGTGAATAAAACGGGGGAACAGGGTTGGGTCGGAAAGGTTCAGGATCAGCCCCTCTGGTCGTTCAAAATAGGCCGTCCAGGCGGGAGGATTCAGCATCAGGCTCAGGTTGCAGGTGAAGATGAAAGCAACACCCAGCATCAGGATGGCGATCAGCCCGCTGATCACAGTGTGCCAGTTGCTCAGGCATCGGAAATTAAAACTGTAAAAATAGCTGGTGCCATAGGCCGCGATCAGCAGGGGCATAATCAGGAGCCAGAATGAGGCCATGAGGACGGAACTGGTATAGATGAACTGTCCATGTAAGACTTGCAGAAAGAGCAGCGGGGCGACCCCGAAATTGACGGCAAAGGCGACGGAAAATGGAATCTTGTGCGCGGTGTCTTCCAGAAGATCTGCCGGGTACTGTCCCCGGACATGGCGGAAGAAATTGATCAATGTGCCACCAAGCATCAGGTTCATGGCGATCAGATGAAAAAGAAACGTCGCAGTGAGAAAGATTTGAAACCATCCCCAGGGAACCTGGAGTGGATCGGCGGCAGGAATCAGTTGTAGCGGGTTCATAAGGTCTCCTTGCACCTTGTTTTTTTGGGGGGGAGCGCAGAATAGCTTACTCTTTTCAGTTATATGAGAACAAAAGATGAAAAGCAAAAACTTTTCCATTACTAGGAATTGTTCTTGACTGGGAGTTGTTCGTGCGATAGAAGATATACATGTATGGTCGCGTAAGGGCGATTGTCGCAGGTGCTATGGGTTGGAGAGAGCTGCTCGAGTAGAATAGCGAATTGGCTCTTTGTCACCGGCTCTGTTCTGTGCATATCAGATAAAAAGGAAAGAGGAATGATTGAGGAGGCAAATTTGATAACAGGACCAGGTGGGCAGCAGAGTTTGTTGCGACGGGTCACTCGTTTTTACTATGACGGCTTTCGCCGAATGACCGTGGGCCGGACCATGTGGAAGATTATTCTGCTCAAACTGTTCATCATGTTCGGGGTGCTGAAGCTTTTCTTTTTCCCCGATTTTCTAGCCACTGAATTCAGCAGCGATCAAGAGCGGGCTGGTCATGTTCTGGAAGAAATTACCACCAGGTCAGTCCTGAATCAGTAGCCTGAACTCACTTTGACATGGCCGGTCATGGTCAATGATGGATTTGCCGAGAGTTTCATAACAAAGGGTAGAAGGAGGAAAATGTATGATTGATGTGGATATCAGTCTGGTGAACTGGTCGCGGGCGCAGTTTGCGCTCACTGCCATGTATCACTGGGTTTTTGTGCCCCTGACACTGGGACTTTCGTTTCTCTGTGCCTTTTTTGAGTCCATCTATGTGCGGACGGGCGATGAGAAATGGAAGTCTTTGACCCGCTTCTGGATGACCCTGTTTGGGATCAATTTCGCCATTGGCGTTGCCACTGGCATCATCCTTGAGTTTCAGTTTGGCACCAACTGGTCCAACTATTCGTGGATGGTCGGTGATATCTTCGGGGCTCCACTGGCCATTGAAGGCATCTTTGCCTTTTTTCTTGAGGCGACGTTCTTTGCAGTCATGTTTTTCGGCTGGAACAGGGTCTCTAAGGGATTTCATCTTTTCTCCACCTGGATGGTCGCGGTTGGCTCCAATCTCTCGGCCCTGTGGATTCTTGTGGCCAACGGCTGGATGCAGGACCCCGTGGGCATGGTCTTTAATCCCGAGACTGTCCGTTTTGAGATGGAGAACTTCTGGGCCGTGCTCTTTTCACCTACGGCTGTGGCCAAGTTTACCCATACCACCAGCTCTGCCTTTGTCCTGGCTTCGCTCTTTGTCCTGACCATTTCCTCCTGGTATCTCATCAAAAGAAAACATCAGGAGATGGCTAAACGATCCATTGTTGTGGCCTCAATATTCGGTCTTCTGGCTTCGGTCTATGTTGGCTATACCGGTGATGAATCGGCCTTTACCGTGTCTTCGTCTCAACCCATGAAACTGGCAGCGATTGAGGGCTTGTATGAGGGTGAGGAGAGTGCCGGGTTGGTGGTGGCCGGGATGCTCAATCCGGCCAAGAATCCGGGTGACGATCTTGACCCCTTCCTCTTTGAAATGAAGATCCCCGGTCTGCTCTCCATCCTTGCCAATCGTGAACCGGGATCTTTTGTGCCGGGTATCGATGATCTGGTTTACGGCAATGAGGCCCAGGGAGTCATGGGTGTGGACGATAAAATGAAATTGGGTCAGACTGCGGTCGCTGATCTTGCTGCCTATAAAGAGGCACGGCGTGATGGCGATGCGGGTGCTGCCGAGGCAGCCCTGGTGCGCTTCGGGGAGAACAGCGAGTATCTGGGCTACGGCTATTTGAGAACTCCGGAAGAGGCGGTACCACCCGTGGCCATTTCTTTCTATGCCTTTCACGTTATGGTTGCCCTGGGCAGCTTTTTCCCAATCCTCTTTCTGGTTTATCTGTTTTTCCTTTTCAGGGGAAAACTGGAGGAGCAGCGCTGGCTCCTTCCTGTGGGACTGGTGTCCCTTCTGTTGGGAGCCATTGCCCAGCAGTCAGGTTGGGTCGTGGCTGAGGTTGGTCGTCAGCCATGGGCCATTCAGGGGATGATGCCGGTTTCTGTGGCGACCACCAATGTTGGAGTGGGTAATGTTCAGACCACTTTTTTCATGTTTGTCGGTCTTTTTACCCTGCTCTTCATCGCCGAGGTGAAGATCATGCTCAAGCAGATTTCCATCGGACCGGAGGGCCATTGATATGTTTGGTAATTTAGAATACACAACCCTGCAGCAGATCTGGTGGCTGCTCTGCTCTGTGGTGGGGTCACTTTTTCTTTTTCTCAATTTTGTCCAGGGAGGCCAGACCCTGCTCTGCCAGGTGGCCAAAAATGATCTGGAAAAGAGTCTGGTTGTCAATTCTCTGGGTCGTAAATGGGAGTTGGCTTTCACCACGCTGGTTCTGTTCGGGGGAGCCCTGTTTGCCGCCTTTCCCAAGTTCTATGCCACCAGCTTTGGCGGTGCTTACTGGGTGTGGATGATCATTCTCTTCACCTTTATCATCCAGGCGGTGAGTTATGAATATCGTAAAAAACCCGATAATTTTCTTGGAACCCGTACCTATGAGATGTTTCTCTTTATCAACGGTTCCTTGGGATTACTCTTGATCGGGGCGGCGGTGGCCACATTCTTCAGTGGTTCAAACTTCACCCTTAACCTCTATAATCAGGTCACCTGGAACCACCCGCTCCTGGGCCTGGAAGCGGCCTTTTCTCTGTTTAATCTCTCACTCGGTTTCTTCCTGGTTTTTAATGCCCGGGTCCTTGGTGGAATGTATCTGCTCAATAACATAGATTTTACTGAGTTGGATGTATTTCAGGGGCGACTGCGACGAGCGGTATGGATTAATTTCTGCTGTGCCCTGCCATTTCTTCTCTATGTCCTGATTTCTCTTCTGCTCCGCAAGGGGTACGGGATTGGAGACAACGGCGTTATTGAATTGGTGGCTTATAAATATCTGGGGAATTTGCTGGCTATGCCTCTTGTTCTGGGTCTACTGCTCACCGGTCTGATTCTGGTGATTCTCTCGGTCTGGCTCACTGTTTATCGGACCAGTTTCCGTGGCATCTGGCCCGGTGGTTTGGGGACAGTCCTGGTGGGGTTGTCTCTGTTTAGCCTGGCCGGCTTGAATCAGACAGCCTTTTATCCTTCACTGACAGATCTTCAGTCAAGCCTGACTATCTACAACGCCTCATCCAGTCAGTATACCTTGACTGTGATGACCTATGTGGCTCTGATGATCCCTCTGGTTCTCGCTTATATCGCGTATGTGTGGCGGCAGATGGACGGCAAAAAATTGACCGCCCGTGAAGTCACAGAAGAAGAATCTTACTAAAGGGTACTTTGGGTACCCCAAATATGGAGATGATAATGACGACGAGTATATTAATTCTGGCCTGGGGCGCGGTGATTGTTGTTTCTTATCGCGGGGCCCTGTTTGCTCTGAAACGTCTCGATTTATTGTAGGGTGTTTGGGTACGCCTGCAGCTATTGTAATGGGCGTTTGAAGAGTATTAGAGCAATTTGGTTGAGGAGGAAATATGACGATCATGACGTATAATAAACGACGGGGAACTTTGACTGCGCTGGCCTGTGGGTGTGTCCTGCTGGTGCTGAATCTGGCTACGGCGGCGCTTGCTGGTGCGCCTGCCCCCACAGGCCCTGAGACCATTGACCTGAAAGAGGCCTTTCAAGTGGAAGGGAGAAAGGAGGCGGTGATCTTCCCTCACCACCTCCATCAGGCAGTAACGGCCTGTGCCAAGTGTCACAAGAATGAGGCCGGTGGCGGTGAACTGGTGGTGAGCCTTGAGAATCTCTCCGGTACCCGGAACGATTTCCATACCCAGTTCTGTTGGCCCTGTCACAAGGCGGAAAAGGTCCCCAAGGGAACCTCCTGCTCCACCTGCCACAAGAAACAGTAACGGATAAAGACGGTCATCTCATTTCTTTGACAAGGGGGGGCGGAAATGGAAAAAACTCAGGTCCGGGTTATTCTCAGGATGGACACTGCTGGGAGCTCAGGATGTTCTTCAGGGCAAGGATCACCTTGGTTGCCTCTTTTTTGCTGAGTGCTTTAACCCTGTCCTTCCCATAATATTTCCTGAGAAAATTGTGTAGATGAACCGGGTCCCAGCCAAGATCGGCCAGAAGGTGGTTGATATACAGTTTCTGTCGGAGGGTGAGGCCATGCCGGGTGACCCGGTAATGGCTGCTCCTGGCAAAGAAACGCATCAGACGCCGAAAACTATCCTCGTCCAGATCCCGGGCCGAGCGCACTCCGGCCACCTGCTCCAGCATGTCCCTGTATTCCAGGTCGCTCAGGTTGAGTTCTCGTTTGACGATATGAATGACGGCCAGTTTTTTGTGATCCAGCAGGGTCATTTTCGCCACCTCCTGCTGACCTCCCGCATGAAGCCATTGAGATCGCCCTTGATCTCAATGGTGCCTGACATCTCTCTGGTCTCTGCTTCGATCATGATTTCTTCCCTCCTTTTACTGTATCGCAGCACAGGGGCGGAAGGCAAAATAAATATCTCTGTTTCTATTCCCTGATTGTATTGGCTCTTACTGGTGCCAACTCATGTCCTGATTATCACGCCATGGTTTCTGCAGGTGGTTGGGTGATCAGGACTTTATTGATATTCCGGCTTGACATTTACACTTCTTTTCTTCCATCATGAAGAGAGGAAAGAAGAAAAACAACTGCGCCTGGCTGATGGCAGACAGGTGTCTGCAGTCCGGAAGACGAGGAGTGGCGGGGGGAAATGGGAGGAGGCAATATACATGTTGGGGGGGGGGGGGGGGGGGGGGGGGGGAGGGGGGGGGGGGAGACACCGAGTCCCGGGGCCGGGGGCCCTCGGGGCCTTTTCGCGGGGCGGGGGGGGGGGGGCAGAAGCCCTGTGATGTCCCTGGGGGGAGCCCGGGGGGGGGGGGGGGGTGTGTAGGTGCAGTAG
>JACKQG010005801.1_pt1 | contig 13389 bp, 9 predicted proteins | sample 8237621 | NCBI WGS metagenome assembly JACKQG01 (sample SAMN15677084, study PRJNA649215) | marine metagenome | biome: marine; feature: Black Sea; material: saline water; isolation source: suspended particulate matter (SPM) from the Black Sea western gyre | collected 2013-06-09/2013-06-10 | depth...
AGATCAGCCAGATGATGACCATTGCAAATAGAAAAAACGGAAAAACATTCCAATAGATAAACTTTGTCAGCGATGAAAATTTCAGCTTGTGTTTCGTGTAAAATTTCCCTTCCCGGACAAAGGCCGTCTGGTCAAAGTAAGAACTTAGCACTTTTTCCAATTGGTAGATATAGTTATACTGACGTTCGACATGCAACACGGTTTGAAAATAAGTATGAACCAGGCTCAATAATCCAAACCAGAGTATGGCGCCAATGAAGGAAACATCCAATATTTTTTCTGCAGGCAAAATTTCGGGGCTATCTGCTATTTGGCTTGAGAGATAGGAGTTGATCCAATCGCCAATGGCGTTGGGCGCTTGCATATACAGCAATAGCACAAAAATAAGCCCCAATACATATAGAAACAGTCGGTCTCGTTTGGCGACGAAACCTTTTTGAAGGTCAAAAGTTTCTCGGTAGTGATTGGCTAATATTTCCAGCTTCGTGTTTTTATCAACTTCCATATTCATCATTTATTCGCTCCGGGCGGCTATAGACTCTTAGACTGCCCTGGCGCACGTAGCCTACCAGGGTGATATTCCACGCCCGCGCCATTTCAACAGAAATTGATGTCGGTGAGGTGCGTGAAGCCACCAACGAGCAGCCCATACGGGCGGCCTTGCGCAGCATCTCCGATGAAATACGGCCTGTAACCAACAAAGCCTTGCCGCACGGATCAATGCCATCTCGAAGACACAGCCCGGCAACTTTATCAATTGTGTTATGGCGGCCTACATCTTCAACGATGATGAGTAATTTTTCTTGCTCCATATCGAGCAGACCAGCAGCATGTACGCCGCGCGAGCGGGCATATAAACTGTTGGGCGGCTGCAATTTGCGGAATTGCTCACGCAATACCTCGGGGTTGGTCTGTGCTGAACTGAGAATAGGCTCAATCCCTAAGCGGGGATCACTAAAAGTAACCCCGCCGCCGCAGCCGCTGGTGACGATGACGCGCTCCGGCCTCTGGAAGGCATGACTAAGCCACACATCTACGCAGCAACCCAGCTTGCTGATATGCACAATTTCAACTTCGGCAAGACTCTCGATGATGGATTCATTCTTCAGGAAACCCAATGCCAGCGCATCTTGCTGACAGGGCGTCGCCATGATGGTCGCCAGTTCAACGCCGTTTACATAGATTGTAATCAGCGCTTCCTCGATGATCTCACCCTCGACATGAGTCCATTTGCCGCGGTATTCATGCCAGGTAAAAGAAATTGCACCGGATTTTGTCATGGGAAAATAGTGAGCAGGCAGTTTGGTAATTAGGGAAAAGGCTACTTCCTATTTGCCCAATTAAGAATTACCCAATCCTTTAAATACCTCCGGCCACTTTTCGTATGCTGAGAGAATCGCCGTAGAAGCCATGTGCCCTACGCCGCAGATCGACGCTTTTGTCATTGTAAAGCCAACATCTTCCAGCCGCGTCATATCGTCGGGGGTGACAGTGTTATCAACCACTTTTTCGAGAATTTCGAGTTGTTTTTGTGTACCCAACTGGCAGGGGAAGCACTTGCCACAAGACTCGTGGGCAAAAAAATGCGCCAGACTGTACACAATGGCCTTCATATCGCGCGTGGTGTTAATTACGTTGACCACACCCGACCCCAAAAAATATTGGTTCTCAGCCAGTCCCTCGAAACTCATCACCAAATCCAGTTCATCGGGGCTGGCAAAGGTTCCCGCCGCGCCACCGATCAGTGCGCCGCGCAGTTCGCCCGTAACACCGCCAGCATGTTCGATCAACTCGCTCAATGTGATGCCCAGGGGATATTCATAAACACCGGGCCGCGCCACATCGCCGGAAATGCAAAATATTTTCGTACCGCTCGATTTTTCAGTACCCATCATCTTGAAATAGTCGGCGCCGTAGGCCATAATCCACGCTGCGGCTGAAAGGGTTTCAATATTGTTAATGTCAGTGGGTTTGCCAAACAGCCCGTAGGTTACCGGGTAGGGCGGTTTCAGGCGCGGGAAGCCGCGCTTCCCCTCAATCGATTCAAACAGCGCCGTCTCTTCGCCGCACACATAGGCCCCCGCGCCAGAGCGAATTTCAATCTCAAAATTAAAACCGCTGCCCAAAATATTATTGCCCAGATACCCGGCCTGACACGCCTGCTCAATGGCAGCCTGCATAATTTTTGTAGCCCGGAAGTATTCGCCGCGGATATATAAATAGCCTTTTTGCGCGCCAACCGCATACCCGGCAATGACCATGCCTTCGATGATCGAGTAGGGATAACCTTCCATCAGGACGCGATCTTTGAAAGTGCCAGGTTCCGATTCGTCGGCGTTGCAGACAATATATTTGGGGGAACCTTCGGCCTCGGCGGTGAATTTCCACTTTAGCCCGGTGGGGAAGGCTGCGCCCCCGCGCCCAACCAGCCCTGAGCGGGTCATCTCTTCGACTACGGCGGTGGGAGGCATATTCAAGGCATTCTTCATCCCCAGGAAGCCGCCACACGATTTAAAATCGGCGATATCGAGCGGGTTTACCGAGCCGCAGCCGCCCAACAGCCAACGCGGATCGCCTTCGAGGGTGCCGAGCGGGGCAGGCGCTGGAGATTGAATCCAGCTTTGGGGGGCAGAATCCACTTCGAGGGCGACCGGCAGCTCCCCTACGAGTGCAGCAGGCGCATGGTCGCAGAGTCCCAAACATTCCACTGCCTCGAGGGTATATTTCCCATCCGAAGTCGTTTCTCCGGGCTGAATATCAAAATGCTCACACACCGCATCGAGAATGATCTCGCTACCCTTTTGCGTACACATCGGACTAACGCAGATGCGCACTACGGTATCGCCGAGGGGTTCTTTGTGGAACATGGAGTAAAACTCGATCACGCCGAAGACATCGGCCAGGGGCACTTTGAGGGCCTTGCCAATGGCGGCGGCGATTGGCTCAGAGATATGACCATAATGGTTTTGTGCCTCCCACAATGCGGGCAGCAGGTTGACGCGCCCGCCGAGGGCGTGTTTTTCGAGAATCGGCTTGAGGAGGGCGAGATTGAGGGGCGTAGATGTCATGCGAAGATTTATCCTTGAGTACGGAGCTTATTCCTACTAAAATCGTCCTGATTATACTCGAAAAAACCCTCGCCCTGTCCCTCTCCCATAAATGGGAGAGGGACAGGGCGAGGGTACGCTCATTAAAATCAAAGACCTCCGAAGTGCTAGGCAAAGACTTCGGAGGTCTGATTTTCGAAAACCTATCCGCTTAGAACAAGCCAGTCACTTGCCCGGTCTCGAGGTCGAGATCGACATCGTAGTATACAGGCCGGGTAGGCAGGCCGGGCATGGTGCTCATTTCGCCCAACAGCGGGTAGAGGAAGCCAGCCCCCACCGAGGCGCGGATATCGCGGATCGGCACGGTGAAGCCCGTGGGGCGGCCTTTGAGCAGCGGATCATGGCTGATGCTCAAGTGTGTTTTTGCCATGCACATGGGCAATTCGTCGAAGCCCAATTTCGTGTAGAGGGCAATTTTCTTTTCGGCTTCTGCAGAGTATTCAACCCCATCGGCACCGTAGATTTCTTTGCAGATGACTTCGATTTTGTCTTTGATCGAGGTGCCCTCGAGCGGATAGAGGAATTTGAAATTGCTGGGTTTTTCGCAAGCAGCTACAACAGCCTCGGCCAGGTCTTTGGCGCCCTTGCCGCCCTCCATCCAGTGGCGGGAAACAACGGCATCTTCGGCGCCTGCGGCGATCGCGCCTTTACGCACCAGTTCCACCTCGGCTGGGGTGTCATCTTTGAAGCTATTGACAGCCACAACCACGGGGATGCCAAAACGCTTGGCGTTTTCAATATGCGCTTCCAGGTTTGGCAAACCGGCGGCAAGTAGTTCGAGATTCTCTTCGACGTATTCGGGGGCCAGTGGCGCACCGGCAACGACTTTGGGGCCGCCGCCGTGCATCTTGAGAGCGCGCACGGTTGCAACCAAGACCACACAACTGGGAACTAACCCGGAATAGCGGCATTTGATGTTGAAGAATTTTTCCATGCCGATATCGGCGCCAAAGCCCGATTCGGTGACTACGTAGTCAGCAAGTTTTAGGGCGATGCGGTCGGCGATAATGGAGCTGTTGCCGTGGGCGATATTGGCGAAAGGCCCGGCATGCACGAAGGCGGGCGTGCCTTCCAACGTTTGCATCAAGGTGGGCATGATGGCATCTTTCATCAGGACAGTCATTGCGCCAGCCGCGCCGATATCTTCAGCCGTGATCGCTTCGCCGGCTCTGCTGGTGGCGATAACGATACGGCCAAAACGCTCACGCATGTCGGCCAGATCGGTGGTCAGGGCCAAAATCGCCATAATTTCGCTGGCGACGGTGATGTCGTAGCCGGTTTCGCGGGTGAAGCCGCTTTCTTTGGGGCCTTGCCCAATGGTGATGCCGCGCAACATGCGGTCGTTTATGTCGACCACGCGACGCCAGGTCAGGGTTTCGGGGTCAATATCGAGGCGTACGAAGCGGGATACTTCTTCGGGGGTCAGATCGTTGGGATCGGTTTTGTCGATGCCGAGTTTCTTAAGGCGCTTGAGCATCGGCAATGCAAATTTTCGGCTGCCATCTTTGGCGGTGGGGCACAGGCGGCGGAAGAGGGCTTCGTCGCTCTGGCGAGATTCGTGGTACATGCGGGTATCGATGGCCGCGGCGAGCAGGTTGTTGGCAGCGGTGATGGCGTGGATGTCGCCGGTGAGGTGCAGGTTGAAATCTTCCATGGGGACAACCTGACTGTAACCACCACCCGCTGCACCACCCTTGATGCCGAAAGTCGGTCCCTGGGAGGGTTGGCGAATCGCCGTGAAGACGTTTTTGCCCAGGTGAGCGCCCAGCGCCTCGCTGAGTCCCACCATCGTGGTGGACTTCCCCTCACCGAGTGGGGTCGGGGTGATGGCGGTCACGTCAATATATTTGCCATCGGGAACATCTTTCAGACGTTCCAAAATATCCAGCCGGACTTTGGCTTTATGATTGCCGTAAAGTTCCAGTTCGCTGGGAAGAACACCTACTTCTTCGGCAATTTTGGCAACATTTTTGATGTTAGGTTGCTGTGCCTGGGCAATATCAATATCTGAGGGGACGGGTTCAAGCAGTTCAAGGTGGATGGGTTCAAAATCAATCTTGGCGTTTCTGTATCGAGACATAGGAGTATCCTTTTGGGTGATAAGTTATGAAATATATTCAAATACGCAAAAGAGCAAATTGCGAATTTGCTCTTTATATTTATACTAAACTTCAACTAATCCGTTGGCAATCTGCGCGGCACGGACGGTATTGCGCATCAGCATGGCGATAGTCATCGGGCCAACACCGCCGGGGGAAGGGGAAATCCAGCCCGCGACTTCGCTGACTTCGTCGAAGGCCACATCACCGGTCAGGTAGTAGCCTTTTTCTTTGGTGTCATCGTCAATGCGGTGCGTGCCAACATCAATAACGGCGGCGCCGGGTTTGACCCAATCTTTCTTGACCATTTCTACGCGGCCAACCGCGGCAATAAGAATATCGGCCTGGCGGCAAACATCAGCTAGATTCTTGGTGCGCGAATGGCAAATGGTTACCGTGGCGTTGCGCTTGACGAGCAGCAGGGCGGCGGGCATGCCCACAATATTGGAGCGGCCCAGCACAACGGCGTTGGCGCCTTCCATTTTCACGCCGACTTCATCGAGCAGGTAGATACAACCATCGGGGGTACAGGGCACAAACAGGGGTTCGCGGCCTTTTTGAGCAAGACGGCCCATATTGAGCGGATGGAAGCCATCAATGTCCTTTTCAGGGCTGATCGCTTTCAAAACGGCTTCGTCATCCAGATGCCCGGGGAGGGGCAACTGCACCAAAATGCCGTTCACCTTCGGGTCTTCATTGAGCTGCTGAACCAGAGCTTCAACTTCTTCTTGGGTGGAATCTGCGGGAAGGGTGTGGCTGAACGATTCCATGCCCAATTTTTTACACATGCGCTGTTTCATGCCGACATACACCTCGGAGGCAGGGTCTGCCCCAACAAGAACAGTAACCAACCCTGGGCGAGCGTATCCTTTGGCGACCATATCGGCTACATCTGCGGCGGCTTGCTCGCGCACTTTTTTAGCGATGGCTTTGCCGTCAATCAATTTTGCTGTCATATTTTGCTCCTATTTGCATTATATCTGGATGATGGAACGAAACGAAAATAGTTGTTTTTTGCGTCCTGAGAAATGCCCCAAAAAGGCATGGATAGCATACTTCACCATGCCGTATTATGACTGAAAAAAAACGGGTTTACAAGTTATTTTCGTCACGATATTTATGAAAAAAGATATATCGGTGATATATCAGATAGGGTGCAATTCGTTCAGGCACAGGCAGGGTGAATCCCTGTTCTTATTCAGAGAATTAAATCACGTGATATCGACAATATATCTAATTATATTTATGAATAATCATAATTTTTCAAATAAATATTGATATTCAACAGATATTATGTTACATTATTCATAATGAATGATTTAGATGATCTTGACAAAGCACTTCTCCGGCTGCTTCAGGAAGATGCTTGCATGAGCAATATTAATTTGGCAAAGACACTCGATATATCACCATCTTCTACCCACGCGCGGGTAAAACGGCTGGAAAAAGATGGCTACATTGATCAGCGCCTGACCGTGTTAAACCGCGAAAAACTGGGCTTTGATATGCTGTGTTTTATTAACGTCAGTTTGCAAACTCATCATATTGATGAGATTAAAGATTTTCGCCGCGTCGTTCAGACCATGCCAGAAGTGCTGGAATGCCATCATGTTACTGGCAAGTTTGACTATATCTTGAAAGTGGCCGTACCAAACCGGGTTACGCTGCAACAATTTGTTCTCGAAAAGCTTACCCCCCTCCCTTATATTGCCATTATCCAAACCAGCCTTATTTTTGAAGAGGTGAAATTTACAACAGCCTTGCCGCTGGAGTAATGATTTTTATATAAACGCATGCAGCGATTCTATCCATCCTCACAAAGGCACAAAGCCCACAAGGGATTCTTTGTGCCTTTGTGAGGCTAATTCTTGGAGGCTAAGAATGTCTGAACGACAAAAAGTTACCATCCGCACGCTATTTAGCAAAGCCGAAAAAGGAGAACCAATCTCCTGGCTAACTTGCTACGACTACCCCACCGCCTATTTCCAGGAGCAGGCCGGGATTGATATGATTCTGGTCGGCGACAGCCTGGGGATGACCATGCTGGGCTACGACAAAACCCTGCCTGTCACGATGGATGACATGATCCGCCACACGCAGGCTGTCCGGCGCGGCGCGGCGATGGCCTTTTTGGTAGGGGATATGCCCTATATGAGCTACCAACCCAGCAATGAGAGCGCCATTCGCAACGCGGGGCGTTTTATGGCCGAAGCAGATTGTGATTCGATTAAGCTGGAAGGCGGGGGCGAAATGGCGCACCGCATTGAAGCCATTGTCCAGGCGGGCATTCCAGCGATCGGGCATCTGGGTTTGACTCCGCAGAGCGTGAGCGCGTTGGGTGGCTACCGCGTGCAGGGCAAGGGCGCGCTTCAGGCCAAGAAAATAATTGACGATGCTAAAACCCTCGAAAATGCGGGGGCATTTGCCATCCTCTTAGAGATGGTCCCCGACCGGATTTGCAAGATCATCACCGAGCGTGCCGAAAATTGCCTCATCCTGAGTCTGGGTTCCGGCCCGGATGCGCACGGCCAACTCTTGATCTATCACGATATGTTTGGGCTGTACCCTAAATTTAAACCTAAAATGGCGAAAGTCTTTGGCAATGCTGGCGAAGTGATTCTCAACGGTCTGACGCAGTACGTCAACGAAGTCGGCGACAAAACCTTCCCGCAGCCGGAGCATTGGTTCACGATCAAAGATGAAGAATACGATGAGTTGCTTGGCTTACTAAAATAGAATTCAACAAAAAAACACGAAGACACAAAGAAAAGGCTTCGTGTTTTTTGTCTTTCGGTTTATAAAAAAGGAGACTGCCTGTGACCGACTTACGCAACCGCCTGAAAATTCCCGCCGACCGGCTTGACGAAATTAACGCTGTTTTTCTCAATCCGGATATGCGCGTTATCAACGATCTGCTCGATGTCGTCGCCAAATATGGCACGCCCGAAGAAATCAACGCCAAAGCGCGTGAAGCCCGTAAATTTGAAAATCTGATGGCAAAAGTGCGCGCCACCAAGCCGGAGTATATTGCCGATCTGGAATGGCTGATCGAGCAGCGCGACGCGGGCGCTTTCATTAGCGTGGAAGATTACCGCCGCAAAGTACTCGGCAGCGACGCCGAAACAACGAACTTTGCCGATGATTTTGCTGTCACGCTCGAAATTAGCGCCTTGCAATACTTCCCCTGGGTGCGCGCTGCTGCCGAGCGCGCCATCGCGGAAGGCCTGCTCATGCCCGCCCGCTTTATTCGCGTGCGCAAGATGAAAGAACAAGAAGCCGATGGCGATATTGCTGCCGTGGCTGCAGCCATGCAAATCGTCGGCGCGACCTATGTTGAAACCCTCGATACCAAAGGCACCGATGGCTCCAATATTCATTTAGGCGGGCCGGAGACCATCACCGGATATTTTGGCGGCATCGGCCAGCCCAACGATCACGCCCTGCAATGGATCGATGAATTCCTGTACTACTATACGGAATATGGCGTGTATCAGGTGCTGAATATCAACCCCGGCACCGTTTTCCTCGGATACATGCTCCATCGCCTGGGTGTGGATATTGAATTCAAAATCTCGGTCTTCATGGGCAACGACAACCCCTACGCCGGGTTGTGGACTCTGCTCGGGGCCAAGCTCTTCGCCCGCGAAGATGGCTCGTCGCCACTGATTGGCTTCAACTGGGGCAACTCGGCCAATAACGAAACGATGGAAATCACCGCCCAATTCCGCAATGCCTGGGGCTTTGAAGATATGGTACGCTTCGAGCATCATATTACCGAAACCTACAAACATATTGTTCTGCAACCCTACAATCGTCGAGATGAACTTGTTGAAATTGCCGATCATGTCGCCAACATCTCGGCCAAACACGAAGGCGGCGACCCCGAAACGGACAGCGCCCGCGCCCACCCCTCCGACATCCTCGACTATTTTCGCGACAAAGAAGAAATCATCGCCAGCGGCGATTGGGACGCCCTGCAACTGAACTTCCTCGATAAATTTGACGCCCTGAATAACACCGCCCGCGCCCTTACCGAAAAAGGCCTCAGTTTCCTGGCGGCGGCAAATTTACACCGCTAAAAAATTGTATGCATTAAATAGTTTGCAGTATACTGTATAGGATGATTACCCTCGAAAATACTTTCCTTCAACTCACCATTGATCCCGTTGCCGCGACCTGGAGTTTGTTTGGCAAGCAACCCGATGCTCCCTATCTCGAAGGGATCAAAATTGGGGTCGAATACCAGATGCCGTTGTCTGCATTGCTACATGCCGGACAGCGGCATTTTCATTTATTGGATTTATGGCCTAAAGCGCGCATCCACGCCCCGGATGTATGGAACAGCCCCCACGGGGTGGCACAGCGGATCTCGCTCGAAGTTGGGCCAGATGCCAATGGGATGCTCTTCACCCTGGGTTTTGCCCTGCTCGAAGAACATCCCCTCATGCTCTGGCAGATCACAGCCGAAAACCGCGGCAAATACTCGATCGCGATGAAATCATTCACGCTACTGCGAGCAGGGACATTTCAACATTCCACGTTGCGTTTTCGCCGCGCCCACCTTGGTCCTGGCTATCTAAGCATCACCGAAAAGCCCGGCGTGCCCGATTCGGGCGGCGCTATTCGCCCGCACCCCGACCCTGGTACACTGGCTTTCTTTTCGAATGGCTGGCAAAGCTGGTCGCACACTGGGGCTTACGGGGCGGAGGATACCTATCGCGGCACGCGCCTGGGATTTTTGACCGCGCCAATGTGGTACAACCCCGACACGCCGCACCCGCGCCGCGCCGGGCATTTTGCCAGCGATATGTTTGGCGTACTCGGCGACCGCCAGCACCGCACGGGCATATTAGCCGGATTTCTTTCGCAGAAACAGCACTTTGGCTCACTGCTGACGCGCATTGACGACCCGCTTTCGCCCGCCCTGCACCTGTGGGCCAACGGCGACAATGCCTGCCTCGACCCCGGAGCCAGCATCACCACCGATTGGGCCGCGATTCAGTTTGTTGCCATCGATGATCCTGACCCGCTGGCGCCCTATCTCGATGCCGTCGCGCGGGAGAACGCCCTCACCCCCGGCCCCTCTCCCAGTGGGAGAGGGGAGCGAGCAGGCTGGTGTAGTTGGTACCATTTCTTCCAGAACATCAACGCCGAAAAAATGTATGCCAATCTGCAAGCTGCACAACAAGCCCAAAACGAAATCCCCCTCGATCTTTTCCAAATTGACGATGGCTTTGAAGCCCAAATTGGCGACTGGTTTGAATTCGCCCCCGGCTTTCCCAATGGCGTGGCTCCACTGGCCGCCAAAATTCGGGAGGCCGGTTTAACGCCTGGGCTATGGCTGGCGCCCTTTATTGTGCATTCACGCGCCAAACTGCGCCGCCGTCACCGCGACTGGCTGCTACGCAACAAATGGCGGCTGCCCGTCAATGCCGGATTTGTGTGGAATAACCTTAATAAAGCCCTCGATCTGACACATCCCGACGCGCTGGCCTATGCCTGCGATGTCGTGCGCACAGCCGCGCACGAGTGGGGTTACCCGTATCTCAAACTCGACTTTCTCTACGCCGCGGCGCTCAACGGACGTTACCGCAACCGCACGAAAACACGCGCTCAGGTCTTGCGCATGGGTCTCGAAGCCTTGCGCGAAGCCGTCGGGCCAGATGTCGAATTACTCGGCTGCGGCGTGCCGCTGGGTTCATCCGTTGGTATATTCGATGCCATGCGTATCGGCGCCGATGTGGCTCCCACCTGGCTGCCCGAATTTGCCGGGCATCAGGCTGCATTCCGGCGTGAAACCAATATGCCCTCAGCGCGTAATGCTTTGCAAAACACGCTCACTCGCGCCGCCACGCACCGCCGCTGGTGGGTAAACGATCCCGATTGTCTGCTCATCCGCCCGGATTCAGAGCTTACTCTGCCCGAAGTGCAATCGCTGGCTACCGCCATCGCTCTTAGTGGCGGCGCGCTGCTGCTCTCGGATGACTTGCCCAACCTGCCCCCGGAGCGCCTGCGCATTGCCCAACAACTCTTGCCGCTGATTGGACAGATGCCGCGCGTTCTCGATTGGCTCGATGCTCCCATGCCGCGTCTTTTGCGACTGGATTTGGAAAATGAAACTGGCATCTGGCATCTACTGGCAATTTTTAATTGGGGTGAAAAAGAACGTGATGAAGCTATCCCGCTGGAACGCTTTGGGCTGGATGGCGAATTTTTTGTGCACTCGTTCTGGGATGGCATTACAGACAATGTCCGCGGTGGGGCGCTGCCCCTGAAGGGGATTCCACCCCACGGGGTGAGGCTATTGGCCTTGAGACCAAACCTCTCGGATGAGCCGCGTTATATTGGCAGCGATTTGCACATCTCACAGGGGTTGGAAATTCAGACCTTTGGGGTTTCAGAAACCCCAAAGGTCTTGACGTTGGAACTCGCTCGTCCAGGACATGCCCAGGGGAAGATTGATCTTTTTTTGCCACATCCCCCGCGCGAGGTAAAACTGAACAGCCTGCCCATTGCGTGGCAATCCCTGCCGGAGCGGGTATTTCGATTTGAGGTAGATTTCCACGAAAAAGCAGCGCTAGAGTGCAAAATGCAAAACGATAGCTAAAAATGGCATTCTGCATTCATCATTCTGCATTTCGGAGGTTCCTATGAAACGTATTTTTTCCTTGGTGCTTGCGCTCATTTTTACGCTGGCCTGTAATGTTAGCGTGCAACTGACCGATGTGCCGCCTTCGCCGCTGCCGCCGGTAGAAGAATTGCCCGCCGAGCCGCCCGCCGCAGCGCCCCAGGCTGAAACCGAAGCTCCCAGCGTGCCGCCTACAATTACGCCTTTGCCGCCAACGGCAGAACCGCCCGCGGCGAATCCCCTGGTTCCAAGCGGATTTCTGGTTTCGGTGGGGGATGGCGAAATGGTGAATGCGTATAACGCGCAGGGTCAAATCACCGGCAGCCTGCAAACGCCGGGGATGCAAATGTATGGCAGCGGCGTTGTGCATGTGGCCGGGAGCGCGCCCGGCGGCGTGGTCAATGTGCCGGTGTTATTTCAGGCATATGATGAAAGCGGGCTGATTCGTATGAATTCGGGCGGACAGGTGCAAACCCTGGTCAGCGATCCGGAATTGGGCTATTTGGTGGGCGTACTCGCCCAACCGGTGTTTGCCTACACAACCATTCATTGGGGCGGTGATGCGCTGGTCAGCCATGTGTACGCGCGTACCATCGAGGGTGGTGGGGCGGGATGGGCATTAGAGCGCGTCGACGCGCAAAGCTACGCCGTGCAGCCACTGGCGGTGCAGGCCAGCAACGGCCAGCCGCATGGCGTATGGTATTCGCTGATGCCCTACGGCATTGGCGGCGATATTGTTTTCTCGCCGCACAAGGGACTGTATTATCTTGATCTGACCGCCGGAAACACCGAAAACCTGTACCTGACCGACAATTTCAACCCTCAGGGTTTTTCACCCGATTTAACCTGGGTGGCCTATATGCCCGCAGATTCTGGATTTGTGGAGGGCGGTAATGTTGGCCTGACCCTGTATAACCTGTATAGTACGGTTTCGGTGAGTATCCCATTGCGCCCGGGCAGCGACCGCGGCGCGGGGTATGTGGTCTTTGCGCCTGAAAACCAACACGTGGCCTGGATGGAAGGTTCCGGCTGGATGATGGCCGAGACGCCCAACTTCCATGCCAAAGTGCTGATCGCTGACATCAACGGCAATTTGCTTGCCGAGTTAGAGGATACCCGCTTCAGTCACATCCCTGCTTCGGGCCGCGTCGATTGGGTACAGCCTGTCGGCTGGCTGGACGCAGAAACGCTGATTGTTGAGGTCCGCGCCGAAGATTGGAACGATATCTCCCTGGCGCGTGTGCGTTTCGATGGCAGCGAGATCAGCTTGTTGGCGCAGGGAAAATTTGTAGGATTTTTGTATCCATGACGGGTAACCACGAAGGCGCAAAGACTCTAAGAAACACATAAATCTCTTGTGGCTCTTTGAGACTTTGTGTCTTTGTGGTAAAAAAAACGACATTGTTCGGCGCGGCCTGAGTAGCAACTTTTTTTAACTATTGCTAGGAGTGTCCCATGAAAATTCTTGAATCCGGTATTGGCGAACTGCTCCAGCCGCCTGATGTGAACGCCTTTCGGGAGTGGAATCGCCAGAAGCCCAAGGGGCTGATCGACA
>JACKQG010005802.1_pt1 | contig 13389 bp, 18 predicted proteins | sample 8237621 | NCBI WGS metagenome assembly JACKQG01 (sample SAMN15677084, study PRJNA649215) | marine metagenome | biome: marine; feature: Black Sea; material: saline water; isolation source: suspended particulate matter (SPM) from the Black Sea western gyre | collected 2013-06-09/2013-06-10 | depth...
GCTGAGAATACCGGAAGAGTGAAGGGAAGTCACCATGGAAGAGCACAACCTTGACGCTCAATGGGCTGCTCTGGCCGCCTCTGTCCGAGATCGCGATAAGGATGTCGTTGCGGCCTATCTGTTCGGATCACGGGCCCGCGGCACGGCCGATGCCCTGAGCGACGTGGACATCGCCGTTCTGCTGCGCGATGGGGGCAACAACCAGGAATGGTTGTGGGCGGTCGAAGACGAGCTTGCCGTCGCCGTCTGCGATGTGTTGCAGAGCAGCGACGTAGACCTGGTGGTCTTGAACACCGCCCCTTTGCCCTTCCAGTTCGAGGTCATCGCCGCGGGCGAACTTCTGTTGAGCAACGACGAGGCGGCAAGAACCGACTTCGAGGTGGCCGTCATGACGCGATACTGGGACTTCAAGAAGTATGATGAGGAGTACGATCGCTACCTGCTGGCCAGGATCAAGGAGCGTTTCAGCGATGTTGAACGTCAAGAGTATCACGCAGCGCTTGACAAAGTTGGATGACCTGCTGCTCAAGCTGCAAGGGCTCCAGGGCTATTCCTCGGAAGAGTATCAGGCCGACGAGTTGGTCCAGGGCTCTTGCGAGCGCTACATGCAGGTCGCCATCGAATGCTGTACCGACATTGCCAGTCATTTGCTGGCTGCTTATGGTCTGGGGCGGCCAACACAGCGTCGGGATGTGTTCCGCGTGCTGGCGGAAGCTGGATACCTGGAGCCCGACTACGCGGAGAAGATGGTCCAGATGGTGCAATTGCGAAACCGCCTCGTGCACCTGTACTGGGACATTGATCCGGCAAGGATGTACCACTACCTGCAAAACGACCTGCCGCTGCTGCAGAGGTTTCGGGGGTTCACGGTAGCCATCGCGGAGAAGGCCAGACAAGAGCAGGAAGAAGGCGAATTGCAGGGAGAGGGGCAGTGAACCGAGGCTTGGCCCCATGCTCGATTCTGTCGAAGCACCTGAGATGGTCAGGTGCTTCTGTTTGTCTCGGCAGACGCAGATAAGGTCACCTTCTGTGCAATCGGTGAAATCTGTGGTTAAGATCATCGTCGAGCGCGACGGGCAGCGGTGGAACGAGGCGTTGGCTACGCTGTCCGGAGCGCACGTGCTGCAAACGTACGAGTGGGGCGAGACGAAGGTCCAGGTTGGCTGGACGGCGCGGCGACTCTTGTTTCTCGAGGAACTGAGCGGCGAGCCGCAGGCTGCGGCCGGTTTGCTGCGCCGTCAACTCCCGCGCCTGCCGCTGGCCGTGGCCTACGTGCCCAAAGGCCCGGCGTTGGACACCGCCGATCTGTCGCTGGCCGAGGTGGTGCTGGCGCGCCTGGAACAGGAAGCACGGCGGGCAAGGGTCATTTTCGTGAAGATTGATCCCGATGTGCGGGCCGACACGGAGGCGGGGGTTGCCTTCACACAGCTTCTGCAGCGGCGGGGCTGGCTCGCTTCCCGTGAGCAGATCCAGTTCCGCAACACGCTGCTTTCGGATCTGACGCTGGACGAGGAGGCGTTGCTGGCGGGCATGAAATCGAAGACCCGCTACAACGTGCGGCTGGCGGCGCGGCGGGGTGTGACGGTGCGCTCCGGCAGGCTGGAAGAGTTGCTGCCCTTCTATGAAATGTACGCCGAGACCAGCCGGCGAGACGGCTTCCTCATCCGGCCCTTCGAGTACTATCGCAGCGTGTGGGAGACCTTCATGCGGGCGGAGATGGCTCATCTGCTGCTGGCGGAGGTGGAGGGAGAGCCGGTGGCGGGACTGATCCTCTTCTGCTTCGCTCGCATGGTCTGGTACATGTACGGCGCTTCGACGGACCGCCACCGCGAACGTATGCCCAACCACCTGTTGCAATGGGAGGCGATGCGCTGGGCCAAAGCGCAGGGCTGCACGACCTACGATTGGTGGGGGGCGCCTGATGTGCTGGACGAAGACGATCCCCTGTGGGGTGTGTACCGCTTCAAGGCCGGCTTTGGCGGCGAGTTTGTGCCGCGCATCGGGGCCTGGGATTTCGCCATCTCCCGCCCGCTCTACTGGCTGTACAGTGTGGCCATGCCGCGGTTGTTGGAGCTGATGCGGAGCCGGCATAGGTTGGCGGCGTAAAACGTGAAACGTAAAACGTAAACGTCGAGTAACAATCCATACGCGGAAGAGCCAGTCCCCCAGCGGAGGCCTGGCTCTTTTGTAAGGCTTGAACGGTCAGGTTGATAAGCATCTTTTCCTCAGTTTGAATCCCTATGACATCTGTCGCAGATACCGGTGATTTCCCCGTCGTCATATAACGCGGCTCACGCCCAGACACCAGCTGTCACCAGCACCCGCTCCGCCACTTCCGGCAGCTCGATGGGTGCAAACATTGACGCCGGGTAGAGATAGCCATCAGGCTCTGACTGGTCCTCGTCAATGACGCGGAGCATGTTGTGCATTTCCGCCTCTACATCTGACAGTGTGCGGTAGACTTTGCCCAGGATCAGGCTTGCCGGATTGCTATCGTTACTGATGCAGATCACAAAAGCACTCATTGAATCACCCTCTTGATTTTGAAATCCTTACGACCTATGCCGTGCGCTTCAAACCAGTGTATCTCAGCTTCGCAGATTGTACCGTCTGCGAGTTGCACAGTTGCTATGCCTTTCATCTTCCGCCAGCGCCCCTTGCCGTAAGTGCGCTCCAGATCGGGAAGCCTGGCGCTTTCGTGTCTTTCGTTCCTTTTGTGTCTTTCGTGATCAGATGGGGCGTTTGGAGGCGACGGCTTCCTGGGCCAGGGCGACGAAGTCTGGCACTGCCAGCGCGCCGCGCTTCTCGCCCGTGCGCAGGCGCAGGTTCACCGCCCCCGCTTCCGCCTCACGGTCGCCGACGACGAGCATGTAGGGGATCTTCAGCAACTGGGCATCGCGGATTTTGGCCTGCATGCGCTCGCCCGACGCGTCCACGTCAGCCCGCAGGCCGGCCGCCGCCAGTTCCTTCTGCACCTGGCAGGCGAAGTCCAGGTGCCGGTCGGCGATGGGAATCAGCCGCGCCTGGACGGGGGCCAGCCAGACGGGGAAGGCGCCGCCGTAGTGTTCGATGAGCACGCCGAAGAAGCGCTCCAGCGAGCCCAGCAGGGCGCGGTGGATCATGTAGGGGCGATGCTCCTTGCCGTCCTCGCCGACGTAGGTCATGTCGAAGCGGCCCGGCAGGTTGAAGTCGAACTGGATCGTGCTGAGCTGCCAGCTCCGGCCCAGGGCGTCCTTGACCTTGATGTCGATCTTCGGCCCGTAGAAGACCGCTTCGCCCTCCATGCGCTTGTAGGGCTGGCCTTCGATCTCCAGCGCTTCCAGCAGCGCGGCCTCGGCCATGCGCCACTCCTCGTCCCGGCCGGCGTATTTCTCCATCGTGTCCAGGTCGCGCACGCTCAACTCCACGTTGAACTCCTGGAAGCCGAAGGCCCGCAGGATGTGCAGGCTGAAGCGCAGCACGCGCAGGATCTCCTCCGGCATCTGGTCGGGCCGGCAGATGAGATGGGCATCGTCCTGGGTGAAGCCGCGCACCCGCAGCAGCCCGTGCAGCACGCCGCTGCGCTCGTAGCGGTAGACCGTGCCCAGCTCGGCCCAGCGGAAGGGCAGCTCGCGGTAGCTGCGCCGCCGTGAGTTGTAGATCAGGATGGCGAAGGGGCAGTTCATGGGCTTCAGGTAGTACTCCTGCTCGTCAATGGTCAGCGGCGCGTACATGCCCTCGCTGTAAAACTCCAGGTGCCCGCTCGTCTGCCACAGGTCGGCCTTGCCGATGTGCGGCGTGTAGACGAGATCGTAGCCGCCCTTGAAGTGCTCCTCCCGCCAGAAGGTCTCGATCTCGTGGCGGATGCGCGCCCCGTTGGGGTGCCAGTAGATGAGCCCGGCGCCGGCCTCCTCGTGCGTGGAGTAGAGGTCAAGCTGATAGGCCAGCTTGCGGTGATCGCGCCGCTCGGCCTCTTCCAGCCTGTGCAGATAGTCGTCCAGCTCGGCCTTGTGGGGCCAGACCGTGCCGTAGATGCGCTGCAGCATGGGGCGGCGCTCGTCGCCGCGCCAGTAGGCCCCGGCGATGCTCAGCAGCTTGAAGGCATCCACGGGGATCTGTCCTGTGCCGTCCACGTGCGGCCCGCGGCAGAGATCCTCGAAGGCGTCGTGCTTGTACGTGGAGAGGACGACGTCGCCCTCGACCTTCTCGCCGTACTCGTCCACGCCGCCGGCGACGATGCCGTCAATGAGCTCCAGCTTGTAGGGTTGGTCGGCGTAGAGCGCCTTGGCTTCGCCTGGGCTCAGATCCCGCCGCAGGAAAGGATGGTTGCCGCCGATCACCTCTCGCATGCGTTGCTCGATGACCTCCAGGTCCTCCGGCGTCAGCGAGCGAGGCAGGTCGAAGTCGTAGTAGAAGCCATCCTCGATGGGCGGCCCGATGGCGATCTTCCCCTCGGGGAACATCTCCAGCACGGCCTGGGCCATGACGTGCGCCGTGGAGTGGCGCAGTTGGTGCAAGAAGTCCTCGTTGTGGTTGTTTTTCTCAGCCATTTCACACCTCATGCTGTTGGTTTCAGGTTTCAGGTTTCAGGTTCAACGTAGCACGCAACACGGAGTACACCTTCGGGTCATACCGCCGAACACGGCGACCACCCCCTTTCAAGCATGTTTGCTCTCGCTGGACGGTCACGTCCAGCGGCTGAGTGGCGGACATGGCTGTCCGCCACGAGCAAACACATCACATGCCTCTCAACACAAAACCCCTCACCCATTGGGGCGAGGGGTTGCCACGCGGTTCCACCCAACTTGGTCAGCCGATGCAGCCGATTGAGCCCACGGCAGACCATCTCTTGAGCCGCTAACGGGGCCAGCCGGAGTCCCATACTCTCGCTGCTACGATTTGAGGGGCCCACTCCCAGGGGGTTTTCAGTGGTTTTCGGCGATGCGGGCTTGCAGCCAGTGCCCCGCACTCTCTGACGCTTTCTGCCGCTTACTCGTCCTGGTCAACGCGTTGTAGCTCTTCAATTGCCCTCATTATAGCCAACTTGAGAAATTTGTCAAATGAGTGATTTGCCTGATTGAAACATGTGTTGTATAATGCGTATAATACATTGATCGGAGGTCCAAGATGCGTGCCAAATCAAAGAAACGCCAGGAAGCTGAGAGGCTGCGGCGCGAGGAAGGGCTATCCTACAACGAAATCGCTGCCCGAACCGGCGTCAGCAAAAGTACCCTATCCTACTGGTTGCGCGATATTTCCTTGAAGCCGGAGCACGAAGCGCGTTTGCAGGAGCGTTTGAGGGCCAATAGGGCGACCTTTGCCGCTCGTGCTTTGCCGATCAACTGGGAGCGACATGCACGGGCTCGCCAGAAAGCGTATCAAGGCGGGGTAGATGTGACCGCTGCACTGCCGGATGAAAGAGCAGTGGATGAATTGGCGTTGGCGATGCTTTACCTGGGCGAGGGTTCGAAGTCTGGAAACAGAGTCCAACTGGCCAGCACAGACGCGAGTATTCTACGCTACTTCGTTTGGGCACTTGTGCGCATTTATGGCGTTGATACGAGTCGCCTTTCTTTTCGTCTAAACCTGGTCGAGTCTGCCAGGCCCATTGAACAGCAGTTGAAGCTCTGGTGGAGCCAACAGTTGGAGTGCTCACTCAATCGGTTCATCAAGACTCAATTCGATCCGCGTTCGCGTGCAGCACAGCTAACAGGCAACTATCACGGTGTCTGTACAGTCACGTATTACGATACCTACTTACAGCAACGCCTCTTGGGGCTGGCCTATGCCTACATGCGCTCTCGATTTGCGCAGGGAGGCTACAAGGCGTAAAAACAAACCACGGCTGACGAAACTTGATCAGCCGTGGTAGCGATAATGGGCGGTACGGGACTTGAACCTGTGACCTCTAGCATGTCAAGCTAGCGCTCTGGCCAGCTGAGCTAACCGCCCGATTGCGGCCAGATTATAGCACACTTCTCCCGTTTGGCAAATCGGCGCGTGGTCGCTGCACGGTATTGACAGTCCTCCGGTTTTGGGGTACACTCAGGCCAACCCGCTGTTCAGTCCATTCGCACAAGATCGGAGGTCTATCATGGCTCAGAAAGCGACGAGCACCCGCCAGCTCAACGTGGAGTTGCCTGCCGACCTGGAGGCTATCTACGCCAACTTCGCCATCATCAACCACTCGGCCTCGGAACTCATCATTGACTTCGCCCGCCTGCTGCCCAACGTGCCCAAGGTCAAGGTGTACGCCCGCATCCTGATGACGCCGACGAACGCCAAGGCGCTGCACAAGGCCCTGGGCGATAACCTGGAGAAGTACGAGAAGCGGTTCGGCGAGATCAAGATCGCCCCAGAGGAACTGGAAGCCCGCGAGCGGCCGCTGGGCTTCGTGCATCGGGAGTGAGTATCATGGACCAACTGACAGCCATCGTGGAGCGGGCGCGGGAGGAACTCACGGCCAAGAACGCAGTGCGGGATGCCACCCTGCAGCGCTCCCGCGAGCTGATCCGCTACTGCGCCCACAGCATCCGTGCCACCCATCGGGGCGAATACGATCAGGCCTCCGAGCTACTGGCCACGGCTCGCGCCGCGGCGGCGGAGATGATCGCCGACCTGCAAGATCACCCGGATCTCTACCACACCGGCTATACCCTGGATGCGCTCAAGGAACTGGCCGAAGCGCACATTACCTTCGCCTGGATCACCGGGCAGCCGCTGCCGGAGCCGCAGGAATTGGACGTGCCCTACACGGCCTACCTCAAGGGCGTGGGGGAAGCGGCCGCCGAACTGCGGCGGCACGTGCTCAACCTCATCCGGCGGGGTGAAGTGGCCCGGGGCGAGCCCTTCCTGCAGATCATGGACGAGGCTTACAGCCTGCTGATGACCGTGGACTTCCCCGACGCCATCACCGGCGGCCTGCGGCGCATCTCGGACATGGTGCGGGGTGTGGTGGAGCGCACGCGGGGCGACCTGACCGTCGCCGTGCGGCAGGAGCAGTTGCAGGAGGCCTTGCAGGCTTTCGAGGAGCAGGTCGTGAAACGTAATGCGTAAAACGTAAAGCGTAGGCGCGACCTCGCCCTTTTGCGCTTTACGTTTTATTCTCCCAGGATCTGCAAGACCAGTTCGCGCTGGCGAGGGCGGTTGTCGAAGTCAATGTAGGTCACGTGCTGCCAGGTGCCCAGCAGCAACCGGCCCTCGCTGAAGGGCACGGTGAGCGAAGGCCCCAGCAGCGCTGCCCGGACGTGCGCGTGCCCGTTGCCATCGTCCCAGCGCAGGTTGTGGCGGTAGTCGCGATCCTCGGGCGCCACCTCGTCGAAGACCCGCTTCAGGTCGGCCAGGGCGCCCGCTTCGTACTCGATCGTCGTCAGGCCGCTGGTGGCGCTGGGGGCGAAAACGGTGACGATGCCCGAGCTGACCCCCGACGCCTGCACCTCGCGGGCCACCTCCTGAGTGATATCCAGCATGTCGGCGTTGCCGCGGGTGTGCAGTTGGATCGTTCGTGTCACGACCATCATTTCCCCCTCACTCTAAATGGGAACTCCGCCCCCGCTTCTGGCTCCCAGTCCTCGAAAGGCATGGCCTCGACGTCGCCGTCGGGCGCGGGCAGGAGTTGCCGCACGCGCAGTTCGGCCTGGTCGAGCTGCTCGTTGCACAGCGTTGCCAGTTCCGTGCCCCGCTCGAAGAGGGCCAGCGATTCCTCCAGCGTCAGCCCACCGGCCTCCAGCTTGCGGACGGTCTCCTGCAGTTCCTGGAAAGCGTTCTCGAAAGAGAGATGTTCGTCAGTCATCTGCTATCTAACCTCCGCCTCGAATTCTCCATCCTGCACGCGCACGGCGATGGCATCGCCGGCCGCCACCTGCGCCACGCCGTGCACCACTTCTCCCGTCGCACCATGCCGCACGATGGCGTAGCCCCGCGCCAGCACTTCCAGCGGGCTGATGGCCTGCAGCCGCCCGCGCAGACCCGCCAGCCGCTCTTGCCACAGTGTCCACTGATGCCTCCAGGCCCGCGCGGCCGCCCGGCTCAGCTCATCTACCCGTTGGCGATAGCCGGCCAGCAGTTGCAGCGGCGAGTTGCGGGCCAAGGCCCGCTCCCGTCCGGCCAACGCATCCCGCCTGGCCGCCATCTGCCCGATCACCAATTCCGACATCCGTGCCCACAGGCCGCGCACCAGCATGGCCAATTCCCGCCCGTCGGGCACGGCGGCAGCTGCAGCGCCCGTGGGCGTCGGGGCGCGCCGGTCGGCGACGAAGTCGGCGATGGTGAAGTCGGTCTCGTGGCCTACGCCGCTGATGATGGGGATGGCCGAAGCGGCGATGGCCCGCGCCACCCGTTCGTCGTTGAAAGCCCACAGCTCTTCCAGCGAGCCGCCGCCGCGGGCGACGATGATCACGTCCAGCGGCTCTCGCTCCGCCGACCAGCGGTTCAGCGCCGAGATCGCGGCGACGATCTGCGGTGGGGCGTCGGCCCCTTGCACCAGCGTGGGCGCCAGCAGGACGTCGGCCAGGGGGTAGCGGACGCTCAGCGTGCGCAGGATGTCTCGCAGCGCCGCCGCCCCGGGCGAGGTGACCACGCCAATGCGCCGCGGCAGCGGTGGCAGCGGCCGCTTGCGCTCCTCGTCGAAGAGTCCCTCCTCGGCCAGTTTTTGCTTGAGCGCCTCGAACTCCAGATACAGCCGCCCCAGCCCGGCCGGCTGCAAGATGTCCACGTAGAGCTGGTAGATGCCCCGCTGCTCATAAACGGAGATGGTGCCGTGAGCCAGCACGGCCTCGCCGTTGCGCGGCAGGGCCGTCAGAAGGTCGGCTTGCGAGCGCCACATGACGCAATTCAGCGCCGCCCGCTCGTCCTTCAGCGTGAAGTAGCAATGGCCTGACGCGGCGCGGTTGAAGTTGGACACCTCGCCCTCGATCCAGAGGGCCTGCAGGAGGGGGTCCATCTGGAACACGGATTTGACGTAAGCGGTGAGTTGGGAGACGGAGTAGATGTGATTGGGCATAATGGGTACCAAAGGGGCTGATGGGTCTGAGGGTGGGGCTACAGATACTCCCAACCCGAAGCGCTGTCCTGAGCCTGTCGAAGGGGGCTTAGCCCTCTCAGCCCGACGGTTTCAGCCCCGGGCCATGCCAGCAGCAAAGGCCAGACGCTCCCCAATTCCCTGTATCATTTTATCATTTCGACTGTTGCTAGAACCCTATCCGAGAAGTCTGCAGAGGCGGCTCCCAGCCGCCGACAGGATGTCGGCTCTTCCGTTTTTTCGGATAGGCACTAAAGCCCCAGCACCTGTCGCAGTTGATTCTGGATTGCCCACGTATCCGCTACTGGCATAGCCCCCAGCTTGCGTTCGATCATGGCCTGTTTGGTGGTGCGAACGATGGCCGTGGCCACCGAGGGGAAAAGCAGGCCAGCCTCCCGCCAGCCATCAATGAGGTGATCACCGACCAGCAGGCGATCCACGTTGCTGGTGATGGCGGCGACGATCGCTTCCTGCCGGCCGCTCTGGTAGTTCTCGCTGCTGAGGATCACGGCGGGGCGGCGCTTGGCCCCCCTTTCGTCGGTGAAGATGAAACGCACCAGAACCACGTCCCCTTGCCTATAATCGGTCATAAGCGGCATCCTTTTCGTTATCCCACAGGGCCGCCAGCGCAGGGTCTGAGCGACCGTTCAGAGCCAGGAACTCCTCCTCTTCGGCCAGGGCGGCCAGGTCTTGCCGCATCTGATCTTCGAGTACCCTGAGCACATACTGGCGAATGGAGAGATCGCGTTGCGTGCTGAGCAACCGCAGGCGACGCTTCATCTCTGGCGGGATGTCCAAGGTCAATCGAGTGCGTTCCCGAACTGCTGTTGTCATGTCACGTCACCTCCATACACGAAGGCCGCGAAAGGCCACGAAAAGCGCGAAGGTCGCCTCCAAGAAACCCTGCCGATTCTGAGAGAGAGCAAAGCTGACGGCCCGAAACCGGCCTTAGAGCCTGTGTCATAATCTCAGTCCCCCAGGCGGTACAACTCCTCTGCCGCCCGCTCTACCTCGTTGAGCCGCTCCCGCAAGACCGCCCGTGCCTGATCCAGGTTGGCCTTTGAGGATACCTCCAGCGGCTCTCCCAGGACGACGGCGATGCGGCTGAAGGGGAAGGGGACAACGTAGCGATCCCAGCGGGGAATACGGTAGCCGGTGGCGGTGAAGGCTCCGGTGGGCACGATCAGCGCCCCGGCCTTGTGGGCGATGAAGACGACGCCCTCCTTGGGCTCGTGGGAAGGGCCGTCGGGACCATCGGGGTTGAGGTAGAGGTTCTTGCCCTGTTTCATTTGGCGGATCAGTGTCAGCAGACGGCGGGCGGCCACCATCGAATGGGCCTCCATCGAAATGGCGAAGGCGGCGGCTCCCAGCCGCCGCGTCAAATCGCTCAAGACCGCCCCCCTGGAATCATCGGGGACGATCAACACGTACTGGCTGGCATCCTCTTGGGCGGTGAGATAACCTAAGAGCATCATCGTCATCCCGTGCCAGGCGGCGACGATAAGGGGATGCCCGGAGGCGCGGACTCGATCCACGTGCTCTCGCCCCCTCACCCGGTAGCGGGCGGTGCACCGCACCAGCGCGACGCAGGTGGAGAGCCCCCGGCCTTGGAAACGCTGCACTGGTGTAACCTTCATACGCGCTTCCTCATCAAATCAATCAGCTCAGCGGATCAGCTCGTAGGCAGCCCGGGCCAGGCCGAAGGAGACGTAGCCGCTGGTGACACCAAGGCAGACCAGTTGGGGGGAGAGCCAGATGGACAGTACAGCCGCGACGCCCAGACCCGATAGACTCCACCGGCGTCGCTGCAGGATGGAGGCCAGCGCAGGGTAGCGGATGCGGCTCACCATCAGCAGGGTCAAGGCCACCACCAGCACCGGGAAGAGAACAGCGGGGATCAGCCGGTGGTCGTACGTGCGGTTGGAGAGCACGCAGAGCGCCAGGGTCGCTCCAGAGGTAGAGATGGTGAGCCCCAGACTCTCGCTGTGGGAGTGTTTGGCGGGGAGAAGGTTGAAGCGGGCCAGCCGGAAGGCGCCGCCAACCACATACCCCGCGCACGCGCCCCACATGACCGCCGGGCTGAGGGTCAGTTCCCGCAGGTACTGGTAGACCAGTGCACTGGGTGCTACTCCAAAGGCGACGATGTCTGCCAGGGAGTCCAACTGCAGGCCGAAGGCGCTGGAGACCCCCAGCCGCCGCGCGATTGCGCCGTCCAGGGCATCCAGCAGATAGCTGGCCAGGATGCAGACGCTGGCCTCTGTCAGTTCATCGTGCATCGCCAGCATCACCGCCGAGAAGGCGCAGACCAGACTGGCGAAGGTGACCATACTGGGCAGCAACCTGCGCAGTGAATCATTCATCCGATCTTCTCTCCCCGCCATCGCGCCACCACCGTCACTCCCGCGCAGGCCTGGTCTCCCACCCGGACGACAGGCTCCGCTCCTTGCGGCAGGTACAGGTCCACCCGCGATCCGAATTTGATGATTCCCAACCGATCCCCCGCCTGCAGTCTCTGGCCGGGGCGCACCCGGCAGACGATCCGGCGGGCCATGATGCCGGCGACCTGCCTGACCAGCACCCTCCCGTAGCGGCTCTCCAGGCCGACCAGGTTGTGCTCATTGACCTCGGATGCCTCAGGCCGGAAGGCTTGCAGGAACTGGCCGGAGACGTGCTCCACCAAGGCCACCCGCCCCTCCACCGGTGCCCGGTTGACGTGCACGTCGAGCAAGGACATGAAGATGCCGATCTTCACCGCTTCTCCTTCCAGGAAGCGTGGTTCGTGCAGCCGCCGCACCTCCACCACCCGCCCGTCAGCCGGAGACAGGAACAGTCCCTCGCCTGCCTCTGGGGTGCGGACCGGGTCGCGGAAGAAGTACAGGAGGAGCGCCATGAGAGCGGTCAATAGCCCTGCCGGAAGGAAGGTGTAGAGACCCGGGCGGGCGACAGACGCGACCAGGGCGACGGTGAATGGAATCCCTACAGCGATCAGCTCCTTCTCAGCACCACGTGCCAGTCGGAGGGGAGGGTCAGTTCGAAAATCATGCATGTCGGGATACCTTGCTTATCAACACCCTCTTGTCACCTTGGCAGGTAAAAGAACGCCAACCCGATGATGACGTACACGACGAGCAGATGACGATCATCACCACCGAGGCGGATGGGGCGTAAAACGCAAAGCGTAAAACGTAACCCGCTTCACGTTTTACGCCTTACGCTCGTGCGACAAGTGCTTCTTTCACTTGCGTTCAGCGTATCGTTTAACAAATCGATCCTCCGCCAGCTTCGGCGGCAGGAGCAGCGTCAGCGCTTGGGGCCTGATTTCGATGCGCAGTGGCGTGGTGCCGAAGGGCTCGCCGTCCAGTTGCACGGGCATGGGCTGGGAGGTCTCGATCTCCACGCGGCGGGCCTGGTAGTAGCTGACGCGGGGATTGCCGATGTGACGCCGCAGGAGGACGGTGAAGGCATGGTAGAAGATGACGGGAACGCCTTGGCCGTGGAAGAAGCATACGTCCAGCAGGCCATCATTCAGGCGGGCGGCGGGCGCGATGTGGAAGTAGCGTCCATACAGCCCAATGTTGCTGGCCAGGGCCAGGATCAGGCGGCTGGTGACGCGGTGGCCGTCAATGAGCACCGTGGCCCGCGTGCCGGCGTAGGTGCGCAGGGTCAGAACGACGAAGACGAGGAAGCCCACCAGACCCAGCCGCCGCTTCACCTGCCGTTGGGTTTCAAGTCCTCTGATGATCTCGGCATCCAGGCCAACGCCAGCCCAGGAGAAGAAGTGATGGCCGTTGGCCCAGCCCAGGTCGACGCGGCGCGGCACGCTGTCCAGGAGCAACTGCGCGGCATCTTCCAGGGCGAAGGGGTGCAGCGTGCCGGGTTTCGGCAGCCCCAGGTCGCGGGCCAGCACGTTGCCGCTGCCCAGGGGGAAGATGCCCAGCGCAATGTCGCTGCCGGCCAACCCATCCGCCACCTGCCCGATGGTGCCGTCGCCGCCGGCGACGATGACCACGTCGTAGTCGGAGGCCGTGGCCTGGCGAGCCCAGGCCGCTGTGTCGGCCGGTTTCTCCGTCGTTCGCCAGGTGACCTGCCAGCCGTGCTGTTTCAAGCGTTCCACCGCCCGGCGCAGTCCCCAGCGATGGCCGTACATCCCCGCCGCGGGATTGTGGATCAACAAAGCGTTCATCGTAGCTGCATTCTACCACACTTTGGCGGGATCTGACAATTGAGCGTGTGGGAGTATGGGAGCGGGGGCGCAAAGGAGCGGGGGAGCAGAGGAGCAGGGGAGCGGGGGAGCGGGGGAGCAGGGGAGCAGGGGGGCAGGGGAGCAGGGGAGCAGGGGAGCAGGGGAGCAGAGGTGCAGGGGAGCAAGGGAGCAAGGGAGCACAGGAGCA
>JACKQG010005803.1_pt1 | contig 13388 bp, 11 predicted proteins | sample 8237621 | NCBI WGS metagenome assembly JACKQG01 (sample SAMN15677084, study PRJNA649215) | marine metagenome | biome: marine; feature: Black Sea; material: saline water; isolation source: suspended particulate matter (SPM) from the Black Sea western gyre | collected 2013-06-09/2013-06-10 | depth...
TGCCAAGACCATTTCTGGACTCTGTATGTGCAATTATTACTTAAGTTAGCTTTTTTAGGTGTTAAAGATTAGTTAAAGATTAGTTTGACTCTATTTTAGGTTGAAAAGTTAATCGAAGCTTTTTCTAACGACTAAATACCGGTCTTATATTTCAGCGAAAGAATTGTTGAAGCTAGTGGAGGTTGTGGGGTTTGGGGAGCAGGAACGGGTGTTTGAATTTTTTTGGGAGTGAAATAAAAAAGGGGCAGAGTGGTACAGATATAGAACCTAAATCCAAGACCTATAATATTCTATTCTGCTCGTAACTTTCTCCAAATAATGTCTTGTCTCTTTGTAGGGTAAATTCATTTTTAATATTCTGTAGACTTTATCAGAATTCATTGTATTGATTTTCTTTGCCGCCCCCCCCAATTTTGTTTTTCCGGTGAATGCCTTTGCTACGTTGCCGGGACCCGTATTGTAAGCGCTAATTGTGCAGTAATAGGCACTTTTTTCGTCTGTTACATTTTTAAAATACGCATGGCGAACCTTACTAATATAGGCACACCCCAGTTCAATATTATTTTCCGGTATATACAAATACTTGCCCGTGAGCAGTTTATCTTTTTTATACACGTAATTATATGCATCCCTTGCACCCGATTTAGGAACAAGCTGCATTAAACCAAAAGCGGGAATATGGGAGCGGGCTTTTGGATTAAAACTGGATTCCGTTTGCATGATGGCAAATGCCACTGCCGGGTCAATATTAAATCGTTTTGAATATTTTAAAATATCCTTTTTAAATCTCGTGGCCCGTATTCTCACATGGTCCGGCTGCATCTTGATCTTTACCGTATATTTAATCCGCTTCTTACCGTCTTTGGATGTGAATTTTTCCTTCTTTATCTTTTTTTCTTTCACAACTTCTTTGGTAAACGATTTCACATTTTTCTCAGTAACCTGCTTACCTTGTTTGTCCTTTAACTGATCTTTCAGCAAAGGTTTTTTATCATCGGCTTCTTTCTTCACCATCTGAGTTAATTTTTTCTGTAATTTCTCTTCGCCAGCTTTTTTCTTTTCCGCAGAAGATTTATCCGAATCATCCTCAACAATAACTTCTACTTCTACTTCACCATTTTCAAAATCAATACTACCCCGGGCATTCAAATCGCTGTCATAATCCACGAATGTTTTTGCACTACTTGATTTAAACTCATCCCATTTTTTCTCCACTTCATCTTTAAAATCCTGAAATAAACGATCCTGTTCCGCTTTATAATTATCAAACTCTTTAGTGATGGCAGTCAAATAATTATTTTCCTCTTCTGCCATCTGTTCAAAACCTTCTTGTTGTTCTTGTTGAAATTTTTCAAAATCACTTTGAGCGGATACCGTTGCAAAAAGGGTTATAATTATAAATGTTATTTTCATCTCTTTTATCTCCTATGCCTGACGCGGAAATTATAAATTTTCAACGCGAGTTTGTTTTGGTAAATCGTAATGTATATCTGTTATCGGGTTAAAGGGGTTTGGATAATTTTGGTACACAGGGAATTCTATCGGACTGTTTGAATCTTCAATACCCAAATAGTAATTTTGAAATAAACTATTCATTGGATCCCCCTACGTATTGTAGTTGTTTGTATCTTCATTTTTCTGAAATCTTTAAAAGCTCTTCATCCGTTGTTTGGATATCTACATAACCGGTCAATAACATTAATCTATGGAATATTCGAATTCAGCTTATCTTTATCAACCATGAGTTTCACGTAATTAGCATCTTTACCCCAATATGTTTCTATGTCAATACCGGATTGCTTCAATTCACCGATTACATCTCCAAGGTCAGAGTTCTCGCTCGTCACTGACACGTTAGTACGATAAGTTGCAACACCATTATTTGTAGTTTCTTCAAAAGAGGCGCTAATCTTAAATGTATTCCCTTCATTATCAAAAGTAACTGTTGAAACGAATGATATATGCTTCTCTGATCCATCATACACATAAAAAGAACTAACAACTGATTCAACCGATACTTTACCGAAATGCGTACCTGAAACTGTTTTGTTCTTCATTTTAACACTTGGCTCAACCTGAGAAGAGAATTGTATTTGTACTTGAGAAGACAACTCACTCAACGCCATACACAAAGCCTCTGCTCTCCCATCCCCTGAACCTACCGCAACAAGTGCATTTGGATATTCCGGAATTTTCAGATACCATTCAGGAAATTCTGCCTTTTCTGTCTTTTCCTTAATACAACCAGACACTGCCACAGTAATAATTATGATTATCGTTTTAAAAAAATAAGACTTAATCATTTCTTATTCCTCAGTTTCTACAAGCGTGTAAAACAGTTTTTTATGAGGGTTATACCATCGTTCAATAATTCTCGCTCCCCAAAGCTCCACATTTGCAGTTTGTTCTAATCTTCCTATGGTAAAAGATTCTGTCCTAAAATAGTCACGTTCAAGAGAGCCATGTTTAACTCCCAATACCATGGCGATTTCAATTCTCGCTTCTTCCGCTGATTTGTCCCATGAAAGTTTCATTTTATGGTATCTGGAACTGAGCCCAACACCATAAATGGAACCTGCTTTCCTCGGGGGGATATGAATCCAATCAGGGGATGTGTTTGGGGAATCCGACATATCGAAATATTGTACATCTCCTAACCTTATATCATCTTCTATGGCAGATAGATTGTTAGAAACCGCCATTAAAACAAACGCATTTCTTTCAGTCATAAAACTGTCAACTTGAACGGCATTCTGAAAAATCTGCCAGTAATGAAGTGAGTCTATCGCTTCAGTTGAATAGGCTTTATTTAATACAATTCCTCTGTTCTGAACTTCGGCTAATTTTGTGGTAATGTTTACATGATACTGTTTAGTCATACATTCAATCGCATTAACACAGGCTTTTTTGAAAGACAGAGATTCATCAGTATATAATGATGAAATCCCAACTCCATAAATAATGGAAGATGATCGTGGAGGGTGGTAAACCCAATCGGGAATTACCTGACTGAAAAGACAGTCGGAAAAAACAGCAAAGAGCAATGCTAAAAAGACAATTACTTTTTGACAGTTTCTCCAACCCTCTTCGACCACATCAATAAATATCCTAACTTTATTCACTCAAGGTTTTTTATGGCATTTTCCAACTTATCAAATCCTTGTTCAGCTTTGAATTCATTGTATAAGGCTTCATGCTTTCTTACTTCCTGAAGCGCTACATCCCGAACACCATTGAGTGAATATTCAACTAAAACATAGATTGTACCATCATTAGCAGGATACACCTTTATTATCTTGCTGCCGGAAAGCGACACTGAACTTACCTGTTTTGATACACTTACAGTGAGTTCACGTGCTCTTGCGTTTTCGCCCACGCCTGCTTCATCCATAAAGTCCTCAATAATGGTTCCAACCTTCGTCTTTACGGTTGAAGCAATATCATCTCTTGCCCTAGCTGTTGCTGCTTTTTTGGCTAAGGAAGGATTTTGTTTCTTGGCGCTTCCGACACCGTATATGGCATCTTCAGCATCAGGAAGAATTAAGAACCATTCCGGTACATCTTTCATTTTACTCTGCTCCGTGCTGCCGGAACGATTCGACGCACAGCCGGCAAGCAGGATGAGTGTTAGGGTTGTGAGTATGATTTTCTTCATCATTTTCTCCTTTGTTTTTGGTTTTTCTCAATTACATAAACAGGGACGCCTTCAACATGACGAACTTCAATCGTTGTAAAATCATCATGCTCGATTAGCGAAAGAGCGATACTCTCCAGAGGTTCAGGATAATTGATAATAACCGTATTATCACCTGTCGCTATAAGGGCTGTCATTGTTCTCTCTACCCATTTTTGTGTTGATTTTGAAAGACTAAAAGAATGTATAAATGGTTTGCCCTCTGCCATGCATTCTCTTATTCGGTGGATTGCTATGCCTTTGTTTTTCTTCACGGAATATACCTGTTGAGTTGCTTTTATCATCCTGTTGTACTATGATGTATTTTACTTTCGAATAACATTATTTCACTGAAAAAATAATTGTAGTTGATACGGCGCTGAGTGACTGCTGTTTTCAGGAGTTACCTTTATATAATAGGTATATCCTCCGGAAACAACTATACTAGAAGAAGTCGCACTTTCACCATCCTCAAGATAGTTATCATTTATATAGGTCAATTGAGTTATTGATTCATCATATAAAAAAACATTTCCCATATCTCCATAACTTGTACCCGAAGGATGCAAATTGCTTACTGAATAAACAAATGTTCCATTATTCGGCATTACTATCTCATACCAGTCTTCTTCATCATTGCCGTAACCAATCAATGCGGTGAGGGATCCTGTTTCCGGAATAATGGTTGTTTGATATTGAGAATCGTTTGGCTCTCCATAATCGGTTGTCGTCAGTTCTGTAAAATATGTTGATAATTCATAGGGTGCTGCCTCATCGCTGTCTTTAGGCGTTACCTTTATATAATAAGTATATCCTCCGGAAACAACTATACTAGAAGAAGTCGCACTTTCACCATCCTCAAGATAGTTATCATTTATATAGGTCAATTGAGTTATTGATTCATCATATAAAAAAACATTTCCCATATCTCCATAACTTGTACCCGAAGGATGCAAATTGCTTACTGAATAAACAAATGTTCCATTATTCGGCATTACTATCTCATACCAGTCTTCTTCATCATTGCCGTAACCAATCAATGCGGTGAGGGATCCTGTTTCCGGAATAATGGTTGTTTGATATTGAGAATCGTTTGGCTCTCCATAATCGGTTGTCGTCAGTTCTGTAAAATATGTTGATAATTCATAAGGAGCAGCGTGACTGCTGTTTTCAGGAGTTACCTTTATATAATAGGTATATCCACCGGAAACAACTATAGTAGAAGAAGAACTACTTTCTCCATCCTCAAGATAGTTATCATTTATATAGGTCAATTGAGTTAATGATTCATCATATAAATAAACATTTCCCATATCTCCATAACTTGTACCCGAAGGATGCAAATTACTTACTGAATAAACAAATGTTCCATTAGCAGACATCACTATTTCATACCAATCTTCCTCGTCAGTACCATAACCGATGTCGCCGTTAATTGTTGAATTTGCATCAATTAGTTGAGCTTCATATTGACTATCGTTGGGCTCTATTTCACTGCCCTCTCCATAAACATCAACTGTATTTTGAGCTGAAGCGATACTCCCATCACTATCCAATACTTCTAATGTAATGGTTTTTGTGCCGATCGAAGAATATTGATGGCTTGCTGTTTTGGTTGTCGTCCAGTTGGTAAATGTTCCACCATCTTCCCATTGCCAGCGTACTTGAAGTTCTGATATATCATCAAAATCATCTGTACAAGAAGAAGCATCGACATTAAAAACTGTTGAAGATGTATAACCCCAATCAGGTACAACAGTAAAAGATGCAACTGGATATTGGTTGATCACTTCTATGGAGTCAGAAATGGTACTCACTTCATTATCGGTGTCTTTTACTTCTATTGTGATAGTTTTTATTCCGACAGAAGTATATTGATGTTGCGCAGTTTTGGTTGTTGACCAATTAGTAAAGTTTCCACCGGTCTCCCAACGCCACCTGACCTGTAATTCTGATAAGTCATCAAAGTCGTCGGACGAAGATGAAGCATTTACGGCAAAATTAGTATATCCATTTCCCGTGGAAGGTGAAACGGTAAAAGAAGCATTAGGTGGATTATTGTTTACGGTAACTGTATTTGTCGTTGAGTTAATTTCACTATTGGTATCTCCTACCTCAAGGGTGATAGTTTTTACTCCGGAAGATGAATACTGATGCTCTGCTGTTTTGACAGTTGTCCAGGCAGTAAAACTTTCACCTGCTTCCCAACGCCACCTGACATGTAGTTCAGGCAAGTCATCAAAGTCATCGGAGGAAGATGAAGCGTCTACATTAAAAGCCGTAGACCCATCGCCGGTAGTTGGAGTCACTGTAAAGGAAGCCGTGGGCGGATTGTTGTTTACGGTAACTGTATTCGTCGTTGAGCTAATATCTCCGTTAGTATCTTTAACTTCGAGCGTGATAGTTTTTACTCCGGCAGATGAATACTGATGATATTGCGTTACTGTTGTCCATGCAGTGAAACTTTCACCTGCTTCCCAACGCCATCTGACCTGTAGTTCTGACAAATCATCAAAATCATCTGTCGAAGCTGAGGCGTCTACAGTAAAAGTCGTTGTAGCATCGCCCGATAATGGAGTTACGGTAAACGAAGCTGCAGGAGGATTATTGTTTACAGTGACCGTATTTGTGGTTGTACCAACATCATCGTTTGTGTCTTTTATTTCCAGTGTTATTGTTTTTGACCCGCTTGAAGTTGTGTAATAATGGTTGGCGGTTTTGTTGGTAGTCCATGAGGTGAAGCTTTCACCGTCTTCCCAACGCCAGCGCACTTGCAGTTGGCTAATATCATCCAGATCATCTGTGGAACCAGTGGCGTCTACTTCAAAAAGTGTATCTATTGTTCCGCTTGATGGGATAATTGTAAAAGATGCTTCCGGGGGTAAATTATTGACGGTTACGGTATTTGTAACCGCGCTTATTTCATTGTAACTATCCATTATTTCAAGAGTAATAATTTTGGCGCCGTCAGAGTCGTATTCATGAGTTGCAGTCTTTTCAACTGTCCAAGGTGTAAAATTACCGCCGGTTTCCCAACGCCACCTGACCTGCAATTCATTAATATCATCAAAATCATCGCTGGAGCCGGAGGCATCAACAGAAAATTCCGTATCACCATCTCCTATTTCAGGAGATACGGTAAATACGGCATTGGGAGGCGTGTTTGTTACTATAACAATTTGAGTAGTTGAACCAATTTCACCGTGGGTATCCTTTACTTCCAATGTAATGGTTTTGCTACCGGATGTTGTATATTGATGGCTTGCTGTTTTGGTGGTAGTCCAGTTGGTGAATGTTCCGCCGTCTTCCCACTGCCAGCGCACTTGCAGTTCGGATAGTGCATCTAAATCGTCAGTAGATTCATTTGCATTCACTTGGAAATTGGTAGAACCGTCTCCGCTTGTGGGCGTAACGGTAAATGATGCAGTCGGCGGATTGTTTACCAATACGGTTTGGGTTGTTGTACCGATTTCACCTTGGGTGTCTTTTACTTCCAACGTAATTGTTTTCTCACCGGATGTTGAGTATTGATGATTTGCTGTTTTCACCGTTGTCCAGTTGGTAAAACTTCCATTCTCTTCCCACTGCCATCTTACTTCTAATGCTGATGGCGGGTCTAAATCATCACTTGAGTTACTTGCATCCACTTCAAAATTGGTGTCCGTGGGACCTAATTCAGGTGTAATGGTAAAGGATGCTGTGGGTGAATCGTTTACTATTATTTCATTTGTTGTTGAACCAATTTCACCGTGGGTATCCTTCACTTCCAATGTAATGGTTTTGCTACCGGATGTTGTATATTGATGGCTTGCTGTTTTGGTGGTAGTCCAGTTGGTGAATGTTCCGCCGTCTTCCCACTGCCAGCGCACTTGCAGTTCGGATAGTGCATCTAAATCGTCAGTAGATTCATTTGCATTCACTTGGAAATTGGTAGAACCGTCTCCGCTTGTGGGCGTAACGGTAAATGATGCAGTCGGCGGATTGTTTACCAATACGGTTTGGGTTGTTGTACCGATTTCACCTTGGGTGTCTTTTACTTCCAACGTAATTGTTTTCTCACCGGATGTTGAGTATTGATGATTTGCTGTTTTCACCGTTGTCCAGTTGGTAAAACTTCCATTCTCTTCCCACTGCCATCTTACTTCTAATGCTGATGGCGGGTCTAAATCATCACTTGAGTTACTTGCATCCACTTCAAAATTGGTGTCCGTGGGACCTAATTCAGGTGTAATGGTAAAGGATGCTGTGGGCGCTTGGTTTTCGATGACGGAAATGTTTGTTGTAGCACTGCCGATTGCTCCTTCGGCATCTTTTACTTCCAAGGTAACGGTTTTTGTTCCAATAGAAGAATACTGATGTTCTGCGGTATTTTCGGTTGTCCATGCTGTAAATGAAGAACTGGTTTCCCATCGCCAACGGAATTCTAATTGAGCTCTGGCATTCGTAATAGTATTTCCGGTATTTCTATTATCAATATTGCGTGTTCCGCCTTTTATACTCATCACTTTTTTCTTTTGTCTTGTAACAGGACGGACTTTTCTATGAGTTTTATTTTTCAATGACTTTACATCTCTGAATCCACCTTGTGTTAATGCAATCATGGTTGTATCATAATCATCGTAAGAATCGGATGCGTCAAATGAAAAGACGGTTTCCAATAAACCCGTTTCCGGTGATACTGTAAATACGGCTGTTGGTGGCTGATTGGATGCGGCATATTCCATATAAACCAAAACAGACCCATATCCGCCATTGGAAGAAATGCTTATTTCTCCGCTGTACGAACCATAGTTTAAGCCGCTGCGATCAACACTTACATTAATGGTGCTTTGATTGGTCCCGGATGTAGGATTAATGCTTATCCAATCCTGATTCTTTGTCAAGTTCCATGTTAATTCGCCGGTCCCTGTATTTGAAATAATAAAATTCATCTGTGTTTCAATTCGTTCAAAATCGAGTTCTTCCATGTTGTATGATAAAACAGGTTCTGATAAAATTTCCATCCGAACATCAATATAAATATCCCCGCCGTTGGAGGTAATACTCAACTGGTCATCGTAAGCGCCGGGTGTCAAATTTGATCTATCAACCATAACACTAACATCATCAGATAAACCTCCGGATGTTGTACCGGATTCAGCAGACAGGCTCAGCCAATTTTGATTTATTGAAATATTCCAGTTTAAATCACCGTTACCATTATTTGTTATGGTTAGGATTCTTGTTGTTTCATTTGTACCAAAATCTATTGTAACTGCCGATACACTCATTAAGGGTGCATTGGGGTCAGGAATGGTCATGAGCACATCAACATTAACTGAATTTGCATTTGAATTCGCTGTAATTATACCGGAGTAGCTTCCATAACTCAAACCGTTGCGATTGACCGTTACCGTAATATTGTCAATTTCTGTAGAAACATTGCCGTTTGAAGGGGAAATCGCTATCCAACTTTTATTTGCTTCAAGCTCATAACTCAAATCACCAATTCCCGCATTTGTTATTTGCATTGTTTTTTCTGTCTCGGTTGTTCCGAAATTCAAATTGTTGGGTTCAATGTTCAAAACGGGTCCAGCAATTGTAACGGAAACACTTATATCTTTACTACCACCATTTACTGATGAAATTGTAATATTATCAGAATGAGTACCTTGCATAAGAGTTGAACGGTCAACAGTAAACGTAACTGTGGATGTTTCCCCTTCACCTGTTTCACCCGATGTGGGATTTGCATTTAGCCAAACAATACTTTCTACGACAGACCACTCTAATTTTCCGGCAGTCGTATTTGTTATTTCCAATGAAACTTGACTCAAAGAAGTCCCAAAATCCATATTTGTATTTGATACATTAAATTGAGGAATTATGGACGTTAATGAAATATCAGCATTCGTTTTTTCCCCCGCAGTAACAGTCACATTTTTTTGATTTGTTTCATAGTCATCCTTTGTTGCGATTACTTTGTATGTACCTGGGTCAAGTTTTTCAAAGATAAACAAACCGTCATTTCCGGTGGTAACAGAAGAGGTTGCAGGATCCGTTGAAACCATCGCTCCATTTATGGGTTGAGATGTTTTTGAATCTGTTACAGTACCGGATATATCCCCGGTTGTTTTAGCCGCTGTGGGTGGATCACATGAAAAAGTACTTATAGAAATCACAAAAAAACTCATAGCAATAATGAAAAGATTTATAATGTTTCTTTGCATTTTATCCTCGTTTTATAAATTGATTGAAAAAGTAATTTTCGCTTGGTCGTAATTCAAATAAGCAAACAATTCAACATAGCTTCTTTGTTTTTGAGCATATTTTTTCGCTCCTTTTGATGTGAGTGCATCAAAAATATTGTACGAATATATTGCTCCGCCCAAAATACCGCTGATTGCACTAATGGTAAAGAACCTGTTAGACCATTCGTTATAGTATTTTCTCCTTTCATTGTCCCGATCATTTTCTGCTTTTATATTGTAATTGCTGCTCATTGAGTACGTGATTATGGCAGATGCTACACACACAGTTGTTCCAATACGAAACCGCCAACCTTTTTTCGGTTCGCCTTTGTGGAATTGTCCCCAACCGGGGACAAGAGCAGATTTCCATACGGGTGTTAGCCCATAGCCTTGTTCAATATGAAAATCAGATCCCACAAATTCAGGTTTGGGAATTTTCATTAAAATCCAGTATTCATATTTTAATCCGTCTTTTGTATTTACTTTTCGCCAATATTCTTCTTCTTTTGATAGATTCTCGATAATGGTCGTTTCTCCTCTTGAAATAACATCCAGTACAGCTTCATCAATTAAAGATGTTTCCGTTATTCCATTTTTGGTTTCTGATGTTTCAGAAAGATTCGTTTCTAATCGACTATCAATAAATATTTTACCTGTTCGATTTATATCAGATAACAAATCAGAAATTGCCTGTTTTTTCGCAGCAGATAGAGATGTATAACTCTCACCCATTCCAGAATAGTAGTTATAGTATTTACCCAATGGAGGTTCAACCGTCCAACTCGGTTTACCTCCAGCAGATTTTTCTATTATTTTCTGTGAGAAAAGTCCGCTGTGTGTGAATAGGGAAAAACCAATTAACCAAATGATTAGTCTTTGTTTTATGAGTTCACTCCGAAAAGGCATCAATTGCGACATGAGGAGTTAGGTTAGTGTTCGGTAATAATTCGTAAAATCACGTCGAGAATTTAGGACAAGAACATGTAAAAAGCTAACACAAACAAAAAACCCCACGTCAAATTTACAGACATGGTATCCACCTTGCGGTAAATTGAAGTCAATATATTTTAGTTTAGGATCATCCAAAATGCATACTGACCAGAGACAAGCCTTTTCAGCTGTTTTGGATTGGATACCCGCTTCTTTCATGCGATCATACGGTGTTTTGTTTTGCCAGTAAGAGTTTGGTCTTACACGATTGAAGTAGTAGTCCCAAGCTGTTGTTTTCCCCACCAGTTCACTTTTTGTTTTCCATCGTTCAATCTCTAATAATTCGTATTCAATTAACCCATTGGCTCGTTCGACATCACTCTGATAATTCTTGGCTCCTACAGGAATACGTTTATGGTTTGCTTTCATATCTTCAATATACTGTTCAAATTGACTCTTGTTATTTAAGTCTTTTCCATTGCGGACAAACTCTGACCCATTATCTGTTTGAATGTCAATCTCTTCTAATGGGATACCTAAAGATACCAAATGATCAAATAGGCTTGCAATGAACTTTGCACTATTCATCGACCAAGAAAAAGACTTGAATACAAAACACCCAATGAAGTATTTTTTGGTATGGAATCAACTGTTGCACTTACTACTTGAATCCAGGCTCTGCGGTACGTTCCTTGCGGTCAAATAGAGGCCAATGCCATGTACTACACGATTGGGATATTGACATTTAATCTGTTAAAACTCATGCAGATGATCGTTCTTCCGAAATCGTGGTTAAACCGAACCATTTTATCATTACGGAGAGGCTTCTTTAGAATGGTAGCCAAAGTAACCTATACGGGGCATAAATGGTTTGTACAAGTGGATAAACAACTGAAACAGGTACGAGAGATTATTCGCGTGAGAGAAAAGATATGGCTGATGACACAAGCTACCTGACCGTCTCACTTAAGAAAACAGAATTAAAACAAACATCTGATGGATATCTGTGTCCTGTAAGTGAAAAATACAGCAATGATATGGGAAATGTACCTCAGCATAGCAGGTCATTTTACCCTGTTCAGCTAAAAACAGCGCTAGACAGTTGAAAATATGATTTCAAGCTCAAAATATTATGATAACTAAACTTTTTTACCGTCAATATCGGAATTTGGTAAACAGTACCACTATTGACTAAACCATCGTATGGATTTACTTTTTTAGACTGTTGTGCTAACGGCACTGTGCTGAAAAGTATAATAAGTCCACTAATGATTGTAAAAAAAGTTTTCATAGTAACCTCTATGAAATTGTGGGTTAATGATTTTAGTTATTTGATAAATACTGCCTTACGAACTAGACTTATTGTCCCTGTTGTAAGACAATAGAAATATATACCACTTGGCAAACCATCTGCATTAAATACTGCATGATGTGTGCCTGATTCTTTGAAGATTTCTACTAACTTCCTCACCTCCCCTCCTAAAATGTCATACACAGTAAGATTAACGAAAGATTTTTCTGCTAATGTGTATGTAATGATTGTTGATGAATTAAATGGGTTTGGATAATTTTGGTATAACAAAAATTCTTTAGGTGTTTTCAAAGTTTTAGTGTCAACAGTTAAACTATCATATATATAGACTCCTCCTCCACTTCCCGCTAATACACCTATATATATTCTTTCATTCAATGTGTCTATCGCGATAGATCTAACACTACCATACTCAGGTAAACCATCATCAAATGGGAACCAACTCTTTGCCCCATCAATAGAACGAAAGAGAATTGGGTTTTGAGGATTAGAGTGAGAGCTGCTCACTCCCAAGTAAAGAGTCTCAGGCCCTTTAGGATTTATAAAGATCGTACGAATCCAATCATATCCCTGTAAACTACCCAGTCCGTTATTCATTTGATACCACGTTTGTCCACCATCAGTTGTTTTGTATACACCACGTGAGTCTCCTGCCTGAATCGTTGTATAAACTATATCCGGATTCAAAGGATGCACAGCGATAAATATACAACCTTCGTAATAATTAATAAGAGGAAATGGCAACTGGATCCAGCTTTGTGAGCTATCGGTGCTTTTATATATTTTTATGGGCATGGTATATCCAGCATAGAGAATGTTATTACTGGAGGGTGAAATAGCTAACGAAGAAAGACCAAACTCCTCTGGCGAGTTGATATTATCCCAGGTATTGCCCTGGTCGTAACTTCTATAAAAGTCACTTGGAGTTACATCAATATAAATCGTATTAAGGTCACCTGGATCAGTTTCTATTATTGGAAGATCGGGCGGTTGAGCAAATCCTAAGAATAAAGACTCCCAGTTTATGCCACCATCGGTACTCATTAATACTTCGGTGCCATCAGTGGGAAGCATACCGTGACTATAATAAATTCTTTTTGAATCAAAAGGATCAATTTCGATTACTGAGAATGTAAAAACTGTAGAAACGCTATCCCAGTGCTCACCTTTGTCTATGCTAATTAAAATCTGCTGACCCGTAGCATAAAGTGTATCGGGATTGCTGTGATAAATATCTATATCT
>JACKQG010005804.1_pt1 | contig 13384 bp, 10 predicted proteins | sample 8237621 | NCBI WGS metagenome assembly JACKQG01 (sample SAMN15677084, study PRJNA649215) | marine metagenome | biome: marine; feature: Black Sea; material: saline water; isolation source: suspended particulate matter (SPM) from the Black Sea western gyre | collected 2013-06-09/2013-06-10 | depth...
CGTACCAGCTTCCTCCCCTGCGAACCCTGTCAGATCCTGAGCTGGGCCCTCTCGGGTCTACAACTGCATCTTTGCTATAGGGTCCATACCAATCCTGGCACCACTCCCAGACATTTCCTTCCATGTCATAAAGCCCCCATGCATTCGGTTTGTAGCTTTTAGCAGGGGCAGGCTGATCAATTGGCAAACCCTTAGATTTAACATAATTCACACAGACATCGGTTTTCAACGTGTTATTGCCATACATTGCATTATTGCAATCAATGGCCTTGCCCCAGGCATAGGCTGAGGTAGTCCCCGCCCTGCAAGCGTATTCCCATTCCGCCTCTGTAGGAAGCCGATAAACACCCTCGTTGAGGGCATTCAGTTTTTTAATAAAATCGATGCAGTCCTGCCAGGAGACCTGGACCACCGGCATATGATCTGTCCCCTTTTTCTTGAAAAAAAATCGCTTTCCCATTATGGCCCGCCACTGTTTTACCGTCACTTCCGTTGCCTGCATATAAAAAGGCTGCCTTATGGTTACCTGATGTTCAATCTCGTTCTGTCTCCGATTTGGTTCATCCTGAGGGCTGCCCATTTTGAAGGTGCCGCCTGGTATCAGCACAAACTCCATACCAATGGAATTGGTTATGGTCTTTTCAAAGGCATTCACGGGAAGAGGAGAAAGAGAGTTAAATATTAAGGCTGCAAAAATCAGGATGGATAACTTAATTGAATATCTCAATATATTAACCATTTTTCGTTACCCCCTATTTTATAATTGAGAGTGCCGGATCAGAAAACTCAAAGTGAATTAAGATATCAAAAAACCCAGATGAGGGGAAGGGAAAAATACTAATGGCCAGTCTATATCATTTCCGCGATCTCATCAAGACATCTGCAAACCTTTGATCTGACGTCTGCTAATCTGCCCGGGGAAATTTTCCCGGGTCCCGGCCCAGCATAGAGATCCTGATTGATCTCGATCTGAACAGCGAACTTCTCCATGCCAGCAAATGCCCCGGCATAATGGGTCGAAATAAAACCCGCTGTGTAGGGGTTATTTATAGAAACAGAAAACCCTGCCCTCAAAAAGACCTGTTTCATCAAATTCAACGTCTCTGAAGGGCAGGTGGTCTTGCCAAGGGCCGGGGTCATCTTCCCCATATGATCGCCGTTGTTACTCAGGATAATATCTTTCCTTTTCCTGCCCGCATCCGGGGCCTCGGAAGGACCGATACCGCTCACGGAATGACAGTCAATCACACCTTTGATATGCGGCCGTGCCAACACCTCTCTCAGTCGATTGTGATAAGGCCAGTAATATTCCCGGAGACGGTCTGAGATCTCTTTTTCATCCGGGACCGCATTCGCATGATAGATAGAGCGCCCAAAATAATCTATCCGCGCAACCACACCCTTATGATCCCGGCGCCCGGGGTCCCTGCTCAAATCCACCACCAATCTGCTCCACTCGGAGCACAAAATATCTCCCGCATCTAAAGTGCCAAAGATCTCTCTCGTCCCCAAATCTACGGAATCTGCTATTTCATCATTGCTGAGAGCAAGGTCCGTCCTTATCCGCTCTGGTATCCTCCCGGAACAATGTGGCACAGATATGACAAGCGGAAGCCTCACAACGCATCTCCTTGCATCTTATCCATCGACGTTAGGGTTTTTCGTTTACATCAAGGAAAAAGGCGTTTTTAACTGCTGGAATACATTGAGTATTTCTATGCCTAGACTTTAAAACTGACAAAGCTATGGACAGAAAAGACAGTTTTCGTTCATGCGCCATCAACTAATCAGCTGTGCAAATAACGATTGAGGTATTGCCGAAGACTTCACCTCTATACTTTTTATGAATAATCTCTTTCCCGGCACAGAGAATTTTATGTGCAAGTACTTTGTGTCTCCATGAACGATCATTCTGTCCCCGGGAATCATAAACAAAATGAAGGTCCTTCCCTTGAGCTTTTACACTATCATATAGGCTGCGGGTATTCGTCAAAGTAGCTCTACTTGCAGGGATCAACTTTAATTGTGGGAATTCTTTGGCAAAAACAACCAATGCCGTACCAGGATGGCCCCATTGATTATCATATACTAACACTCCAGGGGATAAGTTCTTTACCCTTTCAATCATTTTGTTGATCCCGATCCCATTGGGCCACCCGGGTAGCGTCTCAATCATCGCCAGATCTGTCTGACCATATCTCACAAGGGGAACATACGATGTGTAGAATCGATATGTTATGAAAGCGACTAAAAGGAGTATGCCTGTGATCTTCAACGCTTTTGTCGTGCAAAACGTGAGCAATAAGATATACCCCAACAAGAAATAACAAAAATACATGCCCATTCCGAAATGGCGGATATATCTCATTTTTAGCATGAAAACAAACGGCAGAAAGGAAACGATCCAGATCACCGTGAGCACACACAGGAGCCTCCAATCGGGCCTGATTTTTTTTGTGAAAACAAGAAAAATGAACAGCGTAACAGGTATCACCCAAAACCAAAACAGTTCAATGACGAGCAGGTCCTGAAAATAGAATCTCAACCCGTCAATCCATTTTTCGATCGGAAACTGCAGTAATTCATCAAAATTAAATGTATGGATTCCGGCCAACGTTCCCGATTCCCTGATATGAACGTATTTCTGGGGGATAATCAGATTATAAGCGATTCTGCCAGTCAGTGAAATTGCGGCTATAAGACCAGTTGAATAAGCTACTTTTTTAAAATTCCTTTTCTTCAGCAGGTCATTGGAGACTAAGAATAACCCGAATATTGCAAACCCGAAAACAATCCAGATGATCCCTGATTGTTTTACCAAAAGCACTAAAACACAAAAGAAAAACGCAAGGACAACACTTGCCCAGTTAAACCTCCCGTCCCAAAATCTTTCAACACTAAGATAAATAAAATATAGGAAAGCCGCCCCAAAACCATATACATATACTTCAGCCAAGAATAACGAGTCCATCATAAAGAAATAGTCTGAAAAAACGATCATTATGGCCACTAACTTTGCGATCGTACTACTCTTGAATATCTTTAATGCAAGCAAATATGTAAAGATCAGCCCCACGGAACCAACCAGTAAGGAGCATATACGAATGCCAATTATGGGGTTTTGAAAAGAATCTACCAACAACGCACCGAGCCAGTACTGAAGAGGATCTTTGTACTCCCCAAAAAAGTCCCCACTTATTGATACATACTTATTCGCTTTCCAATCAGCGTGGATGAGTTGTGACCATTGAGCAGCAGTTACTTCATCATTGTGGGGAGCAAACTGGAGCAAAGAAAACATCCTGATTATCAGATACAACAAAACTATAAGAAGAAATACCCTGTTGCTCAAAATACATCTTCTAAATTTCCTTGCTATTTTCAATTTCATTACTCATATACCTGACATTTCTGTCTTCCCTGATGATTTTCAACCGGGCTGACCTCAATATTCAATCCTACCTATATTGGCCCATCCGCAGACATTCAGCAAATGCCCTTTGGAAACCTTTTCGGAAGGCTAAACTATAATAAGCAGTCCAAAAGCTTCGCACTCAGAATCCTCAGGTTTTCCTTCTGTTTTCAATGGCTAATCCCATAAATCCACTCCAACGCTACGCGGGCATGTTTTGACATGACGCCGTCCTTATCCACAACAGGATAGGAAAAAAGGGTATGGCACAACCTGCCGAGAGGATCGGTAGAAACTGCATTGTTCCCGCCAATGTTAGGAGGCCCGTCAACTAATACAAACTGGTTCTCATTTTGGATATCCCTGTATTCCATTGCGTCTCTTCTGAAAAAGAATCTCTTTTCACCAGGCTCATATTGGTAAAGGCCCGGCAGTAGCCGGTCAAACCGGACTTTCTGCCCCCTTAGCGGGAGGAAGAGGAGGAGATGACTTCCCTCAATCGGTCTGGCATATTGCTTGTTCAGCTCTTCAACGTCGAGCTGGTATGGGAGATCCAAAAACTCGAGCATGTGAAATACATCCAATGGTATAATCCCATGCTGAAGATGCAGGAGCGATAGCATGGGAAAGGCCCCGGTAAAACGGGGGTTGATCTCAATCGGGCAAATTTCCCGGCCCCCCTCATCAATAATGAAGTCGATCCCGAGTATCCCCCTATACCCAAGGGAAGCAACATATCCCCCAATCCTGTCGGCCTGCTTCAGGGCGTCCTCTTGAATAGCTGGTGGCCAGGGCGTCTTATCCCATACGTGGCCGCAAAATATGCCGTCCTCTAAAAAGCCCTTGCAATAGGGGAGGTCAACAAGCTGTTCCTGGAGCCCTGATATTAAGTTCCCATGTCTTGTAATGCAGATGGCCATGCTGACCGGAATCCCCTCAACAAATTTGCGAATAGAGACAGATTTGAGCCGGACATCCCGCCAGGAGTCCCCCCTCAACCTCTCCACAAGTAGATCATACGCCTCGGCTGAACGAACAAAGAATGTGCCCCGACCACCACCCTGACCGATGTCCGGGAGCTGGATCACTAACTCCGGACCTAACATGGAGGTCCACTCTTCATAGCCACGCTCACGGATTACCTCGATCGGCCAGATCGCCCCAGGTACCAACCGGAGATCAAGCGCTGCTCCCATGTGTTGAAAAAAGGCCCTTTCTCTGAGCCTGAGACGCAGATCCGCTGGGTTGGCCAAAAGGATCCAGCCCTCTTTCTTGGCCAATCTCTCCAAATCAGGATAATTCTGATACAGTAAAAGGTGTTTCGGGTCGGGAAGTTTGTTCAAATAGTCTGTAGTAAGTTGATGGGCGAGTAGGCGGGCAGAATCGCGGGCATTTGACGGGAGAGCGCCACCTGTTTCTTCTTCCAGGCAGAAAATTTTCGCCTTCTTCCTTAGCTGAGGCAGATCACCGGTTTTTCTCAAGCTTATAATGCAATATGAATCAGAAAAATAGGAGGGTATAATCCTGGGAAAGGCCGTCATGCCCACACCGACAAAAGTACCGCTCACAGATTCAAACAGGTCGCTAACGTGGTCTAATTCCCGCAAGAACATTCATTCTACTCTGGAAACCTGATCCGCAACTATTCACGGAGTGATGGAATAATGGGTTGATGGGAAAGCAGAAGTAGGGCCACAAAGTCAGACAGCATCTTTCACTTCAGTAACTCCCATATCACGCCTCATGCATCGCTTCCAGAAGAAAGCACGCAACAAAATGGCCATCACCAAGCTGGGCTAAACCAGGTTGCTTCCGGCCGCATCTATCTTCATGTGCGACCGCGCACCTCGGAAAAAAAACACACCCCGCATCTTTATCCACATCACGGTCCTTGATGAGAAGACTTCCATAACGCTTCGCGTCCCTATCATGCCCGAACTTAGGCACGGCATCGAGGAGCGCCTGGGTATAAGGGTGTTTCGGATTACGGATCACTTCTTCTGCCGGGCCCACCTCCATCAGGTTCCCCCGATATATCACTGCGACCCTGTCGCAAAGGTACCGCGCCGCAGCGAGGCTATGGGTAATAAACATCTGTGTTACCCCAAGTCTGTTCCTCATCTCTAATAAGATATTGAATATCTGTGCTGAAATGGAGGCATCGAGCATGGAGGTTGGTTCGTCAGATATAACGAATTCGGGGTTCAAGATCATGGCCCGGGCAATGGCAACCCTCTGTCTCTGGCCCCCGCTCAGGCGATGAGGATATTTGAAAAGGAAGTCGTCAGGAGGAGACAGGCCAACCGATTGCAGGGTCTCTCTGACTAAGTCCTTTCTGGTGGAAGCATCCCCTATTCTATGAATTTTCAGGGGTTCCGACACCGTATCATAGATGGAACGCTGGGGATTAAGGGATTGATAAGGATCCTGAAAAATCATCTGAACTTTGCGCCGGAACTTTTTTTGTGCACGGCCCCTCAACCCGACAATTTCGCTGCCATCTAATAATATTTCCCCCGAATTCACATCTTCAAGACCGACAATCAAACGGCCCGCCGTTGTCTTGCCACTGCCGCTTTCTCCCACTAAGCCAAATATCTCTCCCTTGAATATATCTAAGGAGATCCGATTAAGCGCAGTAACATCCTTGCCCGAGCTGCCAAAAAAAGCCCCCTTGGTCTTATATATCTTGCTTACGTCTCTTATTTCGAGGACAGATTCGTTTCTCTTATGCATTCAGCACCTGCAACAAAGGGTCTTGTGCCCCGGGCCTATCTCAACCCATGCCGGCGTTTCTGTCTTGCAGGACGGCCCTGGCTCGGAACAACGATCACAGAAACGACATCCTGTCGGCGGGACCACCAGATTCGGTGTTTCACCCGGAATAGGGATCAAATCACTCTTCTTGCCTGTCACTGTGGGAAAAGATGAAAGAAGCGCCTTTGTGTAGGGATGCGCAGGGGATTCAAAGACCTGTTCCCTCGGCCCGAATTCCACTAACTGGCCTGCATACATTACACCTATATCGTTACACATATCCGCCACAATAGAGATGTCGTGGGAGATGAATATGATGCTCAGATCAAACTCCTTCTGCAAATCCTTTATCTCCCCTAAGATCTGATCCTGAACAATGACATCCAAGGCCGTGGTGGGCTCATCGGCAATAATCAACTTCGGGTGACAAGCCAATGCCATGGCAATGACAGCCCTCTGCTTCATCCCGCCACTGTACTGGTGCGGATAATCCCTCAGGCGGTCCCGCGGTATCCCGACAAGTTCAAAAAGGGCCTCAACCTGCCCCATCGCCTCTTCCTTTCCAATGGAAAGGTCGTGAACCAATATTGCCTCTGCGATCTGATTTCCCACCCGCTGCACAGGGTTCAGGGCATTCATGGCCGCCTGAAAGATCATGGCCATCTCTCGCCATCTGATCTTTCTTATCTCCTCATCAGACATCCTTAACGTATTTTTTCCCTCAAAGAGAATACGCCCCTCTCTGACCGAGCCGTTAGGGGGGAGCAACCCCATCAAGGCCATGCCGATGGTAGTCTTGCCACAACCTGACTCTCCCACAAAGCCTAAGGACCCTCCCTCATCTAAGGTAAAAGAAACCCTTTCAACCGCCTTGAGATAGCCTTTCTTGGTATTATACCCGATGCTAACGTTCTCCACTTCTAATATGGCCATTTAATCTGTCTGGTCCTCCTTTCTCAGCCTCGGGTCGAGCACTTCATCCATGGCCCTCCCTAACATATAAAAGGAAAGCGTGATCAATGAGATGCAGATCCCCGGGGGGAGGAGCCAGTATGGCGCCTGAAACATGTGGCCGGTCTTCCACACCCACTGGAGCATCATGCCCCAGCTTACGGTGCCGGGATCTCCGAATCCTAAGAAAGCGAGGGCGGCTTCGGTAATAATTGCGGAGGTGACCCGAAATGTCATAAACAGAAAGGCAAGAGGTAGAACATTAGGCATGATATGCATAAATATTATCCGGAAATGGGAGGCCCCCGCCACCTTGGCGGCCTCGATAAAAGGCCTCTGCTTCAGGGAGAGGGTCTGTCCCCTGATGATCCTGGATACCCCCGGCCACCTGAACAGGGCGATAATCAGGACAATGGTCCAGATGTTAAGCTGTCCAAAGACCGCGGAGAGGAGCAGCACCACAAGGAGTGTTGGCATGACCATAATCATGTCTGCCAATCTCATTAAGAGGGTGTCTACAAATTTCCCCATGTATCCTGCCGTCATGCCTATGGATACACCCAGGACAATACTCATTACTGCTGCCGAGATTCCGACCATAAATGCGATCCTGGCGCCTGCCAGGAGCTGGCTCAGAATATCCCGGCCCATGAAGTCTGTCCCCAACCAGTGTCTCAGGCTGGGAGGCGTGCAGGACGTGATCTCCGGATCCACTCCTGTCATCGGGTTATACATGGGGCTTATCCATGGAGGGATGTAGCTGCAAATGGCCATCAGGGCAAAAATAATCAGGAGGACAAGGCCTATCTTGCCCAAGAGATTCTGTCTGAAAATAGACCAGCCTTCCAAGAAAGAGGTTATCCAGGGATATTTTTCTTTTGCTGTCATACGATTGCTTGAATCACTCTCCGTCATCACCGTGCTAAACCTTAGGCGCCCCAGAGAAATCGGTTTCACATTCCACGGACTAAACTTTAGTTCACTTTAGTTCACTTTAGGCACTTTAGGCACTTATTTTAATATCTAATCCTCGGGTCCAGATATGCATAGAGCACATCGACCACCAGGTTGGAAACCAGAACAACCCCGGCAATCATCAAGAAACAGGCCAGTGCCAACGGATAATCATTCTGGCTGACTGAAGAGACTAATTCCCTCCCTATACCGGGCCAGGTGAAAACCGTTTCCGTCAGGGCGCCCCCGTTAATGGAAAATGCCAGGCTGAGCCCCACACTTGTGACCACGGGAAGGGCTGCGTTTGGGGCCGCATGATGATCCCGGATCACCTTTTCCGTAAGGCCCTTGGCCCTTGCAGTCAAGATATAATCTTCTTTCAGGGTCTCTAACATACTACTCCGCATTATCAGGAGGTAGGCCCCGAAATGTATCAGAAAGAGGGTGAATAAGGGGAGGACCATGTGATACATAACATCTAAGGCCTTGGCTATAAAACCGGCTTCCGGGTCAAGCCACACCTCTTCCGAAATCATACCGTTAATGGGAAACCATCCAAACTTGTAGGCAAATATCCAGATCAGAATCAAGGCGAGCCAGGGGAGAAAAAGGGTGTGGGTGACCAAGGCCCCGATAGTCATCAGCGAGTCTGTTTTTTTACCCTTGTGCCATGAGGCTATTTTGCCTAAGAATACGCCCACGAGCGCCGAGAGGATAATAGATGTGGTAAAGAGCAGGATGGTGTTAGGGAGGCGGTTCCATATGATATCCACAACCGGTTCCCCATAATGGAAGGAAAACCCAAAATGACCCGTGAAGAAATTCTTTAGATAAATGAGATACTGAACCCCTATCGGTTGATCAAGGCCTAATTGGACGATCAGAATTTCTGCATCCTCCTGAGTCATATCCGGATCGACCATCATGGACACAGGATCCCCCGGGGCCAAACGGAAAAGCAAAAAGAGCACCGTAAGGATCAAAAAAAAGATTATTATGACCTGAATCATCCTCCGGACGATGTATCTTCTCAGTTCCATAGTATCTCGCATGGCGCACGGCGCATAGTGCAAAGCGCATGGCGTGACGCCCTGCTCCCTGCTCTATGCGCTTTGCGCAATTACATCGGTTTCAACTGGCAAAAGGACCAAATATTTCCGACTCCCCCTAACATCTGGACCCAGCCTGTAAACCGTCCCTTGCGGACTGCCTCAATTAACTTTGGATCATAAAGCGGGATATAGGGTACATCCCCAATGATTATCTTCTGCATCTCCCATATCAGATTCCTCCGCTTGTCACGGTTCATGGCGCTTGCAGATTCATTGGCGATCTTGTCAAAGTGAGGGTTATTATAGCCGCTCATGTTCCACCCCCGCTTTTTGTCATTGGTTGAAATGAAAAAATTCCTCAAATAATCGGGGTCAAGAGAGAGATTCCCATAACCTAAGACGAATGAATCAAAGTCATGTCGCACCTTGACCTGCTGGAGCAAGGCCCCAAAGGCCATCGGCTTGGAATAGGCGGGAATGCCCAACATCCTGAGCCACTCCTGCATCATCATACCACACATGGCACGGTGCGGATCATAATCTGCCGGGGGTGTCAATATGGTGAACTTCTCCATGGGCTTCCCGTCAGGGAGCTTGATCCCCTCCCCGTTGACCACCTTTCCCGAGCCATCAACAGGCGGAACATCCCAGGTGTAACCTGCGTCACGAAGAATCCCGAAGGCCTTCTTGATACGCGCCTCTCTGTCGAGCCCTTCCCCGTATCGGGGGACGTCCGGGCAGTACCAGAATGCATTTCCCGGAGGAATAATGGAATACATCCTTATCCCGTATCCCTGCAGTATCCGTTTGATGATAAAATCCTCGTCAACCAGGGTAGCAATGGCCCGCCTCAGGTTCGCATCATTAAATGGCGCTCTTCTCAAATTAAAGCCCATATAGTAGAGAGCGCTCTTCTCGTTTTGAAATAACTCGATATCGGGGTTTGCACGGAGATCCTCAATATACCCCGGTTGGATGCCCCACCAGAACATATCAATGCTCCCCTTTTTTAAGGAAAGAATCGATGCATCAGAGGTTCCGTAGATCTTAAAAATGACCCCGTCTATATAGGGGCCGAGGAGCCGGCCCTGTATCTTCTTCCCGGTTCCAAAAAAATGCTTGTTCTTTTGCAGGTATAGAAAGCCCCCCTGCCTCCACTCCTTCAGCACAAAGGGGCCACTGCTTACCGGGTTTTTTATCTTCTCATTCAGGAGTCTTTTAAGAGGCTTTTTAGTCTTTCTTGCCTCTTCGGCAAGTTTGGTCCACTCCTTTTTCTGGACAATAGGCGTGGTAAGCGACCTGCTCACAAAAATGGCCTTTGGCTCTTTGAGATAAAATTTTACAGTGCGTTTATCAGGGGTCTCGATTTTTTTGACAAAATTCCATTTGGAACGGTATCTCGGAACCTTAAACTCGTTTATGAAACGGGCGGTAAATGCCACATCCTCTGAAGTCAATTCAGTGCCATCAGACCACTTCGCCGGTCTGATCTTGACCGTGTAGCAAAGGGTCTTTTCATCAAACAGGGGCGGCTCTGCCGCTAACCAGGGAATAAGTTTCAGGGTCTCGGGATCCCGCACATAAAGGGGTTGATACATCAGGCCCACTACCTTCCGGGACCATCTGTCGCTTGCGCGCCAGACATTGAGAGTCTTTGGCTCCTGCAAGAGACCCATCTTGAGTATGTTCGCAGCAGAGGCGGTTGAGACAAGACAACTGCCGGTCAGCAACATGGTGGCGCACGCAAGAATCAGAACCCAACGACAGGAAAACCTTCTTTGTTTTGCATTCATACAGGGCATAGCTTTTCCTTTCTTATGTTAGTGTCCATTCAGAAATGAGATAGTTTTCGCAAGGTCAAGCCTCCGGCCCATAGGGCCTACGGCCCGGAGGGAAAGATGAGGATTTTAACCACAGGAATACATTGAAGTATTTCGAGGATTGAAATCCGAATCTAACGAAGAGATTGCGGAAAATAGCCATTTATGGATGGACACTCGTTAAATTGTTTGTTTTTCGCCATAGGGGTCAGTACCCGGATTATATTTAAGCGACCTTCTGTTCAATAAAATCGATCACTTTGGTTTCAAGCTTTACCTTGTCTAACCGGTTTATTCGAGGAATACCTCCCGGGCTGACACAATTGATTTCTACCATCTTGTCCCCTATCACGTCAACACCTACAAAGAACAGCCCGTCTTTTATCAGGTCGCCCTTGATCGCATGACAAATTTCCCACTCCTTATCAGTCAAATCATGCTGATATGCCCTTGCCCCCGCGTGAATATTGGTCCGGAATTCCCCTTTAAGAGGCTTTCTTCTCATAGCGCCTAAGACCTCGCCATTCAACAGGAGTATCCGCACATCGCCCCCATTCTGCACCACATCCAGATATTCCTGAACCATTATAGGCTCCCTCTCCGGATAGGAACGATATGCCCTGACATAATAGTTGATAAGGGAATTCAGGTTCTCCTGATCCTTTACACTCACCTTGATCACCCCTTCACCACCATATCTCTGAAGCGGCTTCACAACCATGGCACCCCCGAAATCATTAATTATTTTTCTAAGCCGCACAGGATCCCTGGAAACGTGTGTCTCTGGAATGATATCCGGGAAGTTGAGGATATAGAGCTTGCTGTTGGCTATGATCTGACCGGATGCGCTGTTTATCATAAAGACCTTATCGCTGACCGAAGACAAGAACTCCATAGTCTGGTAAACTAAGGGCGGATTCTTTCTCAAGAACAAGGCATCAAGGTCCGTGATCGTTTCGAAGATGAGTTCGTCCTTCTTAAGACAGTTGATAAGGGAGCGCCAGTATTTTTTCATGGAGAGATCGGGCGGCACCGAGATATTGCGCATCCTGGCCACCAACTCGTTCTTCCGGATATAGATATCGTGGGGCTCAAGAAAATAGACGTTATGGCCTCTCTGGTTGCACTCGTACATCAGGCAACTGGTGGTCTCATTTTCAGGTTCAATTGACTCCAGTCTATCCATCAAAAAGGCTATGTGCATAATTTTCCCCTGAGTTTATCTTCCACATATCCAACAATTTCGGAAGCAATGTCAAGCCCTGTAGCCTTTTCAAGCCCCCTGAAACCTGGAGAATAATTCACTTCAATAACCTTTGGGGCGCCATCTTCACCCACTATGATGTCTGTTCCGGCGATCTCAAGCCCTAAGACTTTAGCCGAGCGGATAGCCAGATCCGACAGCTTCCGGTCGAGCGTCACTGCCTTTCCCTGTCCCGCAAGGTGGATATTTGACCTGAAATCATCGGGGTTCGGTATTAACTCCATGGCACCGGCTACCATGTCACCTATGACAAATGCACGAATCTCCCTTCGGCCACGGGGGGCAATATACTCCTGAACCAGAAGTCCTCTCGAATTACCCTGCAGATTATGCATAATAAATTCTGCGGTAACCGGCGAATCCACCAAGACCACTCCGCTTCCCTGCCTGCTGTTTGGCATTTTTGCCACCACAGGGTAGCCTCCAAGCCCTTTCACAGCCCCCTCGAAACCCTGGAGATTGACCACAAGATAGGTGTCAGGCACATTTATGCCATTACACGCCAGGGTTTGGAGAGTCAAGAATTTATTTCTCGCTAAAAGGATCGCGTGAAAGCCATTCACCAAGGTGACACCTGAAAGCTCAAAATGGCGGACCACCCCTAAGGCATAATCATTGATCGTAGCCCCTATTCTGGGCAAAAGGACGTCCGGCCCGGTGCTCCCCTCGATTTTGAGAGCCTGCCTGCTATGATCGATCTCAGAGAGGCAGTCTCTTGTGTGTATGAGCCTGCCACTATGTCCTGATTTGGATGCGGCCTCGATCAACCGTCGATTGGGATGGTATCCCTCGTCCCTTACACTGAGAATTCCGATTATCATAGAAAAGTGACCAAAGTGAGCAAAGTGCCTAAAGTGAACAATCTTGGTGGAAACCGGCTTTCCAGAGGATTATCCGGCAACAAATACCCAATACCAGATACCCGTTCCCCAATCTACAGATCATCTCACCAGGACTCGCAGATCCGAAAAAATACGTTCGATTGCTTGCGTAGATGGCCCACGGGCTGAGGCACCCTTTATAGACAATTGAAGCTCCCTCTTCAACCTAAAAAGATTCAATATCTCCGATGTCGAATATCCTTCCCCCCTCAGCAATTTATAGATCTCCTCAACATAGGCCTGGCCATCGGTAAAGCTCCTGTCGATCCTTTCGAGCATGTGAGACATGAGCA
>JACKQG010005805.1_pt1 | contig 13384 bp, 11 predicted proteins | sample 8237621 | NCBI WGS metagenome assembly JACKQG01 (sample SAMN15677084, study PRJNA649215) | marine metagenome | biome: marine; feature: Black Sea; material: saline water; isolation source: suspended particulate matter (SPM) from the Black Sea western gyre | collected 2013-06-09/2013-06-10 | depth...
AAAACCAGCTTTCTTAACTTGAAAATAACTAACCGGAAATACTTCCTAATAGAAAATAAGGAAGATCCTCATCGTCCATCTTCATCTCTTTACCGTCGAATTACGATGGATAAAAAGCTCAGCGTAGATGTATGGTGGTGTTGAAATAAATCTATCCTAAACTAGCACTGGATAATTATGGTAATTGGAGGATAGTTATTAAATATCGCGCCTATTTTTATCCGCTTTCGCTCCGATTTATTAGAGCTACGGTGTGATGTCGGTCCCAAGCTGAGGCGGATAACTTAGGGACCACGGGCTTACCCGAGGGGCACAATTGGATGGGGTTGTTTTGAGTTGGATTATCATCGCTTTCAGTAATATTCAGGGTGGGGATAAGGTTCAAAAACCAAAACCAAGGGGTTTTAACCCCTTTTTAGAGTGGACTCATTTCCAATTCAGTTATTTTATTTCGACATACTTAGGGCGAAATTCGCCCGCGCAATAATTAAATATTATTCTATATTAACCACTTCAATTATGGAATAAATGCTGATTGCGGGTACCGACAAATGAATTTCGGTATCCCGCTTTATCCGCCTTCGCGCTGATAAATCGGACCTACGGCACGATGTCGCCCTGCGTGAAGCAACGAAGTCCTGATTTTAATCGGGATGAAGTTGGGAAACCAGAGGTAAAGATGAGTTTATGATCGAACCTTGGATTTACCAGTGGGACTCCATTGAATTTGAACGAAGAAACAGGACAACCGTAGCCACAATTTTTGCAGCTAAAAATTTTTATAATTACAAACAGGTCTATTTGACTAAAAAATGGAAACCATGACTAACGAACAAAACCCCATAGTCGAATTTGATGACTTCGGACTAACCGAACCGGTTTTAAAAGCAGTCCAGGATCTCGGCTACGAAACACCGTCACCGATCCAGGCTCAGGTAATCCCCCACCTGTTGGAAGGCTACGACCTGGTGGGCCAGGCCCAAACCGGAACGGGAAAAACCGCCGCTTTTGCCTTGCCCTTGCTTTCGCGGATCGACCTGAAAATCAAGCATCCCCAGGTACTGGTACTTACGCCTACCAGAGAATTGGCGATCCAGGTTGCAGAAGCATTCCAGGGCTACGCCGCCCGGCTGAAAAATTTTCATATCCTGCCCATCTATGGCGGACAGAGTTATACAATACAACTACGGCAACTGAAGCGGGGTGTCCAGGTTGTCGTTGGTACGCCGGGACGGGTAATGGATCATATGCGCCGCGGCACCTTGAACCTTGATGCCATTGCCACCCTGGTACTGGATGAGGCCGATGAAATGCTGCGCATGGGATTCATCGAAGACGTTGAATGGATATTGGACCAGATACCGGCGGAACGGCAGATCGCCCTGTTCTCCGCAACGATGCCCATGGCTATCCGCAAGATCGCGCAGAAGTACTTGAACGACCCCAGGGAAATCTACATCAAGACCCGGACCTCCACCGTGGAGACCACCAATCAGCGTTACTGGATGGTGAGCGGTTACCATAAACTGGATGCACTGACGCGGATACTGGAAGCAGAAATATTTGACGCCATCCTTATTTTTGTCCGTACCAAGGTTAGTACCGCCGAACTTTCCGAGAAGTTAGAAGCTCGCGGTTATGCCTCGGCTCCTCTCAATGGTGATATCCAACAGCGCCAGCGGGAGCGTACCTTAGAACGGTTGAAATCGGGAAAATTGAACATCCTGGTTGCCACCGACGTGGCCGCCCGGGGATTGGATGTCGACCGGATCAGCCATGTAATCAATTATGATATTCCCTATGATACTGAGGCCTACGTTCATCGCATCGGCCGCACCGGCCGGATGGGACGGAAAGGTGAAGCTATTCTGTTTGTGGCTCCCCGTGAAAAACGGCTGTTGCGAGCCATCGAGAAAGCCACCAAGCAGAAAATCGAATTGATGAGCCTACCCACAACGGCTGATATCAATGATAAGCGGATCGAACGTTTCAAGGAGCGGATTACCCAGGCCCTGGGTACAGACGAACTGGATCCTTACACTCAGATTATCGACCAGTACCGCATGGAATCAAATGTTCCCTCCATTGAGATTGCCGCCGCTCTGGCAAAACTTCTTCAAGGGGATAACCCACTATTACTGAAACCGGAGCCGGAAAGGGCCAGAGAAAAAATAGCGCGTGAGAAACCGGAAAGGCGTGGCCGGCGTGGCACTGAAAAAAGCGCCCGGGGCGAAAAGCCCCATAAGCCATTTACCCGACCGGACAAAGGGATGGAGCGTTTTAAAATCACAGTCGGACATTCCCATGGCGTTAAACCCAGCAATATTGTTGGTGCCATCGCCAACGAGAGCGGTCTGGATAGCGAATTTATTGGTCGGATCGACATTTTTAAGGAATTCAGTACAGTCGATTTACCGGAAGGTATGCCCAAGCATCTGCTGAACTTGCTGAAGAAGGTGGTCGTTTCCGGTCAGCGCCTGAATATTTCAAAATTCAAAAAAGAACGTACCGGCAATAAAAGAAAGAGCAGTGCGAAAGCTAAGGGAAAAAAGCCCCGGATATCATCAAAAGGAAAAAGAGGGTAACGGCACCTGTTCTGTACTCTCGACCTAGTTAATCGGACGATTCTTGACTTAATAAATTACGTTTGCACATTTTTCACCTATAATTGAAACTAAAAACTGATGCATTATAATTGCACCACACTATTTAGCCCCATTATTAACCAATAGAATCAACCGAAAATTATTTTGTTTTGATCGCAATGTAGGTAGAACTTCCTTGCCTCATAAAACATAGATTTTTTCAAATAACAGTTAAAAGGAATCCCAGATGATTTTCCGATACAGATTTTTCTTAGTCGTTACTATTATACTCGGTCTTACCGGTTGTCAAAAAAAGACACAAACACCGGTACATGAACAGGTCCAACCGGTTGGCGCGGTCCCGGCCAATATGATCACTGGAAAGGTGGTTGAAACAATAGATAGCGGAGGCTATACCTATGTTCGCGTCCATGATGGTAATCAGACAGTCTGGGCAGCGGCTAACCAGTTTGAAGTGCTGGTTGGCGAGCAAGTGACCTTCCCTCCGGAAATGCTAATGGAAGATTTTGAAAGTACCAGCCTTGAACGAACTTTTTATAAAATCTATTTCGTCACTGCTATCAGGAAACTTAAACCAGACCAGCCACCAATGCCGCCTCCCCATGGTATGTCGCCCGCTCAAAAAAAGGGTACCCCCACACCAATAAAGACCCGGGTGACCGGAATAAACAAACTGGACGGTGGTGTTACTGTGGCGGAGTTGTTCCGCGATAAGAATAATTACCGTGAAAAAACAGTCCGTCTGCGCGGAAGGGTCGTAAAATTCACACCGCAGATAATGGGTAAGAATTGGATCCATATTCAGGATGGGACTGACTTTGAAGGATCATTTGATCTTACAGTGACATCAAATTCAACTGTAAATGTAGATGATAATGTGGTCGTCGAAGGTAAAGTTATTTTGGATAAAGATTTTGGCTTTGGCTATAAATACGATGTGCTGGTGGTACAGGCTGATATAAAGGCTGAATAATTAAATTCATTAGTAGCAGGCTTTCTGACCACGGTGGTGATCCTGCCGGGCAGCATCAATTGGATTGAACGGAAGAAGTAAACACTAGTTTAATGAAGTGAAAAGGTTCAACCGCTGATTGGCCCTTTCCATTTAAATTGAGGTATTGAAATTCAGCCCACGATTTTAACCGTGGGTAGGGATAGTATAAAAATATTAAACCGTTTAAGCGGTTTTTTAGATTATTTACCATTACCTATAACTGAAGTTGTGGGCTAATTAACAGTCGAAATTTTGTTTGGAGCTCTTGGTTCTCTTTACCTGTCCAGGAGAGGAATTGATGAGTGCTCCGGGTGTTATTCCCTTCTTGACCTGCCCGTTATAGCTAAAGCGTCGGCGGGGATGGGACTTAAGTTGTGTAAAATGTTATTTTATAGTACATTTGCTTTGTTAATTATTTGGTTTTAATGTTGTATGAAAAAGAAAATAATTCCATATAGATCGGATTTGAAGCAAATTGCCCGCAACCTGCGCAACAATATGACCCTCTCGGAAGTATTGTTATGGCAGCATTTAAAGGGCAAGCAGATGTGCGGGTATGATTTTGACCGGCAGAAACCAATTGATAATTATATTGTCGATTATTATTGCGCTGAACTGCGATTGGTAATTGAAATTGATGGTGCCAGCTATGATTTTAATTATGACAAAGACTGTGTGCGTCAGAAGCGTCTGGAAGAATTGGATGTCCGTTTTCTGAGATTTGACGATCTGGATGTCAAACGGAATATGGAAGGCGTTTTGACGGCGATTGAGAATTGGATTATGGAGAATCGGTGATTGGAATGTTGAATAACCCACCCCGTCCCGTTGGATACCCCTCCGAGGAGGGGAATTGGTGAGTGCGTGGTTTTATTCCCCTTTTGAGAGGGGATCCCACAAAGTGGGAAGGGGGTGTGTTGAAAGATGAATAATGAACAAGGATTAACGAAATACGAAGTAGCACTGTCACGTACTTCCAAATTCAACATTCGTTAATCGGTGTTGGATATTCTCGTACCCACCCCGTCTTCCGCCGGTGGCGGAAGCAATCCCTCCAGCGTAGGGGGATTTAAGTTGCGGGTTGTAAAAATTAGAGCTTCAAATAAATTATCAGAAACGCCATTATTTCTCTTCAATATCCTTTACGCAGCGAAAACCGATCGCAAAATCGACCCAGTTGGTAGTCATACTACTGCGGTAATATACTTTTTTGCAGCCTGGTCCGGAATGCCAACTGCCACCGCGAATCACCCGGCCGGTACCTTTGTCCGGACCCGGCGGATTTATTTTCGGACTGGTTGAATAATAATCTCCTGCGTAGCGGTCGACCGTCCATTCCCAGACATTACCAGCCATATCATAGAGGTCGTAACCGTTGGGTTCATACTGCTCGACTGGATCAATCCGGTTGATCCAGCTACCAGGCTCGTTAGCGGTTATTTTTTTACTCCAATCGTTCCCATTGGGATATTCCTTTCCCACCAGTCCACCCCGGGCGGCATATTCCCATTCCGCTTCCGTTGGCAACCGTTTACCAGCCCATTTGGCATATTTATCGGCATCGGACCAGCTGACCCCAACAACCGGATAATCGGCGTATTTTTCACCACAGCGAAAGATGTCGACATTCCAGAATTCTGGCAACCGGTGGTCGGTAGCGGTGCAAAATCGAAGATATTCACTGTTGGTAACTTCATGCCGATCTATAAGAAATGAAACCAGGATTACTTGATGGGCAGGTTTATAGTTAGCCTTACTGATGCTGTTCTTTCCCATGGTGAATACACCACCTGGAATAATTACCATACCTGTTTCCTGTCCAGAAATCGGATTTGCGATCATGATCAATATTATTGGCAGGAAAGAGGATATACGAATTTTTGCTGGCATTATTTACCTCCCAGTATCCAATGAAAATGAAATTTAATTCCTTAATTGATATTTTGTCTTTTAATGGAGTTAATCATCTGCGCCGAAATCCCTCTAACTATATTTAAATATATGGATTTTCCTCTATATGGTGTATAGTCGTATATTATTTTTTAACTATTAATCCCAGAGATCGAGGATTGGTAGATATATATTAGTTGTCCCATCGATAACCCGGTTATTCAGGACAGACTCCTGCTGCAGCGGTCATGTATTAGTATAAAAATCCTCGGTAGATATAAAGACTTTGACCCACTGAATTTTTTGTACGGTAGTGAAGGCACGAAACTTGCACAAATAGGCCTGTATGATTAGATCCATTAAATGAAAGCGCGGATCGGGTAAGATGTCAGAACGCCATACCGTACTATTAGGCGACACATTTTCCTTAGAGGAGGAAGGCTATTTTGGCCGGGCTATAGCCAAGCACAGCCTGCTGAAAGCGCTTTTCCTCTGTGAACGGGTGGAACGGATTCTGTCCACTGGACCGGAATATTTTTTCCGGAAACTGGGGGTACAATCTGAAGTTAATGATAAACTAACCGTATTAGGTTCGTTCAGCGAACTAATCAATTCAGTGCGGCAATATTCGATTAGTGCCATTTTTTGCTCTGATTTTATTACTGGCTATCCCAACTGGATTGATTTTAGGAACCGGCATTGTTGAAAATTTCCTCATACTGCTCGACCAGTTTTTACAACCAAAGCGCTTCATTCCGCTGCTCTTTCAAGGTTTTTTCCAGGTCGGCAATTTGATTTGGCGTTGTAGATATTCCGTTAGAATTTTGTTAGTCTGATTTTGTTGTGACTTTTTTCATTATGCAAATTGGTTTGAATAGCTTGTCAATCGGGTATATAACTACGGATAATATAATAAATCACAATTGCAGACCGGTAAAAATTAGTAGTCTATTTCAGGCCAGAAACATTTGGCGAACTACCGGTCCAGTATATCCCGTACCTTGCGAGCAATTTCCTCTTTTCTAAATGGTTTCTGGAGCAGATCCAGACCATCCCAGTCGATATATTTGTTAAATGTCTCATCCAGGGTGTATCCGGTGATAAATAGAAATTTTATTTTGGAATCCTTGACGTGAATATTTTTATAAAGATTGACCCCACCCATTTCCGGCATGACGACATCACTGATTATCAGTTGAATTTCACTTTGATGCGCTTGGTATTGTTTAAGGGCTTCAATGCCGTTTTCAGCGGTTAATACTGTGTAGCCGTATTCTGCCAGAATGGTTTGTATGATCAGCAATAAATCCTCTTCATCTTCCACCAGTAATAGTGTTTCCGAACCACTGGGGGCCAGCAATATTCGGTCAGGCTTGATCTTTCCGATAGTATCATACTGAGCCGGAAAATATAATTTAATGCTCGTGCCCCGACCCAATTCACTTTTGCATTCGATAAAACCGTTATGCTGTTTTATCAATCCGTATACCATGGACAGTCCCAGACCGGTTCCTTTTTCTGTTTCCTTAGTCGTGAAAAATGGTTCGAAGATACCTTCCAGGGTGGTTTTATCCATTCCGGTCCCATTATCAGTGATCATCAGTCGCACGTAAGTACCGGGGGTCGCCTCGGTCTTCTGCCGGCAGTAATCGGCATCAATGGTAACATTACTAGTCCGGATCAGCAGATTACCGCCATCCGGCATCGCATCACGGGAATTCAGGCAGATGTTGGTGATCAACTGATCTAAGGTGGTTAAATCAGCGTGAATAAGGGCAATCTCAGAATCCAAATCCTGAGTGATAATAATATTCTCGCCGATTACCCGTTGTAAAAATTTTAGCGAACCGTTGATTACGGAATTCAGATTCAAAGGCTGGATATCCAGTACCTGCTTGCGGCTGAAGGCCAGTAATTGCTGTACCAACTGACTGCTGGCGTCGCATTTGCGAATAATGTTCTTTAGATAATCGCCGACATATTTCGGATTGGAAACATGTTTTAAGGCCAGTTCGGCAAAACCCATAATACCCCCCAGCATATTATTGAAGTCATGGGCCACTCCCCCTGCTAATTGTCCGATCGCATCCATCTTTTGGGCTTGACGGAGTTGCTCCTCTAATTGCTTGCGCTCGGTGATATCTTCTACCACCCCGTCCAGATGCATGGCCTTTCCATTTTCATCGTTTACAATTGAAATAGATAATGATCCCAGGAAGGTTGTTCCATCTTTCTTCTTTAAAGCAACCTCTTCATTTTTTACGAAACCATTTTGCTGCAGCTTCCGAATCAGTGTTTTCCGATTTTTCGCATCCTGGTAAAAATCCGTCACTGGCCGTTTTAGCAACTCTTCCTTCGAATTATAACCGAATATTTCAACAAAGGCTGGATTTGCTGCTAAAATCTTACCGCGTAATTCAACCGTCATCTGATATATCCCAATATTCAAATTCTCGGTCAAAGACCGGTATTGCTCTTCGCTGGCCTGTAATTTCCGGTCCATTTCAGCCTTATAAAGGGCAATTTCAATACTTACCAGCAGTTCCGGCTCGACCAGTGGTTTCAGTATATACCCGTAAGGGTTGACCTCTTTGACCTTTTGGATATAGGAGTTTTCGGAATGGGCCGTAAGAAAAATGATCGGTATTCCCGTTGATTCACTGATGATCTTGGCCGCCTTGATTCCATTGAATTCACCGGACAGCATTATATCCATTATAACTAAATCGGGCCTGGTTTTGATTGCCAACTGTACCGCCTGCGCTCCGTCGGTCGCTGCTCCGACAATCTCATATCCAGCCTTTTTCAGATGGGCTTCAATCTGGGTTATCATGACAACTTCGTCATCAACAATTAATAATCTAGACATAACCCTGCTCCTCTTTGATTAACGGTATTTCAATAGTTCTCTGATTTCGATTTTTAAACCCCTGTTTAAAGGTGTTTGTGATCAGTTCGCTTACCACCATTCCATTGGGATTCGCCTGCTCTAATGAGATATCAATATTGTCGCTGATAACACCATTAAATTTTGGTTCGATCCGGGCCGCTATCTCCAGAATCCGATCCTGGTAGTTTAGTTCAAAAGTTTTTATCTGTTTGCCAGCCAGCGCTGCTTCCACAAGCTTAATGATTATTTTTGTTTGTTTGGGCTGTATATATTGTTTTATCAGAATAAAAACATTTTTACCAATCAGCTTATTGGCAGGAATCTTGATGATTTTATGGAGTTTTTGATTGGCATTTAATACCATTCCTGCTCGACTGGCATAAATTATTCCCTCACTGGCGCTATTCAGTATCTGCTCATAGCGGTCCACCAGTTTTTGCAACCGGGCAATTTCCACCTGAGTTTGTTTATCGACTGGGGCTGGTTTTATATTTGGATTGGTATTATTGGCAGCCATTTTCTACAATCAGGCCGGTTCGTTGTTATCAATTTGGATGTGGAATAATACGCCCTTTTCATCTCAGGGAAAAGTGAAATTTTCTCTGTAATAGGTCGGCAGTAGTAGTGAAAAGATTTTATCATGAACTTTTAATAAGCGGTTAAAAATTTGAAAATGAGTATGAGTTATATCACTGTCCTGGCAATTTATCCGCGAATTCAACGGTTTTGCTGGTATTACTATCAATTTGATTCTCTGAGAAATATTTGTAACACAAACGCTGCTTAACTGATTACTACTAAAGCAGTAGGATTGTGCTGGGTAAAAATTTCCTACTGACAGTTTAGCACAGGAAAGAATTTCCTTAACCGGAAAAAATATCCCTGGGATTTGTTATTACCATTTTGGGTTGAATCATTATAGACAACTTATGCTCAATTGATTTCTCAATTTGTTCCATTTTCAAATCAAAACCGGTTCTTCCGGATTGGTACAATAATTGTTGATCTAATGCAGGATGAATAGGACCGTTTCTGGAATTGAATAAATAATTGCAGCAATGTGGAAATGTGTCCCCGTTAAGATGGTTACACGCTTGAATCAAGAATCTGCAAAGGAATGAGCGATGGCTCAGATTCAGATACCGCCCAACAAGCTCCAGGTGATTATGGTTCGTAATGCTAATGATAAAGTAGATTGAATTAAACAATAAAATGGCTAAACATTCTCCAGATTTCTACCGTGAAGAGGTGCTCTCCCTAACCCGCTTGCCAACTCTGCCGGAGATCGCATCTGAAATACTCAAAATTACGCGGGACGATCGCTTATCAGTTCGACAAATGCTACCGATTCTTGAAAAGGATCCACCCTTGGCGCTGAGAGTGATTAAGACAGCCAATTCCGCATACTACGGTGTTCGGGAGAAAGTCGAATCATTGGGACGGGCGGTAGTGGTAATCGGAATGGAAGAATTAAGTTATATCGCACTCAGTTTCTCGGTGTTCAAGATGTTGAGTCCTGATGGGGAATCAGGTGCAATCAATTGGGCGAAATTTTGGACGCACTCTATGGCCTGTGGTCATATCGCCAGAGTAATTAATAAACGCTGGGGAGTCACTAAGGCGAGTGGCCTTTATGCCATGGGGTTAATGCATGATGTGGGGAAATTGATTCTGTTTCGATTGGATCCGGAATTGTTTACGAAAACATTGAATCTGATCAGATCGGAACAGTTGACCAGCCTGGAGGGAGAACAGGAGATTTTTGGTATCACACATCAGGATGTCGGAGGCTGGATTGCCGAGAAATGGGAAATACCCGATTCATTGCGATTTGCCCTTGCTGCTCATCGCTCGCCTGAGGAAATCGAGCAACCGGAGCTGCGAGGATCGATATCCATAATCCGTGTAGCAGACATTTTATGTAATTATCGTGGCTTCCGTTTTGGAACCGGCTTTCTCACTGAAATTCCGAAGGACGAAAGTGCAATAAAGTTTTTTAAGTCTCAATTGGGGGAAGAAAGCGACTTGGACAGTCTAACTATGATAATCGATGAAGAAATTGATAATATCAAAGAATTGGCAAAATTAATGTAAAATTGATGGGAATTTATGGTAAAAGCGACCAGGTTATAAAACCGGCAGTGATAATGGTGGTAGATGTAGACGATAATGTCCGTGAATTGATGAAAGATGTTTTAGAGAAAGACGGCCATGAAGTGTACTGTTTTGACAACGGCATGAAGCGGTTGCGAGTTTACCGGAAATTCAACCGGAAATCATTATCTCGGATATCAGTCTCCCTAATACGGACGGAAGTGAAATCGTCAGGCAGATTCGTGGCAGTCATCCAAATGTCCACATCATTTTAAGCAGTGGTTTGGATGACCATGTATATCAGGAAAAAATGTGTGATTTCCAGGTCGAACTAATGATTAAAAAACCGTTTAATATACAGCAATTACGTTCAATGCTTTTGCAAGCGCGTCAAAGTCAAACAGATTCAGATTAAAAGCACTAATTGATTGGAAATTGCATTATAACTTTAGTTCCCCCTTCGAAGGAAACTATTTCAACACCACCGCCAGCGAGATTAACAAAGTATTTTACGATACTCATTCCCAACCCGATTCCTTTTACCTGTCCGGTAATATCCGGATCAATCTGGTAAAATCGATCCCAGATACGCAATAATTCTTCTTGTGGAATTACCGAACCTCGATTGGCTAATTCCATCGTAACCTGTTTTCCATTGCTACTAATCGACAGGAGAATATTGGGATTGGTTGAACCGCTGAATTTGATAGCGTTTTCTATTAGCTCAAATAGGATACTATACATACCATCAATGATCATTGGAAAATCCTGAGTATCGTTCCAGCGGATTTGAATTGTTTCTGGCGTAATATTCAATGAACCGGCTATTGTTTGAATATTGGTTTCCAGCCATTGTTTGGAAATAGTTTCCCTTTCGATCTGGGTCGGCTCCTCAGGCATCCGAATGTATCTAATCATTTTTTTCATGATCGCACCCAAAGTATTGGAAGCCCTTTGTAAACCGTCCATGGCAGCTTTTTCGAGTTCAGGATCCTTAGATTCAACCAATATATCTAAGGATTCCAGACTGAGTTGGGTTATGGTTTCGATCGTGGCAAACTTATGCTTTAGCATTATAAAGAACAGGTCTGCGCGACGACTGTCATTTATTTGCTTGGTTTCTTCAGTGGCTACAAAAACAACTTCATCAATTTCACCCAAGGGATTGTGAATGATATTATATTTTAATTCCAGAGCATAACGAAGCTTGAAATCACTTTCAGCGCGATAAATGATAAACCTGCCTTCTTTACGACTGGTAAGGTCGAACCAATTGTTGATTTTTGATTTAAAATTATTATTAATGATATAGTGGAAAGGTTGCTTTGCTGTAACCTTCTCATTCAGCCTGAACATCTGTTGGGCTGTCTTATTATACTTTTTTATAATACCTTCTGAATCAGTAATAATAATTCCATTTTGAATATGATTAATAGTGGTTTCAAATTTTTCTTTCTCGGCCAGTTGATTACGTAAATAACTCATTTTGAGCAGCGAATCGACACGGGCTTTGAGGATCGGCAGATCGGCAGGTTTGGTAAGAAAATCGTCGCATCCGGCCTTGATTGCACTCATCAAAGTTTTTGTATCAGTTTTACCGGTCAGTATTACGATAGGAATCAATTGGGTAAGTTGTTGCCCACGCAGCTTACGACACACATTGATTCCATCCATTTCGGGCATTTCCACATCCAGCAGGATAAGATCGGGGATTAACTCATTAGCCTTCTCAATTGCGGTTATTCCATCATAAGCAGTGTAGGTAGTGTGACCCTGGATTTTCAGTAAATCATCCATCATACTTACAACTGAAATATTATCGTCTACTATCAGTATTTGTGCCATCACAGTATCATTTATTTTAAAATGGTGTAATTATCTATTCCCTGATATGCAAATACTGTTCCTTTATCGATATAAGTTAGTAAAGATGATTTTAGAAATGCAAAGTATATTTAAACGTTGAACGGAAAGTGGTTATTAGCAGAAATTGGAATGATTCACGAAATATTATAGTGTTGTAGCGCATGGTATTACTAGTTCGCCTGGTTTATTTATCACCAAGTTCGCAGAGTAACGCAAAGAAATGATATATAAGGATATGTAAAATTCAGTAAGACTGGTTTTTTATGAAACTCATGTTACTATCCTCTTATCTGTCTTCAATTTTATTAGCGTTTAGTAATGCGAATCCGCGGTTGATGAATCAATTAGGTCAGTTAAGGAAAATTTTTCGAATAATGGAAAATTTTTCGATGTTTGAAATAGACTGGTTTAAAAGAAATTGAGAATTTATAAGCTGCAGTTCGCTGGGATAAGCATAGCATGAATATTGATACTTAATGAAATTGACACCCAGGGCGAGCTATGCAGAGTGGGAATAAAAATAATAGAAAATTAACTGAAGAGATAGAGCGGACTACATTAATGTCAGGTAAAATTATCAGTATAATTTCGAATAAAGGTGGTGTTGGTTAAACGTTATTCGCTATTGAAGTAGCTAATATTTTAGGGGCGATGGGGAATGATGTTTTGTTAATCGATACGGACATTAACACTGGTGATGTTTCAATTAAACTGGATTTGCGGGTAAAGCGTACTTTGTTGGATTTTTTCGAAAAGAATGAATCAGATCTAACAAATCTGGTAATAACTAAATAGGGTCTCCTCAATAAGTCGTTATTTGTAATCTATCAACAATTTGTAGTTGATAGCAGGACCTAACTCCCAAGTATGATTCCAACTTTTCCCATAGTTTTGAAGCCCTACTATGGAAAATAGAATGAAAGCTGACCCTTACAAACCGTTTTAAGGTGAAAAATAGAGAAAAAAGTTGGTGCCGACACACTCCGGCCACATTCATCACGAAAATCACCATGGCGATCCAACTTTCACTGGTTGCTTTGGTTT
>JACKQG010005807.1_pt1 | contig 13381 bp, 16 predicted proteins | sample 8237621 | NCBI WGS metagenome assembly JACKQG01 (sample SAMN15677084, study PRJNA649215) | marine metagenome | biome: marine; feature: Black Sea; material: saline water; isolation source: suspended particulate matter (SPM) from the Black Sea western gyre | collected 2013-06-09/2013-06-10 | depth...
CTTCGCTGATAATACTGCAGATTTCATTTGTGGGAATGTAGGTCGTTGCCTAGTTATTGTCTTTTTTACTCTTTTATTTAAATCTCTTATGACTTACTCGATTTTATAAAAACTATTTTATTATTTTAACTTTATACAATACTCTTTCTTGTACAATCCCTTTATGAAATTAAATAAAGAATGGACTTCATTTTTAGATACTGAAATTAACTCAAATGATTTTTTAGCATTGTGTAATAATATTGAAGAACTTTACAATAATAAAATAATATTCCCTCAATATGAAAATATATTTAGAGCTTTCAATTTGCTTACTCCGGATAAGGTGAAAGTTGTAATTATAGGTCAAGATCCCTATCATGGTTTAAATCAGGCAAACGGTCTTGCTTTTTCTGTTTGTGATGATTGTAAAATTCCTCCATCTTTACATAACATATTTAAAGAATTAGTTGATGATATTGGATGTAAATATCCAAAAAACGGAAATTTATCTAGATGGGCTCAACAGGGGGTTTTACTAATGAATGTTGTTTTAACTGTTGAAGAAGCTAAAGCTAATTCTCATAAAGATATTGGTTGGGAGCAGTTTACAAATACTGTTATTAAGAAATTGTCATTCACCTACTCTGATCTTATCTTCGTTTTATGGGGAGGTGCGGCTCATAAAAAGAGTTTATTCATTGATGAGACAAAACATTTGATTATTAAATCACCGCATCCTTCACCTTTATCTTCGTATAGAGGTTTTTTTGGATCACGTCCCTTTTCAAAAATCAATGAATATTTACGTTTACACAACAAAATAGAGATTGACTGGAGATTAGATTAATGTATACATTGAGTGTATCTGCTTTAAATGAGCAGATTAAAACTTTGCTTGAAACCAGTTTCACTCGAGTTTTAGTTGAGGGTGAATTATCCCGTATAACCTTTCATAACAGCGGACATATATATTTTACGCTCAAAGATTCTTCTTCTACGCTTAAAGCTGTTATGTTCAGGGGAAATGCTTCTAAACTAAAGTTTCAGCTGCAAGAAGGAATGAAGGTTCTTGTGGATGGGGCTATCACTTTATATAAACCTCGCGGTGAATACCAGATGAATTGTTTTAGTATTGAACCTTCTGGTCAAGGTGCTTTGGCATTAGCGTATGAGCAATTAAAAGAAAAATTATCAGCCAAAGGATATTTTGATACTAAGCTAAAAAAAGAGCTTCCACGATTTCCTTCTAGAATCGCATTAATCACATCTGCAACAGGTGCGGCACTTCAAGATATGTTACGGGTTGCAAATACACGCTATAGAGCTTTAGAGATAGACATATATGATGTGTTGGTCCAAGGAGACAGTGCTTCAAGTGCAATTGCACACGCGATTAGTATTGCTGATAAGAAAGATTATGATATTTTAATAGTTGGTCGTGGCGGTGGCAGCATGGAAGATTTATGGGCATTTAATGAAGAGATAGTCGCAGATGCGATTTTTAAAGCTAATACACCTATAGTATCCGCTGTTGGGCATGAAATAGACTGGGTCATAAGTGATTTTGTTGCAGATGTAAGAGCCGCAACTCCCAGTATTGCAATGCAGATATGTTTGCCAGATACAAATGAATTATATCAATATCTAGATTCTATGAGTAATCAGCTTGAAAGTATTATGTCACAAAAAGTATTTAATAAAACAAAAGAACTAAGACATATGTTAGAACTTTATTCTCAAAATTCTGTTGAAAAACAACTATCCCAAAAAGCTATCGAAATTAAGCAAATCAAAGACTTGTTTTTTCAAAATATCACATTTAAAATGCAAAGTTTTTCAAGGGACAAAGAAAATATTACATCAAGGTTTCCTCACGCTTTGGATTCTATTGTCAACAATAAGTACAATCAGCTTGCTAACTTATATAAAATGTTAGAATCAAATAATCCAAAGTTAAAAGCAAAAACGGGCTTTGCTCAAATTTCAAAAAATAAAAAGGTTATAGATATATCAGAACTTGAAGTGAATGAGAATTTTGAACTTCAAAGTGACAGTGTATTTGTTAGCGCAAAAGTATTAAACAAGGAAACTAGATGAATTATCCAAAATTTTATGACACAATAGAGACTATAAAAGTAATAGACCATCTTTCCAATGCACTTGGAAGCTTTGAAAATGGTGAATATGAGTTTAATTATGTAGATGTAGTTAAATCAGCTGGACATAGTTGCCCTACAGTTGCCGGCGCTTATATTATAACATTGGAAGCCTTGAGAGTTTTATACCCAAATGAATTAGCAGTTCGTGGAAATATCAAGGTGGAGTTTGAAGAAAAAATGGAAGATGGTGTCGCGGGAGTGATAGGAAATGTCATTTCTCAAATCACCGGTGCGACAGATAAAAATGGTTTTAAAGGTCTTCAAGGAAAATTTGCCAGACATTCTTTAATGCATTTTGATTCTGATATTGATTCATCAGCTAGATTCACACGATTAGACAATGCTAAAAGTGTGGATGTATTTTATAATCCATCTAGTGTAACGCCCAATCCAGATATGCAAGTTATTATGCAAAAAATGGCTGAGGGAACTGTTAGCAGTGATGAAGTAAAAGAGTTTGGTGTTTTATGGCAAGACAGAGTAAAAAGAATCTTTGAAAATATTGATCTGGTTGTGCGTGTAGAAGAGCTTAATGCCATTAGCTTAAGCTAATGGTACTACTTTAAAACTAAAGACGGAAAATATGTATGGAGAGTTACAGCAGTAGTAGCTGATAGCTTTTTCATAAGTTTATCAAATTTATCTTCTTTATTCCAGATTGGATTTGATACTTTACTTAATAATTCTAGCTCTGATTTAGCATCATGCATAACACCGATACTATCTATTAAACCGACTTCTTGTGCCTGATGCGCAGTAAAGATATGAGCATCGGCATAAAGCGCGCGTTTTGAATAATCTAAACCACGTGCATTGGCAACATCCTGGGTGAACATATCATAAGTGCCATGTATTACTTTATTAAGCTCATTGACTTCGAAGTCAGTCCAAGCTCTATCTGGAGTGCCTACTTTTTTATATTTTCCTGCCTGGACACTTTGTGATTTTATTCCGATTTTTGAAAGAAGTTCACTTGCATCTGCGCTTTGTATGATAACACCGATACTCCCCACCATAGATCCAGGATTAGCTATGATTTTATCCGCCCAAATACTTGCATAGTAGCTCCCGCTTGCTAAAATACCTTGTGCATACACTATAACAGGTTTCTTTTCTTTCAATCGTTTAAGAGCATAAGCTACTTCTACGGAAGGAGCGACGGCACCTCCTGGTGAATCAACAACAAGTAAAACACCTTTTATCTTTTCATCATTGTGTGCAGTTTCAATCTGTTCGAGCACCTCAGACACCTCCATAATCGGACCAAGCAGATTTATACTTTGAAGGTTGTTTTGTGTTAAACCTTCATTTGTTGCAGGGGTGAATATCAACACTACAATAAGAAGAAATATCATAGCTTTAAAGTGATCTTGTATAAATTTTATTGGTATTGTGATTGGTGAAAATAATTTTCTCAAAAATTCCATTAGTTATCCTTTTCTAGTTTTCCGTTTATATAAACTTTAGAGATATTATATCGGTGAAGTATTAAATGAATTGCTAATTCTTTTGTTGGTTCAGCATCTAAGTCCAGCACAAGCATATCAGCATTTTTTCCTTCTTTAATTTCACCGGTGTTAAGACCAAGTGCTTGGGCAGCATGGATGGTCACTCCATCAATCAATGCTTTTGCAAATTCTAATAGTGGAGCATCACTATGCATAAATAAAGACATTTTCATCTCTTCAAACAGGTCCAGTTTATAATTAGAACTGAGGCCATCTGTAGCGACTATCCATCGGATGTTTTTTTCATTTAATTCTTTTATGTTGAGTGTGGGATTTCCTAGCAGTCTATTTGAAATAGGACAGTGAATTATAGTATGTTGGTGTTTTGCAATATGTTCAAGTTCTTCATTATTAGCCTGCACAGCATGTGTTAAAAGTGCATTATGTCCGTCAAAATATTCTAAAAATTCTTTAGAATCACAGACTGAGGCACTCTGTTTGAGTAGATTCTCAAAAAACTCTTTAAAGTCTCCATCACTGGAGTCTAGCCAGTCTCTCTCAGCTTGACTTTCCATAAAATGAGCTGTGAGTTTTAGGTCTTCATTTTTGACCATTTGAAGGGCCTTTTTAACTAAAACCGGGTGAACTGAGTAGGGTGAATGGATAGCTACAGCTGGATAAAAACCCTCTCTTTTAACAGTTTTTGATGCATCAAGACGAGATAAAAAATCTCCAAAAAGAGTATCTGCCATCATAGCTTGTGAACCAATGAGTTCATTAAAGTAAACAACATTTTGGGCAGCATTCCCACAAGCTTCTAAATCCATTCCATGTGAACTAATTGCCCCAAATGTTGTTATTCCGGATTCGAGCATTGCGTTGATTGCTTTGCTCATACAGATTGAGTCGCAACCGCCTATAAGCTCTTCACGGTTTTCGATGACACTATAAAGCCATCCCATAAAATCCCCATAGCTAAGCTCGGTTTTATTAGCTGAAAATTCTATATGCACATGAGCATTTATAAGGCCTGGCATTAGAAGTGAGTTTTCTCTTAGTGTTGTGACTTTTGCATCCGGATACTCTTCTATAAGTTCATCAAAAGGGGCTATTTTTTTAATTGTCTTATTAAAAGCGACTGATAAGTTTGTTGAAACTCTATCTCGCATAAATATGTAGTGTGGTGTGATAATTTGCATATATTTTCTTTAGTGTAAATTTTAGTTTCTAATTATACACTTTTTAACAGTGCCGATAATATATGTAAATAATTTCCTATTAGAAATTCTAATTCTATTTAAGTGAAAATAGATTATATATTATATATAATCTATCAAGATAGCAATAGATGGAGATATTATGGTACATCATGTAAAATTTGAAAATTTAGAAGAAGAGTTTGTGGACTTGCCTCAAGTCTTTAAAAACAGTTTGCAAAATGAAGTTTTAGAAATTAAAAAATTAAATAAAGAGAGTGAAAAATTTAAACAAATTTCTAAAGATATATGCAAAATTGATGAGGCTGAGTATGTTATTTATTCAAAATATATGGGTAGAGAATATCATGAGCAAGAAACCTTTATATTTGTCAATCATACTGGGAAGATGGTGTGTAATTTGTCAGGAAGAGAAGTTGATCTATATAACATGATTGTTGATTGTGATAACCTAGTTAAAACACAAGAATATGTGAGCACTCATAAATAATTCATATTTAATCTAAGATTAGATAGAATAAAGCCTTAAAATATTTACTGTCATAAAGGTGTAAAATGAAGATAATGGTTATTCAAGGTCCAAACTTAAATATGTTAGGTGTTAGAGAACAACATATTTACGGTCCTGTGAAATTAGAACAGATTCATGGTGGAATGAAAGAATTTGCCGGACAAAATAATGTGGAAATTGATTTTTTTCAAAGTAACCTGGAAGGCGAAATTGTAGATAAAATTCAAGAGTGTTATGGTGAAGTGGATGGTATTATCATAAATGCTGCGGCGTATACCCATACTTCTATCGCTATTCGTGATGCTATAGCAGCTGTTGGCATCCCGACTGTGGAGGTGCATATTTCTAATATTCACCGCCGGGAAGAATTTAGAAAAGAAAATATGATTGCACCGGTTTGTGCATCTTCAATTGTCGGTTTCGGACCATTTGGATATCATTTAGCAATGATAGGTCTTATCCAAGTGATGAATGAAGTGCAAGCAGCAAAAGAAGCACAAGCTAATCAAGCTAAGTAATTTATGTATCTAAAACGTAGACTAAGTAAAAGTTTAACAACTTTTAAAGGTCTATATTTTGGTCAGAAAAGAAAATCTTTTAGCACTAAAAGATATCAAGTCACAATAGGAATCGGTGGAAATGTTGGGGATGTTAAACGAAGGTTTAATCATCTTTTAGTATTTTTACAAGCTGATGTTAGAGTAGACATCATAAAAACTTCGTTGATTTTAAAAAATCCTCCTTTTGGTTTTATAGATCAAGATGATTTTTTCAACTCAATTATAGTTTTGCAGGTGAATATGCAAGCGAGAGCTTTTTTAGATTATTTGATGAGATTAGAAAAAAAATTTGGCAGATGCAGAAGTTTTGCGAATGCGCCAAGGACATTGGATTTGGATATTATATTTTTTGACAACAGAGTTATTAAAACAGATATATTGACTGTTCCTCATGTTGACTGGTTCAATAGAGAAAGTGTGACTATTCCATTAGCGGGTATGAGATGAAAATATTAACGTTTACAGGTTCCACACCATCAGAGGCTTTAAAAAAAGCAAAGCTTGAAATCGGTGATGAGGGGATGCTTGTTGAAACAAGAGAGATCCAAAAAAAAGGATTGGGCCGTCCAGCTATTTATGAGATTGTGATTGGAATTGAAGAAAGTCAATTAAAGCGTGAACAAGCTAAACGGTTTAATACTGTCAATAAACCTTTAGAGAAGCAAAAGCCAATCATGCAAGAGAGTGAAGATATATTGTTCAACATTTCAAATGCAGCACAGCAAATATCTGAAATTTCTGCGGTGACAGATCCTTTAGTGGAATACGGAAGACCAAGAACAGCCCCTATTATTGATAAAGTTGCGGTGCAGCCTCTTTCAGCAAAAGAACCAAAAGAGTTAAAAGAGATAAAATCTGAGATAAACAAGCTTGGAGATAAGGTGAAGCTCATCCAAAATATGCTTTGGGAAGAGAAATCACCTAAAATCGAAAGTGCTATTCCTCCAGAATTTGCCGAAATCTATAGACTGGCTTCGCAAAGCGGTATGAGCCATGAGCATCTAGAGTCCATTATGCAGATGACACTAGAACATATGCCGCATAAAATGAAAGAAAACTCTGCCACTGTAAAAAGATATTTTCAAACACTTCTTCGAAAAATGATACCTATTCGACTTGAGAGTGCACCAACTATGGGAACTAAAAAAGTAATGATGTTGGTGGGACCGACAGGAGTGGGTAAAACAACTTCTATTGCAAAGTTGGCAGCTAGATATTCTTACCTTATGGAGAAAAAATATAAAGTGGGACTTGTTGTGCTTGACACCTACCGTATAGGTGCGGTGGAGCAGTTGATGCAGTATGCTAGAATGATGAAGCTTGGTATTGAGACTGTGGTTGATCCTATAGATTTTCCAACAGCTTTAAATTCACTGCGTCATTGTGATTATATTTTGATTGACACTATGGGATCAAGTCCATATGATAAAGGTAAGATAGAAAAAATATATGAATGTTTAGAAGCAAATGACACAGAGTTTCATGTAGATGTTGTTTTGGTGATGCCTAGTTCTATAAAATATGAAGATTTACAGGCGACATATGATAATTTTGCCACACTCAATATTGACACAATGATGTTCACCAAGTTAGACGAAACAAGAGGTTTTGGAAATATTTTTTCATTGGCTTATGAGACGAAAAAACCTATAAGTTATTTTTCTGTCGGTCAAGAAGTGCCGGAAGATTTAGTGAGAGCCAGCAGTGATTTTTTAGTTGAATGTCTTTTGCATGGCTTTAACAGGAGCAAAGTATGATTGGAAATCAAGCTCAAAAACTTGAAGAACTTGTGGCAACAAACACTCCTGCTTCTCAAAAAAAATCAAAAAAAACACGATTTATTGCCGTGACAAGCGGTAAAGGCGGAGTTGGAAAGAGCACTATAAGTTCTAATTTGGCATACACACTTTCAAAAAGCGGTCTTAATGTAGGTATTTTTGATGCAGATATCGGTTTAGCGAATCTAGATGTGATGTTTAATGTGAAAATTAAAAAAAATATACTGCATGTTCTTAAGGGCGAAGCTACGGTTTCAGATATTTTAATCCCTATTACAAGAAACCTTATCCTAATTCCAGGTGAAAGTGGAGACGAGATATTAAAATACTCTGATATGGCACTTTTTGAAAGATTTATGGAAGAAGCGCAAGTCTTGGATAAGCTTGATGTGATGATTATTGACACCGGAGCGGGAATCGGTGAACATATTCAAATGTTTTTAAATGCTGCGGATGATGTTATTGTTGTGACAGTTCCAGACCCTGCTGCAATCACGGATGCCTATGCAACGATTAAGACTATAGCGACATTACGTAATGATATCAGTATGATTATGAATCAGGTGAAAAGCGAAAAAGAAGCGCAAGCAGTGTTTTCTAAGATAAAAAAAGTTGCAGATGTAAATATTGGTTCAAATTTAGATTTACAGCTAATCGGTAAAATCAACAGTGATGTGAAAGTTTCTTCTTGTGTGAAAAAAAGACTACTTTTTTGTGCAGAGCATTCATCATCTCAACCGCATAAAGATATAATAGCAATAGCAAATAGAATTACTTCTAGATTGGAACGTAATGTGCTAGTTAAGTCCAATGAGAGTGGACTTAGTGGGCTCTTTAAGCGGCTTATAGAACATTTTTAATATATTTGGGGTACTTATGTTAGGTGAGAATTTTGTATACTTTTTTACTGTCCAAGGTTTTTTTGTTGGGATAATCTTTGGAATATTAAAATCTTTTGATGCAGAAGGCTTGCTTGTGTATACATTTTTCATCACTGCTTTCTTTTACCTTTTTTCTCACATCATAATCGCACTATATTTTAAAACACTCAATGCAAAGTCTCAATTTTTTCCTAAAGATAGACATGAAAGAGAACTTGATATGTTTGTAAAAGAGATTAACAAAAGAGAAACTTTGATTGATTCTGCATCTAAAATTACAGATATTGCAGTAAACCTTAACTCGCAACATTCGGTGGCAGACGCATGATGAACTCTTACCATCAGGATATTAAGCACAAAGAAGATGAATTGGCGATTCAGTACTTACCTGCTGTAAAAGCTATGGCTTTTAGACTTAAAGAGAGACTTCCCAGTTCAATCGATTTTATGGATCTTTCTGCTATTGGTACAGAAGAACTTATCAAGTTAGCTCGTAGATATGACAGCACATTAAATGATTCTTTTTGGGGCTACTCGAAAAAAAGAGTGTATGGGGCAATGCTTGATTATTTAAGAAGCTTGGATATTTTAAGCCGTGCAAGTCGAAAACTGGTGAAGGCGATTGATTATGCCGTTGAAGAATACAGACTTACGCATGAAGAAGAACCTACCGATGAAGAGTTGGCAGAAATTTTAGAAGAACCTGTAGAAAAGGTGCACGAAGCACGAATAGCATCGAGTATATATACGGTTATGCCTTTACATGATCAACTTCAAGTCGGAGATGAAGGCGCTGCTTTAGCCACTGTTGAGCGAGATGAGTTAGTGGAAGTGATTAAAACAATCCTTTCAAAATTTAAAGAAAGAGAACAGTTGGTGATTCAGTTTTATTATTTTGAAGAATTGACACTTAAAGAGATCAGTGAAATACTTAATATCACGGAGTCTAGAATTTCTCAAATTCACAAGTCTGTTATTCAAAAAATTAAAGAAAGCGTAGGTATGCAGCATGGCTGATATACTTTCCCAAGAAGAGATTGATGCTTTATTGGATGTCGTTGAAGATGAAGGTGATGATGTCTTAGATGGAGGTGAAGATAGTTTACTTCCTCAAAGACAGGTTACTCTTTATGATTTTAAACGTCCAAATAGAGTTTCTAAGGAACAACTTCGTGCATTTCGCGGTGTACATGATAAAATGGCCAGATCTTTAGCTTCACAAATCTCTTCTATTATGCGTTCAATCGTTGAAATTCAACTTCATTCAGTGGATCAGATGACATACGGTGAATTCTTAATGTCTCTTCCAAACCCTACAAGCTTTAATGTTTTTTCGGTGAAACCTCTTGAAGGAAGCGGAGTTATTGAGATAAATCCATCTATTGCTTTTCCAATGCTTGATCGTCTGCTTGGCGGAAAAGGTGAACCCTTTGATGCAAGCCGTGAATTTTCAGATATTGAATTGAGTCTTTTTGAAACTATTTTACGAGTTATGATGAGCACGCTAAAAGAGGCTTGGGCTCCAGTTATGGAAGTGTATCCCACTGTTGAATCAAAAGAATCAAGTCCAAATGTTGTACAAATTGTTGCGCAAAATGAAATTGTTGTAATGGTTGTTATGGAAATCATTATTGGGCATAGTTCGGGAATGATGAATATTTGCTATCCTGTAATTTCTTTGGAACCAGTGCTGCCTAAATTGGCATCACGAGATTTAATGTTGAATGAAACAAGTTCAAAGAAAAGTAGAAATACAGAGCTTCAAGTTCTTTTAGGTGGTGCAAAAGTCAATATTGAAGCGAACTTAGGTGATGCGGAACTCACCTTAGGTAATGTTTTAGATTTAAAAGTTGGCGATGTTTTAAGACTTACGAATCCTGCAAATGATATTATTACAGTATGTGTAGATGGAAAAGACAGATTTAAGGGTCAAATAGGTTTAAAAAGATTTAGAAAGTCAATTGAGATTACAGAGATTATCAATACTGAAAAAGATGCAGTGAAACGTGCTTTAGAAAACTTTGAGAATCAAAGACATACTAAAATCACGGGTGTTAAAGATATGATACATGATTCATAAAAAGTACCTAAAGAGGAAGCAGTGAATGAGTGAATTTATAAAGTTATTCGAAAGTGAAACAACAGGAACTATTGAAGCATTAATCGGAGAAGCTCCTACTTTACAAATGCAAGAAGAACAAGAGCTGAGTATTATTTCAAATATAATTCCTCCTATTGTTTTAGTTAATATCATTGTATCCGGATCAGTGGATGCAAAAGCGATGATAGCTTTACCTGCGAACTTAGCAGCATCTTTGGCTGATCTTATGATGGGTGAAGAAGTGGGTGGTAGAGAAGATGTCTCTGAGGATGACCTTGACGCTTCAAAAGAGATTATTTCTAATATCTTTGGAGCAATAGGAAATTCTATATCTTCGCAAAAAGAGATACCGGCATTATCTTTTGCAATTGAAAGTATTGAATTTAAAAATACTGAAGATGAAGTCAGTTTAGAAGACTTCAGCAAAATGTATGTATACAAATTTAACCTGGGTGACCTTAGCTCTTTATATATGTTTATAATAGATGAACAACTAAAAAATGCATTAGAAGGAACTAATGAAAGCTCTTCAAGTTCATCAATGAACGCTTCTTTAGATATGTCCAATGACTCTGCGCAAAGTGTTGAGATGAGTAATGATGAAATGAGAAATATTGCACTCATAATGGATGTTAAGCTACCTGTCAGAGTTCGAATAGGACGTAAAAAAATGTTACTTAAGGATGTTTTGAATATGGATATCGGTTCAGTGATAGAGTTGAACCAACTAGCCAATGACCCTTTAGAGATACTTGTTGATAATAATGTTATAGCTCTTGGTGAAGTGGTGATTGTAGATGGTAATTTTGGAGTGCAAATAACTTCAATAGGCACTAAAAAAGAACGACTTAATCAACTGAAGGACTAAGGTTGAAAACTAGAACAGATGAGACATCAAGATATTTAAAAGATATTAAATCTGCTGATGTATGGAGCGTTTTTAAAATTATTGCTGATTTTGTGAAAGGTTTTGATGAGCTGGGTGAATTGGGGCCTTCAGTGACAATCTTTGGAAGTGCAAGAACTAATAAAGATGATGTATACTATAAAGAAGCGGAAAAGTTGGCCTCCGTACTTGGAAATAGAGGTTTTAATATTATCACGGGAGGTGGACCTGGGATAATGGAAGCGGCTAATAAGGGTGCAAGTAATAATCCTGATATCGAATCTATAGGCCTTAATATTGATTTGGCATTTGAGCAAATATCAAATCCATACACGACAAAAAAACTTAATTTTGATTACTTTTTTTCAAGGAAAGTGATGCTAGTGAAATATTCGATTGCCTATGTGATTTTTCCGGGTGGCTTTGGGACACTGGATGAGTTGTTTGAAGCATTAACATTAGTGCAAACTAAGAAAGTGTCCGGAGTTAAAATATTTGTTGTAGGTGTTGATTTTTACAAGCCATTATTAGATTTTATCGAAAATAAAATGCTGAAATATGACACAATTGAGAAAGAAGATTTAGAACTTATACGATTAACAGATGATTTAGATTGCATTGCTGGCGAAATCGAAGCATCCATAGTGGAACAAATAAAATTTTTAAAAGATGCAAATCTATGTGACACCACATATTATAAATCATTGGCAGATTTTTTATATGAAAAAGATATGATAGATGACAGAAGAAGTGAATAATATGAAAAAAAAAGTATTAGTTGGAATGAGTGGCGGAGTTGACTCGACAGTATCAGCACTTTTGCTAAAAGAAGAAGGATACACAGTTGAAGGTTTATATATGAAACTTCATTCTAAGCCGGGTTATCATGAAATTCATCTTGCACGTGCGCAAAAAGCAGCAGATTATGTAGGTATTAAACTTCATGTTTTAGATTTGCAAGATATATTCAACAAAGAAGTGTTCCAACCTTTTATAGATACTTATGCTCAGGGTAAAACACCAAATCCATGTGCACTTTGTAATAGGAACTTAAAATTTGGTGAAATGATAAAATTTGCAGATATTATCGGTGCTGATTATTTAGCAACTGGACATTATATTAAAACAGATGGTGAATATTTTTATCAAGCAGAAGATGATACAAAAGACCAAAGTTATTTTTTATTTTATGTTGCAAAAGAAGTGTTGCCAAGGTTATTATTTCCTTTAGGCAGTAGACATAAGAGTGATATAAAAAGAATTGCTGCTTCTATAGAAGGTCTAGAGTCATTTGCAGCACAGGCTGAATCAAGTGAAATATGTTTTGTCGAGACCACTTATACGGATGTTCTGAAAAAACATGTGAATGTAGATAATGTTGGTGAAGTATTGGATAAAGATGGAAATGTGGTTGGAGAGCATAAAGGTTATATGCACTATACGATAGGCAAAAGAAAAGGCTTTACAGTTAAAGGTGCACATGAACCCCATTTTGTTTTAAGTATAAACCCTAAAACAAACCAAATTGTTGTTGGGAAAAAAGAAGAACTAGAGTGTGATAGTGTAGTTTTGGATAATCTGAATATGTTTAATATTGAAAAAGAATTTGATACAACAGTAAAGTTAAGATATAGAACAAAAGCAGTGCCTTGTCATGTGAAAATTGAAAACAACAAAGCGTATCTAACATTAAAAGAGAGTGTCTTAGGAGTGGCAGTTGGCCAAGCTGCTGTATTTTATGATGATGACAAACTTATTGGCGGTGGCTGGATAGCTCAAGTTTAAGCTGAAACAACTTCCAATAAAAAGTAAAAACCAAATTCCCAAACAACTCTTTCAAACATTAAGCGAATCCTAA
>JACKQG010005808.1_pt1 | contig 13378 bp, 10 predicted proteins | sample 8237621 | NCBI WGS metagenome assembly JACKQG01 (sample SAMN15677084, study PRJNA649215) | marine metagenome | biome: marine; feature: Black Sea; material: saline water; isolation source: suspended particulate matter (SPM) from the Black Sea western gyre | collected 2013-06-09/2013-06-10 | depth...
AACTTACATTTTTGTCATTCCCAATTTAATTGGGAATCCATTTCTCAATAACAAGCGAAAAGTTCTCCGCCGTTGGCGGCTCGTTTTCGCATTCCAAATAAAAGAATTGTTTTTTTATTTTCAATATTAAATTTTCTGTTTCGCTTTGTAGAAAAGTGAAGAGGATTCGTAATCATCAACAATTTTCTGGTAATATTTTTTTGCTTTTATCGGCTCAGAATTTTCATCGAAATATTCAGCAATTTCGAAAATCAAATCCGCAGCATCGAAAGAATTAGGAAATTTTTTCACGGCTTTTATTAAAAGCGAAAGATATTCCTCTTCATTTCCTTGGTCCAAATAGCACTTTGCAAGTCCGACCATTGCGGATTTTTTCAAGATTTTATTTCTGATTTTCAAAGATTTCTGAAAATAATTTTCAGCTTGAACATAATCGATAGAATCTTTTGACAGACAGATTTTTCCGAGATAGAAATTAGCCCATTTATGCTCTTTGGTTGATGAATAATTTTCACTTAATTTTGTAAATTCCTCTTCTGCTTTTTCAAAATTTTTATCCAGAAAATATCCAAAAGCGATATCAAATTGTTCGACGGCATCTTTGCTTTGACTTTTTTGAGAAGAAAAAATTACGAAAATAATTATCAAAATAATAACTATTCCAACTCCAGCAAAAGCGAAATTTTTCCAATTTTTTTTGGCAAATTCCGAAGCGAGAAAAACGCTTGTTATAAATTTGTCCTCTTTAAGTTCGTGCTTATGTTTAGGTACTTTCATATTTAATTTCCTTTCTATAAAAAATAAATTTGACAACATATTTTTAAGCTGAAAATATTTGTCAAAGAAAACTTTAAATGGATGAAAAAAATAAGTTTTTTAAATTAATTTTAGAAAAAGGTTGACAACTTTTTTTGATGATAGTTGAATGCAATTCAAAGTTGTTTTGAAAAGAAAATAAAGAGAGGTACTAATGAAAGCACGAAAATTATTGCTTACTATTATTCTATTGTTATACATCTCCTTATTTGCTTTAACGATTAATATTCCAGAAGATTATTCTACTATTCAGGAAGGAATTGATGCTGCAAATGAAGGAGATATTATACTTGTGGCGTCTGGAACATATGTAGAAAACATTAATTTTGGAGGTAAGAACATTACGGTTACATCTACAAATGGTGCGGAAGAGACGATTATTGACGGAACAAATGAAACAGAATATGCAAGTGTAGTAAAATTTGTTAATGGTGAAACTTCTGCAGCTGTCCTTGATGGATTTACAATAACAAATGGACTCAATCAATATGGCAGTGGAATTTATTGTGAAGCCTATTCCAGCCCGACATTATCAAATTTAATCATTTGCAATAACGAAGCTTATTACGGCGAAGGCGGCGGAATTTATTGTAATTACTATTCCAGTCCAACTTTGGAGAATATCATTATAAAAGATAATATTGCTGCCGTTGGCGGTGCAGGACTTTATGCAGAATATTATTCCAATCCTATTCTCAATAATATACTTATCGTGAATAATTCGGTTGGAGGTATGAAAAAATCCGCAAACCGATATCTATATGGTGGTGGAATTTACTGTATGAGCAACTCATCTCTCACCTTAGAAAATGTAACTTTTTATGGAAATCATTCATTTTATGGAGGTGCGATATATTGCGGATATGGTTCTGATGCGGAATTAAAAAATTGTATTTTGTGGAATGACGATCCCGATGAAATTGGCACACCAACTCTTGTAAATGCTACATACTCAGATATTCAAGGCGGTTTCGACGGAAGTGGCAACATTAATGCTGACCCACTTTTTGTTGATGCAGAAAATGGAGATTTCAGTTTGGAAGAAAGTTCGCCTTGTATCGGAACTGGCGAAAATGGCGCCGATATGGGATTTTCTTATTCAACGGCAGAAATAATTTACGGCGATGTAAATGGAGATGGAAATGTTTCATCATACGATGCAGCTTTAACACTTCAATATTCGGCAGGTCTAATTTCAGATTGGACAGAAGAGCAAATTACTGCCGGCGATGTAAATGGAGATGAAAATATTTCCTCGTATGATGCAGCACTTATTTTACAATATTCCGCAGGATTAATTGATGAATTTCCAGTTGAAGGAAAATAAAAAAATAAAAAAAACGGAGGAAAAAATGAAAAAGCAAGTCATACTGGCAGTTGTGGCAATCTTCGTGATTTCCATACTTCCAGCAAAAGAATGGACTGAAATCTGTAATGATTACGGTTTCGGTCTTGACGAGGTGGAAATTCTCGTCACAAAAAATGGAAGTTCCCTCGACTTCACAACCTCAAATCTTGTAAAAAAGAATGAAGTTGTAGGAACTATCTCATTCCAATTTGATTTGATATTCAATAATGATGTTCAATATCTTGGCAATGAACTTGGCAAAATTGCAGAAAATGGAATTATCGTTGTAAATGATGAAAATCGCGGCGCTCTCAAAGTTGCGTATATGAGTATGTATCCACTTACTGGCGAAGGCAAATTTCTCACACTGAATTTTTCTGGCGAAGTGACAAATTATTCTGTCTCAAATTTCTATTTCAATGTAGAAAATATCAGTAAAATTAACTATTCTGGAAATGAAAATCCTGATGAGTTTTTAAAAGGAAATCATCCAAATCCATTTAATTCAAAAACTGGAACTGAATTTTCTTTTGCACTCAATTCAAATCAAGCAAAAAATGCCACTCTTGAAATTTATAACATCAAAGGGCAATTGGTGAAGGAAATAGACATTGATAATCCTTCTTGGGATGCGACTGATGAGAGTGGAAATGCTGTCTCTTCAGGAATTTACTTTTACAAATTGAAAGCTGGAGATTACACTCGCACGAAAAAAATGATTTTGATGAAATAGACGACATTTTCTGAATTTCTGAAACCAATTTTTTTTCAAACTTTTGCAATTTGATTGCGAAGGAGTAGTATGAAAACCATTTATAGAATTGGTTGCGTTTTCGTTTCTATTGTTTTTTGTTTTTTTTATTTGAACGCAGCTTCTGTAATTTTGAACGAATACAATGCAGTTGATAATGACCAATTTCTCAATAATGAAAATTCTGATGTGTTTTTTGGACAAATCCCGGGAAATGGTGGAGATTGGTTTGAGCTTGTAGTTGTTGGAGATGGCACTGCCGGTTCAACAGTTGATATACGGGGGTGGAGATTCGAAATATATGAGAATGGAGAAGTGCAAGATACTTTGATTCTTTCAGATAATGACTATTGGTCAAATGTAATAGCAGGAACGATTTTAACTTTCATCGAACACGATACATTCGATACATTCGACACTTCAACAGAAATCAATAAAATAGATAATCTTTCGACAGAAGGTTGGTGTTGGAGTAATTTCTATACAGGCGACGAAACCTATTTTGAAAGTTATCTTCATCCACATTTTCCAATGAGTAATGAAGATTCTCAGATTAAAATTTTAGATTCCAATAACAATCCAATTTTCTATGCAGGTGAAGCAATAAATCCCACAAGTGGAGTTCAAAATAATGAAGTTTTCAAATTAGAAGAAGATCCAACAATAGATATTACGCCAATGTCTAGCTATAACAGCGGCTCGTCAAGCACTTTTGGGCATCCAAATATCTGGAGTGGTGGAGACAGCATACAGGTTTTTACTCACTTTTCGTTTGGTGTAGATGATGGCTTCTTACCACAAACAGGCGAACTACTTACAAATTATCCCAATCCATTTAGTGAATCTACAACAATTTCTTTTAATTTGGCTCCAAATTTATATCGCACAAAGCAGATTGAGATTTATAATATCAAAGGGCAACTTGTAAAGCAATTAAAATTAGAAATTAATGAAGTTATTTGGGACGGAAAAGACAATACTGGCAAACCTGTCTCTTCAGGAATCTATTTCATAAAACTGGATAACAGTGATAACTATTCTTATGTAAAAAAAATGTTATTATTAAAATAAAAATTTGAAATGGAGAAAAAATGAAATCAAAATTAGTATTTTTCTTTATTCTGAGTTTTACCATTTTATCTATTAATTCTTACGCACATATTTCTGATGTAATTTACGATGACTCAGAACTTTTGGAGTTTTATGTCACGATTGATATTGAGAATTGGTATGACTCGTTAATGGCGGATTATTACGATGGACAATCTACAGACGACTGGATTTATACGCCAGCCACATTTACATTTAATGGAGTAGATTATGATAGCGTTGGAATTAGATTCAAGGGTTATAAATCGATGGGATATCCTTCAGAAAAAAAGCCATTCAAAATAAAATTCAATGAATTTATTGAAGATCAAGAATTTTATGGTGTAGATAAATTGGCGCTTAGTAACGGATATGCTGACCCAAGTTTTATTCGCGAGAAAATGGTTTACGATGTTCTAAATAAATTTATACCGAGTTCGCGTTCAAACTTTGTGAAACTTTACATAAACGACCAATATTGGGGACTTTACACGAATGTTGAAGTTGTTAATATGAAATTCATAGATAAAAATTTTGGTGATAATGAAGATGGAAATCTCTTCAAAGGTGACCCGCATGGCGATTTTATTTGGTATGGAGAAGAACAGGAAAATTATTACGACAGATACGAGCTAAAAACAAACGAAGAAGCAAATGATTGGTCAGATTTAATCGAATTAATTTATACTTTAGAATATACCGCCATTGAAGATTTTCCTGAAATTTTTGAAGAAATGTTCAATGTGCATAATTTTTTATTTTTCCTGACAATTAACAACTTTTTTGTAAATTTAGATAGTTATGTCGGAAACTCACGAAATTACTATGTTTATCATAGAACAGATATCGACAGAATTTTACATTTGCCGTGGGATTTCAATTTTGCATTTGGAACATTGACGATGGGCTTATCGGTTGAACAGCTGTTTGATTTAGATATTTTTTGGGAGCATACTTTTCCCAGACCGCTTGTCAATATGCTATTTGATGTTGATGAATATCGAGATATCTATTTGATGGATTACAAATATTTGATTGATAATGAACTTGATTATACGACTTATGCAGCGAGAGTTGATGAATTGGGAGATTTGATTCGAGATGCAGTATATGCAGATACATTAAAGATGTATACCGATGGAGAATTTGAGACGAATCTTGAGGATGGTATTCCATTTGGAAACGGCGAGCTTTTGGGAATCAAAGAGATGATACAAGAACGCATATCCAGCGTTGAAGACCAATTAAACGGTTATCAAATTCCAGAGCGAATAACCGGAATAGTCCTAAATGAATTTATGGCTGACAATGACAGCACAATAACAGACGATAATGGCGAATATTCCGATTGGATAGAATTGTATAATACAAATGATTTTGAGGTTGATTTGTCGGGTTTATTTTTGACAGATAATATCCAGACACCTGCCAGATGGAAGATTCCAGACACGACAATTGTGGCAAATGGTTATCTTGTTATTTGGGCTGATAATGATACTTTATCAGAAAATTTTCATACAAATTTTTCTTTGAATGATGCTGGTGAATTTTTAGGACTTTATGCGAGAGATGGTATAATTCCAATTGATAGTTTAAATTTCGATAATCAACACGGTGACATATCTTATGGAAGATATCCCGACGGAGAAGACGCTTGGGGATTTATGCTGCTTCCAACTCCAGGAAGTTCAAATAATTACACAAATTCTCCTCCAGAAATTTCAAATTTAGCACAAGTTCCTTTATCACCAACATCTTCAGACCAAGTAAATATTACTGCACAAATTACTGACAACTCAACATTGAGTTCTGTATATCTGAAATATGATGCCGGTTCAGGATTTGTAGATATCACAATGTATGACGATGGTTCGCACGGCGATGGAGCAGCTTCCGATGATGTTTATGGTGGATATATTCCAGCTCAGACAGATGAAACTTTAGTTAGTTATTATATTGAGGCGACTGATGACGAATCTGTTGTTATCACATATCCCGAAGATGCGCCAACTGTAACCTTCCAATATTCTGTTGGTTATGAATTGCCGGATATTTGTATCAATGAATTTATGGCAGATAATGATAACATTATCGCAGATCCTGAGGGAGATTACGATGATTGGCTGGAGATTTATAATTATGGAGCAGAAGATGTAGATATTGGCGGAATGTATCTTACAGACGATTTGTCTGATCCAACTGAGTGGTGGCAAATTCCAACAACATCTCCAACTACAACAACTATTTCCGCTGGTGAATTCTTACTTATTTGGGCGGATAGCGACGAGGAAGTCGGAGTTCTTCATCTAAATTTCAAATTGGCGAATAAAGGTGAACAGATTGGACTGTTCGCATTTTATGGCACCACACCGATTGACACATTGACATATGATTTGCAAACAACAAATATATCGTACGGAAGATATCCAGATGGCTCTGAAAGTTGGGAACTTATGTCCGTATTTCCTACTCCGGGCAGTTCAAATATTCAAGATTATTTTCCACCTACAATTGAGAATGTTAATCAAAATCCAACCGCACCATCTTCTGATGATGATGTGAATATTACTGCTACAATTACAGATGAAGGAACTGTCACTTCTGCAATATTGAAATATGATGCCGGTTCAGGATTTGTAGATGTTACAATGTATGACGATGGTTCTCACGGCGATGGAGCCGCCTCCGATGATGTTTATGGTGGATATATTCCATCTCAAATAGATGAAACTTTGGTAAATTACTACATCGAAGCAACTAACGATATATCAGAAGTCGCCACATATCCCGCAAATGCACCAAGCACAACATTGCAATATGTCGTTGGATATGCATTGCCTGAAATTTATATTAATGAATTTATGGCAAGTAATACTACTACAATCGCTGATCCACAAGGTCAATATGATGATTGGATTGAACTATATAACGCAAGTGATGAGCCGATTGATGTGGGTGGAATGTATATCACAGATGATTTGTCTGATCCAACAAAATGGCAAATTCCGAGTACCAATCCAGATTCCACTACAATTTCTGCTGCAGGATTTTTGCTCCTTTGGGCAGATAATGATTCCGGAGACGGTGAACTTCATTTGGGTTTTGAATTAAAGGTTGATGGTGAACAAATAGGACTTTATTCACTCTATGGAATAGCAACAATAGATACAATTACTTACGCAACTCAAACAACAGATGTATCTTATGGAAGAAGTTCCAACGGCGGCGAAAATTGGGAATTCCTATCTTCACCTTCGCCCGGTTCAAGCAATACTTCTGAACCAGATATAAATGTTTATCCGCTATTATTGGATGAAACCTTGACTCAGGACGATACTGTTATCGATACAATTCAAATCACAAATATTGGTGATCCGAGTTCATCGTTAACTTATTCAATCTCTTGGGGCTATACAAAATTAGGAAGAGAGATTTCTGGCTCGACTTTTGAAAGTGATGTTACAGAATATTCAGCAGGTACGAATTTTGACATAATCTTCACAGTTTATAATGGAAGTACCGATACAGAATGGCTAACCGATGCAACTCTGGATTTCCCTTCCGGAGTTAGTGTGAATAGTTCCACAGATTTTGTCGGTGGCACTGGTGATTTAGTTTCAGATAATAATACTGGCGATGGTGTTATGATTTCTTGGACTGGTAACGATGGAAGTTGGGGAAATATTCGCGATGGTGAAACTGCAACATCAACGGTAAATGTCACAGTACGAAGTGGTTTTTCGGGAGATATGGTTCTCGATTGGACACTTATTGGCGACCAATACGGTTCTTCTCCACACGAAATTAGTGGGCAGATTACGCTCACGGAAGGAGCTGGTGCGCCTGAATCTTGGCTTACCGTAGAGCCAATATCTGGCGATTGTGGATATAACGAAACAGACAATATCGTTGTTACTCTCAATTCCAGCGGTTTGGATTTAGCAACTTATACTGCAACAATTTCAGTGGCAAATAATGCAGGTACAACTATCGAAATTCCTGTTACTTTAATTGTCTCTGAATCGATTGAATTAGACACACCCACAAATGTTGTAATTACAGTTGACGAAACGAATATCACAATTTCGTGGGATTCAGTTGAAGGTGCAGCGTCATATAATGTTTATTCATCTGATAATCCAATTGATGGTTTCGCACTTGATGAATCTGGAATATTTGACGGAGCTTCGTGGACTACCAGTATATCTGAAACAAAAAAATTCTATCGTGTGACTGCAGAAAATTATAAAATTGATAATTCTTTGCGAAAGGAAAAGGAATGAAAAAAATAGTTGGCGGAATTCTTGGAATATGTATTGTATCTATATTTGTTTTTTCACTTTTGGCTCAAGGAGATAATTCTCCAAAATCTTTTGAAGAAAATCGCTTCATACTATATGGTGATGTAGATGAAGATGGAAATATTACATCATACGATGCAGCCCTTACACTTCAATATGCAGCAGGTCTGATTTCAGGTTGGACAGAAGACCAAATAATCGCTGGGGATGTAAATGCTGATGTAAATATTACATCGTATGATGCCGCACTCATTATCCAGTATTCTGCCGAACTCATTGATGAATTTCCGTGCGAGAAGGTTATTATTATTTATGGTGATACTCGCTCACAGCGCGAAATTCGTATTCAAGTTGCACAATCTATTGCTGAAGAGGATCCATTGATCATATTTCACTCTGGAGATTTTTGCCGTCCAGGGCATATTCAAGAAACTTGGGATGATTGGTGGGATGATTGCGAATTTCTTGTAGAGAATTTTGAGTTTGTCTCCGCACGAGGTAATCACGATACATCTTTTGATTCTACTGGGGCACCAATTCCAGATATTTTTATGGATAATCTAGCAGAACATATTCCACCAGATGCAGATTGGGATGGCGAAAATACTTGGTTCTCACTAAACCGAAAGCAGATTCATTTTATCATTTTAGATTCAAATCAAGATTATGGAGCTGATATTTCCGAAGGTTCACCTCAATATAATTGGTTTGTGAATGATTTGGAAAATATTGGCGAAAATATCAGAACCACAATTGTAATTATGCATCATCCGCCTTACAGCACAGGTCCACACAGCAGCAATGAGGAGTTTCTGCAAGAGACATTAGTGCCGCTATTTGAAGAATATGAAATCTCTCTTGTCTTTTGTGGACATAATCATTCTTACGAAAGATTGTATAAAGATGGAGTTTATTACATCGTTGCTGCCGGCGGTGGCGCACCACTTTACGCCCAAAATCCAGCCGACCCCGATATGCAATATAGCCAGTTATATATTATGGATTATCATTTTTGCGAATTAGATATTTATCGCGATAATTTATTATTCAGCGCTGTTGATACAACTTTCACAGTTTTTGATAGTTTGATAATTGAACTTGATGAATAAAATTTTACATAAAAAATTTACAACTTTATAAAAAAAATCTGAAAGTGAATTTTTTCTAAGAAAGTTTATAATATGAAAAAAGAACAGTCATCATTCAAAAGGAAAGAAGAAAAATTTGTTATCATCGATTCTACATTTGACGAGATTCGTGAAGAACTTGAAAAACACATTCCTGTTCACAATTATGAAAAAGATTGTCTGATTACTTCCATCAAAACAACTTATATGGATAGTGAGAATTTTGATATATTCAAAGAGTATCTCGAAGGAAGAAAATATCGTTACAAAATCCGTTTTCGTCAATATGGTTACGACAATAAATTTTCAGATGAACTTTGGGCAGAACTGAAAGTAAAACATAAAAAAATTTCATATAAAAGAAGATTTTTGCTTCCAGAAAAATTATATCAACCATTTATAAATCGAGAAGATATTTTTAGCGAATTACGAAAAGTGAATAAAGGTTTGCCAGGTTTTGCAAAGTTATATAAATTAATGACTGAACTAATCAAAATCAATAATTTTATACCAGTTTTGCTAACATCATATGACCGAATTGCATTTCAGAAAAAGTCAAAAAGAATTCGTATAACAATCGACAAAAATATTCATCACAAAGCACTTCATAATTCATTAAAGCAGTGCAAACTTCGCATACTTGTTTTTGAATCAAAAATACTTGGCAGGCGACCGAAATGGTATAAAAAATTAGAGGATCGATTATCGTTACTTCCACAAAAGAGATTTTCAAAATTTGCAACCGGAATAAATTCTACTTACTATCCAGCACGCGGAACATATAACTTTTATACTAACTTTGCAGAGATTAAGAAAAAACCGGCTATGGTAATGAAATCTCTTGAACTTATTAATTCTACTCTCAAACTGGAAACTGCAGAATCCGAAGAATCTGCTTTTGGTATGAAAGTTAAATCCAAAACCAATTAAGTTTTAGGAGCAAAATGGGCGAATTTTTTCAAACAATAAGTAGCGCTGCATCAGGAGGTACATCAGATTCTCTATTTACAATTTTGCTAAATCTATCTCTATCATTAGTTCTCGGATTTGTCTACTCTTATGTTTATTCGATAACTTACACAGTTAAAAAACAGAAGAGATTGAAAAAGGAAATGCAAAGTATGCAATACACAATATTGCTTTTAACTGTCGGCGGTGCTTTAATTTGGATTGTTGTTGCTGATAATCTTGTCAGAGCATTCGGTCTCGCCGGTGCATTGAGTTTGATTCGTTTCAGAACTGTTTTGCGCGAACCGATGAACACAATCAAGGTTTTCTATGCAATTATTCTTGGAATGGCTTGCGGTGTGAGTCAATATATTACCGCAGTTCTCGGAACTGCCTTTATATGCTTAGTCCTTACCATTGTTTACTTCTTAAAAGATCGAGCAGAAGAAATAGAAGAGCTGGGAAAAATTGAAGAAAAAAATAGAAAAAAAAAATTAAATCGAGATGGTAAATCTAAAATATAAAATTTTATCACTTCTCGTTTTCACCCCAATTTTACTCTTCTCAAACCAAATCCAATTTTCTCAATTTATTGAAGAAATCCTTCAAAATGATGTAGAATTTCAAATGAAGAAAAATAAATTAAATATAGAAAAAGCAAAAGCAAAAATTAAAAATTCAACAAACTGGTTTGATGTAAATTTCGAATATAATAAAAAAAATAATAGCAAAATAAGAAGAGAAGAAATAAACGATACTATCGATAAAGATGATGAATTTTCTGACATTATCGAAGATGATGAAGAATATGGAATTGAACTCTCGAAAACTTTTTTTGAGCAAGATTCTAAAAGTATCTTCGACAAATTGAATTTCAAAATTAATATTCTCTCTCTAAAACAGGAAATCGAATTGTATAAAATCGAAAGAAGTGCAGAAATTATAAATGATTTTATTTTGTGGAAAAAGGCAATTCTTCAAATTGAAATTTTGGAAGATGAGTTGGCACTTCTGAAACGAGAGAATAAAATTCTGGAGAAATTGGATAAAGAAAATATCGTTCAAATTCAAGATTTAATTGCAAATTTAGAAGAAATTTCTAAGTGTGAAGATGAAATCGAAAAATGGAAAAATGAGATTGAAAAGAAAAAAATTGCATACGAAGATTTTCATAAATTTGAAATTTTTCAGAAATTAACTGAAAATAAATTGGATTTTTGTGATACAACATCGTTTCAGAAAATTTTATCCCAAAAATATCTGGATTATGAAAAAAGGATGAAAAAAATTCTATTTGAAGTTAAGCTGAAAAAGTATCTCTCCTTTCTTCCCGAAATCGAGATTTCATTCTCTTTGAGAGAACGAAATCTTGTTCAAAATTGGGATATTGAAGAAGTTGAAAAAAATGCTAAGGATACGACATATTATTATTATTCTCGCGAAAGAACAATTAGTGAAGTTTATCCCACTGGCAAAATTGAACTCTCCTTACCATTTAATATCGTCGGAAATAGTATTGGCAAATATCGTTATCTGAAAGCATTAGAGCGACAAACTCGGTTTTCTTCTTACAAAATGAAAGCATATTTTCAGAATTTTGCAAGAAGCAGAATTAATAATTTAAAGCAATTAGAAAAAAAATTTTCGACACAAAAAAACCTGCTGAAATTTTACAAACGACATTTAAATAACATAAAAAGTAAATATGAATCAGAACCATCTTTGCTCGGAATTTCGCCAGAAATCAAACTTAAAAAAGAAAAATTAAAATTTAAAAAGTGCGAAATGAATTTTCAAATATCGAAAATGCAACTTTATAAAGAGATATTTCTGATAAATTATTTTGTGGAGAGTCAAATATGAAATTGCTAAAAAATGCATTTAAAATGACACCAAAACATATTGTAATATATACGACAATAATTTTACTGGGAGTTACAATCGCATCTTATTTTATAAATGCAAAATCTCTGAAATTGCCAGCTGCAGTTAAAACTGATATGATTTCTGTCTCAGCAAAAACCGCAGGGAACTTGAAGGAAATATTTGTATCAATAAATCAAGAAGTGAAAAATGGCGATATACTTTTTCAACTTGCAAATCCCGAATTGAATTCCCAAATTGCAGATTTGGAGAGAGAAAAATCCAAATACAAAGAATTTATAAAATCTGCTTCGGAAGGAAATCAGCTTACTCTTAAATTGATGAGAATCGACGAAAATTTGTTGAAAAGTGAGAATAAACTGAATGAAGTTTCGCTCAATAAAGAGAGTATTCAAGGGCAATTGCTCGTTTATGAAGAGAAATTTCAAATTGCTAAAAAAGAATTTGAGACAAATAAAAAATTATTCTCAGAAAGTATTATTTCTTCAAATGAATTTGACGAAAAAATATCAAAATATCTTCTCATTCACAATGAATATAATGCGAAAAAAAACAGATTAAAAATACTTGAAAATGAATTTAAATCGCTTAAAAAAGAGATTGCATTTTTAGAAGAAGAGAAAATTTTATTCTCAGAAAATGTCTCGCTTATCGTTGCGGATTATCTTCTGAAATTGGAGCAGATTAATTCGAGATTAAATGCTCAGAAAAACCAACAAAAAAATCTGCAAATTTGCTCACCCATTGATGGATTTATCACAGATATTTTGATTGAGCAAGGAGAATTTGTTGGAGAGGGAAATAATATTGCAGAACTATCTTCGCAGAAAAAAATTTGGATAATCGCTTACGGAAATGCGAACTGTTCAAAAGCCGTTAAAAGCAGTATGAAAGTGGCAGTTTATTGTTCAAACGGAAAAGTAATTTATGGAAAAGTAAATTCTATCGCGCCAATTATGGAGAGAATAAAATCGCTTTCAGGAACTTTCGAAACGGTTGAATCCTACACAAAAATTGAGATTTTTTTAGATGATTTGACGGAAGCGAAAAAACACATTACACCTGGCGAAAAAATAAATGTGAGAATATTTTTAAATTGAAAATTAGAAATTAA
>JACKQG010005809.1_pt1 | contig 13377 bp, 12 predicted proteins | sample 8237621 | NCBI WGS metagenome assembly JACKQG01 (sample SAMN15677084, study PRJNA649215) | marine metagenome | biome: marine; feature: Black Sea; material: saline water; isolation source: suspended particulate matter (SPM) from the Black Sea western gyre | collected 2013-06-09/2013-06-10 | depth...
TCTTCAATACCATCGAGAATGACATAGAGCGGCGGCTCATTCTTTTCTGCGGAGAGAGCCAGCAAATCATTCAGACTGACATATTCTTTGACTGCGGCGTAAGCAATAACTCCCTGATTGGCACCGGTTACGCTCTGCTTATCTATGATATGCCTTGCCACACGTTCAACTGGTATCCCTTTAGCGCGAGAAAGGCTAAGTATTTCGGCGATGGCATCACCTGGCTTAATATTGCTGGCGAGCAGTATTTTGCTGATGGGGTGTCCGGCCTTTAGCAACTCGATTACCGGGTTTTTACCTTCGATAATGGATACCATTTTCACTGGTATATTGTATTAGCACAAGCCCGCCAATTCAAACTTTGTTATGTGGCGGATACCAGATGAGGGCTCCTCGCGATGACATTATGGGAAAAGCCACGACCCTTGAGGGTCTTGGAGGGCGAGGTTAAAACCTCGCCACTACATTTGTATAAATTTTAACTTTCCGGATTTCGCTCGCTGGGTTCCCTGCCCAAGCCTTCTTCTTCCAGCTTCTCCATAATGCGGGCGGCTCTGGGGTAGCCAATGCGGAGGCGACGCTGCAAAAAGGAAGTAGAGATGTATTTGTGTTCTTTAGCTAGCTGTCTGGCGGCGTCCATCAGCGAGTCATCACCGCCTTTTCCCGCCGAGACTAGCTGGCTCATGTCCTCGAATCTGATCGGCTCTGCCTCAGGCCGACGCTGGTTGCCCCAGAAATAGACTATTCGCTCGGTCTCAGCGTCGGAGATGAAAGTCCCTTGAAGTCGCTTTGGCTTGGCGGCGTCGGTAGGCATGTAAAGCATGTCGCCTCTGCCCAGTAGCTTCTCGGCTCCGGCGGAATCAAGAATGGTTCGTGAGTCCACCTGTGAGGTGAGGGCAAAGCTGATACGTGTGGGGAAATTGGCTTTGATGAGGCCGGTGACCACGTCAACAGACGGCCGCTGGGTAGCCACGATCAAGTGGATACCGGTGGCGCGTGCCAGTTGGGCTAAGCGGCATAATGTGCGTTCTACCTCATCGAAGGCTGTCATCATCAGGTCAGCCAGCTCATCGATGACCAGCACCATGTAGGGCATCGTCTCGCCGGCTTGACGGTTTTTGTTATAGCCTTCGATGTTGCGGGCTCCGACCTGGGCGAACCTCTGGTAGCGGTTGTCCATCTCCTGATTGAGCCAGCGCAGCGCCAGTACCGCTTTCTCGGCATCGACAACAACCGGAGCTACCAGATGAGGCAAGCTGTTGAAATTGACCAGCTCAACCCGCTTGGGGTCAATCATGATGAACTGGACTTCGTCCGGTGTGTTGTGGATGAGCAGAGAGCAGATAGTGGAATTGAGGCAGGCGGTCTTACCGCTGCCGGTGGCTCCGGCGATAAGCAGATGGGGCATCCTGGTCAGGTCGGCGGCTACGGTCTCACCACCGGCACCCTTGCCCAAAGCCAGGGCTAGCTTTGATTTGGCGTAAGTTTTTTGAAAGGCGGCGCTCTCGATTACACTTCTGAGGTTTACCAGGCCGAATGTAGTATTGGGAACTTCGATACCCACAATTGATTTTCCTGGTACCGGGGCTTCGATTCTGATGCTCGATGCCGCCAGTGCCAGAGACATGTCGCTTGCCAGCGCGCTGATACGGTCCACCTTAACCCTGGTTCTTGATACCTCCTCCTGACGGACTTTGATATTGCCGTCCTTATCCCGCTCCTTGATTTCCTTGTATTTGCGGTCCCAGCCGGGCTCGAGTCCGAACTGGGTTACGGTGGGGCCGACATTTATCTGGGCGACTTTGGCTTCAACCCCGTAGCTGGCTAAGGCTTCTTCGATGAGCTGCGCCCGCTTCTCAATCTCGCCCCGGCTCAGCTCCACCTCCGCGGGCTTATCCAGTATGGTGATGGGCGGCAGTTGCCAGCCGCTGGCGGTAAGCACCGGCTGATATTTTCCCGGCTCCCAGGCTTCAGGTGGAGGCACCTCAGCAGCTTTCGGCGGTGCTGCTATAACAGGCGCCGCCGGTGCAGGTGGTGCAGGCTCTTCTCTTTGGGCTTCTATCTTGCCATATTCGATTCCCCTTTGCATCGGCTCTGGCTTAACTTTAGGAGGACGCTGGCTTGCCTGGCGAATGGCTTGCCAGATGAGCACAAAGAGCCTGTCTATGCCTTTGAATATACTTTTTATTGCGCGCCAGACCTGCCGCGGAGCCAGGAACAAAACACCGAGAAAGATTAGGCCAGCTATCCGTAGCGCTCCCGCGGCATAAGAGTCGCCGATAATGCCCTTGCCGATTTCGCCACCCAGAGTTGCCTGGCTGACGACGCCGCTGCCGGGGCTGAAAAAGGCTGCTATCCCCCAGACGGCTAAGGCTAAAGGAATCCCGCTGAGCCACCATTTCCAGTACTTGGTGAACAGCGAGAACCGTCCGCTGACGATTATCCAGATGACAATTACCAGGAATGCGGCTGTAAAGAGTAAGCCGATTCCGAAAAGCGCAAGCAGACCTTCCCAGGTAGCAACAATCCAGTTAGTTGCACTTCCCCAGGTAGTGGTAGCCCAGTTCGATATTTGGGGCCAGAACCACCATATCAACCCGACGATGATGAGTGCCAGTAGCAGCCTCAGTATCGGCCCCAGGTAATTCTTCTTTTTGGTTCTGCCGCTGCCTGGTGTTTTAGTAGTTTTTCTCTTTTTAGGCATAATCTGACTACGGAAATTATTTATTTGTCATTGCGAGGCACACAGTGCCGTGGCAATCTCGATCACTTTCCCTGTCATCCTGAGCAACTTTTCCCGTCATTGCGAGCGAAGCGTGGCAATCTTGACCCTTTTCCCTGTCATCCTGACCCTGAATGAAGTGAAGGGGAAGGATCTCAAGGTCAATTGTGAGATTCTTCGGTCGCTTCGCTCCCTCAGAATGACAGAAGAGGAAAAGGGCTCGCAATGCCAGTGAGGAATTGCAAAACACTTTCTATACCTCGACAGCTGTGGTCAGAATCATGGGACGGCGTCGGGTTTGCTCATAGAAGAACTTGCCCAAAGTATCCTTGACCTTGACGTTGATGAGGCTCCACTCAAGCCGGTGCCCACCGCCGCGGTCTAAGGTGGCTTTTACCAGGTCTCGCCCTTGCTCCAGTATAGCCTCGCCTTCTTTCATATCCACGAAGCCTCGTGATACGATATCAGGGCGACCTACGATTTTGCCCGCTTTCTTGTCGATGGCGACGATTACTACCACAATCCCGTCTCTGGACAGCAGCTTCCGGTCACGGAGAATGACGCTGGCGAGGTCGCCCATAACCAGACCATCTACGTAAACATTGCCTGCCGGGAGTCTACCGGCTATTTTGCCCTTCTCTCGGTCCAGCTCAAGTATGTTTCCGTTTTCCAGGACGAAGATGTTACTTTCAGGCATGCCCAGGTTTTTAGCTAGCCTGGCGTGCAGAGTCAAGTGGCGGTATTCGCCGTGTATTGGAACGAAAAACTTTGGCTTAACAAGGCTAAGCAGAAGCTTCAGCTCCTCCTGGCTGCCGTGTCCGTGAACATGTACTTGAGCTAACTTTTCATATACTACATGAGCGCCCTGGCGGAACAGGTTATCGATTGTCCGGTTAACCAGCGCTTCATTGCCAGGGACAGGCGTGGCTGACATGATTACTGTGTCTCCGGGGATAATTTTGACCTGGTGGTTGTCCCGATTGGCAATGCGTACCAGGGCTGAAGTCGGCTCTCCCTGGCTACCGGTGGTCAGAAGGACAATCTTATTATGGGGGAAGTGGTGGATCTCCTCGAAGCGGCGCAGTACACCTGGTGGAGCATTGAGATAGCCCAGCTCTGAGGCGATGCGCGTCGTCTCCTTCATGCTCCGACCGATGACGAAGACATGACGGTCATGTTTGGCAGCAGCGTCAATCACCTGTTGAATGCGGGAGATAAGCGAGGAGAAGGTGGTGATAATCACTCTTCCCGGCGCCTCAGCTACGATGCGTCCCAGCGTTTCAGCGACCACAGTTTCTGACGGTGTGTATCCTGGAAGCTCGGCATAGGTTGAGTCGGCGAGAAGGAGCAAAACTCCCTCGGTGCCTAATTGGGCGAGCTTGGCTAATTCGGTGGGTCTGCCGCCGACCGGTGTGTAGTCGATTTTAAAATCACCGCTGTGAACCACTACACCTATGGGCGTGTAAATAATAAATCCCAGAGCATCGGGAATGCTGTGGCAGACGGAGAAAGGCTCTATTTTGAAGTTGCCAAGTGTGAACTTAACCCCGGGTTGAATTGTCCTGAGAGTGTCTTTCTTTTGGTACCGGTGTTCCTTCAACTTGCCGGAGACCAGGCCATTGGTGAGCTTGGCGCCGTAAACGGGTACGTCGAGCTGAGGCAGGACGTAAGGCAGGGCACCGATATGGTCTTCATGACCGTGGGTTATGATTATGCCTCGCAGCTTCTCTCGCCTTTCCAGCAGGTAGGTTATATCCGGAATGACCAGGTCAACTCCAAGCATGTCCTCTTCGGGGAACATAAGTCCGGCGTCGATTATGATGATGTCATTGGCGAACTCAATGGCCATCATATTCTTGCCGATTTCACCTAATCCGCCCAGGGGGATTATCCGGAGTTTCTGTCTGCTCATGATTGTGACCTAGAACAGGCTTAGCTGCTGTGGCTCGGCTTCGGCTTCTTGTGATTTTTCTGCCTGGGCCAAGATTTGGGGTATTTTGAGCATGTCGGCTTCAATAACTTTCCGCAGGCTTCCTTGATGGAGAGCTGCTGCCGGGTGATACATGGCATAGTAGACGACGCTGTCCTGTTTTTTGGCTTTGCCGTGAACCTGGCTGATGCTCTGGTTAGGAAAGTATTTTGCCATGGAGTAACGACCTAAGGTAACAATCAGCTTGGGGCATATTAGCTCTATCTGGTGATTCAACCATTTGCTGCAAGCTTGAACCTCATCGGGCAGCGGGTCTCGATTGCTGGGAGGGCGACATTTAATAACGTTGGCGATATAAACTTGGTCACGTTTCAGTCCGATAGAGGCTAGTAATTCCTCCAGGTATTTTCCTGCCGGGCCAACGAAGGGGCGTCCTTGCTGGTCTTCATGCCATCCGGGTGCTTCGCCAATAAAAAGGAGATCTGCATCTTCCGGCCCTTCACCGGGCACTGCTCTGGTGCGGTGTTTACCTAACTCGCAATCCTGGCAGCGTGCGATTTCTTTATTCAGCTCAGTAAGCGCTGACATCTAGAGAAATCATAGCATAGCCTTCTCTGCTGGTCAATTCAGGTTAGCGCTAGAACAAGGCTGATGGCAGCAAGGCAAAAAATCGCTACGGAGATAACTATAAACAGCCTGTTCCTGGCTATTGAAAAGAGCACGATGGATAAGATGACCTGTATGATAGGCGTCAGCAAGAGAATCAAGATTCCAACACTGATGACAATCGCCGCCGGTATCTGGTCTAGCCGAACCAGCGGCTGGATGTCTTTAGCACCAGAGAGGCTGAGCAAGATGATAAGGCCGATAATAACCAGCGCTAAAGAGACCGCGATGCCCAGCCTGAAACCAAGGCTGACCCAGTTATTTAAGCGACTCTCATCAAATTTCTGGTTCTCCATAATCTATTTGTCCTGCAAGTTCTATATTACATTAGCCGTTTTAAGGAACATCAGCAGAGCTACAAGGAACAGGAAGCCGCCGAATATGCGTCTAAGCAGTATTCCCCTGGCTCTTTGTGCTAATTCAACGCCCAGTCTAGCTCCTATAATTACACCTATGACCAGCGGGGCAACTATAAAGGGGTATATGTAGCCGTGATAATGGTAAATGAGAGCGCCAGCTGTTGTTGTGATTGCAATCATAAATGCGCTCGTGGCGATGGCTGCTTTCATCGGTAATCCCATCACCAGGTTCATGACAGGCACTTTGATGATGCCGCCGCCTATGCCGAGCAGGCTTGAGAGGACACCGGCAAAAAAGCCGGCTCCTAACCCCACAGGCACATGGCTCACTTTGTAGGTAACAACCTTGCCCAGATTCTGGTCATAATATGAGCTTGCTAACGAGCTGGATAAACTTTTGGTAGTGTTATCGGGAGCAACTGAATCGTCCGCGGACAGAACATCTCCAGACATGAGGTGCCGGCGCATCACCATGGTATAGGCAACGTAAAGGAGGGCAAGTCCGAAAAGGGCACTTAATATAGAGGGAGCGATGACAGCTACAGCCAGACCGCCTATGATAGCCCCGGGAATGGTTGTCGTTGACAGAAGCAGGCCCAGCTTTACATTGGTCAATCGGGCACTGGTGTAGATGCCGGCAGCGGTGCATGAGTTAGCTACGATAGCTACCAGGCTGCTGCCGAAAGCTACGTGGATGGGCAGGTGGAGAGCCAGAGTTAGTATGGGCACGATGAGGACACCACCACCGACTCCCAGCGCTGAGCCAAAAAGTCCGGCGACTAATCCGGTGCCACCTAATGCCCAGAGGTTCAGTCCGAGGCTTAGCTCATTCAATAGCGTCGTTCGCCATAGTAGCACTGGTTGTTGTGAGAGGTCAATTCAGTGATGGGATTCTGGCAAGGCTAAAGCCCGACACCTACAGACACTCAGTAAAGGGAGCTAAAAGCCTACAAGCCCAAAATCCTGGCGGCAGCTTCAGCAATGCCGACAAAACCGCCCGGTACAACGCCTAAAAGCAGGACAAAGAGGCAGCAGAGAGCTAAGGCGGTACGCAGTGCCCATGACGAGGGCACCTTTTCCTCCGAGGCCGGAGCCCCCAACCACATCACCTTCACCACCCTCAAATAGTAGAAGGCTGAGACACAGCTGTTTATCACAGCCACAATAACCAGCCACAGCAAGCCGTGCTGCACCGCCCCGCTGAAAATGTAGATTTTAGCTATAAGCCCCGCAGTCGGCGGCAAGCCAATCAAAGAAATTAAGCAAAAACTCAAGGCTACAGCCAGAAGCGGTGCCCGCTTACGCATCCCTGTGTAATCACCAATCGAATCGTTATCAATCTTGTTGGATATAGCTATGACCGCAATAAAAGCCCCCAGATTAGTAACGGCATAGCTCATGAGGAAGAATAGCAGCCCGCTTTGCCCCACAACGTCATTCCCCGCCGCCATCCCCACCGTCGCCAGCCCAACCATCAGGTAGCCAGCCTGAGCTATGCTGGAATAACCGAGCATACGCTTGATATTGCTTTGAAGTATAGCCAACACATTGCCCACCGTCATGGTGATAGCACTCAGAACGGCAAACAGCAGGCCCCAGTTAAGGCTAAGCCACTCGGGAGAGCCAAGAGCGACAAAGAAGACACGGAGAATAACAGCAAAGCCCGCCGCTTTACTGGCTACAGAGAGATAGGCGGTAATCGGTGTCGGTGCACCCTCATAAACATCAGGTACCCACATCTGGAAAGGAAAACAGGCAATCTTGAAGCCGAAACCGGCAGCAAGAAACACCATGCCCAACAGCAAAGCTGGATTATTCAAAAGACCGGCACCAGGCATCCCCTGAACAAACTCAGCGATACACATCAGGCAAGTATTACCGGTAACCCCGAAAACCAAAGCCATACCATAGAGGAGCACCGCCGAGGCGACAGCGCCTAGAAGCAGGTATTTCAGTCCCGCCTCAGATGATTTCTGGTCCTTAAGAAAGCTGGCCAGCACATACAGCGAGATGCCGCTCAATTCCAGAGCTACAAAGATGGCAATCATGTCGGCTGCCGCCACCAGCAGCATCATGCCTACAGCCGAGATAAGCAGCAGCGCATAATACTCGCCCTGAAATCTCTCGAATTTGCTCACATAGTCCTGAGAAGCCAGTATGACAAGACCGACAGCTGCCAAAAGCAAGAGCTTGAAGAAAAGAGCAAAGTTGTCGACAGCCAGCATGCGATAGAAAATAGCTTCACTGGGTGTCCCCCACATCGCCACCGTAAAACCAGCAGAGACTAGCACGCCAGCTATACTGACAGCAGCCAGAACCTTCTTCTGCTTGATAAACAGGTCCAGCAGAATCACCACCAGGGCAAAACCCAGAAGACTGAGTTCCGGCGTCAAAAAACGAAGTTCACTAATTATCATCTATCGAACCATCCCGGCTAATTTAAGCAACTCTCTAGTATCTTCGTGCATATCTTCCCAAACCCGGTCAAGCTCGTCTTTATTCACCCATAGAGCTTCACCGACATCGCTATCCACCTTAAGTTCACCACCAGCCAGCTTGGCTATATAGTCGATATAAACTACATGCAGGCTGACTTCGCCCGCCGAATTCACGATTCGGTCGAAGGCTGGCAAAGGCTTAACTAATTCTATCTCTAGTCCTGTCTCCTCCTTAACCTCACGCTTTATTCCCTCGCCAATCGCTTCCCCCAACTCCAGCTTACCACCCGGGCAAATCCACTTTCCCTGCCAAAAGCCACCTTTCTCCGGCTTATGTTTCACCAACAGTATTCCACCCTTGTCATCCTCAATAATCGCCCCCACTGCCACTATTATTCGAGATGTGATAAATCACCCCCGTCACAAACCTACCAGTCTCGCTATCGGCTCAACCCCCAGCTTGATGACATTAGTCAAAATAGCCGGGTATATACCGACAAGCATAATGGCGGCAACAAAGGAAAAGATGCACACTTTTTCGATATTATTAGCATCAGGCACGCCCTTGAACTTATCCAGCGGCGGACCATAGAAAACGCGCTGCAACATCCATAGAATGTAGCCAGCGGTTAAGACAATCCCAAAGACACCCAGAATGGTGTACAGGCGGATGCCTTCAACGGCTGCACTGGAGTAGCTGCCCACAAAGGTAATAAACTCAGCAGCAAAGCCGCTTGTGCCCGGCAAACCTAACGACGCCAAACCGGCAATGCTGAAAACAACCACAATAACCGGCATCTGCCGGGCTAGCCCGCCTAAGTTGTCGATATTGCGCTCGTGAGATTTATCGTAGACCAGCCCCACCACGGCAAAGAGAAGCCCGGTGATAATGCCGTGGCTGAACATCTGCAGAGCAGCACCAGTCAAACTCACCTGACTCAAAGCAAAAATACCAAGAAGCACATACCCCATGTGGCTGACGCTACTGTAAGCGATCAGCCGTTTCAAATCCTTCTGCCGTAAAGTGACCGCCGCTCCGTAGAGCACACTGACCACGGCAAGAACTACCAATAATGGAGCATAGCGCAGGGCAACCTCGGGGAAAATGGTGACACAAAGACGAATCATTCCGTAGCCACCCATCTTCAGCAATGCCCCAGCCAGAACCACGCTGGCGGCTGTGGGAGCATCGGTATGGGCATCAGGCAACCAGGTATGCAACGGAAACACCGGCAGCTTTATGGCAAAACCAACCAGCAACAAGAAGAACATGGCCGCTAACGGGATAAACGGCATGGCTACAGTCAGACCTGCCAGCTCCATCATATTCAGGCTGCCAGTGGTGAAATAAATACTTAAAATGCCAGCCAGCATCATAGCGCTGCCGACCAGGGTATATATCACGTACTTGATAGCTGAATACTCTTTTCTGCCACTGCCCCAGACGGAGATAAGGAAATACATCGGGATAAGCTCTAACTCCCAGAAAAGGAAGAATAAAACAAGGTCCAAAGAACAAAATACTCCAAGTATGCTCGTTTCCAAGAGCAGCAACCAGATGAAATACTCCTTAGGCCGTAATTCAATCTTCCACGATACCAGCACCGCCAAGACGCCAAGGAACGTCATCAGTATCACCAGAGGCAAGCTGAGGCCATCGACACCAAGATGGTAGAAAGCGTTAATCGCCGGTATCCAGGAGAGCTTCTCCGCAAACTGAATTTGGCCAATAGCGCCGGCAGAACGGTCGAAAAGACAGAAGACGACCAGGGACAAGACAAAGGAGGCCAGTGTAAAGGCCAGGGCTACAAGCTTTGTCGTCTTCGGCTGCGCCTTAGGCAATAAGGCAATGATTACAAGCCCGACTACCGGGAGAAAGACTATAGTTGTCAGATAATTGAAACCGAAATCCATTTACCTCATATCCACCTGTCACCCTGAGCGACAGCGAAGGGTCTCCAGATTCCTCACTTCGCTCAGAATGACATAGAACTCTCTAAACATTCTCATTTATCTCAACCAAATAGATAAAAACAGGCTGCGATTGCTACCACACCTATGGCAATAGCTATGCCATAGACCTGCAACTGTCCTGTCTGCGCCCGCCGCATAGCTCCACTTGCCTCAGCAGTGCCGGTGGCTACACCGTTCACCGCACCATCGACAACGCGGGAATCGAAGAAGTTGAGCGCCGCAAAAATCCCGTCAACCAAAACTCTTACCACAATCACTCTCTCATAAAGCTCATCGAACCAGTACTTCCGAGAAAAGAGGACGTAAAGAGGTTTGAAAACCCTGCCCACAGCTTCAGCCGACAGCCACTTGGCACTGTACATGGCGTAAGCCAGGAAAATACCCAGGGCAGCCACCAGCAACGATATTAAAGCCAGCGGATGAGCCAGCATGCCAAAGAAACTACTAATAAAACCGTGCCCTTCACCACTTACACCATGACCCAAAAACTGGTCGAATGAGCCGGTAACATTGAGCCATCCAGAAACAACAGACAAAACAGATAGAACGACCATCGGGATAATCATTACCATCGGTGATTCATGAAGCTTTCCGCCTTCATGTCCGCTATGGCTTGATGCGGTCCCTCCCCGATACTCACCGCCGAAGGTAATAAATACGACTCGGAACATGTAGAAGGCGGTCATAAATACGGTAATAATAGCTATGTAGAACAGTATCGGATTATTGGTAAAAGAAGCTACCAGTATCTCATCTTTGCTCCAGAAACCGGCAAGCGGCCAGATACCGGCAATACTCAATGAAGCGATAAGGAAGATAGCATAAGTCCACGGCATTGCCTTGCGCAAGCCACCCATCTCCCGCATGTCAAAAGTTCCCGTGCTATGGCTGACACTGCCAGCACCAAGAAACAGGAGTGCCTTGAAGAAAGCATGATTGAACAGGTGAAAGATGCCGACGGCAACACCACCAACACCCAGACCCAGCATCATGTAGCCTAACTGGCTGATAGTCGAATAAGCCAAGACACGCTTGATATCGGTCATCACCAGACCCATGCTGGCAGCAAAAATAGCTGTGAAACCACCGATGACGGCCACCGTGGTTAAAGCCACCGGGGAATGCTCGAACAGTGGGAAGAAACGAGCTACCAAGAAGACTCCGGCAGCCACCATCGTCGCCGCATGTATCAAAGCGCTGACCGGCGTCGGGCCTTCCATGGCATCAGGCAACCAGGTATGCAACGGAAACTGCGCCGATTTGCCCACTGCACCAGAGAAAATGCCGATGGCTGCCCAAGTTAAAGTTGTCCCAGCCAGAACACCAGCTATGGCCAAGCCATGCAGTTCCTCGATATTGAATGTTCCCGTATTGTAGAAAAGCAAGAGAATGGCAGCCAGAAAACCGAAGTCGCCAAAGCGGGTAACAATAAAAGCCTTCTTGGCTGCATCGGCAGCAGAAGTCCGATGAAACCAGAAACCGATAAGAAGATAAGAGCCTAAACCAACACCTTCCCAGAAGAGGAACAAGAAAACGAGGTTATCGGCCATCACTAAGCCCAACATGCAGGCGGTGAACAGGGACATGAAGGCGAAGTAGCGATGGTAGCCGGGGTCACCTTTCATATAACCTTGAGAATAAATTTGAATCATCAGGCTGACAAAGCTAACCACCACCAGCATTACCGCAGTCAGAGAATCAACTATCAGCCCAATCTGGACACTCAGGTCGCCGACCACCATCCACTGTATATCAGGTATGTCCAGCTTATGCCCGGGAGCAGCCAAAACCGCGGCCAGCACCCAGAAGGAAAAGATGCAGGAAATACCGATAGCTCCAATGGTTACATAACTACTGAGCCTCGGGCGATTATTAAAGAAAGGCCGGAGGATAAAGGAAATAATGATAAGTGAGAAGAACGGTAACAGAAAGATCAGCCACGGAACCTGATGCGGCATTAGAGTTTCCTCAAGGCCTCCTCGACAACATGTACCTTCTCCTGAGACACAAGGATACGGTAGCCAGCCAATCCACTGACGCCTGGCTCTTTCTTTTGGTCAGGCAGAATCCGCGTCGGTATTCCCTCACCCTCAAAGAATTCCTTCCACATCTCAGCTATTATCAAATTAGGTGCGCTCTTAACCTGAACCCACATATCCTAGTTCACTACCTAAGGCTGTTTATTGTCATTGCGAGGAGCACAGCGACGTGGCAATCCCCAGAGATTGCTTCGCTCCGCTCGCAATGACGGGCAGGAATTACTAAACGCTCTACCATTTCATCAAGTCGAATTTGTCAACATCAACAGATTCGCGACTGCGATAAATAGCGATTATTATAGCTATACCAACGGCAGTCTCAGCCGCAGCCACCACGATGACAAATATGGCAAATATCTGCCCGGTAAGAAACATTGGCACAACATAACGGGAAAAAGCAACCAGAGCGATATTCACTGCATTGAGCATAATTTCAATGCACATCAAAATGACTACAGCATTACGCTTAGCCAGAACTCCGTACAACCCGATGGAGAAAAGAACCGCTGATAAGACAAGGTAATGTTCTAATCCAACCGACATTTCTATTTCTCCCTTATCAACACGATGGCACCCAGCACCGCTGCCAGGAGCAACACTGCGGTAATTTCCACAGGCAATATAAAACCGCCCTCGCCAAACAGGCTTAAACCTATAGCCGCTGTTGTCGGTTGCTGAGGTGGCTCACTGCTCGTTTCCCACTTGGTACTCATCACAGTGAAAACCAGTGTCCCTAAAAGCAGCAAGCTCACTACCAAGGCAGGAATGCGCAGCTTCCCTGATGGACTACCGTGCCAGACTTCGCGTGTAAGCATGATGGCGACGATAATCAATATTGAGATAGCTCCCACATAAATAAGAATCTGCACAACCGCCAGGAAGTCTGCATAAAGAGTTATATAAATCACAGCTATAGTTAAGAAAAGCAGAACTAGTGAAAGAGCCGCCCGAAAGACATCACGCAAGATAACGACAGCCAATGCTGCACCGACAGTCACCACTGCCAATATCCAGAAGACGATATCAAACACCACGACCTCTCTTCTTGGTCAGCGCCAGCCAGCTCAATTTCTGACCGCCTTCTTTCCTGTCCCAGTAAATAAGCAGGCTCTGTTTGGGCAGAGTTGCCTCAATCTTCGGTCGAGCATAACCACTGGGCTGCCTTAGATCAGATAACTGAAGCTCCTCTTTGCTCAAAATTAGTTGTCTCCGTCTATGCTGCGCCCGCTCATAGCTGCGTCCCATAGCC
>JACKQG010005810.1_pt1 | contig 13377 bp, 8 predicted proteins | sample 8237621 | NCBI WGS metagenome assembly JACKQG01 (sample SAMN15677084, study PRJNA649215) | marine metagenome | biome: marine; feature: Black Sea; material: saline water; isolation source: suspended particulate matter (SPM) from the Black Sea western gyre | collected 2013-06-09/2013-06-10 | depth...
TCAAGCGCCGCTCGCCTAAGAAAGCCGTGCTACCGCTTCACTTCGTAGTAGTAGGTCTGATAGCTTCCGTCGATGGCGAAGCTACCATCGGGCTTCAGAGACGCGACCCTGTCAGTCGGAACGCCGTAGATGTCCAGTGCCCGTACTTGAACTGGGGCGTCGCCTTTGAAACGAAGCGTCGCCTGCACCGGCTCCATCAACAATGGCGGACCGCCGACCTGTTCCAGGCGAGACCAATCGTCGTTATAAACCGCGCCGGTCTGCTTGTCCCGAGCCATTGCCGTGATCAGGATGTGCTTCGAACGGTCCAAGGGTTCGTTGTCCAGCGGCGTCAAGATCAGGGACACAAACTGGGTTTGGACCTCGATGGTTACCGCCGGCAAGTCGATCGTCCGTCCTTGCGCGAATCCAATGATAGCCTGCGTCTTGGCCGACCTTACCTCGACCAATCGGTCGCCGTAGCGCCAGACGAGTTCGCCTGTGGTTGACGTGAGCGTCTTTGCCCGCTGGTCCCAGTATGGCGTCAGATTCTGCTGGAGCGCGGACTCCTTGCCAAAGGCAATGGTCACCCGGCCGATGGCGACGGCTTCGGGCGGAGTCGCCAGCTTGCCGACCAACTGCTTATCGTCGTGACCGCCGCCGGATAGGGCTTGCCCGAGAATATCCTTCCCGGCAAACACGTCATCTCGTGTCAAACGCCGGACCGCTACTGCACCGCCTTCCTTCAAGTGATTGTTGTGGACCGCAAAAGCCAAGGCCGGGAACTGGCCCAAGTAGTGGGGCGTTTCCGTGACGTACTTGCGCAATCTCGGCCAGCCGTCGCCCATGTGATGCGAACCGCAGGCGAAGTGATACACAGCATCCCAGCCCTGAAGCCCCATGCCGTAGAAGGCGTACAACGGTGCGGCTTCGGCTTTGAACGGTGCCGGAGGCATCATCGACCATTCACTCGTGCCAAACGGCCGGTCTTCTACTTGAAACAACGCCAAGCTCAGAAGCCCTCGGCCTGGCTGATCCAAGTGGGTCCCGTTGCTGACATTGCCCTCGACGATCGCGTGCCCACCCGCGCCGCCTCCGAAGTAGTTGTGACGGTCGATCATGTCGGCCGCCGTGTCGGCATACAGATTGGCCATGCTGGCCGCCGGGCCACCGGATTTCCAGGCCGTCGTCACGGTGACACCGCGGAAGCCGGCCTGACGAACCTCGGTCTCTCGTCGCGCGTAGTAGCTTCTTTGCAGGCGAGCCAGGAATTCGATGTAATCGCCCGCGCGACGCTCCTGGCCCCTGAATTCGTGCAGCGGCCCATCGCTGCCCCAGTGGTACGCGCCCATCAAGCCCAGTTCGCCGTCCTCCCATTTATCGTGTGAGTCCCAGCGGTTGTTCCAGGCCCTGGCCACAGCGGCTTGGTCCCCGTACTTCTCTTTGACGAACTGAAAGAACATGCGACGTACTGCCTTAGCGAACAGCGGGTATTTGTCGTTTCGCAGAACGTTCAGCGTGTGGAAGAACACGTTGCTTTCGTTCTGGAACTCCAGAATCGCCAACGCCGGATCGTCTTTGTACTTCAGGCCGGTATGCGGGTTGGTGTGATCCAGGAGCTTTTCGAAGTAGCGGAAGGCAATGTCCTGCAGACGGCGGTCGAGGTTGATGAAGTCGTTCACCACAATCGCCTGGCGATTGCCGTCGTGACCCTCGTCGCCCCGGTCCAACCCCGCAAAGTAATCCGCTTCGTATCCGTCGTGCTTCTGCAGAAACGGTCCGTGATGTGGGTAGATTACGGACCAAGTCGTGTAGATACCCTGTTCCTTCAACGCGGCGAACCAACGGTCGTATTGGTCCAGGCGATCCGAATTGAAGTTGCCGTTGGCGTCGAGCAATCCGACCGCGTCAATCACGGTGTGCTGGCGGACCAAATTGATGCCGTGTTTGCGGAACCACTTTGTCGCCTGGGCCATCTCGTCGGACGTCTTGTCGCCGGGCGACGTGTTGATCGCCCAGAACTTGACGGGCCGATCCGCGTTCTCGAAGCGCAGGCGATCTGCGTTTCGTTTCAGGAATCCTCTTTCGCCTGCGGGCGTCTCGATCAGATGACTCACGTCAATCACGGATTCCGGCGACAATGGATCGTCGTCGAAGACCACTGGGAACCAGTCGCTGGGACCGGCGTTGCCCGTACCTGCAGAGGGTTTGGTCGTTCCTGACGGCACCCACGCGTCGGTCGTCAAGCAGAAACAGTCGATCGCCCCATGGTTCTGAGGTCCGGAGTCCATGCGAAAGTCCAGGGAGTTCGCTCCGGCCTTCAATGAAACGGTCCCAACCTTGACCCATGAAATGAATCGCAAATCGGGCTTATTGTCCGCCGCAATGTTCATGGCGCCGCGCTGATTGCGCGAGAGGTCGATCGCTTGCCATTGGCCGCCATTCAGCCGGTAGGACAAGGAAGCCTTGACGTGGTTGGCTCGTAGCCAAAACGTGTACGTATCGGCACTCGGAGCATCGAACGAGAATCCGGCAATCCCTTGTTTCTGAGCGTTGAAATGGCTAAGCCACTCCCCGCCGGAGAGCACTTCCTTCTTGACCTGGTCATACCAAGAATGCCGCGTCGTCTGCTTTGTCTGCGCGTCTTCGCCTTCGATCCAAATGGATTCGGCACGCAACGAGGAGACGGAAGTCATCAGGAAGATAGCCAGCCAAGACAGTCGAGTATTCATGAGAAACTCCGTGTTGGGAATGGTAGCAACGTGCGCCCTAACAACTTCCCTAGGCGGACGCCGGTTGTCTTCAGAACGTGTGCCACTGCTGGGAATCGGACGCGCCATCCATCGTATATGACTCACCACGATTCCCAGCAGTGCTGCGTCGTGGCCAGCGCAACACTGCTCGAAACGATGGAAAGCGGCCGGACATGGCAAGCCCTCGTCGTTTCGAGCAGTGGCACACGGCGCGGAACCGGGAAGTTATTTCGGGCCACGTTGCTACAACTCCCACGTCCCCAAAGTACCCGTCCTACATTTAGGCTGCGGCTTGCGGTTGCGTTTGAACGACGCGACTGCGACAGAAATCCGTCGCGGATTCCTAGGTGGCGTCAATTGTGCCAAAACGTTTGACGAAAGCCGCATTTTCGGCTGGCTGGTCACTGTAGCGATCGTAGATACCTACGATCGCGCCATCGGTGGGTTTGATCGACTCGTACGTCTGCCGGAATGCTCTCTCGACCCACTGGCGGCGGTCCGAAAGACGCCCGGCGGCGAGGAATTTGAACGCCAGGCAAGGCCGCTCGGTCTGCTGTATGGCTTTGAACATACGCGGCGGGTCTTCCTCCAGGTAGACTTCTCTTTCGGGAATCGGCGTGTATCCCAGCAACTCCTTCAACTGTTCCCTGCTGCGGTGCCGTTCGTAAACGCAAGTCATGTAGTAGTCCAGGTCCCAGCCCTTCGACTCGATCGCGTCGACCACGGCGGGCATGTGAGTCGATACGCCGACCAGCAAGCCCGCGTCGCGCACTCGCTTCAAGTAGTCCTGGATGTCGTCGATCTTGCCTTGCTTGAACAGGTTGTCCGTGACTTCGCCGTGATGGGCGATGGCGATGCATCCGCCCTGCTTCAGCTTCAGGATGCCTGCCGGATCGCCTGCCGAAATGGCGATGTAGTGCATCTTCAAGCCTTGGTCCACGAAATCCCTATACATCTCGACATTGCCCAGGCCGGACTGCCAGCAGTTGATGCCCACCTGTTCGCATCGCCGCAGAGTTTTCAGAATCTGCTCGGGCGTGTAGTACTTTCGCATTTCGATGTTGACGAACGTCGACAAGTGCGAACCGCCACCGAAGCAGTTGTTGCCGCAAATCAACCGTGAAAACGAGTACGGGCCAAGCTTGATCTGCGGCAGTTTCGCCGACTCGGTCTGCGCCGCCGACACCATGGATGCGCCTCCGCCAGCGGCCAAGGCTACGGGCAACGCTCCAACCTTCTTCAGGAAATCGCGCCGTGCGTCTCCGCGACGTTGATCCGACGGTTGTCCGCTGCGCAACTCGTTGTGCTCATTAAGGGTCATGAGGTCTCCTTCATTCCAGTCCGGCTGAACTGATGTATGCAAACAAGTGTATAGTCTAGCATCATTACACGATTACGCCATCATGGAAAGAAACACCAGAACCGTGACGAATAGGAGTGCGAGGAGGACTGCCGGCACAATCAACACTACATTGAGGAGAAGCCGTGGATCGGGATACAAGTCGGTTGCGCGGAAAACGCGCACGCCTACGGCTTGCGGTTAAACGAGGTATGCGGACATGTCAAAACGGCAACGGACCACTACAGCGACTTCGTCTCTTCGATCGACCAGCAGACCGGAAATCCTTCTTCTTCGAGCCAGCGGGCCACTTCCGCCGCTGAGCGGTGATCGACAACGGGGAATTGTTCGCCGATGTCCTCGCCGCCCGGTTGGTAACCGCCAGGGGCGGTCGAGCTGCCGGCGCTCATTTGCGTGATGCAGATTTTCGCCAGCCGGTTGCGCAACGCGGCAGGTTCGCGAGTGGACAACACCAACTCGGCCTCGGGAAACCCGATCCGCAACGCGCAGTACAAACGGATCAACTGGTCGTCGGAAACAGGGTGCGGGATGTCGAACTCGTCGGGCGCCTCGTGGATACGCGGCAGGCTGAAGGCCAACGTCCGGTCCGGGAAGCGGTCCATCAAGTACACGGCGTGCCGCATCATCGCAATCACGTCCTCTTGCACGTCGGCCAAACCGAGCAACACGCCAAGCCCCAGACGCGACACACCGGCCTCGGCCGCGCGGTCGTGTGACTCGAGCCGCCACCGGTATGACGACTTGGGCCCGCGAACGTGGTAATGGGAATAGAGTTCTTCGTTGTATGTTTCTTGGTACAGCGTCAGACCGCATACTCCCGCGTCGACCAGTTCTGCGTACGACTGGGTGCTTTGCGGTGCGATTTCGATTCCCGGTTCCACGCCTTCGCGGACAAGTGCTTGGAGAATGTCCGCGTAGTAGGCGGCCGTAGTCTTGCTGGGGAAGTCGCCACCGACAACCAGCAAATGCCGGAAGCCGCGCTGCTGCAGAATGCGGGCTTGAGCGACCGCTTCGTCGACGCTCAGGTGCTTTCGCGTGATGTGCTGCGGGTGCCGAAACCCGCAATACCGGCAGTGGTTGACGCACTCGCTGGAAACGTAGACCGGGGCGTACAGCAGCACTCGCTGCCGCATTCGACCGGTAACATCCGTCGTCCTGCATCCCCCAAACTTCTCGATAGTAAGTTCGGTCGCCCGATCCACCAGGCGATCGAGCGGGAAGCCGGCGCCCAGTGCCGCGACGGCTTCTTCGATTGTGTCTGCGTCCAAAGACGGATCGTCTATTGCGCGTCGAGTTGCACGTGGCGGTCGGTCGGGACGGCCAGCCAGTTGGTTGGCCGTCAGATCTAGCGCGTCCGCTAACGCCTCGTGTTGCGAGGAGAACTCGCCGGCGTGTTCATTCAGATGCTGGTATCTCCATCTTTCCAGCTTTTCGGCCAGAACCCGGCGGTCCGCGTCGGCAACTTCCTCGGGCTTCCTCAGCACGCGCTCGACCTGTTCCATCAGGACCAAACGATGCGCGGCATGGGCGTCGGTCTCGCGAATCCAATCCGCAAAGGAGACGAGTGATGGTAGGGCGTCGACGGTCATGATCGCTGATAGTATTCCTGCTTGTCCCTCGATCGTACCGTTCCCTTTGTTTTCCCGCCAGGGGTACTGCCACGCGGGTGATAGGCTGCTATCGTTGTCGATAACACAAGAGCACATGACTGGTAGGAGAGACTCCCACAATGGCGCGTTTCAAAATCACCAAGGAGGTCCAGGCCAGGCTCGACGACGTGTTCGAGCTGTTCTCGGACATTCCCAAGACCGCCGAACGAGTTGGGGGAGTCGAGCGAGTCGAAGTGCTGACCGAGGGCCCCGTGCGCGCTGGGACTCGATGGCGCGAAACACGGATTATCTTCAAGCGAGAAGCCACCGAGGAACTGGAAATTACGTCTCTGGAACCCAATAAGAGTTACGCCGTCGAGGGCGAATCCTGCGGTATTCGGCACCACACGGAATTTCGTTTCACCGGACGAGGGGACCGCACACTCGTGGAAGTCGAATTCACCAGCCGGCCCCTCACGCTGTGGGCTAAAATGACTTCGCCATTGGCTTGGCTGATGATGGGAGCCGCCAAAAGGTGCGTTGACCAGGATTTGGAGGACCTGAAGGCGTTCATCGAGGCAGGTGGCGATAATCACCTTTGCGTCGAAACCGAGTCTTAGTTATCCTATATTCTCAATCGTGATCCCGTATGGCTAGTATTATGGGGGGAGGGTTTTACGGTGAGACGCTCAGTCAGAATTATCCTGGCGGCCTGGGTAGCCGTCATGTTTCTTGTGCCCCCGGTCGAAGGGCAAAACAAGCTGGGTAAGGCCTTCAAGAAGAAATACAAACTTAGAACCGTGACGTGTTACGCCTGCCACGTCAAAGGCGAAGATAAAGACGTTCTCAATCCATTCGGCAAGAAGATCGACAAGTTGATAGAAGGGATGCACGTAACCGAACGCCTGGAGGCGGCCAAGGAACTGGAGATCGAGGAGCAGGATCTGATCGAAGAGGAAATCGGGAAGGAGTTCTTGGGGGTCCTTAAGAAGCTCGACACGATGAAGACTCCTTGCGGCAAGACTTACGCCGAAATCATTGCAGCCGGAAAAATCGAGGGGACCAAGTTGCCCAAGTAATGGTCCATTAGGCGAGCCGCGCATTCGCTCATCTTTCGTCAACCCGCACAGCCACGCCGTCATTTTCCAATTCCCGGCTTTCTTGGCCGCCTCATGCGTTCTCGTTTGTGGCAGCCGCGCTAGAATTCTCGCTGGCCTGAGCCTCGCGGATGCATGCCTCGGGCGGCCGTCACCTTTCTCGTGCCTGGTCACTGGGCGCGGGAGGCGTCACACGCAGGTCGAACAATCGGCAAAACTGCGACAGCCAAACGACGATTAGGCGTGTCCGTCCGGTGATGCCCACCCCCAGACCACGATGCGGCGCGCTTGTTGCGCTCTTACCGCTTTTGACCTCCACGCCGATGTTTCGCATCGTGAGCGCCAGGTAAACCTCAACGCTACTCGCGCGGAAATTGGCCGTACTGCGTTGGCATTGACGAATAGTGAGGACAGAGAAGAACGGATTGCACACGCCGCATGGATGCGTCCACGGCCGGCCGATAACAGGTCAGGTCATCGGAGGTGATGTTTGTAGGTTGGCAACGCCAATGTTTCAGAACCGCAATCTAAAATCCGATCTCATTGCGCTCGCCCTTCTGGTGGTCGTCGTTTTCCTGGGCGTCGCTTTGGCAACGTATAACCGGGCCGATCCAATGGGCGAAGCGGTTGCCCCTCTCAGCGCGGTGTACCACCCCGATCCGGTCGTCCATCCGGCTGGCGACAGTGTTTCCAATGCCTGCGGACGTTGGGGCGCTATGGCGGCCGACATGCTGCTGAGCGCGTTGGGCGTAGGAGCGTACTACTTTGTCTTCTCGCTGGCGGTGCTGGACTTCTTCCTGTTGCGCCGCCACCCGATCGACACGCCCATCATGCGCGTGCTCGGATGGGCCGCGTCGCTAATCGGCATCACGTCGATCATAGCGATCTTGGCGCCACAGATGTCGCCGGGGCCGGTCATCGGACCGGGAGGTTATCTGGGTGCTCTCGGCAAGGGCCTTCTCGAAATGCATTTTGCCTCGGCCGGGAGCATCATTCTCGCCGCCAGTTTGATCGTGGGAGGCCTGTTGCTCTGTACGGACTACGTGCTGCTGCGGATTCTTGCCGCTGGCGTGGTGTTCATCTTTGCCGGAGCCAGTCGCTCGGCGAAGCTATGGCCTCTCCGGCGCAAGGTAGAAACCGAAGAGGACGAGGGGTATGAGACAGAGCCGGATGACGAGGAAGTCGACGATTTCGTTTCCGTGAAATTCCGCAGACGGAAAGGCGACGACATAGCCGACGACGAGCTTGACTATCTGGACAAGGGCTTGGATGATTCGGCGTTTGAGGAAGAGGAGCCAGAGGCGGAAGACGCAGAGTACGAAGAACCTCTGGTCATCAAACGCCGTCGCAATGCCAGATCGGACAAGGAGCATAAGGGCCCCGGCTTGCGTATCGGCAGGCGATCCGACAAACGGGCGCGAGACGCCGTGATGCATAAGCTGGATGCAGCCAGTCGCACCGATGACACGTGCGAATACACTCTGCCCGACCTGGACTTGCTATTAGCCGGCGAGGAATTCGCCTTCGACGAGCAGGAGCGAGAGGTCCGCCGCAAAGCGAAGATTCTGGAGAGGACGTTCGCCAATTTCGGTTTTCGCGTTCGCGTTGTCGAGGTCGAGACGGGGCCGGTGATCGCTCAATACGAAGTGGAATTGGAGGCCGGTCTTCGACTGTCCAAGATCACGGGCCTGGCCGACGACCTGGCTATCGCTCTGCGCGTGCCCAGTGTGCGTATCGTGGCCCCGATCCCCGGCAAGAATACGGTCGGGATCGAGGTACCCAACGAACAGCGCCACATTGTGCGTTTGCGAGAGGTAATTGAAGAGGCCGTCGGCAAAACGAAAAAAATGCGAGTCCCGCTGTTCTTGGGGAAAGACGTATCCGGAAGTCCCCTGGTTGTCGACCTGTCGACTTTGCCACACCTTCTGATCGCTGGTCGTACCGGTACGGGCAAGAGCGTCTGCCTGAACGCGATCATCTCTTCGATCTTGATGACGCGTCGCCCGGACGAAGTGCGTATGTTGATGATCGACCCGAAGATGGTTGAATTGAGCGGATATGGCCGTCTGCCGCATCTGATGCACCCCGTGGTAACTGACATGCGCAAGGCGGAAGCCATTTTGGCTTGGGCAGTTGACAAGATGGAAGAACGGTATTCGCTGTTGGCCAGGGCGGGCGTTCGCCACATCACCAGCTACAACCAGCTTGACGAAGAAGAGCTAATGAGCCGGCTCGAACCGGAGGGCGAGGAAGAGCGCGAATCGATCCCGCTGCACTTGCCGTTCATCGTGATCGTCGCCGACGAGATTGCAGACCTGATGATGACATCGGGCAAAGAGGTGGAACAACACATCATTCGTCTTGCTCAGAAGAGCCGTGCCGTCGGTATTCACCTGATCCTGGCCACCCAGAAGCCGACCGTGGACGTCATTACCGGTCTGATCAAATCGAACCTGCCCGCACGCATCTCGTTCCAGGTAGCTAGCCGCACCGACAGCCGCGTGGTGCTGGACGAAATGGGGGCGGACAAGTTACTTGGCAACGGTGACATGCTGTTCCTGTGGCCCGGCACCAGCATGCTGCTGCGCGGCCAGGGCACGTATCTGGACGACGAGGAGATCGATCGTGTTGTCGATTGCGTGAGTACCGGCGAGCAGAATTTCGTCCACGAACTGGTCAACTTGAAGCTGGATGAAGGTGGCGATGCAGCACCGGGCCAATTGAAGAAGCGAGACGATCTTTATGAAAGCGCCGTCGATATCGTCGTCCGGGAAGGACGCGGCAGTGTGTCGTTGCTGCAACGCGTGTTGGGCATCGGCTATGGTCGAGCGGCTCGGTTGATCGACTACATGGCCGAAGACGGCGTTGTCGGGCCCTACGCCGGATCCCAAGCCCGCGAAGTGTTGCTCACTGTTGCCGACTGGGAACGGATGCAGGGGAACGAACCGGAGGATGAAGTTGATGAGCCGCCGAGACGACGTTCCAGCAAGGTCCGGCTGCGCGAGGCCGAGGACTACGACACCGGCGAGGAAGGCTACGAGGACGAAATAGCCTTCGAAGACGATGACAACGGAGGCTACGTGGCTCGTCTCTCCTAACACGGGCTCGGCGGCAGAAAGGTAGGGTGGGCCAAGTCTTCGCGGGCCCACCAGATCGCCCCGCAACTCGCCGGTGGGCCCGCGAAGACTTGGCCCACCCTACAAACCTCTCGCCTCGGCGCGAGCGCTCGCCCTTTCCTTTTTTGGATCGAACCTACTGTTGTTTCCGGCCAATTCAACGGGTACCCTATCTTCATTGTTGGATTCCACTGGACGAAGGTCTCGAAACAGTACGTGATGGCAGCGATCATGGCAGAACCAACTCCACAGTCGGTAGAAGAACTGGAAGACCTGCTCAGCCGTCCAAGCGAACAAGCGACGGAAACCCTGAGTCAGCTCGATGGCGACATCCTTGTTCTGGGTGTCGGCGGTAAGATGGGGCCGACGCTGGCCAGACTGGCAAAGCGTGCGTCCGAGCAAGGCGGCGTCGAGCGGCGCGTGATCGGTGTGTCGCGTTTCTCCGACGAAAGCGTACGTCAACGTCTGGAAGATTGGGGTGTCGAAACGATCGCTTGCGACCTTCTTGACGAGGATCAGGTCCAGGCCTTGCCCGCGGTGCCGAACGTAGTCTTTATGGCCGGCATGAAGTTTGGCTCTAGCGGGAATCCATCCCTCACCTGGGCGATGAACTGCTACGTACCGGCTTTGGTGTGCCGCAAGTACAACGATAGCCGAATCGCCGTTTTTTCCAGCGGCAACGTGTATCCCCTGGTCCCGGCCGACACTCAAGGTTCAATCGAAAGCGACGAAACGGGGCCTATCGGCGAATACGCGATTACAGTGCTGGGCCGCGAACGCATTTTTCAACATTTCAGCCAGACGCTCGGCTTTCCCGTGGCATTGCTGCGTCTTAACTACGCGATGGAGATGCGATACGGTGTGTTGGTTGACATCGCTCGGAATGTCCTTGAGGGACGCCCCGTTGATCTATCCATGCCGAAGGTGAACGTGATCTGGCAGGCGGATGCAAACGCGATGTCTCTGATGTCGTTGGCCCATGCGGAAACGCCCGCCAAAGTGATCAACGTCGCCGGCCCCGAGATCCTCCGCGTCCGGGACGTTGCCGAGCAATTTGGCCGACTAATGGATAGGCCGGTCCAGTTCAGCGGCGAAGAAGGCCCGTTTGCGTATCTCAACAACGGCCAAGCCGGGCACGCGTTGTTGGGCGACGTGAGCGTGGATGCCGACCAGATGATCCGCTGGACCGCGGACTGGGTGATGCGAGGCGGCGCGAGCCTGAGCAAGCCGACGCACTTTCAAGTTCAAGACGGGAAGTTCTGAAGCCGATTCGGCGCGTGGCAATGTCCAACATCACTTTCCGATTTCCGGGATGGACAACTCGCGGCAGATTTTCCTGGCGAGCCGATTTGGAATCTCAGTGTGCCGTGGCACGGCTTCGACTTCACCCGTTGTGGGATTCGTCCAAAGCGAATGTGAGCGTCCTTCTCTCTTGAGGACACATCCGTGCTTGCGGAGATGCCTTAGTAACGCCGTGCGCTTCATCCGATTGCCACAACTTCTCTGATGGCATCTCGAGGCACGCCGCGCAGGCCATCCTCTCGCCGGTCATCCAGAATCAGCTCGATGGCCTCAGCGAGACTCTGCTTGCACGCCTCTTTAGTCCGCCCTTGACCATTTGCGCCCGGAATCTCGGGGCAATAGGCGATATACCAATCTCCGTCTTTTTCAATGATCGCAGTAAACTCGTTGCGCATGGCCAACACCTCTTGCCAGTAGTGTCTATCGGCGTTTCCGAGACGGACGGTGTTAAGCATTCTGTCCCATGTTAACGCCTCTGTCCACTCAACGGCCTATCCAAACAGCATTCCCGCATAGCCCACGACACGATTCTTGTCGCCGCTGACGTCGGCGCTGGTTGCGTACCCAACGTGTTCGCATTGTTTCAATAGGTCCAACTGTCGCAATGTCTCCATAACGATCACGGTCGGACGCACTCCGCACATGCTGATGTTGTGACGCGTCACGACCGTTTCGAAAACCGCCGCGGGGTCCAGCGTCTCGATGGATTCCAGGGCGAGTTGGTCCAGGTTCCGCGTTTGTTCGTCGTTGGCGAAGTGGTTCATGTCGGTCGAGGCAATCAAAAGTGGCTTTTTCTTCATTCCACGAAGCACTTCCGCTAAGCCCGTCGCGAACCTTTGGCAGCCTTCGAATTCGCACGGCGCGACGACGATGCCCACCACTCGCGTTTGCGGTGCCAGCCTGGCCAGGAATGGCAACTGTACCTCCAGGCAGTGCTCTTGCTGATGAGCGGCCGCATCCAGTTCGAGATCAGGAATACCGTCGGCCAGGGCTTGCGCCAGCCCGATGTCGACCTGCACATCGCATCCCGGTAGCGACCATCGTTCGTGTGGCGTCACTGCCCAATCGACGCCCGTTCGCGAGTGTTTTGGCCCAATCAGAATTACCGTCTCCGGGATTTCGATGCGTTTCAGCGTGGCTGCGGCCAACCGGCCCGAGTAGATCAGCCCCGCATGCGGCACCATGGCGGCCGGCCACGGGTGCGGTTCCACATCGCCGTTGCCGAGCATGTCGTCGACCATCTTGGAAAGCTCAGCCGCATCGGCCGGATAGAACGTGCCGGCGACGGCCGCTGGACGGACCTTCACGTCGGCGCGTGGTCGAGGCACGTTGGATAGATTCACGGCGGCCTCGGTGGAAAGGGCCGCAAGACTGAACACCGATGCCGTATCGGGACTACCGATCTGGGCATCCTGCGACGCTTGGTCCAGTAGCTCTTCGGCCGACTTGCTCGCGTCAAATGCCCAGGCGCTCTTGCTTTGGTCAATGACCAGTATGGCTCGCCTTTGCGTATCAACGCTCGCCACGTCGGGCAGGGCCACTGTGCCGTGCATGGCCGGGTCGCAGAGCACCGTCAGCCCAACCTGCAGGCGATCAATCGCTTCTTTGCTCAGGGCCTGGCGTTTCACCGCTTCGGCCGCTGCCTCGGCAAGATTTAATAGCGTGGCCTGCAACGGAACGCCGGGACGCAGCGACATTCGCGAAAGACGGAGCGGTTCCTGGTCCTTAAATATGCGAACCGTGAGCGCCGCGACCTCGACCGTCCTATCGGGACAGCCCGGCAAATAGTAATTGGGCGTCGCACCGCGAGCCAGAGCTATAACATTGTTGCGGCAGTGGTCGAGCAACTGTTTCAGCTCCGCGTCCTTGAACATCGGCGGCTTCTCGCCGGTTTCGCCGCCAAGGGCAACCGGATCGAAATCGTTCGGTATCATGTGGCCTTCGAATCTCAGCAACTGAGCGTCGTCCGCCCGCCATGCCTCGGACGGCAATCTGGCCTTGCGGCAGACGTGTTCCAGGAACGTCTCCGCATCCCAGCCGTATTCGGTCGCCACGCTTGGCAGCAGCAAGCCGGCCGCACCGCCACGCTGGATTTGCAAGCCGTGACGGCCCACTTCCACCTCCTTAGCCCGGTCCGCGCCTTTGGCTTGGATTGGTTGAAAACCAAACAGCAACGTGACA